>Ga0208609_100479_pt1 | contig 15242 bp, 11 predicted proteins | sample SubbioR11_8A_Apr_FD_184813 | JGI IMG/M metagenome (GOLD analysis project Ga0208609, IMG submission 184813) | Serpentinite rock and fluid subsurface biosphere microbial communities from McLaughlin Reserve, California, USA - CR11_8A_Apr (SPAdes) | ecosystem: Environmental > Terrestrial > Deep...
CGGCGGGCTTCGCCCGCCTACTGTCCGCCGGTCAACTCCGACGTTCTGCGGACGTGGGGGGGCGAGCGTGAAGCTCGACAAGTTCGGCGATTCCTACGGCATCGTTAAACAGGGGCTGCTCCGCTGGCTGTCACCATGCGGCCCGTGGCTTGCGCATCCGATGTTCACGGGCCCGGGCAGCCGGCCGCAACGGTCCTTGCACCTGCTCGACCATCGGCGCCTGCTCTCGGCTTGACCGGGGGCCAGCTGCGCCATGTCGGCGCCCGGCCTGCGCCCGACCTGATCGGGGGTCGTGACTACGCCCACGCCGACGATGACCTGCGCGTCGCAGTCGCTGGCCAGCTGGGCGTTGTACGCCGGACGGAAATCGCCGTCGGCCATCTTGATGACCGTGGCCTCGGCATCGGTGCTGGAGGCTCGCGCCTCAGACCAGCGCCCGGCGCAGGCGCGCCGACAGCACGTCGATCAGCGACACCGTGACGATGATCATCAGCAGCACGGCTGCCGTCTGCGCGTACTGGAAGCCGCGGATGATGTCCCACAGGATCACGCCGATGCCGCCGGCGCCGACCATGCCGACCACGGCAGCCGAGCGCACGTTGGCCTCGAAGCGGTACAGCGAGTAGCTGATCCACAGCGGCATCACCTGCGGCAGCACGCCGTAGCGGATCTCCTCGAGCGTGCTGGCGCCGGTGGCGCGGATGCCCTCGACCGGCTGCGGATCGATCGCCTCGACCACCTCGGAGAACAGCTTGGCGAGGGTGCCGGTGGTGTGCACCCACAGTGCCAGCACGCCAGCGAACGGACCGAGGCCGACCGCGACCACGAACAGCATCGCGAACACCATCTCGTTGATGCTGCGGCAGGCGTCCATCAGCCGGCGCACCGGCTGGTGGATCCACCAGGGCGCGATGTTGTCGGACGACAGCAGCCCGAGCGGCACCGCGCACACGATCGCGAGCACGGTGCCCCAGAGCGCGATCTTCAGCGTCACCAGCATCTCGGCCAGGTACAGCCGCCACTCGCCGAAGTCGGGCGGGAAGAAGCCGCGCGCGTACTCGGCCATGTTGCCGGCGTCGCTCACCAGCGCCCACGGCCGCATGTCGGCGCCCTGCCAGGAGGCGGCCAGCAGCGCCAGCAGCACGCCCCAGGCGACGAAGTAGGGCCACGGCCGCGGCCGCGCCGCGTCGAGGGCATCGACGCGCGCGGCCGTGCCGGGCGCAGGCAGCGAGGCGATCGCCATCGTCTGCGGCCGGCGAGCGCGACTAGTACTGCGGCCCATAAGTTTCGAAGCAACAATGGCGAGAATCGCCGCCATACTTTGTCGCCGTTCTCGCTTGGTTCCCAACCAAGCTGCGCGCGGCTTCGCGTCTGGCGGCGATTTCGCCACTGTTGCTGGGGCGGGCCACTTCGTGGGCCATCCTGTTTCGAAACCTATGGGCCGCAGTACTAGCGCTGCGCCAGTTGCTGGCTCAGTTCGGCCAGGCGGCGCTCGATGTCGGCCAGCCGCGTCTGCCGTTCGCCGGCGGCGATCTTGTCGTCGTTCTCGATCCGGGTGCGCTCGCGGAACAGGTCCAGTTGACGGATCGGGATCAACTGGCGGTTGCTCGACTCGCGGAAGCCGGCCAGCTTCGACAGCTTCATCAGGTTGGCGCGCTCCTGCTCGCTGCGCCCGTAGGTGAGGAAGAACTCGCGCAGCTTGTGCTTCGCCACCGGCGGCAGGTCGGCGCGCATCACCAGCGGATCGAGCGGAATCAGCGGCGACGACCAGACGATGCGCAGCTCGTTGAACTTCTCCGGGAAGCGCGACTTGAACCGGTCCAGGCTCTCGCTGTTGTTGGTGGCCACGTCGACCTGACGGTTGGCGACCGCGAGCGCGTTGGTCTCGTGGTTGGCCGAGCGCATGACGCGAAACGCCGTGCGCGGATCGAAGTTGTTCTTCGCGAAGGCGTAGTAGCCGGGCACCAGGAAACCGGAGGTCGAGTTCGGGTCGCCGTTGCCGAAGGCGAGGCTGCGGGCGTTGCGCAGCACGTCTTCCAGCGTGCGCAGGTTGCTGTCGCGATGCACGATCAGGTGCGAGTAGTAGCCCTCGGTGCCGTCGGCGTTGACCATCTGCGCGAACACTTCGCCGCCGGCGCGGTCGACCGCTTCGATCGCGGCGCGGTTGCCGTACCAGGCCACCTGCACCTTGTTGAAGCGCATCGCCTCGACGATGCCGGCGTAGTCGGGCGCGAAGAAGGCGTTGACCTTGTAGCCGGTCCTGCGCTCGAGGTCGGCCAGGATCGGCGCCCAGTCCTGGCGCAGGTTCTGGGTCGACTCGGTCGAGATGATCCCGAAGTTCAATTCCCTGATGTCCTGCGCGATCGCCGCCGGGGCGGCCATGGCGCAGATCGTGGCGAAGGTCGCGGCGAGCAGCGAACGTCGTTGCATGTGAGGCTCCTTGGGTGAAGGGTTGAAGTGCGACTCGTTCGCAGCCTCCGGCTCAGGCGGCCTGCGCCAGCGGCGCCACGGCGTCGGGCCGGATTGACTCGGTCGGCGCGCGCGCCTCGGCCGCGTCGGCGCCGAGCACCAGTTCGGCCTGCGCACCGTACAGTTCGCGCATCCGCGCCGCGGTCAACTGCGCCGACGCACCGTCGTAGACGATCTCGCCGGCGCGCAGCGCCACCGTGCGCGGGCAGAACTTCAGCGCGTAGTCGACCTGGTGCAGCGACACGACCACCGTCACGCCGTGCAGGCGGTTGACCTGCGCCAGGGTCTCCATCACGCGCCGTGCCGACTCCGGATCGAGCGAGGCGATCGGCTCGTCGGCCAGCAGCAGCCGCGCGCCCTGCACCAGCGCCCGCGCGATCGCCGCGCGCTGCTGCTGGCCGCCGGAAAGCTGCGAGGCGCGCTTGTAGGCCTGCTCGACGATCCCCACCAGGTCCAGCGCTTCCAGCGCCCGGCGCCGCTCGGCGGCGGTGAACGCGCCCAACAGGCTGCGCCAGCCAGGCACCGAGTGCAGCAGGCCGGCCAGCACGTTGGTCACCACCTGCGAGCGCTCGACCAGGTTGAACTGCTGGAACACGACGCCGATCTGCCGCCGCACCGCCCGCACGTCGGGCGCCAGGCGGCCGCCGCTTTGCACCGGCCGGCCGAACACCGCCACCGTGCCGCAGCCGGCATCGGCGCGGTGCAAGCCGGCGACCTGGCGCAGCAGCGTCGACTTGCCGGAGCCCGAGGCGCCGAGCAAAGCGACCATCTCGCCGGCCGCCACGGTCAGCGACACCGCGCGCAACGCGCGGCAGTTCGGCGCGAAGGTCTTGCTCAGGCGTTCGATCGCAACCGCAGCGGCCATGGCGCGCTCCCCGTCGGGCAATGCGACCACTGTCGGCAGCCAACATGTCGGTTGCGTGTCCGGCCGGTGACCCGGCGGTGAAGCGGCACCGGCGAGCGCGCGATCCTGGGGCCGCGGCGGGATCCATGGACGACCTCGCGCTGCGCGCTCGGGGCTTCGCCCTTGGGGCGGCCCGGCGGGCTCAGCCGCACGTCCTCATCCGAACGATGCGCACCGCGGGACTACGGTTTGTGCGCCGGCCTCCGTAGTCTTGGTCAGCCCTCCTGCGCCGTGCGATGCCTGTCACCGACTCCAGACTGCTGCGTTTGACCGCAGGCGCTGCGCTCGCCGCCGGCGCGCTGGCGGCGAGCGGCTGCGCCACCGTGACCCGCGAGCCGACGCAGCGGGTGTCGATCGTCGCCGTCGACGCCGACGACCAGCCGCTGCCGGGCATGCGCTGCCGCGTCGCCAACGGCGCCGCCGTCTACTACGGCGACTCGCCGATGCACGACGTGCCGGTGCGCCGCTCGTTCAGCAACCTCGAGATCGAGTGCCGGCGCGGCCAGCTCGTGGCGCGCGGCACGGCGGTGGCGCGCGGCGGCGGCTCGGCGCTGCAGAGCATGCTGCCCGGCGGCACGGCGATGCTCGCGATCGACGTGCTCAGCGGCCGGCACTTCTCCTACCCGATCGAGCTGCGCGTGCGCGCCGGCGAACACCTGGTGTTCGACGCCAGCCGCGCCCGCGGCGCCTTGCAGGCCGACACCGGCAACGATCGCTAGCGCCCGGCGAGCCGCGAATCGCGCCGGCGCGAACCCAGATCGACCGGCGCCGGCCCGATCGCAGCGCACGCTTGACCGCCATCAACCGGCGCCCCCGGCGCCGCTGGTGTGATGGCGGTGGGCGGTGCGGCTTGCGTGCGCCCGGGAAGAAGGCATGGGCACCTACGAGGCGATCGTCATCGGCTCCGGCATCGGCGGACTGGGCGCGGCCGCGGCCCTGGCCAGCGTCGGCAAGCGCGTGCTGGTGCTCGAACGGCACACGCAGCCGGGCGGGCTGACACAGTCCTTCGAACGCGACGGTTTTCGCTTCGACGTCGGCGTCCACCACCTCGGTGGCTTCGGCGCCGGCGGCCTGAATCGCCGGCTGTTCGATCGCCTGGCCGGCGGCCGCATCGAGATGGCGCCGATTGCCGGCGCCTACGAGCGGCTCCAGTTCCCGGACTTCGGCCTGGCGCTGGCGGCACCGGCGACGCGGCTGCGGCAGACGCTGGCCGAGAACTTCGCCGCCGAGGCGGCCGGGATCGACGCCTTCTTCGACGCGGTCGAGGACGCGCACCGGGCGATGGGCGCGCTGCAGGCCACTCACTCGGCGCCCGGATTTCTCGCCACGCCGCTGGCGTGGATCCGGCGCGAGGCGATCGCGCGCTGGGTCGGCCGCACCACCTGGGATGTGGTCGGCGAGACGGTGCGCGACCCGCGCCTGCGCGCCGCGCTGTGCGCCGGCTGGGGCGGCTACGGCACGCGGCCGCTGGACAGCTCGTTCGCCATGCACGCGACGGCCCTGGCCAGTCACTTCGACGGCGCCTGGTATCCGGCCGGCGGCGCCGGCAGCTTCGCGCGCGAACTCGGCCGCAGCATCGTCGCGGCCGGCGGCGCGATCCGCACCGAAGCCGAGGTCAGCGCCGTCCACTGCGAGGCGGGCCGCGTGCGGGCGGTGAGTCTGGCCGGCGGCCAAACCCTCGACTGCCGCTGCCTGGTGAGCGACATCGGCGTCCACAACACGCTGCGCCTGCTGCCGTCCGATGAGGTCGACTACCAGTGGGCGGCCGACGCGCTCGAGCTGCAGCCGTCGACCGGGCACGTCGGCCTGTACCTCGGGCTCGAGGGCGACATCGCCGCGCATGGCGCCGACGCCGCCGGCCGCTGGATCCACGAGACCTGGGACGTCAATGCGCTGTGGACCGACCCGTTCGCGCAGGCGCGCGCACCGGCGCTGTTCGTGTCGTTTCCGTCGCTGCGCGACCCGCGCCACGACCCGGGGCCGCGCCGGCGGCACACCGCCGAGGTGGTCGCGCTGGTCGACTGGAGCGCGTTCGCGCAGTGGGACCGCTCGCAGGACAACGGCGGCATGAAGAAGAACGCGCCGGCGGCGGTGCGCAGCGAAAGCTACCTGGCGTTCAAGTCGCTGCTGCAGACCAACCTGCGGCGCCAGTTCGAGCGGCACTTCCCGGCGCTGGCGCCGATGATCGTGTTCGCCGAATGCTCGACGCCGATCTCGCTCGCCACCTGCACCGGCGCCGAGCACGGCGCCTCCTACGGCCTGGAGGCGACGCCGCGGCGCTTCCTCAGCGCCGCTCTGCGGCCGCGCACGCCGATCGGCGGCCTGTTCCTGGCCGGGCAGGACGCCTGCATGCCGGGCGTCGGCGGCGCGCTGCTCGGCGGCCTGATGGCCGCCGCCTGCGCCCAGCCGCGGCTGTACTCGCTGCTGCGCTGAACGCGCCGCGGCACGCCGCGCTCAGCGGCAGAACTGCGCCAACTGCGGCGCGGTGTTCGCCTGCGCCGTGGTGCCGGCGCTGATCACGCACTGCAAGGCGCCGCACTGGCAGAGGTGCACGAACACGCGGCTGGCGCCGGCTTCGAGCGACGTGCCGCGCGTGCACGAGCACTCGGCGGCGCTGGCCGGCAGGCCGATCTGGGCCTGCGCCGGTGCCGGCGGCCATAGCACGGCGGCGCTCAGCACGGCGGCCGCGCCGATCGCGGCCAGGGTCGGAATCAAGACGCTGCGCATGCCAACCTCCTTGCGGTGGGGAGTGCGCATCTTGCTCCCGCACGCGCCGGCGTTCAGTCGACCGGCTCGAGCCGCAGCAAGGCACCGTTGGGCTGATCGGTGAGCAGGTAGACGAAGCCGTCCGGCCCGGTGCGCACGTCGCGCACGCGGCCGAGGTGGCCGCGCAGCATCACCTCCTCGTCGGCGACCGTCTCGCCCTGCAGGCGCACGCGGATCAGCGCCTGGCCGCGCAGCGCGCCCATCAGCAGGTCGCCGCGCCAGCGCGCGAAGCGTTCGCCGCTGTAGAAGGTCATGCCGCTCAAGGCCGGCGACGGCGACCAGTGCCGCACCGGCTGCGCCATGCCGGCTCTTTCGCGGCCTTCGCCGATGCGCGTACCGGTGACGTAGTTGACGCCGTGCGTGATCACCGGCCAGCCGTAGTTGACGCCGGCGCGGATCACGTTGAGTTCGTCGCCGCCCTGCGGGCCGTGCTCGCTCGCCCACAGCACGCCGGTGGCCGGATGCAGGGCCGCGCCCTGCACGTTGCGGTTGCCGAGCGAGTAGATCTCGGGCCGCGCGCCGGCGGTGGCCGCGAACGGATTGCCGGGCGCGGGCCGGCCGTCGTCGGTCAGGCGCAGGATCTTGCCGGCGTGGTCGTCGAGGCTCTGCGCGCGCTGCATCTGGCCGCGGTCGCCGAGCGTCATGAACAGGTGGCCGTCGCGCGCCCAAACGAGACGCGAACCGAAGTGCTGGCCGCGGCCCGACTTGGGCGCCATGCGCAACAGCACCTGCACGTCGGTCATCCGGTAGGCGCCGGGGCCGCCGGCGAGGCGGCCGCGCGCCAGCTCGGTGCCGTTGTCGCCGCGCTCGTCGCGCTGCGCGTAGGTCCAGTAGATCCAGCCGTTGGCCGCGAACTGCGGATGCAGGGCGACGTCGAGCAGGCCGCCTTGCCCCTGGGCATCGACGCGCGGCAACCCGGCCACTGCTACCGAATCGAGGCGGCCGTCGGCGCCGATCACGCGCAGCCGACCCGGGCGCTCGCTGACCAGTATGCGGCCATCGGGCAGGAAGGCCAGCCCCCACGGGTGCTCGAGTCCTTCGGTCACGGTCACCACGCGCACCGCGTGCTCGCGCGTGCCGACGGTCGGCGCCGATTGGCTCCAGGCCGCAGTGCTCGACAGCGCCAGGGCAGCGAGCGCGACGCCGGCGCGCAGCGAAAGAACACGGATCTCGGTCATGGTTGGGCTCTCGCTCAGACAGCGGCCAGCGACGCCGCCGATGGCGCCGCCGCGTGCAGGGCGGCGGCCGGCGCGCCGTTCGCACCCTGCGCCGAACCCGCGGGAGCCACCGAGCCACGCGCGCCTAGAATGCCAGCGTGCAAGGCGCACCGGGGAGCGGATCGGCATCGGCCGTCGCGCCGGCACCACCGCGCCGCCGGCATCGACCGGACCAGCGCCCGCCGACGCCGAGTCGGCCGCAGCCACCGCGATGCCCGCGCCAGGCCCGCGAGCCGGTTCGCGCGATCCGGCGGTCCGCGCCACGTCGACGATCGGAGGGCTCCGTTGACCGAACCGTTCCTGCCCGCCTGGCCGCCGGACGTGCCGCCGCTGTTGTGGTTTGCGCTGACGCTGGTGGCGGCGGCGCTGATCGGCGAGTTCCTGTTCCACCGCCTGCGGCTGCCGCGCATCAGCGGCTACGTCCTGGCCGGCCTGCTCGCCGGGGCGGTCGGTGCCGGCGATCCGGTGCGCGCGGCGCTGGCCACCGGCACCGGCTGGGCGTCGATCGTGGTCGAATTGGCGCTCGGCGTGCTGCTGTTCGAACTCGGCAACCGGGTCGACCTGCGCTGGCTGCGCGCCAATCCGTGGCTGCTCGCCACCAGTGTGGCGGAGGCGTCGTTCACCTTCGCTGCCGTCTACCTGGTGCTGCGCGCCGTCGGCGTGCCGCTCGACGAGGCTGCGCTGGTGGCGGCGATCTCGATGGCCACCGCACCGGCGATCGTCATGCGCGTGGTGGCCGAGGCGCGCGCGCAGGGGCAGGTGAGCGACCGCCTGCTGATGCTGGCAGCGCTCAACAGCATCTACACCATTCTCGCCGCCCAACTGATCATCGGCTGGCTGCATCACAGCTACCGCAGCGATCCGTTGAGCGCCGTCCTGCACCCGGTCTACCTGATCGCCGGCGCGCTGGCGGCCGGCGCCCTGATCGCCTGGATGATGCGCGGCCTGCGCACGCGAATGCTGCTCGACGACGAGCACGCCGGCGCGGTCCTGATCGGGCTGGTGCTGTCGGCGGTGGTGTTGCTGAAGATGGCGAACCTGCCGGTGCTGCTGGCGATGCTCGTGGCCGGGCTGCTGGTGCGCCGCTTCAGCGGCCGGCCGTACCTTTGGCCGAAGAACCTGAACGCGGTCACCGGCCTGCTGGTGCTGGCGCTGTTCGTGCTGACCGGCATCTCGGTGCAGTTGACGCACGTTGTCGCCGGCGGTCTGATCGCACTGGCGCTGATTGCGGTGCGCGTGGGCGCGAAGACCGCCGCCGTGCTGCTGCTGGCGCGGCCGAGCGGCGCCAGTTGGCGCCAGGGGCTGGCGCTGGGAGCGGCGCTGACGCCGATGTCGGGGGTGGCCTTCGTGCTCAGCTACGACCTGATCGCGGTGTTCCCGGAACTGGCGCCGCGCCTGGCGGCGACCGTGCTGGCGATGGTGGCGCTGCTCGAACTGATCGGACCGATCGTGGTGCGCTGGATGCTCGACTGGAGCGACGAGACCGCCGAGCACCTGCGCGTTGGCAGGTCGCGCAGCACGCTTGCGCACGACCGCGCGCGGGCGCCGGCGTCCGACCAGCAGTCCGGGCCGCACTAGACGGGTCGGCAAGCGCCAACACCCTCGGGAGACCCGCGATGGCCCTGCCTGCGTTCGCCCAGTCGGCTGCGTTCACGATCGGCATCGAGCTCGAGCTGCAGGTGGTCGGCACCTACGAGTACGACCTCGTCAACGGCGCCGCCGATCTGCTGCGCGAGGTCAGAACCAAGGGCCTGGCGGGCGAGATCAAGCCCGAGATCACGAGCGCGATGATCGAGGTGTCGACCGGCGTGTGCGGCGACTGCGACACCGCGGCTGCGCAACTGCGCGAACTGCGCCAGCGGCTGCTCGCGGCCGCGCGCAAGCTCAACCTCGGGCTGTGCGGCGGCGGCACCCATCCGTTCCAGGTCTGGCACGAGCGCCGGATCGTCGATGCGCCGCGCTTCCGGCAACTGAGCGACCTGTACGGCTACCTGATGAAGCAGTTCACGGTGTTCGGCCAGCACATCCACCTGGGCTGCGCCGATGCCGACGGCGCGCTGCGCCTGCTGCATTCGCTCGGCCGCTACGTCCCGCACTTCATCGCACTGGCCGCCTGCTCGCCCTTCGTTCAGGGCGCCGACACCGGATTCCAGTCGGCACGGCTGAACTCGGTGACCGCGTTTCCGCTCGCGGGCCGCGCGCCGTGCCTGCTCGCCTGGCGCGAGTTCGAGGAGTACTTCGCGAAGATGACGCGCACCGGCGTGGTCGCCAGCATGAAGGACTTCTACTGGGACATCCGCCCCAAGCCCGAGTACGGCACGATCGAACTGCGCGTGATGGACACGCCGCTCACGCTCGACAAGGCCGCCGCGCTCGCCGGCTACCTGCAGGCGCTGGCGCGCCACCTGGAGATCGAGCGGCCGTTTGCGCCTCGCGAGGACGACTACCTCGTCTACAGCTTCAACCGCTTCCAGGCGAGCCGCTTCGGACTGCGCGGCACGTTCGTCGATCCGCACACCGGAGAGCAGCGCTCGCTGCACGACGATCTGATCGCCACCCTGGCACGCGTCGAGGCGCACGCGATCGACGCGCGCGCCGACCAAGCGTGTCTGGCGCTGCTGCGCCTGGTCCATGGCGACGGCAGCGATGCCGACTGGCTGCGCGATCGCCTGGCGCGCGAAGGATCGCTGTCCGAGGTGGTGCGCCAGCAGTGCGAGGTCTGGGCCAGCGACTGCCCGCAGCTGGCGCCGGCAGCGGTCGCGGGCGAGGCGCGCGCCTGAGAGGGTGTTTCCAAACTGAGTCCCTGCGCCAGTGTCGTTGCGAGGACACGCGCAGCGGCCAAGCGACCGCGGCCGTGTTGTGCCGTCTCGTGACGCGCACTAGCATGCAAGCGTTTTCATTGTGAACGCTGCCACGTGTCATCCAGCAACGCCTTTCCGTCCGGCTTTCTGTGGGGTGCGGCTACCTCGGCCTACCAGATCGAAGGCTCGCCGCTCGCCGACGGCGCCGGCCCAAGCATCTGGCATCGGTTCGCCCACACACCGGGCATGGTGCGAGACGGCGACAGCGGCGATGTCGCCTGCGATCACTACCGGCGCTGGCCGCAGGACGTGGCGCTGATGCGCGACCTCGGATTGACCGCGTACCGGTTCAGCCTCGCGTGGGCCCGCATCCGTCCGCAGGGCACGGGCGCGCTGAATCCGGCCGGGCTCGACTTCTACGAGCGTCTGGTCGACACACTGCTGGCGGCGGGAATCCAGCCGATGGCCACGCTGTATCACTGGGACCTGCCGGCCGCGCTGGACGATCGCGGCGGCTGGCTCAATCCGGACAGCGTGCACTGGTTCGCCGATTACGCCGGCGCGGTGTTCCGGCGCCTCGACGACCGCGTCGGCCTGTGGGTGACGCTGAACGAGCCGTGGGTGGTCACCGACGGCGGCTATCTGCACGGCAACCTTGCGCCCGGCCACCGCAACCGATTCGAGGCGCCGATCGCCACGCACCATCTGCTGCGGGCGCATGCGGCGGCGGTGCAGGCCTATCGCGCCGTCGGCCGGCACAGGATCGGACTGGTGGTGAACCTCGAACCGAAGTACGCGGCCTCGCAGGCGGCCGAGGATCTGGCCGCCACGCGCCGCGCCGAGGCCTACATGAACCGGCAGTACCTCGACCCGGTGTTCCTCGGCACCTACCCCGACGAACTGCGCGAGATTTTCGGCGCGGCCTGGCCCGAATGGCCAAAGCACGAAGTGGAGTCGATACGCCAGCCGATCGACTTCCTCGGGGTCAATTACTACACCCGCGGCGTGACGCGCTTCGATGCGGCCGCCTGGCCGCTGCGTGCCGCCGCGGTGCCACAGACGCGGTCGGCCCACACCGACACGGGCTGGGAGGTTCATCCGCCGGCACTCGCCGACGCGCTGCGCTGGGTCAGTCGGCGCTACGGCAATCCGCCCGTCTACGTCACCGAGAACGGCGCAGCGTTCTACGACCCACCGACGGCGAACGGCCGGGTCCGCGACCCGCTGCGCGTCGACTACCTGCACGCACACCTGCGGGCGCTGCGCGCCGCGCTCGCCGACGGCTGTGATGTGCGCGGCTACTTTGCCTGGTCGCTGCTCGACAACCTCGAGTGGTCGCACGGGTTCTCCAAACGATTCGGCCTCGTGCATGTCGACTTCGAGAGCCAGACGCGAACGCTGAAGGACAGCGCGCTGTTCTATCGTGAGGTCATCGCCAGTCACGGCGCGGTCCTCAGCCGCGACCTCGACGGCGTCGCGACGTCATCGTCGCCGTGAAGATCGCGCGCCCGCTGGCAGGGCGGCGCTTCGCTGACCGGCGCGCAACTCGCTCAAGCCAGTTCGACGCGCAGGCGATCGGCGGTCCCGGTCAGGCGCGCGCGCAGCGTCTCCAGGTCGACGACCGCTCCGCCGTGCCGATGCGGATTGGATTGCCGCTCGAACGGCAGCGCAGCGCCGTTGAGCGTCAGCGCCTGCGGCCCATGACCGCGCGGGCCGACCCGGTACTCGATCTGCAGCTCGCTGCCGGCCAGGCGCACCGTCGCACGCAGCCCGTCGAGCGTCGCCGGCAGCACCGGATCGACGGTCAGCGCCTCGGCGCCGCGGCGCAGGCCGAGCAGACCGCGCACCAGCAGGCCGATGAAGATCCCCGGTCCGCTCGAGTAGATGCGCCAGCCGCCGTCGAGCGGCACCTGACCGGCCGCGATCCGGCCGTAGCCGGCCGCCGCCTCGGCGCGATCGGCGAACGCGGCGTCGGAACTCGAGTAGTAGCAGTTGGCCTGGCGCAGTGTGGCCGCCGGCACGCGCTCGCGCAGACCGATCGGATTGGCGCGGCACAGGGCGTCGAAAAAGCCCCGTGCATCGCCGACATGCGCCAGCGCTTCCGCGTAGCGCAGGTGCGCGTGCGTGTACATCAGGCCGATCTCGCGGCCGAAGAAGGCGGCCGACTCGCCGCGCTGGAAGAGTCGCTGTAGTCCGCCCTGGTACGGCAGCGGGCGATCGAAGAGCCGCGCGCCGTCCGGCCCGAGCAGGTGGCGCTCGATCAGCGCCAGATGCGCACGCGCCTGCGCCGGATCGAGCAGATCGTTGATGATCGCGTGGATCATCGGCAGCAGGCTGTAACCGACACCGGTGTGACGGTCGCGCGGATGCAGCAGGTAGTCGGTCCCGCCGGCGCGGTCGAACAGCGCGTAACCGGCGATCACCTCATCGACCACCAGCCGCTGCTGGAACGCCGCACGCACGGCCTGCTTCTGGCGCTCGAGCGCGCCGGCCGCGGCGGGGCGTCCGACCAGCCGCAGCGCCGCCGCCAGCGCCGTCAGCATCTGCCCATGCAGCGTCACGGTCCAGGCGCTGCACATCCGCTCGCGCAGCGACGGATCGGCAGGCTGGAGCGCATCGTTCCAGTCGCCGTGCCCGTAGGCGGCCAGCGGCGTGCCGGCGATGCGACGCGCAGCGATCAGCGCCAGCGCGCGTTCGACGTGCTGCCAGACCGTGGCCGATTCGGCGCGCTGCGGGTCGGCGGCGTAGAACGGCACCGTCTCCTCGAGCAGCGCGGCCTCGCCCGTGGCCAGCAGGTACTCGGCCAGGGCGAGCACCGGCCAGAACACGATGTCGCCGTGCGAATCGCCGGCACGGATCGCGCGGTAGCGGTCGAAGAACGTGAACCACTGCGGCCAGTCGCCGGCGGCGTCCTGGGCCGCGAACACGCGCAGCAGCGTGGCCCGCACTTGATCGGTGTGACCGAGCGCGAGCAGCATCTCGACCGGGCCCTGGCAGACATCGCGCGTGCCCCAGCCGCCACCCGAGTACTGCTCGAGACCACGCGGCGCCAGCCAGTGGATCAGCGCGTCATGCGCGAACCACGGAACGATGCGGGCGAGCCTCCCGGCATCGGCACCGTCCGGCGTGGCGGGCGCAAGCAGCGGCAGCGCGAGCGTCTGCGGCACCGCCTGCGCCGCGGCGGCTGCACCGCGCCGCAGCTCGCCGCGCAGGCGCAGTCCGGCGCAGTGCACCGGCGCGGTCACCAGGCACAGATACGGCAGGCCGCGCGAGCGGCCGTCGGCAAACAGCGGCGCGTCGTCGGACACCTGCACAAAGGCGGTGCCGGCGTCCGGTGCGATGCGGAAGCGGCCGCCCGGATACGCTGTTGCAAGTGCACTGTCGGCTGCGGGTTCGATCAGCACATCATCGCCGTCGCGCCAGTAGCGCACCGCCCGCGGCTGGCTGCCGTCGTCGCCGTCGACGGCGACGTGATGGCAGATCAACAGGCGTGCCGGTCCGCCCGCCGCGATCGTGATGTCCAGCCGCAGTTCGTTCGACGCCGCCAGCGCCCGGCTGCGAACATCGATGCGGCCGCCGTCGTGCAGGTACAGCCAGCGGCAGGCATCCGGCGCCATCTCGAAGGCCGATGGCTGATCGAGCAGCCGCCAGCGGCCGTCGATCTCGACGAACACGCGCTGCCCATGGGCACGAAACTGCGACAGGTAGCCACGCACGCCGGACAGCAGCCGGTTCAGGCTCACATGACCCTGTGTGACCAGCGAGTGGAACATCCCGCTCATCCACACGGTCGAGGTCAGCGCGTCTTCGTCCGGTTCGAGCCGCGGACCGGTACGAAGCATGTGGCCATGCGGCCGCAGCACGCGCAGCTCCTTGGCGCGCAGGACGACATGGCGGTCGGACCCGACGAAAAACGACAGCAGCCGACCGTCGGCGTCGTGCTCCGAGTCGTAGCGCTGCCGACCGAATTCGGTGGCCACTTCGCGCTCGGTGAGCTCGCGCGCTGGCAGCAGCCGCGGCGGAGAAAACAGGGTCGCCGGCACTGCCGGCCCACCGGCGGCCGATCGCGCCGGGGGGCGTTGCGCCTGCGGCAGGTTCACGACGCGATCGACTTCGGTCAGATCGTCCGGCGTGGTGGCCTGCGGATGATCGGGCACGAACAGTCCGAAGAAGCCGGCGCGCGCCAGCGCCCCCGGCGCCAACTGCAAGGGCGCATCCTGCAGAGCCACCAGCGCGTGCTCGTGCTGCAGGCGCCGTCCGGGCAGACCTGCTGTCAACCCGATCGGCGCGGCGCCGCAGCGGCGCGCCAGTCCGTCGAACTGCAGGGCGTCGGTCGCGAAGGCGATGGCACGACGCAGCGAACCGATCAGCAGCCAGGGATGCCGGCCGTCGGCCGGCAGGTTCTGGCGCGTCGCGATCGCCCACCCGCAACGCGCGTGCGCCAGCGGCGTGTGGTCGAGATAGTGGCTGACGTAGTGCTCGTTGAGTCGCAGCGTCGCGTACGGGGCGAGCGCCAGATCCTGCACGTGGACCAGATCGAGCGCAGCCGGCGTCGCGCCCGTGTTCTCGATCTCCAGATGCCAGAACCAGGCGGCGGCGTCGGTCGCCAGCGCGCAGGCCAGCGTGACCCGCAGGGCGCCGACGCCGCCCTCGGCGCGCAGCCCGTCGTGCTCGATCGCGAACCGCAGCGGGCTGCCCGGTCCCAGCAGTGCAACCGCGGTGTCCGGCGTCTCATGCCGGCGCAGATACAAATTGGCGACGCCGCCTTCGATCTCGCTGCCGGGGAACAGATTGAGGGTGGTGTTGCCATGATCGATCCGATGCACCGACCCGTTGGCGTTGAAGGCGATGGTCAGACCCGAAGGACCCGACAGGCGCGCCGGCGCAGGCGTGGACGTGCGCAGCATTCGAGGCGTGTAGGCGAGATTCAGGATCCGCAACCCGGCGGGCTCGCCGGACCACCCTCGCGCTGCGCGCTCGGGGCTTCGCCCTTGGGGCGGCCCGGCGGGCTCCATGGACTACCCTCGCGCTGCGCGCTCGGGGCTTCGCCCTTGGGGCGGCCCGGCGGGTTCCATGGACTACCCT
>Ga0208609_100482_pt1 | contig 15124 bp, 13 predicted proteins | sample SubbioR11_8A_Apr_FD_184813 | JGI IMG/M metagenome (GOLD analysis project Ga0208609, IMG submission 184813) | Serpentinite rock and fluid subsurface biosphere microbial communities from McLaughlin Reserve, California, USA - CR11_8A_Apr (SPAdes) | ecosystem: Environmental > Terrestrial > Deep...
CCTGGTTGCAAACGCGCTCGACGCCTTTGGCCGCCCGCGTGGTCAGATCGGAAACGCCACTCTCGCCCAGCCACACGTGAGCCAGCTCGTGTACCAGCGTAAAGACGCTGGCCACGAGGGCGTCGCGCCCGTTGATGAAGACCACCGGCGCCAGAGAATCGACGATGGCGAAGCCGCGGAACTCCTTCACCGACAAGGGGCGGCGGGTGTTCGACTTCACGATGCCGCTCTTCATCACAAGCACGCCTGCGGCCTCGGCGCGGTCGGCCACGGCGGTGAAGTACTCGTCCGTAGAGCGGGCCGTTGCCCGCACCAGGGGCGTGAGGCCCAGTACCTCGGTCATGTCGCGCGCGATGGTGTCGGGCTTGCGCGAGGCCGCGTCGCTGAATCGACCGACGAAGGGCAAGGGCGTGGCCCCCAGCTCGATCAGCCGGTCGCGGTACCACTGCTGCTTGCGCGAAACGTCGTCCCAGACCTCGAGGAAGTCCCGGCTCAGCGGCGCGGGGTCGAGCGTCTGGCGCAGGTCCGGGATCTGAGGGCGCTGGATGGTGGGTGGCGCAGGCAGGAAGAGCAGCCCGAAGGGCACCCCGGTGAGCTTCGCCAGCTTTTCGGCCTGCGGTGGCGTCAGTTCACCACGGACGACCCGCTCGCGGTCTCCCTCGCGCTTCACCATGGCGCGCGCCAGCGACTCCAGGCTTTCGCCAGCCTGGTCTGCCGCCCAGCGCAGCACGTCTGGGGAAAGGGAGAGGGCCTCCATGAACGGCAGTCTATCGAACGGGCCCGGTGTCGACGCATCGGACCGGATTGCAGGCCGTCAGACTGGTCGCGTGCCGGTAGGCTGCGCCCGGCGCTCGTGCCCGGCCCGCTACTTCACACGCCTCAGTGTCGGCCAATTGGGCGCCGGCGCCGATGCCTGCCGTACTGCTTCGATCAACGCGCGGTCAGTCGCACGTTTAGCGAGGATCCACACCAGCCATCGCATCGCCACCGCGCCGGGTGCTCCGATCAACGTGGCCGCAAACACGGCAATAGGCACAACACCGCCGACCACCGCAACCGCCGCGACGCCGCCGACCGTGGCCAGCACCGCGATCACTGCCTCGCACCGCCGCCACAGCAGCGGCGGGTCGCTGCGCAGGTAGTTCACCGACTCGCCGGTCTGCAGGTTGGGCAGCGCCACCAGCTCGCGGCCCATCAGCAGCGCCAGCACGCGGTGGCCGCGCCGCGCGGGCATCAGCGTTGTGTGGACGACGAACTTGAACTCCGGGCCCTGGTCGGCGGTGAGCCACAGCTCGCGGCGTTCGCGGGCTGGGTACTGCTCGCACCAGCGCCGCGGCGCGTTGATGAAGCGTTGGACCTCGGCCACCTGGCCGCTGACCCATCGGAAGTCGCGCATGGCCGGCTCCTCGTGTTGGACGGGTCACAGTGGCATGGCGAGGGGCTGGATCAACCCCGCCAGGCCGGGGCGGAGCGCGGGTCTGCTCGGCCGTTGTGACACTCGGGGGTCACACGAGTGATTCCTGGTGGTCACCAGGGTGACACCGAATGGGCGCTTCTGGGGCCGATTTCTGCAGTGACAGTCGAGGGTCACCGCAGTGGCACTCTGGTGGCATCGGAGGCCTGCTGTGGCCGGGCCGAAGCCATGTCCCGTACGCCATGGCCACCTGTTCATCCGAACCAGAGGCCAAGCCCCCGCATGTCAACCCCTGGCGTCGCGCCGCTGCCGGTGCCGAGCTGGAAACAGAGCCGCCTCACGCACCGCATCAACGCCCGCGCAAGCGCACGCCTCTTGCGCCGCTTGGCGGTGGCAATGCCCACGGCCGCGTTGACGCTGCCGCCACGTCCGGTGTCCACTGCAGGCTCCCGAAGGGCTCCTGGCCCTTGCTCATCGCGAGCGAACAGGCGTCGCAGTCGTTACCTGCCCCTGAAGCCCTGGTCTTTGAACCGGGCGAGCCGTTGGCCCTGAGCAGGCGGCCCTGAGAAAGTCATTCGTGGAGCTGATGTCCGCGGCCTGCCGGCGTTGATCGCCGGGCGCTCCTGAAGCGCGCCGCTGACCGAACCCACGCGGTGCCGGCACCCGATGCCGCGCGCCCGTGCCCGCCATCCGTTCGAGCTTCTGCCGCGCCCTGGGGCTTTGCCCTGAGGCCGGCGCAGTGCCTGGTCGCCCTGGCCCCGTTGGGGGCCGCGGCCGGCGCTGGCTGCTCGTGCACCTGACTCCGCCCCGGCATTTCGGTAAGGGGCGGCTCCAGCAGGTGGATGGCGACGCGAAAGCCATAGACCTGATCCACCGCAGCCAGCCAGGCCCGACCTGGCTGACGGCAGCGCCATGCCCTTGGAGGCCGGCGTTGCCACCCGCTCGCGCGTCGCGGAAACCCGTGCGCGGGCCGGATCAACCCCGTTCCCATTTTGAAGACCGACCGAGCTGGCGCCGCCGCCTTCAACCGGCGACGTAGTCGGCGAACCCGGAGTAGGCGCAGCAGGCCGTGGCCAGCCTGCCGCGCGACATCACCAGGCCACGCCAGGCCGGCGCGACGGAATCCGCGCCGGCCGGCCGCGCTGCGATTCCACCTTCAACCCGGCCGCGCCCCGCGGGAAGGCGAGGCCACTGCCCACGGAGGGCGTATGCCTTCGCAACCCAACCGTCTGCTGATCCCTACTTTCCCTTCATCCTCCCCACGCCCGCTGCCGCTGGGCGGCAGGGCGACGCCGAAGGCGCCGCGCCCGCGCGAGTGGGCGGGCTTGTCCAACGACGAGATCCTCTCGCGCTTCGTGCCCGGCAAGGCCAGCCCGCACACCGTGCTGGAGGTGCTGCTGAAACTGCACAACATGGAGCACACGGCGCGCGCCAAGAGCGTGTCGTTCAAGACGCGGTACGAGCGGGCGAACTTCCTGCGCCACTTCTTCCGCGAGCTGGAGAGCCGCGGCGGCTTCAAGAAGGCGCCCGACCCGCGCAACCTGGGCCAGCGCCACATCCAGGCCGCGGTCGACCTGTGGCGCAAGGACGGGCTGAAGCCATCCACCATCCAGACCTACCTCAGCTTCCTGCGCGGCCTGGCCAGCTGGCTCAGCAAACCCGGCTTCATCCGCCCGCCGGCGTACTACGGGCTGGAACTGGCCGAGTATCAGCGCAGTGGCATCAACGAGCGCGACAAGAGCTGGTCGGCGCAGGGCGTGGATGTCGATGGCTTGATCGAGCAGGTGGCCGCCTTCGATCCCTACGTGGGCAGCATGCTGCGGCTGATCCGCGCCTTCGGCCTGCGCAAGCGCGAGGCGATCATGTTCCGGCCCAACGAGTGCCTGGTGAACTTCGCCGACACCGGCCTGCCGCTGGCCGAGAAGCAGGGCGAGGAGTACGTGTGGGTGCGCCAGGGCGCCAAGGGCGGCCGGCCGCGCTTCGTGCCGATGAACACGCCGCGCCGCCGGCAGGCCGTCGCCAGCGCACAGCAGATTGCCGACTGGGATACCCACGCCCACACCGGCGACCCTGACCGCGACCTGAAGCAGAACATGGTGCGGTTCGGCTACGTGTTGCGGAAGTTCGGCATCACCTCGAAGGGCCTGGGCATCACCGCCCACGGCCTGCGGCACGAGGCGCTGATCGAGGAGTACATCGCCATCACCGGCCAGGAGCCGCCGTTGCGGGGCGGTGGGGAAGGGCTGACGCGGGAGCAGGAGGATGCGGCGCGGTTGGCGGTGAGCCGTCTGGCTGGCCACAACAGAGGGAGGGCGTCTGCAGCCTATCTGGGCGCCGTGCTGCACAAGAAGAGCGGCGGGGCGAAGGGCGGTGGCAGCGTGACGGGTGGCGACGCTGCAACTTGATGCAGCACAGCGGCCGGTGACAGCGCCAGCCGCACGTCTTCAGCTCGCCTTGGGCTCCTGCGCGTACAGCGGTGTCACGGTTCGGCACCGCTGTTCGACCTGGTGGGCGATGCGCTGAACGTCCTGGGTTGTCAGCGCTTGGGTGCCGCGCGACTTCAGCAGGCCGGCCAGTTCCTTGCCGCTGAAGACGCGAACCCGGCCGCGCCTGGTGCGCTCCACGAACCAGCCGGGCAGCGCCACCACGGGCAGCACCGTCACCGGCGATCCGACTGCACTCGACAGCCACTTGGCCAGCCAGGCGGCCTGGCGCTCGGCCTGTTCCAGCGGCTCCTTGGTTGTCCAGCTGGGGAACCTGAGCGTCTCGCCGTCGTAGACCACGGTGGCGTCGGCCTTGCCGCGGCCCTGGTTCGGCTTCGTGAAGCCTTTGGTCTCGACGGCGAAGACACCCTCGGCGGCGACAACGACATGATCGATGTTGAACTGCTCGGCCGGCAGGTCGTGGAATGTGGCGGCGCCCTGGCGCATCAGTTGGTCGAGCTCCTGGCCGACGGCCACCTCGGCGTCGAAGCCCGCCTTCAGGTGGTCGAGCCGGGTGCCGGCTTTCAGCAGCTTGCGCAGCATGTAGGCGATGAAGGCGATCGCCGCCAGGGCGTAGATCGGCGCCAGGTGCGCCATCTGCGGCAGGCCGCGCAGATGGCTTTGGGCCAGAAAGGTCGCCAGCGCGAGCAGCGGCACCACCATCAACAGTACGAGGTCCCAGGTCAGATCGTTGAGGGCTTCGTCGAGCTGTTCTCGCAGCGAGTGGCCTGGGCCACGCAGCAGCGCGATGCCGATGGGGGAGCGTCGACTTTGCCGCGCCTTCGCCTTCCTGCGAATGAGGACGAAGAGGGCCGCGGCAGGCCCGGCGAAGCAGGCGACGAGGACGCCAAGGACGATGGCGATTTGGTTGGTGACCTCTCCCATGGATCCGTCTTTTCTGCGGCTGCCGTCAGGCGGTCAGGCGAGCTGCCTGCTTCTTGGTCGTGGACGCGACGAAGCGCTCGAGCCGTTCGGCCAGTGTGCGTGCCGATGGCGTGAGCGAGGGCGCGATTTCGCGCGTAGCCTGGTCGATGGCCGTGGGCACGCGGTCGGCCATGTCCCGTGCCTGCTGAGTCAGGAAGCGCGGTTGCATACCCAGCTGCCTGGCCATCAGCGCCAGGTGCTCGGCTTCCATCTCGCCCGGCCTCACCTCGCCGCCGATCGCAAACGCGAACTCGGGCGACAGGCCCGGGGTACAGCCGCGTGCACATCAGGTCGTAGAACGGCGTCAGCGTCACGCCCTGGCCGGGCACGCTGTAGATCGACAGGCTCTTGGCGTGGCTGTCGTTGTTGCCGACGTACAGGTTGAAGAAGACCCAGCGCACGAGGTGGCGCAGGTCGACGGCGGGCTGTGCGCTGTAGCGGCGGATCAGTTCGGCGCAGGCGGCGAGGCCCGGGCCGCCTTCCTTCTCGTACTTGCGCTCCGACACCGTGCCGGCCAGTTGGCACAGGTCGTACTGCACCAGCCGGGCCAGCGTGCCGTCAGGGCGCAACTGACGGTCGAAGCGGCGAACGACGCAGGCTTCGGTGCGCGGTTCGTAGAAGACCTCGGCCGTCGGCAGGCCGGCCAGCGCAGCGGCGCGCATCACGATGGCCTCGTTCGCTGCGGAATGCCAGACCTTGGCCAGGCGGCGGATGTCGGGCTTGAGGATGTGCGTGGACGGCGAGGTGCCCTTGGGCAGCCGTGGCACACCGTCGTCGAAGATCGCCAGGCTGGTCTTGTCCTGCGCGCCGGCCAGCGAAATCCGTGCACCCTGCGCGCGGATGTCGATTGCAGAAGCCGAGCGCCTGGCCAGGGCGGCGGCGATGGCTTCCCAGCTTGTGGCCTCGTAGCGGGGTGGTTCCGGCGTCTGCCCGGGCGCCACCAGCACGAAGGCCCCCGCGGTGTCGCCGGCGACCTCCAGCAGCAACGAGAAGAGGGTGGACGCCTTGCGCTGGGCGGCCAGGTAGTCGCGCAGCTCACCCTCGGGCAGCAGGTTCTCGAAGAAGGCCTGCACCGCGGGCGTGGCCTGCCGGCCGGGCTGCAGCGGGATGGCGGCCAGCGACATGCGCTGGCCGGCTTCCAGCCACGTCGATGCGTACTTGAAGGCCAGCGGCGCGCTGTCGTGCACGGCGCCGACCAGGTCGCTGCCGTAGTAGACCTCCAGCCGGTCGGGCCGCGGCTGCATCACCCGCGCCTCACAGCGACGATGCCGAACGAGAGGCCTTGGTGCGCACCACCAGCTCCAGGCCCAGCAGGTCCATCAGGTCCAGCACCTTCTGCAGTTGCACCGTCGGCTTGCCGTTCTCCAGGTCGACGATGAAGCGGTTGCCGGTGTTGCCCAGGCCCGCCAGGTCGAGCTGCTTCAGCGCCAGCCGCTTGCGCTGCTCACGGATCACGATGCCCAACTCCACGGAGGAGCGGATCGGCGTCTCCGAGGGGGCGGAGTGCCCGAGCGGTAAGTCTGGGGCCGACGACGGCATGGCAGGTGCTTGAAGTTACCTTTCGGTCATTTTCGGTGCCGACCCGCTGGAGGTCAAGCAGAAAGTGACTGATCGGTAATCGTTCGGGCCGGCTGAACGACCGCGTCAGCCGTCCGGATCGAAAAGGCCTGAAGCCTGCGGGATCACCCGATACCCCATGGCTTGATACCCGCGCTGGCGCCGTTCCCACATCCGAAGCAGGGCAGGATGTCCTTCGTCCACGAAGTCGACGATCCGGACGCTGTTCTTGCTCGCGTGCTCCCGGTGCAGTCGGCCGGCGTACTGCGCGAGCGTGCCCTTCCACGAGATGGGCATCGCCAGCACCAGGGTATCGAGCGGCGCATGGTCGAAGCCCTCGCCGACCAGCTTGCCCGTCGAGAGCAGCACCCGCGGAGCATCGGCAGGCAGCGCTTCCAGTTCCTGTAGCAGCGTGGTCCGCTGCTTCGCCGACATCCGGCCGTGCAGCACGAGCAGCGGTGACACCCGAGTGCCCAGTGCTTGGCGCAGGGCGTCCAGGTGCTCCGTCCGCTCGGTCAGGACCAAGACCTTGCCGCCTGCGGCGAATGCAGCTGTCACCTCGTCGGCAACCTGGGCCGTGCGCGCGGCATCCGAGGCGATGACCTGGAACACCTGCTGGATCGGCGCATCGTCGGCCGCCCCAACCCGGGGTGTCAGGTATCGCGAGACGATCTCCAAGGTCTGCGGCGCCCCCAAAGGCTTCTCCGCGGTGTGCCGCGTTGGGCCGCACTGCATGAAGATGATGGGTTGCCGGCCGTCGCGGCGAATCGGCGTGGCCGTCAGCCCGAGCACGTACTTCGCCTTGGCCCGCTTCAGGATTGCCTCGAAGGAAAACGCCGAGAGGTGGTGACACTCGTCCACCACGATGTGTCCGTAGTCCTCGACCAGCGCGTTGACTTCGCCCTGGCGGCACAGCGACTGCATCAAGGCGATGTCGATCTGCCCGGTGGGCTTCGACTTGCCGCCGCCGATTGCACCGATGCTGGGTCCACTACCACCTCCGCCATCGGTCGCGGCCAAGAAGGTCTGCAGCCGCTCGCGCCATTGACGCAGCAACTCGGCCCGATGGACCAGGATCAAGGTGTTCACGCCACGTGCAGCGATCAGCGCAGCCGCGGTCACCGTCTTGCCGAAGGCCGTCGGCGCGCACAACACACCGGTGTCGTGGGCCAGCATGGCGTCGACTGCCTGCTGCTGGTCGGGCCGGAGCGCGCCACGAAACTGCACCTGCAACGCCGCTCCGGCCGATCGCTCGTCGTGCAGGTCGGGCCGGATGCCGTGCTCGCGCAGCAAGGTGAGCGCCGCTTCCAGGCACCCGCGCGGCAGGGCGATGTGCTGGGGGAAGTTCTCTGCGCAGCCGATCACCCGGGGCTCATCCCACACCGGAAGGCGCATGGCCTGTGCCTTGTAGAACTCGGGGTTCTGGAACGCGGCCAGGCGGATGAGCCGGTTGGCCAGGGGTTGTGGCAAAGCTGCCTTCTCGAAGTACACCAGGTTGGCCAGCGTGATCTTCAGTGAGGCCGGCATCGGGCCGGGCAAGCGGCTGGACGCTGGCTCCTGCCGACGCCACGGCGTGGCCTGGTCCTCGCTGTCGATGAAGGTCACGTCGAGCGGATGGCTGCCACCGGTGGCGCGCAGGATCGTGGGCTCGATGTCCGCAGGCGACATCTTTGACAGGCCGGCCAGGAAGGCCCACTGGTCGTCGTGGGGTTGCAGGTCACGGTCGACGAACACGCTACCGCCGCTTTCACGGGGCGCTTTCTGCAGCGGCAAGGCGATGAGGTTGCCGAAGCCTCCGACGCGGGTGCCGCCAGGCCCCGCCTGGTGGGTGGGCATCGTGTCCTGGTTCGGAAACAGGCGGTCGTAGGAGCTGAGCTTGAGCTGGCGGGTGCGCGCGCAGGTGTGGCTGATGAGGGCGGTACCCAGCCGGCGGGCGTCGCGTGCCGACACCCGGGCGGCGAAGAAGATCCAGGCGTGTGCCCCATTGCCGGAGCGGGAGACCTCGAGCGCGACCGGCACGCCCAGCGCATCGCAGGAGCCGGCGAAGGCGCGCGCATCCTCGCGCCACTCGGCATCGTCGAAGTCCACCGCCAGGAAGTGGCAGGTGCCATCCGTGAGCAGTGGATACACCCCCACGGTGTGCCGTCCTGCAAGGTGGTCGAAGACCGTCTGGCCCGTGACCGGGATCAACGCGCGGTGGGCGCAGTCGCCGCACTTGATTCGCGGCTTCTCGCAGATGCCGGCGCGCCACTCGTTCGCGCAGGCTGGTGAGTAGCCCGACTTGCCGGCCCTGCTCTCCCAGCGGACCGGGTACACGTCTTCCCGGCCGCGAAACAGGCTGGCGAAGAGCTTCACTTTCTCGTCGGTGCCAAGGCGCGGGCTTCGATCCGTGGTCGGCGTGATGTCGCGCGGTTGCCAGGCGATGCCGTGCTCGGTCAGCAACTCTCGCAGCCGGCGGTTCTCGGCCAGCAGCCGGTTCACTTCCTCACGCTCGTCGCCGGTCATCGGGCACCTCGCATCGGCCGCAGGATCGGGCGGCTACGGAGCGGATCCGCAGCCAGCATCCTGGAGGATCGCGAGGATGTCTTGTCGGTCACCAACAAGGCGAACGACATCGAGATGATCGGGTGCCTCGAAGTAGAGCCACTGCATCGGGAACCCCGCGACTCGCCAGGATCGCAGGCCCGGGATGTCGCACAACTGCCCCAACCGGGGCGAACCCATGGAGGGCATGCGTCCAATCGGCACGAGCGCCGCGATGGCCGCGTCGAACATCCGCTCGCCCAGGGCCAAGCCCCCTTCTTGAGCGTAGTACCGTGCAGCTTCGATCAGGTCTGCTTCGGCGCCGGGCCGAAGATGGGCGGATTTCAACGCAGGTCGCCCAAGGCCTGCTTCTTCAGCTGCGCGGTCCGCTTCGGTGTCAGGGCACGGCCAGGGCCTGAACTCAGCCCTTCTTCGATCAGCTCGCGCAGACGTTTCTTGGCCTGTTCTTCCTGGTCCCGGCGGATCAGCTCACGCAGGTACTCGCTGGTGTTGCCGTACTGACCGGACCGTACCCGCTGGTCGACATACTCGCGCAGGGCCTCCGGCAGGGCAAAGCTCATGGTGTTGCTGCTCATGGCGCACATGATCCCGTCAGCTATCAATAGTTGTCAAGCCTCCTGGGCCAGCGGTGCCTGCTGATGCGCTGCCGCCGGCTTCTTCGGATGCGGTCCTTGGCGTTCCAAATTTAGCAGCAACTGCCCCCACGCCTCCAGCGCCCCCCGCCGCCGCTCCGCGAAGTAGTCATGCCGGTTGTAGACGCCTTCCACGCCCTTGAGCTTGTGGTTCGCGCGACAGCGCCCGCTCACGCGCCAGTTCCTTGCCGCCTGCGTCCGCCAGGTCGAAAGCCGCTGCCGGGTTGAAACGCACGAGGTGGCGCTTGATGGCGTAGTCGAACATGCGTCGCACCTTGGCGCAATGTCGTTGGCGATGGTCGGCGCGCCGTGCTTGACGAGGGCGCGCAGCATCGCGTCGATGTGCCGCGGCTCCACCGCATCGAGCGCCAGCTTGCCCAGGTGCGGCTTGATGTCCTTCTCGATGCGGCTGCGCACGATGTTCGGGTGCTTCCAGCGGCCGTTGATCATGCGCTCGAAGTACTCGTCGGCGAGCTGGCCGACGGTGGTGACGCTGCGCGCGGCCTCGATGCGGGCCAGGGCCGTGGACTTGGCCCTCCTGCTTCTCGCCGGCCACGTCGTGACCGAGGGCGATCTTGGCGCGCAGCTCCTTGGCCGACTGGCGGGCTGCTGCGAGGGGCAGGTCAGCTCGGGGGTGTCAAGACACCCCGTGAAACCTCACTCAATGTTCTGCACCTGCTCGCGCATCTGCTCGATCGCGACCTTCATCTCGACGGCGATCGCGGTCAGTTCGAGCGCGGCGGATTTCGAGCCCAGGGTGTTGGCCTCGCGCTGCAGCTCCTGGATCAGGAAGTCCAAGCGCTTGCCGACTTCGCCACCGGCGTCGAGCAGGCGGCTGAGCTCGTCGAGGTGGGCGCCCAGGCGCGCGAGTTCCTCGGCGACGTCGATGCGCAGCGCGTAGGCCGCGGCCTCGGCCAGGGCGCGCTCGCGCAGGGCGTCCTCGCCGGCGCTGGCGGCAGCGCCGGCGGCTTGCAGGGCCTCGTGCCAGCGCTCGACGAAGCGCTGCTGCTGGCGCTGCACGACGGCGGGCAGCAGCGGCGCGGCCTGCGCGGCCAGCGCGCGCAGCGTGGCGATGCGCTCGCGCAGCGCCGAGGCCAGCCGCGCGCCTTCGCGTTCGCGCGCGGCGCGCAACTCGGCGATGGCATGGTCGACGGCGGCGAGCACCGCCGCGTCGGCCGGGGCCGTCGCGCCAGCGGTGCGGCACCATTGCAGCACCTCGTGCACCGACAGCGCGGCGGCCTTGGGCAGCCAGGCCTGGACCTGCGCCTCGACGCGCGCCAGCCGCAGCAACTGCTCGGGCGCGGGTTGCGGCAGGGCGGCGGCCTCATCGCGCGCGGGGGTCAGCCGCAGCTCGACCTTGCCGCGGCGCAGTGCGCGGTTGAGCCGCTCGCGCAGCGCCGGCTCGAGGCCGCGCAGCTCGTCGGGCAGGCGCAGCCCGAGGTCGAGGAATCGGCCGTTGACCGAGCGCAATTCGACACTCAGGGCCCCGGCGTCGGCGGCAGAATCGCGGTCTGCGGCAGCCCGCGTGACGGCGCTCGCATAACCGGTCATGCTGTAGACTGACATCGCGCTATCGCCGTGCAAAACCCGATTATGTCCAAGCCCAAACCCGCCCCGTTGCCGGCTGGCACGGTGGTCGGGGGCTACCAGATCGTCAAGCGGTTGGCAGCGGGTGGTTTCGGCGTCGTCTACGTCGCCGAGGACGACCAGGGCCATCTGGTCGCGATCAAGGAATACCTGCCGGCCTCGCTGGCCGAGCGCGACGCTGGCGAACTGGTGCCGCGCATCAAGCCCGACAAGCTGCCGCTCTACCGCCTGGGGCTCAAGAGCTTCTTCGAGGAGGGCCGCTCGCTGGCCCAGATCAGCCACCCGAGCGTGGTCTCGGTGCTGAACTTCTTCCGCGAGAACGAGACCGTCTACATGGTCATGAACTACCTGCAGGGCGACACGCTGCAGGACTTCATCGTCACCGCGCGCGACCTCAAGCGCGACAAGGTCTTTCGCGAGTCGACGATCCGCAGCCTGTTCGACGAGGTCCTGCGCGGCCTGCGCATCGTGCACCAGCACAAGATGCTGCACCTCGACATCAAGCCGGCCAACATCTTCGTCACCAACGACAACCGGGCGGTGATGCTCGACTTCGGCGCGGCCCGCGAGGTGCTCTCGAAGGAGGGCAGCTTCATCCGCCCGATGTACACGCCGGGCTTCGCAGCCCCCGAGATGTACAAGCGCGACGGCGCGCTGGGCCCCTGGACCGACATCTACGCCATCGGCGCGTGCATCTACGCCTGCATGCAGGGCTACCCGCCCAACGACGCGCCGCAGCGCATCGAGAAGGACCGCCTGGCGCTGAGGTCACTGAGCCTGTCGCGGCTGCGCAATGTCTACTCGGACAACCTGATCGAGGTCGCCGAGTGGTGCATGTCGCTCGATTCGCTCTCGCGCCCGCAGAGCGTGTTCGCGCTGCAGAAGGAGCTCGCGCGCGAGACCGAGCGGCGCTACACGCGGCTGAGCTTTGCCGAGCGGCTCAAGCTGCAGCTCGAGAACCTGAAGTCCGGCGCCAAGGCCTGAGCGCGCCGCCTGCCGATGCGATTTGCCGTCTACCAGGTCAGCCGCAAGGGCGGGCGCGAGACCAACGAAGACCGCATGGGCTACTGCTACACGCGTGACTCGGGGCTGTTCGCGCTGGCCGACGGCATGGGCGGGCACCCCGATGGCGAGGTCGCCGCGCAGCTCGCGCTGCAGGTGCTGGCCGCGCGCTTCCAGCACGAGGCCACGCCGCGGCTGGCCGACCCGCAGCAGTTCCTGCGCGAGGGGGTACTCGCCGCGCACCGCGAGCTGCTGCGCCACGCCCAGCGCCGCGGGCTGGCCGACACGCCGCGCACGACGGTGGTCGCCTGCGTGCTGCAGGACGGGGCGCTGTGGTGGGCGCACTGCGGCGACTCGCGGCTGTACGTGGTGCGCGAGCGCACGCTGGTGCTGCGCACGCGCGACCACTCGTACGCCGAGCTGCACGAGTCGCTGTCGCCGGCGAGCACGGTCGCGCCGTTCGGCCGCAACGTGCTGTTCACCTGCCTGGGCAGCCCCAGCGAGCCGATGGTCGACGCCGCCGGCCCGCTGCGCCTGCAGGCCGGCGACCGCATGCTGCTGTGCTCGGACGGGCTGTGGGGCAACGTCGCCGATGCCGAGATCACCGCCCGGCTCGGCCGCACCAGCGTCGCGCAGGCCGTGCCCGACCTGGTCGAGGCCGCGCTGCGCGAGGGCGGCAGCCGCTGCGACAACGTCACCGCGATCGCCCTCGAGTGGGAGGGCGTCGACGAGGTCGACGCGGTCTCGACGCTGGCCCTGGGCGACGAGGTATTCGCCTCGAGCATCCAGGCCGCGGTGCTCGGCGACGCCAGCGCCGACGACCTCGACGACGCCGCGATCGAGCGCTCGATCCAGGAAATCAACGACGCCATCCGGCGCGCCGCCGACAAGCGACACTGAGCGCCCTTGCGCCGCGCACGGCGGCGCCCACTCCCGACAGGCCCCCTTCGATGTCCATTCCCCGCCCCCAGGGCCGCGCCGCTGACGCGCTGCGCCCGGTCACGCTGCAGCGCCACTACACCCGCCACGCCGAGGGCTCGGTGCTGGTCGCCTTCGGCCACACGCAGGTGCTGTGCACCGCCTCGGTCGACGAGAAGGTGCCGCCGCACAAGCGCGGCAGCGGCGAGGGCTGGGTCACCGCCGAGTACGGCATGCTGCCGCGCAGCACCCACACCCGCAGCGACCGCGAGGCCGCGCGCGGCAGGCAGAGCGGGCGCACGCAGGAGATCCAGCGCCTGATCGGGCGCTCGCTGCGCGCGGTGTTCGACCTCGCCGCGCTGGGCGAGCGCAGCATCGTCGTCGACTGCGACGTCCTGCAGGCCGACGGCGGCACCCGCACCGCGGCGATCACCGGGGCCTTCGTCGCCGTCCACGACGCCGTGAGCTGGCTGCTGCGCGAGGGCCGCATCGAGCGCTCGCCGGTGCGCGACCAGGTCGCGGCGGTCTCGGTGGGCCTGGTCGGCGGCCAGCCGCGGCTGGACCTCGAGTATGTCGAGGACGTCGGCTGCGACACCGACATGAACGTCGTGATGACCGGCGCCGGCGGCTTCGTCGAGGTCCAGGGCACCGCCGAGGGCGTGCCGTTCAGCCGCGCCCAGATCGACCGCCTGCTCGCGCTGGCCACGGCCGGCATCGCCGAGCTGGTCGCGCTGCAGCGCGCCGCGCTGGTGCGCTGAGGCGCCGGCCGGCGGCAGTCCAGGCACGGCCAAGGGTGGGCAGCAGCGTGGCGGCGGTGGCAACGATGCGGGTCGTGCTCGCTTCGAACAATGCGGGCAAGCTCGCCGAGCTGCGCGCGCTGCTCGACGGGCTGCCGCTGAGCCTGGTCGCGCAGGGCGAGCTGGGCATCGCCGAGGCCGAAGAACCGCACCCGAGCTTCGTCGAGAACGCGCTGGCCAAGGCCCGCCAGGCGGCGCGCGCCAGCGGCTCTGCGGCGATCGCCGACGACTCGGGGCTTTGCGTCGCGGCCCTCGGTGGTGCGCCGGGGGTGGCCTCGGCGCGCTACGCGCCGCTGGCGGCCACGGCCAGCGAGGGCCACCCCGACCGCGAGGCGCAGCGCCGCGCGCAGGACGCGGCCAACAACGCGCACCTGCTGCGCGCCCTCGAAGGCGTGGCCGACCGCCGCGCGCGCTTCGTCTGCGTGCTGGTCGCGCTGCGCCACGCCGACGACCCCGAGCCGCTGATCGCCCAGGGCCAGTGGGCGGGCCAAGTGCTCGATGCGCCGCGCGGCGGCGGTGGCTTCGGCTACGACCCGCTGCTCTACATCCCGGCGCAGCGCGCGAGCGTCGCCGAGCTCGACGCGCCGACCAAGAACCGCCTCAGCCACCGCGCGCTCGCCGCCAGCGCCCTGGCCGCGCTGCTGCGCAGCGGCTGGAGCCTTGACTGAGGCCGTCATCCGGCTGCACCGCGGGGGCGTCGTCGCGCTCGCCGCGCTGCCGCCGCTCGCGCTGTACCTGCACCTGCCCTGGTGTCTGCGCAAGTGTCCGTACTGCGACTTCAACAGCCACGCGGTGCGCGCCGGCGAGCCGCCGTTCGAGGCCTACGTCGATGCGCTCATCGCCGACCTCGAGCTGGCCCTGCCGCAGGTCTGGGGCCGGCGCGTGGTCAGTGTCTTCCTTGGCGGTGGCACGCCCAGCCTGTTCCCGCCCGCGGCCATCGAGCGCCTGATCGCGGCGGTGCGCGCCCGCCTGCCGCTCGAGCCCGGCGCCGAGATCACGCTCGAGGCCAACCCCGGCAGCTTCGAGCGCGAACGCCTGCGCGCCTACCGCGATGCCGGCGTCAGCCGGCTGTCGCTGGGCGTACAGAGCTTCGACGACGCGCTGCTCGCGCGCATCGGCCGCGTGCACGATGCGCGCGCTGCGCTCGCCGCGGCCGAGGAGGCCGCGCGCTGCTACGCCACCTGGAACCTCGACCTGATGTACGCGCTGCCCGGGCAGACGCCGGCGATGCTCGAGCGCGACCTCGCGCAGGCCCTGGCCCTGGCC
>Ga0208609_100485_pt1 | contig 15107 bp, 17 predicted proteins | sample SubbioR11_8A_Apr_FD_184813 | JGI IMG/M metagenome (GOLD analysis project Ga0208609, IMG submission 184813) | Serpentinite rock and fluid subsurface biosphere microbial communities from McLaughlin Reserve, California, USA - CR11_8A_Apr (SPAdes) | ecosystem: Environmental > Terrestrial > Deep...
CGGCGGCGAGTCAGTCACGAAGCGCGCTCACGCGCGCCGACCCCGAAGCTGCGCTGCTCGGCGCCACAGAGATCGCCCCCGGCGGCTGGCCTGCGACGCGAGGGCCACGGGCGGTGGCCTGCGCAGACAACCCCGGCGGCGCGGGCGCTGGCAGATCTCGACGCCCCCGCGCCCAGCCGGGGCTTGGCCGCCGCCACCGCCGCAGTACAGCAGTACAGACCAACCGGGACCTTGCCGCTGCCGCAGCGCAGCGCGGTGCCGACCGCCGGTATCGAAGGCAGGCGGCATCGAACGCCAAGGGCTTCAGCCCGTCGACGCGCCGCGGCCTGCGGCCCAGGCGGCGCACAGGCGGTGCAGTTGCTCGACACCGTCGGTCAGCGCCGCCGGCCCTGGCTGCAGGATGTCGGCCGACTTGATCTCGTGCAGCGCGCCCGCGCGCACCGCGGGCGTATCAGCCCAGCCGGGGCGGGCGGCGACGCGCTCGGGGCGGAACTTCTTGCCGCACCAGGAGCCGACGATCAGGTCGGGCTGGCGGCGCGCCGGCTCGAGCGGATCGGTGACGACGCGCTCGCGCCCCATCGGCTGCAGCGCCAGTTCGGGGAAGACGTCGTCGCCGCCGGCCACCGCGACCAGCTCGCTGACCCAGCGGATCGCGCTGATCATCGGCGCGTCCCACTCCTCGAAGTACACGCGCGGCCGCCGCGGCCAGGCCGCCGCCGCCGCGGCGATCTGCGCATGGCGGGCGAGGCAGGCGGCGATCCAGCGCTCGCCGCGCTCGACCTGGCCGACGATTGCGGCGAGCAGCCGCAGCGTCGCCAGGATCTCGCCGACGCTGCGCTGGTTGGTCACCAGCACGTTGAGCCCGGCGCGGATCAGCTTGTCGGCCAGCGCGGCCTGCAGGTCCGAGAAGCCGACGACCAGCTCGGGCGCGAGCGCGACGATGCGCTCGATGCGCCCGTCGAGGAAGTGCGAGACGCGGGGCTTGTCGCGGCGGGCTTCGGGCGGGCGCACGGTGTAGCCGCTGATGCCGACGATGCGCGCCTGCTCGCCGAGCAGGTACAGCCACTCGGTGGTCTCTTCGGTCAGGCAGACGATGCGTTGCGGGCCCATCGGCACGATTGTCGCGCCGCCTACAATCGTTGCACCCCCTCCGTCACGCCGCCCGCCGCGCCGCGCATGTCGCCCCTCGACCCACTGGCCGAACGCGTAGACCGCCTGCTGCTGCGGCACGCCGAGTTGCGACGCAGCCATGCGCTGCTCGAGGCCCGGCTGGCCGCCGTCAGCGCCGAGCGCGACAGCCTGAAGTCGCGGCTGGCTGCGGCGCGCGCGCGTGTCGACACGCTGCTCGAGCGGCTGCCCGCAGAGCCCGCCCCGCCGCCGTGAAGCAGCTCGAAGTCACGATCCTCGGCCAGAGCTACCGCCTGGGCTGCCCCGAGGGCGGCGAAGCCACGCTGCTGGTGGCCGTGGCCGCCGTCGACCGCGAGATGAGCGCGATCCGCGACGCCGGCAAGGTCCGCGCGCGCGAGCGCATGGCGGTGCTGGCCGCGCTGAACCTGGCCTACCAGCTCGTCGAGCGCGGCGCGGCACCGGCGCCGGCGCCTGCCCCAGGCCCGGCCGCCGATGGCCACGACGACGAGCGCCTGCGGGCATTGATCACGCGCATCGACGCGGCGCTCGGCGACGACGGCCGGCTGCTGTAGGGCCGCTGGCGCACAGCCGCCCGTGCGGCCCTAGAATCAGGTCGTCCGTCGCGTTCCTGCGGGTCTGAGTTTCCTTGAACCGATGCTCATCGAGCCAGGGCTTGGAACATCGCGCGGCTGGTGTGATCGTCTCGCGTCAGACGAACCCGAAGCCGCGCTGACCTCGCCCACCTGAACTTCCCTGAGGGTTCAGGAATATGGCCCGCGGCTCGCGGCGGACACCCCCGCACCGCCCTCCACCGCTGCCCTCCCCCACCGTGGCCTACTGGCTGATGAAGAGCGAGCCCGACGACTGCTCGATCGACGACCTCGCGCGCGCGCCCGACGCCACCCTGCCCTGGACCGGCGTGCGCAATGCGCAGGCCCGCAACTACATGCGTGATGCGATGCGCATCGGCGACGGCGTGCTGTTCTACCACTCGTCGTGCCCGGCGCCGGGCATCGCCGGCTTCGCCGAGGTGGCAAGCACGGCCTACCCCGACGCGACCCAGTTCGACCCGGCCAGCCGCTACCACGACCCCAAGGCCACGCCGCAGGCGCCGCGCTGGCTGCATGTCGACCTGCACTTCGTTCGCAAGACCCGTCTGCTGGGGCTGCCCGAGTTGCGCGCGCACCCCGAGCTCAGCGGCCTGCAGGCGATCCGGCGCGGCAACCGGCTGTCGATCACCCCGGTCACGCCGGCCCAGTGGCATGCGGCCCAGACCGTGCTGGGCGGGCGCACTTGAACCTCGAATGGTGGCTGGTCGCCGAGTTGCTGCTGCTCGGCGCGGCAACCGGCTTCCTCGCCGGCCTGCTGGGCATCGGCGGGGGCATGCTGCTGGTGCCGTTCATGACGCTGATCGTCAGCGCGCGCGGCGTCGACACCGCGGTCGCGGTCAAGATCGCGATCGCGACGTCGATGGCGACCATCCTGTTCACCTCGCTGTCGAGCGTGCGCGCGCACCATGCGCGCGGCGCGGTGCGCTGGGATCTGGTGCGCTCGATCGCCCCCGGGCTGGTCATCGGCGGCCTGCTCGCCGGTGCCGGCGTCTTCGCGCTGGTCAGCGGGCGCTGGCTGGCGCTGGTCTTTGGCGTCTTCGTCGCGCTGACCGCGACGCAGATGCTGTTTGCGCGCACGCCGCGGCCGACACGCACCCTGCCCGGGCCGGCCGGGCGCAGCGCGGTCGGCGGCGCCATCGGCTTCATCTCGGGGCTGGTCGGCGCCGGGGGTGCCTTCCTGTCGGTGCCGTGGATGACGCGCTGCAACGTGCCGATGCACCACGCCGTCGGCACCGCCGCCGCGCTGGGCTTTCCGATCGCCGCGGCCAATACCGTGGGCTATGTCATCGCCGGCTGGTCGCTGCCGCCGACGCTGCCCGGGCTGGTGGGCTACCTGTTCGTGCCGGCGCTGCTGATCGTCGCGCTGGCCAGCGTGACGACCGCGCCGCTGGGCGCGCGCGTCGCGCATGCGCTCGACGTGCGCCAGTTGCGCCGGGTCTTCGCGCTGCTGCTCTACGCGCTGGCCGCGTACATGCTGCTGCAGGCCTGGCGGGGCTGAAGCGCGCTGCGGCCGGCGCCGCCGCGGCGGCCGCGGTCAGAGCGTCGCCAAGCGGATGCCGGCCAGCGCGACATGGTTGCCGCCGCGGCCGCGGGCCTGCAGCAGGGCCTCGTCGCTGGCCAGACGCAGCGCCTGCAGCGTCTGCGCGGTGTGCGGGAAACTCGCCACCCCCATCGAGACGGTCAAGCCCAGCTCGCGGCCTTCGAGCATGACGATCTGCGTCGCGCACTGCCGCCGCAGGCCCTCCATGCGCGCATGCGCGGTGGCCAGACCGACCCCCGACAGCAGCAGCGCGAAGTGCGTGTCATCGAGCTGGCAGGCGGCGTCCATCGCCCGCGTGTTGCCGCGCAGCAGCCGCCCCAGCGCGGCCTGCAGGGCGCGCCGCGCCGGCTCGCCCTGCTGCGCGACCTCGGCCGGCGGCGGGTCGAGTTCGATCGCGACCAACGCAAACTCGCGGTGCTCGCGCTGCGAGAGGTCGGCCTCGCGCCGCAGCAGGTCCTCGAAGTGCGCCGCGTCGTAGAGCTCGCTGGCGGTGGGCGGCCCCGCCGGCGGGCGTTCCTGTAGCTCGGCGCGCAACGCCGCGTAGGCCTGCTGCTGCTGCTCGAGCTGCTCGAGGGCCAGCCGCAACTGCGCGTCCTTCTGGCGCTGCGGTGCGAGGTCGCTCCAGGCGGCGGCCAGCCAGCGGCGGCCGTCGGCGTCGGGCTGCACGCGCCGCAGGACGGCGAGCCCGCGGCGCTGGCCCAGCAGGTCGAAGCGGTGCTCAGCGCTCGTCACGGCCCCCGGTCCGGCCGCCAGCGCCGCGACGTCGGCCGCGCGCAGCGCCAGCGCGACGTCGGCGCCGAACAGCTCGGCATCGACCCGGCCGACAATCTCGGCGGCCGCGCGCCCGAGCCAGGCGCCAAAGGCCGCGTCGGCCGCCACGTAGCGGCCGCTGTCGGCATCCTTGACGGTCAGCACCAGCGGCTGCCGCTCGGCCCAGGCCATCAGCAGCGACGCACGCGCAGCCAGCCAGCCGCCCTCGACGGGGGCAGCCGGGTCGCGCGATACGGGGGGAACGGATTCGGACATCGGGCCTGGGGAGGGGCGGGTGACGAATTGTCGCCAACAGTGTCACCCGCTGCGGCGACGCGCGGTACCCCCGAATCTTGTGGCCGCCACTTTGCGCACACAAGCACCCCGCGCGTCCGGGACCCGCGATTCCCTAGCTTGAACCGGCGAGCGTGGTCCGCCCACCCCCGCGCCGCCCGGGTATGCGGGGCCCGGCGGCAGCACCCGCTCGCGGGCATCCCGGCAGCGCAGCGACGGAACTGCGATGGGCGACGTTTGGTACGGCTGGAGGATCCGCCTATAATTTGCCGCTTTGCAGCGGACTGCCGCAGGGCGCACTTGCGCACTTGGTGTTGCGGGTGGGCCCGGGGTTGGCTGCTAAAGCGTCGGCACATGCCGGGCTGCGGGCCGCAGACTGCGAGCCGCAGCCGCGAGCAGTGCCGATCCCAGCCCCCGGACATCCACCGCTTTTTTCATGACCACGATCCGCGTCAAAGAAAACGAACCGTTCGACGTCGCCCTGCGCCGCTTCAAGCGCACGATCGAGAAGCTCGGCCTGCTGACCGAGCTGCGTGCGCGCGAGTTCTACGAAAAGCCCACCGCCGAGCGCAAGCGCAAGAAGGCGGCGGCGGTCAAGCGGCACTACAAGCGCGTGCGCAGCATGCAGCTGCCCAAGAAGCTGTACTGAGCGCCCTCGGCGGCACTGGCGCGCATCGCTGCGCGCGGCCCCGCCCGGCTCCGACGCCAGCCAGGCCCGCGCCGCATCCCGTCGCGGGCTTTGCCGTTTGCGCGAAGATGTCCCCCACTCGCGAGGAGCCCCGATGAGCCTCAAGGACCGCATCCACGACGACATGAAGGCCGCCATGCGCGCGCGCGACAGCGAGCGGCTGGGCGCGATCCGCCTGCTGCTGGCCGCGTGCAGGCAGCGCGAGATCGACGAGCGCACGACGCTCGATGACGCCGGCGTCGTCGCCGTGATCGACAAGCAGATCAAGCAGCGACGCGATTCGGTGAGCGCGTACACGCAGGCCGGCCGCGCCGACCTCGCCGCGCTCGAAGCCGCCGAGATCGCCGTCCTCGAAGCCTATCTGCCGCAGCGGCTCGATGCCGGGCAGATCGCCGCGCAGGTCGCGGCGCTGGTCGCCGAGCTCGGCGCCGCGGGCCCGGCCGACCTCGGCCGCGTGATGGCCGCAGCCAAGGCCCGGCTCGGCGGGCAGGCCGAGATGGCGCAGGTCTCGGCCGCGGTCAAGCAGGCGCTCGCCGGGGGGCGGCCATGACCGCGCCCGCGCTGCCGATCCGCGCGATCGCCGACGACGTCTGCGTCGCACCGCAGCTCAGCCCCGAGGCGATGGCCGAGGCCGCGCGGCTGGGCTTTCGCAGCGTGATCAACAACCGCCCTGACTTCGAGCACGGGCCCGACCAGCCGACGAATGCCGCGATCGAAGCCGCGGCGCGCGCCGCCGGGCTCGAATACCGCTTCCTGCCGGTCGAGGGCGCCTACCAGTCGCCCGCGCAGATCGCCGCCTGCGCGCAACTGCTGGCCGAGCTGCCGCGGCCGCTGCTGCTGTTCTGCCGCAGCGGCGCGCGCTCGACGCGGCTCTACCAGGCCGCCAGCGCAGCGCCCTGACCCGCACCGCGACGCGGGAGCGTCGCCCCTGCGTGTTCAGGCGCCAGTCAGCGCTGCGGGCCTACATTGCCGTCGCATTCACTGCGGCGGCCCGGGCATGAGGCGAACGCCGCAGCCGAGGAGACTGCTGCGTGTCCGTCCTGCTCAAGTTGTCCGCGCTGATCGATGCCATCAACCAGTGGCTCGGCCGCATCGTGATGTGGCTGGTGCTGGCCGCGGTGCTGATCAGCGCCGGCAACGCGATGGTGCGCAAGGCCTTCGACATCAGCTCCAACGCCTGGCTCGAGATCCAGTGGTACCTGTTCGCCGCCGTCTTCATGCTCGGCGCCGGCCATGTGCTGCTCAGGAACGCGCATGTGCGCATCGACTTCATCGCGGCGCGGCTGTCGCGGCGCACCAATGCGGTCATCGACCTGCTCGGGCTGGTGCTGTTCACGATCCCGCTGTCGATCATCCTGGTCGACCTGTCGTGGCCGCTGTTCGTGCGGTCCTGGGCCACTGGCGAGATGAGCGTCAACGCCGGCGGGCTGATCCGCTGGCCGGTGCTGCTGCTGATGCCGCTGGGCTTCACCGTGCTGGCGCTGCAGGCGGTCTCGGAGCTGATCAAGCGGGTGGCCTTCCTGCGCGGCCTGCGCGACGAGCCCTTCAGCGTCGAGCCGGCCCGCGACGAGCAGGCACGGGACCTCGCGACAGCGCCACCGGTGCACGAGGCCGCGCCGCGATGAGCGCCTTGATCGCCACCCACTTCGTCCCGCTGATGTTCGCGGGGCTGCTGTTCTTCCTGCTCACCGGCATCCCGGTGGCCTTCGGGCTGGCCGCCACCGGGCTGTTGTTCGGCTTCATCGGCATCGAGGCCGGGCTGTTCGGCGCCAACATGTTCCAGGCACTGCCGCTGCGCGTCTTCGGCATCATGCAGAACGACACGCTGCTGGCCATCCCGTTCTTCACGTTCATGGGCATCGTCCTCGAGCGCAGCGGCATGGCCGAGGACCTGCTCGAGACCGTCGGCCAGGTCTTCGGCCCGGTGCGCGGCGGGCTGGCGATCGCAGTCGTGCTGGTCGGCGCCTTGCTGGCGGCGACCACCGGCGTGGTCGCCGCCGCGGTCATCAGCATGGGTCTGATCTCGCTGCCGATCATGCTGCGCTACGGCTACAACCGCACGATCGCCACCGGCACGATCACCGCCTCGGGCACGCTGGCCCAGGCCATCCCGCCCTCGCTGGTCCTGATCGTGCTGGCCGACCAGCTCGGCCGCTCGGTCGGCGACATGTACGCCGGTGCGCTGGTGCCCGGCCTGCTGCTGGTCGGCCTGTACCTGCTGTTCGTCGCCGCGGTGGCGCTGCTGCGTCCGGCGTGGGTCCCGGCGCTGCCGCCCGAAGCCCGCATCTACCGCGAACGCGACGGCGCCAGCGGCCACCGCTCGCTGCTGGTGCTGCTGGTGCTGTGCGCGGTGGTCGGCTGGGTCTGGTCCGGCCTGCACGAGACCCTGATCAACCCGATGGTCGGGCGCGAGACGCCGCCCGCCGGCGACGAGGTCTTCATCCTGTCGATGACGGTTGCCGCGTGCGTCGCGCTGGCGCTGGCCTTGCTCAACCGGCTGCTGCGCCTGGGTCTGCTGTCGCAACTGGCCGAGCGCGTGACCTTCGTGCTGATCCCACCGCTGGTGCTGATCTTCCTGGTCCTGGGCACGATCTTCCTGGGCGTCGCCACGCCGACCGAGGGCGGCGCGATGGGCGCAGTCGGCGCGCTGATCATGGCCGTCGCGCGCCGCCGGCTCGGCTGGCGGCCACTGACGCAGGCGCTCGACGCCACGGCCCGCCTGGCCACCTTCGTGATATTCATCCTGATCGGCTCGACGGTCTTCAGCTTCACCTTCAACGCCGCCGACGGCCATGTCTGGGTCGAGCACCTGTTCGCCGACCTGCCCGGCGGCGCGATGGGCTTCCTGGTCGTCGTCAACCTGCTGGTCTTCGTGCTGGGCATGTTCATCGACTTCTTCGAGATCGCCTTCATCGTCGTGCCGATGCTCGCCCCGGTGGCCGCGAAGATCCTGCCGGTGCTGCTGCCCGCCGGCGTCGAGCCCGAGTACGCGCTGATCTGGTTCGGCGTGCTGCTGGCGATGAACCTGCAGACCTCGTTCCTGACGCCGCCGTTCGGCTTCGCGCTGTTCTACCTGCGCAGCGTCGCGCCCAAGGCCGACTATGCCGACCGCGTGACCGGCGCGACGATCCCGGCGGTGACCACCACCCAGATCTACCAGGGCTCGATCGCCTTCATCGTCCTGCAGTTGGCGATGGTCGGCGCGATCATGCTCAACCCCAACCTCGTGCTCGGCGGCATCGAACGCACGCCGCAGCTCGACGAGCAGCAGATCATGGACCGGCTCGAGGGCAGTCGCGAGGCGCTTGAGGGCATGTCGCCCGCCGAGGAGGAAGGCGGCCTGGACGGCAGCACGATCAACGAGGAGGAGGAAGCCGGCGACCCGACCCAGGGTGTGCTCGACGCGATCGGTGAAGGCCAGGGCGGTGCTCAAGCGCCCGACCCCGCACGCTGAGATCACACCCTGGGCCGGGCACCGCCGGCCGGCAGGCAGGCACTGGCCGGGAAAGGCCAGGCACTGCCCGGCGCTACCGCGCGCGGCCCACGCGCCGGACCGGCGCACGAAGGCCCCGCACGAGCGGGGCCTTCGTCTGTGTCGACCGCCACCGCGCCCGGCCCCGCCCGTAGCCTCGAGCGGCACGGGCGGGGCCAGGCCAGGCTCAGAGCCGCTGGGCCTGCATGAAGCGGTCGAACGAAGCCTCGGAGAAGCGGAACCACAGGTTGGCGTCGCGGCGGTACGCCATGTAGTCGGCGTGGATCTTGCGAAACGCCGGGTTGCGCGCGGCGATCTCGGTGTAGACCTCCTGCGAGGCCTTGAAGGCCGCTTCGAGCACCGGGCGCGGGAAGGCGAACAGCCGCACGCCGCCGGCGACCATCTTCTTCAGGGCGGCGGGGTTGCGCGCGTCGTAGCGCGCCATCATCACGGTCGAGGCGTGCATCGCGGCGTTCTCGACCATCGCCTTGTGCTCGGCCGACAGCGCGTTGAAGGCCGCCGAATTGACCCAGAACTCGAGCCCCGCGCCGCCCTCCCAGAAGCCGGGGTAGGCATAGTGGCGCGCGACCTTGGCCAGCCCGAGCTTCTCGTCGTCGTAGGGGCCAACCCACTCGGCCGAATCGATCGTGCCCTTCTCGAGCGCCTGGTAGATCTCGCCGCCGGGGATCATCTGCGGCACCGCGCCGATGCGCTCCATGATGCGCCCGCCGAAGCCACCGATGCGCATCTTCTGCCCGCGCAGATCGGCCAGCGACTTGATCTCCTTGCGCCAGAAGCCGCCCATCTGCGCGCCGGTGTTGCCGCCGATGAAGTTGACGATGTTGAAGTCAGCATAGAACTCGCGCATCAGCCGCTCGCCGTTGCCCTCGAGCATCCAGCCGTTGATCTGGCGCGCGTTGAGGCCGAACGGCACCGCGGTGCCGAAGGCGAAGGCCTCGTTCTTGCCGACGAAGTAGTAGGGCGCGGTGTGGGCCATCTCGACGGTGCCGTTGCGCACCGCGTCGTCGACGCCGAAGGCCGGCACGATCTCGCCGGGCGCGGCGACCGTGATCTGGAAGCGCCCGCCGCTCATGTCGCCGACGGCCTTGGCGAAGGTCTCGGCGGCGCCGAAGATGGTGTCGAGCGACTTCGGAAAACTCGACGCCAGCCGCCAGCGGATGGCGGCCTGCGCGTGAACCGCCGGCGCGACGCCGGCGGCCAGCACGCCGGCCAGGCCGGCCAAACCGGCACCTCGCACGAATGATCTGCGTTCCATGTTGACTCCCCCAACGCCCATCGGTGAACCGGGACGACGCCCGGAGACTGTGTCGCCACGCGACGGCGCGCGGCCAACTCCCACAGCCTATGCCGGCTGGCTTGAAGTAGCCTGAAATCAGGGTCCGCCCGGGCGCGCCCGGCGGCGCGCGCTCAGCGGCCGGCGACCATCATCGAATCGACCAGCACCGAGCCGCAGGTCTTGTTGCCGCTGGTGTAGGCGTCGGCACCGACGGCGACGATGCGCTTGAACACCTCGCGCAGGTTGCCGGCGATCGTGACCTCGTGCACCGGGTGCACGATCCGCCCGCGCTCGACCCAGTAGCCGACGGCGCCGCGCGAATAGTCACCGGTCACCGGGTTGACGCCCTGGCCCATCAGCTCGGTGACGAACAGCCCGCGGTGCAGCTTGCGCAGCATCGCCGGCAGATCGTCGCCGGGCGCGGTCTGCCGGCTGCTCCAGCGCAGGTTCTGCGAGCCGCCGGCGTGCCCGGTGGTGCGCAGGCCGAGCTTGCGCGCCGAGTAGGTCGACAGGAAGTAGGTCTGCACGACGCCGGCGTCGAGCACGCGGCGGCCGCGGGTGGCCACCCCCTCGTCGTCGAACGGCGCGCTGCCCTTGCCGCGCGGCTGGTGCGGGTCCTCGTCGACGTCGAGGTGCGCGGCCATCACCGCCTGGCCCAGGCTGGCGGGCAGGAAGCTGGCCTTGCGGTAGAGCGCCGCGCCCGAGGTCGCCTGCACGTAGGCGCCGAGCAGCCCGGCGGCCAGCGGCGCCTCGAACAGCACCGGCACCTCGCAGGTCGCGATCTTGCGCGCGCGCAGCCGCGCCAGCGCGCGCTCGGCGGCGTAGCGGCCGACCGCCTCGGGCGCGGCCAGGTCGGCCGGGTGGCGCATCGCGCTGTACCAGTGGTCGCGCTGCATGCCGCTGCCGCGCCCGGCGATCGGGGCGACGCTGAGCGAATGCCGCGAGCTGGCGTAACCGCCGCGGAAGCCGCGCGTGTTGCCGGCGTAGAAGTGCGACTGCTGCGCCGACACGCCGGCGCCCTCGGAGTTGGTGATGCGGGCGTCGGTGGCCAGCGCAGCGGCCTCGCAGCGCCGGGCGAGCACGGCGGCGGCGTCGGCGTCGATCGCCCAGGGGTGGAAGAGGTCGAGGTCGAGGCCGGCCTGCGCCGGGGTCGCCAGGTCGTCGGCTTCGGGCAACCCGGCGGCGGGGTCCTCGGCGGTGTAGCGCGCGATGTCGAGCGCCGCGCGCACGGTCTGCTCGATCGCCGCGCGCGAGAAGTCGGAAGTGCTCGCGTTGCCACGCCGCTGGCCGAGGTAGACGGTGACGCCGATCGACTTGTCGCGGTTGCGCTCGACGTTCTCGAGTTCGCCCAGCCGCACCGACACCGACAGCCCGACCCCTTCCGAGACCTCGACCGCAGCGTCGCTGGCGCCGAGCTGCCGGGCCAGCGCCAGCGCGTCGTCGACGACCTGCTGGAACTGCTCGCGCGGGTGGCTGAATCCGGGGGCGGGGGTCGTGGTCATGGCGCGTGGGTCGTGGGGGAGGGCGGCTCAGGCCAGGGCTATGATAGCGACCGCCCTCTTCACGCCATGCCCCGCGCCGCCCCTTCCCGCGCCCCCGCGACCCCCGCCGCCGACGGGGCCGACGGTCACTCGAGCAGATCCGGCTCTGCCGGTCTGCTCGAACCCCCGCGGGGGGCGGACCGGGCCGCTGGCCCGGTCCTGGAGGCACTGGGACTCAGCAAGTCTGCCCTCAAGCGCGAGGCGCTCGAGGCGCAGCGGCTGGGCGCGGCGCTCGCGCAGCTGAGCGCCGAGCGGCTGGCCGCGCTCGATCTCGCCCCCGAACTGCAGGCGGCGCTGCTCGAACTGCGCAGCACGCGCTCGCACGAGGGCCGGCGCCGGCAACTGCAGTATGTCGGCAAGCTGATGCGCCGCACCGACTGCGCGCCGCTGCGCGAGGCGCTGGCGCAGTCGCAGCTCGGCTCGGCGCGCGACGCGCTGGCCCTGCACGAGGCCGAGCGCTGGCGCGAGGAGCTCGCGCGCGACGACGCGGCGCTCACGCGCTGGCTCGCCGAGCATCCACACAGCGACGCGCAGCGCCTGCGCAGCCTCGTGCGCGCTGCGCGCGCCGACGCCGCGCTGCCGCCTGCGCAGCGCCACGGCCGGGCCTGGCGCGACCTCTTCCGCTACCTCAGGCCGCACCTGGACGCGCCGGCCCACAGCGATGGCTGAACCCGAAGGCACGCACGACCGCGTGCGCATCGGCCTGGTCTCGGTCAGCGACCGCGCCAGCGCCGGCGTCTACCCCGACCAGGGCCTGCCGGCGCTGCGCGAGTGGCTGCTGCGCGCGCTGCACAACCCGCTGGACTTCGTCGAGCGCCTGATCGCCGACGAGCAGCCGACCATCGAAGCGACCCTGGTCGAGCTGGTCGACACCCAGGGCTGCGATCTGGTGCTGACCACCGGCGGCACCGGGCCGGCGCCGCGCGATCTGACTCCCGAGGCCACGCTGGCCATCGCGCACAGGCCGATGCCCGGCTTCGGCGAGCAGATGCGCCAGATCGGGCTGCGCTTCGTGCCGACGGCGATCCTGTCGCGCCAGGTGGCGGTGATCCGCGGCCGCACGCTGATCGTCAACCTGCCGGGCCAGCCCAAGGCCATCGCCGAGACGCTCGAGGGCCTGCCGCGCGCCGAGCCGCCGCTGGTGGGCGTGTTCGCCGCGGTGCCGTACTGCATCGACCTGATCGGCGGGCCCTACCTCGAGACCCGCGACGAGGTCTGCAAGGCCTTCAGGCCCAGGAGCGCCGTGCGCGCGCCACGGCCGTCGGCGTGATCGCCGGGAGCGTCTCGACCGCCGGTCACTTGACCAGCCGGTTGAGGCGCTCGGCGTCGAAGGTCTCGGTGGTGTGTGCGTCCTGCGGCACGCAGGGCTCGGCCGGAATCTCGCGCGTGCGCGCCGCGAGCTGCTCGATGGCACGCCAGAGCAGCGCGATCTGGTGCTCCTGGCTGGCGGCGCTGTCGATCAGGCCGCGCATGGCCTGGGCGAGCGGGTCGTCACCCTGCGTCACGCCGTAGGCCGAGAAGCCGAACTTTGCGGCCACCGCCTCGCGGCGTGCATCGAGCTCGGCCTCGATGATGCGCGCCGGGTTGCCGACCGCGGTCGCGCCTGGCGGCACCGGCTTGACGACCACCGCGCCCGAGCCCACGCGCGCGCCCTCGCCGACCGTGAAGCCGCCCAGCACCTGCGCGTTGGCGCCGACGATCACGCCGCGCGCAAGCGTCGGGTGGCGCTTGGCGCCGCGCGCGAGCGAGGTGCCGCCCAGCGTCACGCCCTGGTAGATCGTGCAGTCGTCGCCAATCTCGGCGGTCTCGCCGATGACCACGCCCATGCCATGGTCGATGAAGACGCGCCGGCCGATCGTCGCGCCGGGGTGGATCTCGACGCCGGTCAGCAGGCGGCCCAGGTGCGAGATGAAGCGCGCCAGCCAGTGCCAGCCGCGGCCCCAGCAGCGGTGCGCGAGCCGGTGCCACAGCAGCGCGTGCAGCCCGGGGTAGCAGGTCAGCACTTCCCAGCGGGTGCGGGCGGCGGGGTCGCGCTCGAGGATGCAGTCGATGTCCTCTCGCAGTCGGCTGAACATGGCGCGGCGGGCGGCGGTGGCGGTGCGGTCAGTGTATGCCCCGGGCCGCGCGGCCGCTGGCGCGGCGGCCGCGGCGCCTGCACCGCGCGCGCGATGCCGCGCAGGATGTGCAGCTCCGCGACCGTCGGCCGCGCGCGCAGCAGCAGCCGGGTCAGCCGCGGCAGCAGCTTCCTGGGCGCGGCCGGGTCCAGGAAGCCGATCTCGACGAGTACCTGCTGCCAGTGCCCGAGCAGGCCGTGCAGCGCGGCCGCGTCGGCGCGCTCGAGCGCCGGCGCAGCCGCCGCGGGCGCAAACCCGCCCAGCGCCTGACGCCACTCGTAGGCCAGCAACTGCACCGCCTGCGCGAGGTTGAGCGAGCCGTAGCCCGGCGCGGTCGGGATGCTCAGGCAGGCGTGGCAGCGCCAGACGTCCTCGTTGGCCAGCCCGTAGCGCTCGCCGCCGAAGACGAAGGCCACGCGCTCGCCGCGCGCGGCCAGCCCCGGCAGGTGCGCGCGCGGCGCGTGGGTCGGCGGGCCGAAGTCGCGCGGCGTCATCGCCGTCGCGCAGGCCCAGGTGATGCCCTCGAGCGCCTCGGCCAGCGTGGCGACGATGCGCGCGCCGGCCAGCACCTCGAGCGCGCCGCTGGCCAGCGCGCGCGCCTGCGCGTGCTGCAGCAGGTCGGCCGTGCGCGGGCGCACCAGCACCAGGTCGTCGAAGCCCATGACGCGCATCGCGCGCGCGGCCGCACCGACGTTGCCCGGGTGGCTCGCGTCGACCAGCACGAAGCGCGCGGCGGCCACGGCCGGCGCCACGCCTGCCAGCGCCTCAGACATGCCTCGCTACACTTGCGGCCCTCACCGGGCGATTGTCGCGCGCACGCGCCGCCCGGCCTCGCGTGGGCGTCGCCGCCCCACCCCCGCCCACCAGCCCCACCCGCCCTGCCCCATGACCGCGCCGCTGCACCCCATGCTCAACATCGCCATCAAGGCGGCTCGCGCGGCCGGGGCCATCATCAACCGTGCCTCGCTCGACCTCGACCTGCTCAAGGTCGCGACCAAGAGCCCCAACGACTTCGTCACCGAGGTCGACCGCGCCGCCGAGCTGGCCGTCATCGAGACCCTGCTCGCCGCGTACCCGGGGCATGGCATCCTGGCCGAGGAGTCGGGCCGCGAGCACGGCGCGCGCGACAGCGAGTACGTCTGGATCATCGACCCGCTCGACGGCACGACCAACTTCATCCACGGCTTTCCGGTCTACGCGGTGTCGATCGCGCTGGCCTACCGCGGCAAGGTCGAGCAGGGCGTCGTCTACGACCCGTCGCGCAACGACCTGTTCTACGCCAGCAAGGGGCGCGGCGCGTACCTCAACGAGCGCCGGCTGCGCGTGAGCCGGCGCACGCGGCTGGCCGAGTCGCTGATCGGCACGGGCTTCCCGTTTCGCCGTGGCGACAACTTCAAGCGCTACCTGCGCATGTTCGAGGAAGTCTCGCAGCAGTGCGCCGGGCTGCGCCGCCCGGGTGCGGCCGCGCTCGACCTGTGCTACGTCGCTGCCGGCTGGTACGACGGCTTCTTCGAGACCGGGCTCAGCCCCTGGGACGTGGCCGCGGGCTCGCTGCTGGTCACCGAGGCCGGCGGCCTGATCGGCAACTTCACCGGCGAGTCGGACTTCCTCTTCCAGCGCGAGATCGTCGCCGGCAACCCCAAGGTCTACGGTCAGCTCGTGCGCCTGCTCG
>Ga0208609_100486_pt1 | contig 15099 bp, 13 predicted proteins | sample SubbioR11_8A_Apr_FD_184813 | JGI IMG/M metagenome (GOLD analysis project Ga0208609, IMG submission 184813) | Serpentinite rock and fluid subsurface biosphere microbial communities from McLaughlin Reserve, California, USA - CR11_8A_Apr (SPAdes) | ecosystem: Environmental > Terrestrial > Deep...
ATGGGCCCTAATGTCAAAGCCTTTGAACAGGAAGTGGCTGCCTACCTCAATGTAAAACACGCCATCGGCGTCAACTCCGGCACCGACGCGCTAGTCATCGGCCTCAGGGCGGCCGGCATCGGACCGGGGGACGAAGTGATCACCACGCCCTTCACCTTCTTCGCCACCGCCGAAGCCATCAGCATCCTGGGCGCTACTCCGGTCTTTGTGGATATCGACCCGCAAACCTTTAACATTGATCCCGACCTGATCGAGCCCGCCATTTCCTCCCGCACCAGGGCCATCCTGCCCGTCCACCTCTTTGGCCGGGCCGCCGCCATGGACCCCATCATGGCTCTGGCAGCGAAGTACAACCTAAAAGTAATCGAAGACACCGCCCAGGCCTTCGGCGCGGAATTTAAAGGCAAAAAGCTCGGCACCATCGGTGACCTTGGCTCTTTTTCCTTCTTCCCCTCCAAAAACCTGGGGGCCTTCGGGGACGCCGGCCTCCTCGCCACCGACAGCGACCAGCTTGCCGCCGCCGCCCGCATGCTCCGCGTCCACGGCAGCAAACAAAAATACTATAACGAAACCATCGGCTACAATTCCCGCTTAGACGAGCTGCAAGCCGCCATCTTAAGAGTGAAACTGCCCTATATCGACCGGTGGAATGAAGCCCGCCGGCAGGCAGCCTCCCGCTATCAAACCCTGCTTTGCGGCCTGCCGGGCTTGAGTTTCCCCGCCCCAGGCGCCGGTCACGTTTTCCACCAGTACACGGTGCGCATTGGAGCGGGCCGGCGAGACTTCGTGCAGCAACACCTAGCCGCAAGCGGCATCGGCACCATGGTCTACTACCCGCTACCGCTCCACCGGCTGCCTCCTTACGCCGCCGGTGACGTCTCCTGCCCGGCAGCCGAGACCCTGGCCACAGAAGTCCTTAGCCTGCCCCTTTGGCCGGAGCTGGCACCCGCCCTCCAGGAACAGGTAGCGGAGGCGCTGCGGCAGGCCCTTGTTATTTAGGCAAAAACAATTGGACGAGAGGGGAAATAAACGCTGAATATCAGCCGGCAGGGAATGGGCCAGGCGGCATTCTTGCTCGTCGCCGGCGCGGTATTAAGCCGCATCTTCGGTTTTATCCGGGAAACTGTCATCGCTTACCAGTTCGGCGCCACCGCCCAAACCGACGCCTTCCTGGTGGCCTCCGTCGTACCCATGGCCCTCGCCGGGATAGTGGCCGGCGCTGTCGCTGTCGCCTTCATCCCTGTCTTTACCGAATATCGACTCAAGGCCGGTGAAGGGGAAGCCTGGACCATTGCCAGCGCCGTCATCAACCTGACGACTCTGGCCCTGGCCGCCGCCACCCTGCTTTTTATCCTGGCGGCACCGGTCCTTGTCCCCCTGATTGGCCCTGGCCTGGCCCCGGAGACCAAAACTTTAGCAGTAAGCCTGTCCGTATGGCTAGCCCCGGTATTAATCTTCACCGGGCTCGTAGCACTGATAACAGCCGTGCTAAACGCCTACCGGCATTTTACCTATCCCGCCTTTGCCGGCCTCTTGTATAACTTCGGCATGATCGGCGGCGCCTTGCTCCTGGGCGGCCTCCTGGGTATCAGCGGCCTGGTGGTGGGGGTATTAGTCGGCTCAGCCGCCCATCTCCTCGCCCTCGCTGTCCCCCTGGCCTCCCAGAAGAACCACTACCGGCCGACCCTGCGGGGCTTGCAACACCCCGGAGTAAAGAAAATCGGCCTGCTGCTGCTCCCCTTTGTCGTAGCTTCCGCCGCCGGCCAAATTAACCTCCTGGTGGACCGCATCCTGGCCTCCGGGCTGGCGGAAGGCAGCATTTCCGCCCTTAATTTCGCCGTGCGGGTGCAGCAGCTGCCGTTAGGCATCTTTGCCGGCGCCGCTGCCACCGCCGCCTATCCTTTCTTCGCGGAGCAAGCGGCGGGCGAGCACGTTAACGACCTGCGCCGCACCTTTTCCGAGGGGCTGCGCCTACTCTGGTTCATCGTCTTCCCCCTTTCCGTGGGGCTCATAGTCTTAAGCGAGCCCATTGTGCGCCTGCTCTTTGAACGGGGGGCCTTCGACGCCAGAGCCACCCAAATGACCGCCGCAGCCTTGTTCTACTACTCCCTGGGCATTTTCGCCCACGCCGCCAACGCTCTGCTGGTGAGGGTGTACTTCGCCCTCCAGGACACCGCTACTCCGGTCAAGCTCGGTTTTTGGGCCGTCGGCCTGAATATCGTCCTAAACCTCATTCTGGTGCGCTACCTGGCCCACGGCGGCCTGGCTCTGGCCACCTCCATCGCCGCTCTGGCCAACTGCCTCCTGCTGGCCTACTACCTGCGCCGCCGGCTGGGGCACCTGGACGGCCGGCGTATCCTGAACTCCACGGGCAAATTCGCCGCCGCTTCCCTGGCCATGGGGCTCGCGGTAACCGCCGCCAACATTTTCACGGCTGCCTACTTTGACCCAGCCCTTCTCACCCACCAGCTGCTGCAGGTGGGCGGCCTTATCGCCCTGGGCGGGGTAGTCTACCTCGGTACCGCCGCCCTGCTTAAGGCTGAGGAGCTAGCCAGGGCCATCACCTGGGCGAGGGTCAAGCTTTTGCCTGGCGGCGCGGGGGTATGGCGGTAGGGCGGCGGAGGTGGCGATACTCTCATTGACGTTAAGAGGGGCCTTCAGAAACTGTACGAATCCTTAGTAAGCAGGAGGGGCTGAGCTATGCGAATACTGATCCTAGGCGGTGGTGGCATGCTGGGGCACAAACTCTGGCAGCTTTGCCACAACCGCTTTGACACCTGGGCTTCGGTGCGATCCAGTTATCGAAAATACGCTCGATATAATCTTTTCAATAGTCACTTGTTGTTGGAGGGAGTGGATGTCTTTGACTTAGACACAGTTGTGAAGGCGTTAGCCTCAGTGCGGCCCGATGTGGTCATCAATTGCATCGGGATTATCAAACAGATGTCCACAGCAAATGATCCTATTATCAGCCTCACGATCAACTCCCTCTTTCCGCACAAATTGGCCAATCTCTGCCAGGCGGCCGGTGCTCGCTTGATTCACATCAGCACAGACTGTGTATTTTCTGGGAGCAAAGGGCGGTATACCGAAGATGACATTTCAGATGCAGAGGATCTTTATGGACGGAGTAAATTCTTGGGCGAGGTAGACGGGCCGGGTTGCCTGACATTACGAACCTCGATCATCGGCCGCGAATTACAGACAACTAGTGGATTAGTCGAATGGTTTCTGTCCAATCGTGGAGGCAGTGTCCGTGGTTACAACCGGGCAATCTATTCCGGTTTCACTACGCTGGCAATGTCAGAGATCATCACCAATGTCATTGAAAATCGCCCTGAACTCTCCGGTCTTTACCAGGTTTCATCCGAGCCGATCAATAAATACGCTCTACTCTGCTTACTGCGCGATGCATTTGAGGTGCAGGTCGAGATCGAACCGTATCCCGAGGTGCAGATTGACCGTAGCCTGGATTCTAGCCGCTTTCGGGCGCTGACAGGTTTTACACCGCCTGCCTGGTCTGTAATGATAGAAGCGATAGCGAAAGATCCGACACCTTACGATGATTGGAGGACTGCTAATGAACCTTGAAGGCAAGCGTATATTGGTGACCGGTGGCACAGGTTCGCTAGGACAAGCCGTAGTCCGGCGGCTGTTGACCGATGAGATGGGCCGTCCGTCAAAGGTCATCGTGTTTTCTCGCGACGAGGCCAAACAGCACTACATGCGCCTATCATACCTCAATCGCCAAGTGGCTACGGATGAGATTATCTATCGCAATTTTCAGGAGGTACTCTCGTTTCGGATCGGCGACGTGCGCGACTACCAGTCAGTGTTGCAAGCTATGCGCGAGGCAGACATGGTGATTCATGCTGCTGCGCTCAAACAAGTGCCATCCTGCGAATATTTTCCTTTTCAGGCGGTGCAAACCAACGTCATCGGAGCACACAATATAGTCCGTACTATACGAGAAAATGATACCCCGGTTAAAGTTGTTGTCGGCATCTCAACGGATAAGGCCTGTAAGCCGATTAACGTCATGGGCATGACCAAAGCCCTGCAGGAGCGTATCTTCGTGGAAGCCAATATGGGGCGTCCGGGTGCCCATTTTATTTGTGTGCGCTATGGAAATGTCATTGCCTCACGGGGGTCGGTGGTGCCTTTGTTTCTGGATCAGATCGCCCGTGGAGGTCCAGTAACCATTACCTTAAAGCAGATGACCCGTTTCCTTTTAAGCTTAGACCAGGCGGTGGACACGGTCTTTGCTGCCGTGCGCCATGCTCAGCCTGGAGAAATCTACGTCCCCCAAGTGCCTGCGGCCCGCATAGTAGATGTGGCGGAGGTCCTTATCAACGGCAGAGATATTTCTATAACCTACACCGGTATTCGCCCTGGTGAGAAGATACACGAGATTATGGTTTCGGAAGAGGAGTGCTATCGTACCATAGAGCGCGATGGTTACTATGTAATTACTCCGATGTTGCCCGAACTGCGCGCTATTCCGATTGAACAGCCTGCCCTGTCGGAAGAGTATTCGTCCGCAAATGTGACCATAAACCATGCCGGCCTGCGCGAGTTGCTGCTGTATTTTGCTGAACAGCCAGTGGGAGGACAGCAATGAAGGTGATGACCATCTTTGGTACCCGGCCGGAGATCATCCGCCTCAGCCAGGTAATCAAACACCTGGATCACTTCTGTGAGCAGTTCTTGCTGCATACCGGCCAGAATTATGATCCAAATCTTAGCGATATCTTTTTTCAAGAACTTGACCTGCGACCACCAGACCACCATTTGGGCATTAAGGCCACTGGCTTCGCCGAGCAAGTCGGACAGATTATCACCAAGGCGGGCAAGGCCCTAGCCCAGGTCAGGCCCGATCGGTTGCTTATCCTTGGTGACACCAATAGCGGTCTGACAGCCACTGTGGCGGCGCGGATGGGCATTCCTGTCTATCACATGGAGGCGGGAAACCGCTGCTATGACGATCGGGTACCGGAAGAGATCAACCGCCGGTTGATCGATCATTGCAGTAACATATTGATGCCTTACACCTACCGGAGCAAGGAAAATCTGTTGCGCGAGGGGTTCGATCGCGAGCGTATCTTTGTGATCGGCAACCCGATCTTCGAGGTGCTGAATACTTACGCGGCTCAGATTAATGCCAGTGATGTGTTGGCCCGGCTAGGCGTTTCTGAGAGGGCATATTTCCTTGCAACGCTGCACCGGGCGGAGAATGTAGATGACCCAGCCCGCCTAGAACACTTGCTGCACGGATTGGCTCTGGTTGCCGAAACCTACCATGAGCCGATGCTTGTCAGTCTGCACCCGCGCACAGCGGACAAGCTGTCGCAATTCGGCCTGGACCCGCAATCACAAAGAGTGCGTTTGCTTGAGCCGCTAGGCTTCTTTGACTTTGTCAAGCTGGAACGTAATGCGCATTGCGTGCTCAGCGATAGCGGCACGGTGCAGGAAGAGTGTTGTATCTTCAAGGTGCCTAACGTGACACTCCGTGACGTTACCGAACGACCAGAAACAATCGAGTGTGGTAGCAATATTATCACCGGCGTCAATCCCGAGATGATATTGCAGGCAGTAAAGGTGACCCTAAGTTCAAACTGTGACTGGACGCCGCCAGCCGAATACTTGGAGCCACATGTTGCCTCAACGGCGGTAAAGATCATTTTGGGCTATTATTTTAGGAGGTCATAGCGAAATCATGCTAGAGCAAAGAAAGCAGCGAACAACTTGTTGTAATGCAGGGATGGAGACGCTTCCAAAAGTGAGTGTCATTATTCCAGTATATAATCACGAAAGGTATATTCGGGAATGCGTCGAGAGCGCGCTAGCTCAGGCTTACGAAAACCTAGAAGTAATCGTTGTTGATGATGGCTCTACAGACGCTACCCCTGAAATTCTGAAGGAATTTAATGAAAAGATCAAATATATTCGCCAGGAGAATCAAGGGGCTGCTGCTGCCTTTAACCATGGGTTGAAGTATGCACAGGGTGATTTTGTCGCCTGGCTTTCATCTGACGATGTGTTTTGGTGACTGGACAAAGTAAATGCAACTTTGGCAGACAAAGTGCAACGAAAGTGCAGTTAGTTGTTCCAAAGGGGTGTATTTTTGAGGGAAAAAGCAGTAAAATTGGCATGAGAACATGTAATTGAGGTGCTAAAAAGGGCGCAGGATATTGAAGGTGGCAGAAATCAATTTTTCGGACTGAGTAAATGCCACCCCTCTAGTGGTGTCTTTATAGACCTGCGTCACCAGCAACCTACATGTTCTTGGTTACCTAGTCAGCAGGGTTGGGCGAAGGAGAATTTCATTTGGTGGAATAGCTGTTATGCCCAAGCGGTCAAGAATTGCTTGCCCGTAGAAGAAGTTGAACGATGCGTAAGGCGACTTGTCGTTCAACTTTTCCCTGCTGTAAGAATTGATGTGATTCATCATCCTGTCGATATCAGCTTGAGTTAAGTCGTCGAAGCTACGGCCTTTAGGGATGATACGACGGATAAACTCATGGTTGTTTTCGATGGCAGCTTTTTGGTAGGGTGATGACGGGTCACAATAAAAGATCGAAGTGACCCTAGTGCCATCCTCTGTGTTTTCTAGCGACGAAGGGTTGGAGAACTCTGAGCCATTATCCGTGAGGATGATGGGGAAGAGTCTCTGGAAGGCCTCCTGGCCTAACATCGCGTAAAGCCCCCGAAAAACATCGATGACAGATTGGGAAGTATTGCGCTCTCGCAGAAACGCCAACATGAATCCACAGTTTTTTAAATGCAGAGTGAGAAGTACGCTGCTGCCTTTTTTGCCTTCGACCGTATCCATTTCAACTATGGCGGTATCCGGGTTGGAACCTATAAACGCAAGGAAATCGTCATATGAGCGGCCCACTTTACACTGTTTGTCCACTTTGTGCTGGAGTGGCTTAGACTTACGGGGTTTGAGGCGGCAGACCCTAGGCATGTCAATGTTGCGGGCCGACAAAAGGCTGGCATCGACATAGCGGTAGATAGTCTTTTCACTGCAGGTGAATTCATCTGGATTATTGACGACAACGTGGTGAACGGAATGCCCTTTTTTGATCAAGGGGCTGATGAATTGATCTAGGCGGAGGAGCTCTTCTTCCGATATGTTTGCACCGACTCTGGAATCGACCAGCTTTGCTTTATAAGCGTTTTGGGCGGGTCTTTGCAAGTAATATCGTTTTTTTAGCGTACAAAGGTGTTCGCTGTCGCAACCATTACATACATAAGGCGGTAAGGCTAGGCGTTGACACAGTTCTTCAACAAACTCTGAACAGACGGAGTTGCAAAGAGGGCATGTGCTACAGCGTTGCCTCTTGCAGTTTGGTTTATCATTACAGAGATAAAACTTGTAGCAGTTTCTTCTGTGAAGACAACGGTTGCGAATGCGACCGGGAGCGGACTTGTTGCTTTGGACGGCGTGCTTTTTGATTTCCCTAGCAATGGTAGAGGCGCTTTTCCCAAGCATGCGAGCTATGGCTTTGATGGACCTCCCTTCCCGGAGCAGGTGTTCTAACTGACTGCGCTCTTCGTTCGTTAGGTGTTTGTTTTTAGCCAATGGGTTCACCGCCTAACGGCTGCTGGTGACGGCAAGCTAATTCTTACAAAACGAAGCGAAGAGCGCAAGGGAAAATTTTGTTGAACTAAACGCACCCCGCAGGTTTGTCAGACTTGCTGCAACCCTTGAACCTAGGTGCGGTTGCATTTACTTTGTCAATTAGCTACGATGTGTTTTTGCCCAACAAGATTGGAATACAGGTTGCTAAGCTGAAAGAGGATTCAGGCCTTGCGCTTGTATATACAGATTGTATAAAGATAGATGCGGAAGGTAGAGAACTGGAAATAATCTCTTCACGGTGCCCGCCACCAGAACGATTTGTCCGGGAATACTTAACGGGTGGTTTTGTTACCGCAGTTACCATGTTAATTAGGCGAGAGTGTATTGGCAGGGTCGGCCCATTTGACGAAAGTCTGCGCGCATACGAGGATTATGATATGGTGCTCAGGCTGCTAAAGCACTATCGCTTGGAATATGTACCTATCACAACAATGAAGTATAGATGGCATACAGCCAATATGAGTCACAAATTTCGCATACTACAGGAGTGCCGGGATAGACTTTTTTTGAAAGTTCTTCAAAGTTTCTCCCCACAAGAAATCTTTGGCGATCTACTGGCTTATAAGAGCATCGCTGAGGCTTATGAGTGGCTTTCGCTTGTATTTGCACGACAATTCACCTTTGGAGCGGCAAGGTTGGCCATGAAAAAATCTATTGAGGAGAGCTTTTCACTCAAGCGCGTTGCTATGCTTTGTTTATTCAAGTTGATAAATGTAAAACCTGTACTCTGGATAGTATTAACAGCCCGGCAGATTAGGGGAATGATAAAAAAACGGTGGCTGGCTAACCGCCCGGTTTGGGGAAATAAAAGTGGTTGATAGATCCGGATTGCGGTGAAGGATATTGCTGCCTTTTCCCGGGAAACGGGTTTTATTTGTACTCAGCTTTACGGTGTGGGCAAATCTCAAAGAGTAAAATTTGAGACATTTAGCATGGAGATGGTTTTGAAATGAATGGTATGGCACTGGAGTCTATAAAGGTTATCTCGCTTCATAAAGCACTTCTTTACCTTGTGTTTATTACGGGCTTCATTGGTCCGGCCTTTTTCCTCATTGATCTAGGTGCTTTCCATCTGTTTCCGTTTAGGATCCTTTTGCTGATCTTATGGTTTATATTTTTGTTATACTTTTTTCTAAACCAAGGCAGACTGAACATTTCTCACATTAAAGTAAAGTATTATCTTTGGTTCTTGGCTATATGGGGTTTTTACGCCGTCCTAACATTGGCCTGGGTTAATTCGCCGGTTGATGCGGTGAGACACGTTGTTTTCTTATTAGCGGGGATATCAATGATTATTTTTGTGGTGTGGTATTTTACTAAACTCGAAGATTTCAGACGACTATACTATATTTGGCTGTTGGTATTATTGCCGATGATCGGGCTGGGGTTATGGAATCACCTTACCGGTCAACATTTGGCTAGTTCAGCCCTTGTTGATGCGCCGGAACGATTCATTCACATGCCTACAGCAGTTTTCCATAATCCCAATGATTATGCCACATTCTTAGCTTTAAGCATCCCCTTTATACTTGTTTTGATTAGGTATGTGAACAATAAAATGGTATCGCTTTGGGGACTGGGGATGCTTTTACCTACTCTATATTTATTAACAGTCACATATTCCAGAGCTAATTACCTGGCCGTAATCTTGGGCGTTGCTTTTTGGTTTTTGATTTTGCTTAAACTAAAAAAGAAACTTAAAGTAGCAGTTTTGTGTTTGTTATTTATACTTTCACTTTTTGCGATCTTTCCTGATCAATTGGAAGACATCACTAGCAATATCGGGGTACAAATAGGGAGCCTAATTGCAGACTCGGAACGGCAAGGAGGTTCAATTGATGTCCGCATTAATTTGGTCAAAAATGCTTTTGTATTTGCCATGGAGTATTATGGGTTTGGAGTGGGAGCGGGAAATATTGAGCATCATATGGCTGGCTACCGGGTTTATGATACAGGGGGCATTATAAATGTGCACAACTGGTGGGTAGAAATATTGGCTAATTACGGGTTTTTTATTTTTGCCGGCTACTTGTTGTTTTACGGTGGTATCTTTATGAATCTCTATCAAGCATATGGTAAACTGACAGAGCGAACTGAAAAAATGGTTTGCGAAGCACTTTTAGTGGGATTAGTAATCTTCCTTCTGGCTAGCCTTAGTTCCAGTACGATAATGGCTTTTGGCCCGATGTGGATTTTATTTGCTTTCGCCCTGGGATTTTTAAATTATTATAGAGTTAAACAAGCGAGGGGGTCAGGGCGGTGAAAGTCTTAGTTGTTTCTCATATGTACCCTTCTGTTTTTAACGAAATAGCCGGAATCTTCGTCCACCAGCAGGTCAAGGAACTAATCAAACAAGGCTGTGAGGTGAAAGTGGTTTCCCCGATTCCCTGGGCGCCCTTCCCGATTAAACATCTGAGTGCCAAGTGGCGGGCTTATGCTGCAATTCCCAATTTGGCACATTGGGAAGGAGTAGAGATATATCACCCGCGTTATATTTCCTTTCCCAAGGCCTATCTTTTTGAATATTCCGGGCATTTTATGCACCGGGATATCAAAGATTTGGTTAACAAAATTTATGATCAGTTTAAATTCGACCTAATTCAGGCCCACGTTGCTTTGCCAGACGGGTTTGCAGCGATGTTGCTTAAACAAATATACAACAAACCATTAGTAGTTACTATCCACGGACAGGATTTGCAGCAAACGGTGTATACGAATAAACAGTGCAAAAAAGCTCTATCAAAGGTTTTTGCGCAGGCGGATAGGATTATAACCGTCAGTGAAAAACTTAAAAATATAGCTTTTAAAGAGTTTGGTTTTTCTGAAAAGATTACTGTAATTAATAACGGCATCACTGCCGACAAGTTGGTTTTTAAAGAAACAGAAATAAGCGAGTTAGGTACAGAGTACGCCGGCCATAAAACTATTCTCAGTGTGTCCAATTTAATTATCAGCAAAGGAATAGACCTTAACTTAAAGGCTATAGCGCAATTGGTCGAAAAGCATCCAAAACTGAAATATGTAATTATCGGAGACGGGCTGGAGTTAAGTAATTTGCGAACCCTGATGTCTGATTTGAAGTTAAACAAGCAGGTGGAATTTTTGGGACGGTTATCTCACGAGTTAGTCATGAAGCACATGGCTGTAGCGGATATATTCTCCTTGCCAAGCTGGAATGAAGGGTTCGGAGTAGTTTATGTGGAAGCAATGGCCTGTGGAAAGCCGGTTATTGCTTGCCAAGGTGAAGGAATCGAGGATGTGGTTACAGATGGCGAAACCGGCTTGTTAGTTAAGCCCAAGGATGTGGACAGTTTGGTCAACGCCCTGGACTTTTTGCTTAGCAATCCGGAGGAAGCCCAGGCCATTGGTGAGCGGGCCAAAAGGCTTGTTTTAGAAAACTATACATGGGAGAAAAATGCTGAGAAGACGATTAAGCTTTATGAAGAAGTATTGCGGGACAGAGATAATAAGTGAAAAAGTCAGTGATTTAGGAGATGGGGCGACCGATGAATAATGATCAACAGAAAAAAATTTGCATCCTAACTTCGGTTCACCCGGTATTTGATACCCGCATTTTTCACAAACAGGCTAAAACCCTGGCAAAAGCTGGTTATGATGTAACGCTGGTAGTCCAGCATGACCGGGCCGAAACGCTGAAAGGGGTTAAAATACTGCCCTTAGAAAGACCTGCTAACCGACTAAGCCGGATGCTAAAGACGACTTTGCAGGTTTGGCGTAAAGCGGTAAAACAAGAAGCGGCTATTTATCACATTCACGACCCGGAATTGATCCCGGTGGGGCTACTATTAAAATTGCAAGGCAAGAAGGTTATCTACGATGTGCATGAAGATGTGCCATGTCAAATTCTAACTAAACATTGGATTTCCAAGCCGCTGCGTAAAACAATTGCCTGGCTGGTGGAACGAATAGAGAGCTTTGCCGCCAAACGGCTTGATGCGGTAATAACCGCAACGCCCTTTATTAGAGATCGTTTTAAGCGATTAGACTGTGATGCCGAGGATGTTAATAACTTTCCGATTCTTAGTGAAATGCACCTGCCAGATGCCGATTGGTCAAAGAAAGAACGTGCTGTTTGTTATGTCGGTGGGATTTCAGAGATTCGGGGTATCTACGAGATGATTGAGGCGATCGGTCAAGCCGATGCCAAGCTGTTGCTTGCCGGGCAGTTTTCGCCTGCTGACGTGCGCAACCGGGCGGCAGCCATGCCGGGTTGGAGCAAGGTTGAAGAATTAGGCCAATTAAACCGCATTGAAGTTAAAGAAGTGCTGTCTAGGGCAAGTGCGGGAATAGTCTTATTCCATTCTGCCCCTAATCACACTGATGCCCAACCAAATAAGATGTTCGAATATATGTCTGCCGGCATCCCGGTAGTAGCCTCTGACTTTCCTTTGTGGAAAGAATTTGTAGAAGGTAATTATTGTGGTATTTGCGTTAACCCTTTAAGCCTGCAGGCAATTACACAAGCGATACAGTGGATCATCAATCATCCGGATGAAGCAAGGTGCATGGGGGAGAACGGTCGCCGGGCGGTGGAAGAAAGATATAATTGGGAGCAGGAGGCGAATAAGCTTTTGTCCCTGTACGAGGAGATGCTGGTGTGAAAGTATTAACTATCGTAGGAGCAAGACCCCAGTTTATCAAAGCGGCGGTCGTCTCCAGGGCTCTTCGCGGGACACCTGGGATAAGCGAAGTGCTGATCCATACCGGCCAGCATTACGACGACAATATGTCCGCAATTTTCTTTGAGGAACTGGAGATACCGGAGCCGGATTACCACTTGGGTATCGGGTCTGGCAGTCATGGGGTACAGACGGGGCGGATGCTGGAAGCCGTGGAACAAGTGCTGCTGCAGGAAAAACCGGATTGGGTTTTGGTGTACGGCGACACTAACTCGACTCTGGCCGGTGCCCTGACTGCGGTTAAGCTCCACATTCCAGTAGCCCACGTGGAGGCAGGTTTGCGCTCATTTAACCGGCGGATGCCCGAGGAGATCAACCGGGTGCTGGCTGACCACGCCTCGGATCTGCTTTTCGCGCCCACTCTGGCAGCAGTAGAAAACTTACGGCAGGAGGGGATTCCCGAAGCGCGCATCCACCTGGTGGGCGATGTGATGTACGACGCCGCCTTGTTCTACGGCGCTAAAGCCGAGGCCAATAGCCACATCTTAGAAAGGTTAGGGATTAAGCCCAAAGAGTATATCCTTGCCACTGTGCACCGGGCGGAAAACACCGATGACCCGTCCCGGTTGCGGGCTATCTTTGGGGGGCTGATGCAGACAGCCGAAGACTGGCCGGTGGTCCTCCCTCTGCATCCCCGCACCCGCAACGCGCTAACACGCAAGGGGTTGCTATCTGATGTCGAGCGGGCTCTTTGCGTCATCCCGCCGGTGGGTTACCTGGACATGGTTCTGCTTGAAAAAAGAGCGCGACTGGTGGCCACCGACTCGGGCGGTGTGCCTAAGGAGACGTATTTCTACGGAGTGCCCTCGGTGATTTTACGCAAGGAGACGGAATGGGTGGAACTGGTAGAGATGGGATGGGCGGTGGCAGTCGATCCCATATCGGCTGTGGATATCGCCGGGGCGCTAAGAAAACATCTTGGGGCGAAAGGCAGCAATCAGTGTCGGCCTTACGGCAACGGTCAGGCGGCAGAGAAGATCGTAACACTCATGCTAAGCGCTAGAGAGGGCTGCAGGAGTGAGCAGGGATAGCTAATTTATGCAGATTAACTGGGAGGAGTCAGCGTGGCAGGCAAGTGCGTCTGGATACTCAACCATTACGCGATTACGCCGGATATGGCCGGGGAGACAAGGCATTTCGACCTGGGGAAAGATCTGGTCAAACGAGGCTACCAGGTAGTTATTTTTGCTTCAGGGTTTGACTACGTCTCCCGGAAGTTTGTCAAGGTTGACCCCAAGGAACAGTGCCAAGTCTTCAGTACTGTTTGTGTTGCCAGCGGTAGCGGCGGGGTGGTGGTTTAAATGAAAAAGGATATTTTAATAATTGCTCATTTTTGCGGCGATTTTGATGGGTCTACAAATAATAGATTTAACTATTTAGCAAATAAATTATCAAATAATCATTTTAACGTTGAACTTACAACATCTGATTTTTCACACAATAAAAAAAGAAAAAGAGACGCTGTAAATCAAGAATTGTTTAATTATAAAATAACATTTATCAACGAACCAGTTTATCAACGAAACGTTTCTTTGCGAAGATTTTATAGTCATTATATCATGTCAAAAAATTTAAAAAAATATTTGAGAGGTAGAAAAAAACCAGATATTGTATATTGTGCAGTACCTTCTTTAGATGTGGCTGAAGTTGCTTCAAAATATTGTGCTGAAAGCAATATAAAATTTATAATCGACGTGCAGGACTTATGGCCTGAAGCTTTCAAATTAGCTTTTAAAATACCAATAATTAGTGACATCATATTTTATCCAATGAAGAGAACTGCGGATTCAATATATTCCTCTGCAGATGCAATAATTGCTGTTTCTGATACGTATAATAAACGGGCATTTAAAGTAAATTCAAACGTGGAAGAAGGCACTACAGTTTATTTGGGAACGGATTTGCAGGAATTTGATAACATTGCAAAAATGAGAGAATTTAAAAATAAGCCTGAAAATGAAATATGGATAGCTTATATTGGCACTCTTGGCCATAGTTATAATTTAACTTTCGCAATAGAAGCACTTGCAATTCTTGAAAAAAGTCATATCAACAATATTAAGTTTATTGTAATGGGAGATGGCCCTCTAAAAACAAAATTTGAGAATTATGCAAACGAAAAGAAAATTAATTGTGAGTTTACAGGTAGACTTGCTTATAATGAAATGGTGAACATTCTATGTGCATGCGATATTGCAATTAATCCAATCAGTAAAGGTTCTGTCTCAAGTATAATTAATAAGCACGCAGACTATGCAGCTGCGGGATTGCCAGTATTAAATACTCAAGAATGTGTTGAATATAGAAATTTAGTTGATGATTATAAGATGGGATTTAATTGTGATAACGAAGATCATAATGATTTAGCTCAAAAGCTTTTAATCTTAAGTAAAGATGCAAATTTAAGAAAAGCCATGGGACTGAACAGTAGGAAATTAGCCGAAGATAGATTTGACAGAATGAAAAGTTATGAAAATATTATTAATTCTATTTCCTGTTTTGTGAATACTTCCTTTTAACAACAAATTTGCGCACATGGTAGCAAGTGAGTGGGGACGGCTTTTGCTTGCGGGGATAGTAATCCTCCGCTGAAGCCAAAACACAGTTGAACCAGAGGAGAGGATTAATGTGTCCCCTTTGTCAAGACAGCGATTTTCGTTTTCTTCGTGAACCAAATATTCCCATACAACTTGCATAGTGGAGTATACGTTAGGCAGAAATCAAGGGCGAGCGAAGCGAAGTTCATCTTGA
>Ga0208609_100487_pt1 | contig 15092 bp, 18 predicted proteins | sample SubbioR11_8A_Apr_FD_184813 | JGI IMG/M metagenome (GOLD analysis project Ga0208609, IMG submission 184813) | Serpentinite rock and fluid subsurface biosphere microbial communities from McLaughlin Reserve, California, USA - CR11_8A_Apr (SPAdes) | ecosystem: Environmental > Terrestrial > Deep...
CGGCGTCGCCCGCCAGCGCTACAAGGGCCTGGGCGAGATGAACCCCGAGCAGCTCTGGGAGACCACGATGGACCCGGGCGTGCGCCGCCTGCTCAGGGTCCAGATCGACGACGCCATCGAGGCCGATCGCGTCTTCACGATGCTGATGGGCGACGAAGTCGAGCCGCGGCGCGAATTCATCGAGAGCAACGCGCTGCGCGCGGGCAATATCGACGTCTGAAGTCCTGCGCCCGCGCCAGCCCGCCCACCCTGGGCACCGGCGCGGTGTGCAGCTTCTGCATCCCATGGATGCCATCCATGCTCAGGGGCCCGTGCCAGCGCCTGGATCAGAACAGCCGCAGCGACACGCCGAAAACCACGCCGAAGGAGACAAGCCGGTCGGCCGCCAGGGGGGCGTCATGGGCCAAAAGCGACTCCAGCAGCGATTCCGGGTCCCCGGTCCTGGTCAGTACAAAGCCGCGAGAGCGGCTTCAGGGGCCTTGTCCAGCACCTTCAGGAGCGCTTTTGCCGCGCCGGTTGGGCAGCGTTTTCCCTGCTCCCAGTTTCGGATGGTATCGAGGGAGACATCGATGCGCGCGGCAAATTCGGCTTGACTGAAGCCGAGGCGCCTGCGGACACGGCGTGCAAACTTCGCCGCGTCGAGCATCGCATCCGCCTCGTCCTCGGCTTTGTGCCTGGCAATATCGGCGTGCGTCGTCGCATCGACTCGGGGCTCATCGATACGCCCCACCGGCTTGGCTGCAGGGGTCCTGACATCAATCGTCATGCGAACGGTTTTCATGCTGCTTCACCTCTCGTTTGAAGGTCAGCAGCTCTGGGGTCAGAGTTTACCGGCGCGCGCGGTTTTTGCGCGCGTCTGCGTTGAACGACGAACTAGGGCGCCGGTGTGGGCGTCTACATAGGAGCCGAGCAGTCGACGGATCATTCGCTGGTACTGCGTGTCGGCCTTCGCGGCCTCCGACTTGAAGAACTCCACGCTCTTCTTGCTCAGGGTAATGGTGATCTTCACATCCATTTCGCGGAAGGCCAACTCCTCCGGCGAGGGCAAGAAGTCGAGAACCACTTTTGGATCACCGATCGGTTCATTCGTGTACCTGATTTTCCCGCTCATAGATCGCCTGTCCCTTGCGCCAGTAGCCGTCCAGCGCTTTCAGCCTGGTCGCCGTCATCGGCAGCGATCGCCGGATGGCCTCCAGCGCGTGCTTCAAATGGTGAAGATGCCGCGCGCACTGCTGCCAGGCGTCCTGCAAGCGCAGACCAGCCAGGTCGTTCACAACAGCACACCCTGCTGACGGGCCAGCTCAAAGATGGCTGGCCGCTGCTCGCGCGCTGGATAGTCGATCAGCACATCCACCTTTTGCTCGCCCAGCCTGCTGTACACCAGAGACAGGAACCGTGTGTGGGCCTTGGCGATCTGCGCCGGGTCGCGCATCCCGGTTTCGATCAGCAAGTCAATGTCTCCACCGCGCAGGTCTTCAGCCACCCGCGAGCCAAACAGGCGCACCACCACGCCGGGGTCAAAGCTGGCCTGAGCGGCTTGCTTGAGGACCTCGCGTTCAAAGGTGGACAGGCGCATAAGGGGGGCGCGACAGACAATGAGAACGATGATAGCGCGGCCAGGTAGGTGTTCACGGGGTGCCGGGATGCACTTTGTCTAGCCGCCCGCCGGGGCGCCACCCGCGTCAGCGCGAAGCCGGTCAGCCACCAAGCTTGGCGACGACGCCTCCGAAGGCGCGGTGCTGCCGGCCAGCGAAGGCTGCGAGTCGCAGCTTGACCGTGACCCTGATCGCGCCGGACATGGCCCCATCGGCGTGCGTCGCCGCACAGACGCGCCATAGCAGCCGATGGGCAAGGAGGATCGAACACCCGCAGGGACCATCTACACTGGTCCACAGCCGGCGTCTCACGAGACCACCCTCCACCCCTGGTGGGGATTGAATCGGCGCGGGTGGTGCAGCAACCGGCTGGCGGCGACAGCGCATGAAGGAGCAAGACGATGACCGAACTTCTGGTGAACCTGCCCGATGAGTTGGCGCAGCGCGCGAAGAACGCGGGGCTGCTGTCCGACAGCGCCATCCAGCGGCTGCTGGAGGAAGCGATGCGGCGCGAGGCCGGGCGCAAGCTGATGCAAGTCGCAGAGCGCATACATGCTGCCGGCATCGAGCCCATGAGCGATGACGAGATCGTCGCGGAGGTCAAGGCTGTGCGCGCCAGGCGGCGGCCGACGGCGACATCGAGTTGTGCACCTCGCCGGCGCTCTTGATCGAATTGCGCGACGTGCTGGGACGTGCCCATCTGGCCTCGCGCCTGGCACGGCAGCGCTCAGGCGGCTACAACGCCAACGCCCGCCACGACCGCAGCGTTGGCGCGTGCCTGATCCTGGGTGGCGATGGGCAGGCTTCGGCGCAAGGCGAGGTCGAGGTAAGCGGCGTCGTAACTGGTCAGGGCGTAGCGCAGGGCCAGGTCAAAGAGCTGGGCCGGGTTGGGGGGTGTCGTGTCGATGTCGATAGGCAGCCCGGCCAGCATGGCCAACAGCCGGCCTGGCTGTCCAGCAGCCAGCCACTGACCACAGAGTTGTCGAGCACGAAGGACATCAAGCCAGGCCCTCGCGTGCCAGCGCTTTGATGTCACCGTCCAGGGCCACGCCACTGCGCAGTTGGCGCAGACGCTCAAAAGCCTGTCGAACCTGTTCTCGCTGCTGGCCGGGGCTGGCGGGGGCATACACAACCAACTGCGCCACGGGCTTGCCGCGCCGGGTGACGGTCACGGTTTCGCCGCGCTCAACGCGGCCGATCAACTCGGACAACTGGTTTTTCGCTTGCGCGAGGGGAACGCTGATCATGGCTAGCCTGCAGAACTAGAAGGCTAGCACGGCTTCCTCGTCACAACCGCCGCCGCCTGAGACTCGCCTGCCGCCGCCGACCCAAGCGGGCCCGGCCAGCCCCAGGTCAGGCTCAGTCACGTCGGCAGGCGGGTGTCTTCCACATTAAACCTGGATCCGGCCAGGTGGCTTGGTCATGGGTGCCTCGCCACGCCGCTGCGCCGGGGCGCCACCCCAGCCTTGCGCACCCCGCGCAGGAAGCGCCAGGGCGTCACCCAGCGGTGCAGCACCATGCGGCTGTAGAGCAGCACATAGCCCACCGCCAGCGCCAGCAGCACCAGCGGTGCGGCCACCGGGTTCAGCAGCGTCAGGTAGCCCAGCAGCGCGGCCAGCAGCGTGAAGCTGCCGACCATCACGCCGGCGATCGAGTTGCGCGTCGTCGGCGAGCAAGCCTTGCACCAGCGCGCCACGTAGCGCCGCGCGAGCAGCGAATGCAGGTGCAGCCGGTCGGGCTGGCCGGGGTGGTCCTTGCGCATCATGCGCCGGAAGACGCTGAACAGCACCTCGATCACCGGCAGCGCCAGCACCGTGAGCACCGCGAAGGCGCTGATGTGGCTGTGCCGCTCGACCAGCAGCACCGCCACCCAGGCCAGCGCAAAACCGACGAAGTAGCTGCCGCCGTCGCCCATGAACAGCCTGCCCAGCGGCCAGTTGACGACCAGAAAGCCCAGCACCGCTGCCGCCAGCAGGAAGCACACCGCCGCCAGCGCTGTGTCGCCCAGCGTCAGCGCCATCAGGCCATAGCCCAGCGCTGCCCACAGCGCGGTGCTGCCGGCCAGGCCGTTGAGCCCGTCGACGATGTTGATCGCGTTGGCCACCCCGCCGATGGCAAACGCCGTGAACAGCACCGACAGCGGCAGCCAGCCCAGCAACCAGTCCAGCCCCGGCACGTCCACCCGCGTCAGCGCGAAGCCGGTCAGCCACCACGCGAGCACCCCGGACGCCATCGTCGCCGCCAGCCGCAGCAGCACACCCACGCGCTTGGTCAGGTCCTCGAGCAGACCGAAGGCCAAGGCCGGCAGACCGGCCGCCAGCAGCAGCCACAGCTTGTCGCCCGCCGCCAGCAGCGGCCGCCCCGCCCAGCCGGAGGCCAGCACCAGCCAGTACAACCACAGCGCCAGCGCCACCGCCAGCCCGCCCACCCGGGGCACCGGCGCGGTGTGCAGCTTCTGCACCCCATCGACGCCATCCATGCTCAGGTGCCCATGCCAGCGCCTCGACCAGACCAGCAGCAGCGACAGCAGCAGCGACACCGAAAAAACCAGGCCAACCGAGTTGACCCAGCCGGCAGCGGCAGGGGCTTCATGAAGCAAAGGCAACTCCCGGTTGAGATTGCATCGAAAGACGATACCGCACTACAGCGACCAAAGCCAGACCCACGGATAGAACTGGTAGGGTAACCACGCAAAGGCGTGCGCCGCAAAGAACAGCCAGACAAACAGAACAGCCGCCGCCCCCGGGGTGACCGGCACTTGCATGCGGCGGCGAAAGGTCAACTGCCGGGTCTAGGTTCAATCGACCAACAGTTCACCCACCGCTTGGCGCGAAACAATCGCCCGGAGCCGGCAGACGATCTTCCAGCCGAGCTTGAGCGCGATTGCAGCGATTGCGCCAAGCGCACCGTTGTGCACGCGGTAGACCGGATATAGCTGGCAGTTCAATTCGGCGATGCGGCGAACTGATGCGTTCGAGAACCCACCTTCCTGCATGGCGACCGCAATCCTGTCGGTCGTGGTAACCCGCGGCTTCGTAGCGAAAACATCGATGAAATATTCGATATCGCTGCCATTGTGGGTGAGCGGAAAGCGATGCGCCTTTAACAGGTTGGCGCGCCCAAACGTCGAGAAGTGCGGGTTATGCAGTCCAAGTCCAACGAGGCCTAGCTCAACGACACGGCTATCGAAAACGCGCCGTACTCTATCGTCACGAAACATCGCAAGGCTGGCAATGAAGAGATCGCACGTTGCAAGCGCCCTGACCACAGCGCTGGCCTTGATTTGACCGGTAAATAGGTCGTCCGCACCTAGCCAGCCGACGAGGGGTGTATCGACAAGGTCTAAGCCCTTGTTCAGCGCATCAAAAATCCCCCTATCGGGCTCCGACACCAGAATGTCCCGGTCAGTGAGCGACGCGCGCAAGGCCGTCAGCACCTCGGCCCTTGAGCCCCCATCAATGACGATCAGCTTGGTGCATTCGATATCGTCGAACCGGCGGACGCTCGCAATTGCCTGAACGATCCGAATGTCGTTGAAGCTCGGCATAATGATCGAAATCTGCAGCTCGTCCCCGTTGCCGAGGCCTACTGGCTCAGTGGTTCCCACGAAAATCCTCGGCAATACGGTTGATCAGATCGCTAAGCCCGTCCTCGAACCTGATCCGCGGCTTCCAGCCAAGCTCGGTTCGCGCGCGGCTTGCATCCGCATATCGCCCAATGTCGCCGGTGGGCTTCGTCGTGTCAAAGAGGACGCGGTCGATGGCAACAGCCGGATGACGGCTGATGAGTTCCGCAACCTCGCCGATTGTCGTGCACTTGTCCGGCCCGATCATGAAGTTGGAGTGTACGCCGTGGTAGGCAAGTGCGCTTCGTACGGCGCCGACAACGTCGTCCACGTGCAGAAACGCCCGCCCCTGCTTCCCGTTACCCCAAACCGTCAGTGATCGATCGGTGCTCGACAGTGCCTTCATGACAAGCGCTGGAATAACCTGTGCCGTCCCGTCCCGGTAAACGCAGGGCCACCCGTAGACGTTGTGAAGGTCGAGCACGGTAAGGCGTGTCCGCTTGCCCTTCACCGCAAGGCCGAACTCAATATCGCCAACGAGCTTCGACCAGCCGTAGCCTGATTCAGGGTCGGCTGGGAACTTTACCGCCTCGGAAAGCACGGACGATTCCGTAGATCGTTGCAATCCCTGCGGATAGCTGCAGGCAGTTCCAAGATAAATAAGCTGCCTTGGCTCCTGAAAATGCACTATACGCGCTATCTCGGTATTGATCAGCAGGTTCTTCTGAAAAATCGTCCACTCGTTTGCAAAAACGAAGCCGATACCGGCAACGATGTCTGCCGTATGCACGATCGTATCGTCTGCACCAATATCGAACGACCAGTTACGGTCGGCAACAATATCGGCATGTCGATATTCAAAGTGGGAGTTCGCCTTCAACTGGTCAAGGTTTCGGCTGGTCCCGCGCCACAGGTTATCGATACCGATGACGTTATGTCTATCGGCAAGCAATGCCTTGGCAACATTGAAACCAATCATGCCGGCACAACCGGTGACGAACGTTCGAGATTTATTCATGCGAACCTGATCCTTGATTTGGGGTGTTGGAACACGAAATTGTTTATATAGCGGTTATCCTTGGCGCTATGGCCGGCCAGCCGCTTTTCGAGGTCTTTGATCCGCTGAAGCGCAGTGATCTCGTCCCCGTCGAGGACCCGGTATGCGCCGTCCAGCCAGTACAAGGCTGTGTATCCATATTTGCGCATTACCTGGAATACATGCTGGTATTCAGGGTTATGCCGGACCTCAATCTCGGCGATCACGAGCGGGAAGTGCCCGCCTATCGTGTTCGCCGCCCCGTCGATCACGGCGTTCTCGAAACCCTCGACATCGATCTTGATAACATCGACGTGCGCGCTGGTAGAAATGCACCTTGGTACCACGTCATCCAGCGAAACGACATCGACGCGCCGAATCTGCACGTTGCGTACATTGACGACAGAATTGGCCCTGCTTAGGGTTGCCATATGTCGCGCATTATTGTCGTCGCCTGGCGTGTACATGTAAACCCGGCCCGAATGTGCACCAACTGCCGCCCGGATCAATGTCACGTTAGTTCTCCGGCTTGCAATCTCCATGTAGCGGCCGTGGATCTCACCTGGCTCGAAGGCAATCACCTGCCGCGCCTTGCGACCGAGCACCCATGCGTAGGAACCTAGTGCGGCGCCGATATCAATAGCAGTATCGATTGATCCGCGCGGCAACGCGTCGAGCACGCGAAGCTCCGTTTCAGGGAAATGGATACGGCTCCAAACTTGTCGGCGGAACAGGCCATCCAGAATCGGATGGCGGCTGAGCGCATTTCGGACATAAGCTCGCATCATTCAGCTTCGCTGCGATTGGGCCGGCGGTCGCGGGGATGCCCCGCCCGAGCCAGTATTTCGGCAAAGGCGCGTTGCGTCGCATCGGCACCGAACTCGCTGTCGCCCAGCAACTGTAAGCGGCGGTTCGCACCGTTGCGGACCCGCGTGAGGAATGCGTCGTCAGCGACGAGGGCGGCGAAGTCGGTCTCGCTATCGACAAGCGTCACGAACGTATCGCCGAGCTCGCGGCCAATCCATTGAAAGCACGGCCGCCGCGTCGCGACGATATGGACCCCCGCTGCCAGCGCATCAAGCGCTGCAGCCGAGAGCGAAGCGACGTAGCCTTCGGTATAAGGGAAAACCGCGATACTAGAGCACGCGATTTCGGCGTGATAGGCATTGGCGCTTTCCAGCGCCTTGCGCTTCTCGGACGGCAAGATCTCGATACTGCCGCCACCGATTACAGCAAACTCAAGTTGAAAGGACTCAGGGCTAGACGCAAGACGCTGGAACACCTCGAAGCCCTTGAAGCGGCTACGATAGCCGATGAATGCGATGCGATGTCGGCCGGTGCGATCGGGCGGGGTTCGGTTCGGCTGCACTGGAATCGGCAAAACCGCGATTTCGCGCTCTTTGAACTTTTCCGGCATGGCCGACGTGAGGGCCTCTCGAATGAATTCTGCCACGACGGCGACTCCAAGCCTGCTGCCCCGCTCTCGCACGCGCGACCATTGCCATGCCCAAAATCCCCAGCTGCGCCAAGAGCGCATCCCATCGTCGAAAAGGGCCTCCATCTCGCTGTGCAGTACGACAACGACATGTTTGCGCCCGATCAAACTGTTGCATAGCTCAAAGCAAAGCAACGAGGGCGACGAAAGACACGTAATCAGCAGAACGTCGCCATCCGCGATGGAGCGCAGTGCGCCAAACGTCGCTCTCAGTTCCTGCGCGATCTTACGGATCCACTGGCGCGCATTGGGATCGCGAACCGCGATTGCATCGAGGGGAACACGTCGCCGGACGTCTTCTGCCAGCGCCGCATAGCTTGAGGGGTCGGCGCGGTAGACGAGCTCCAGTCCGTCTGCCGCGATATCAAGGGCGAGTAGCGCGCGCAGATAGCCTTCCAGCAAGGTTATGTGCTGCACACCTACCTTGCTGGGTTCGAGTACCACGAAGCGTGCGTTCGTTTGCACCATCAAATCTCAACTGAAAGCCGTGGCAAGGGGTAGACGAGTTTGAGGCCTCGGTAGCGCGGATGGGAATCAAAGAACTTACGGAAGTGCCAGGGCAGGACGAGCAAATAGTCCGGACGTTCCGCGATCAGCTCCTTCTCGTCGCGAATGGGGATTTTGCTGCCGGGCGCAAACGAACCGAACTTGTCTGGATTTACCTCGCCGATAGAATCAAGGAGCGCAGCGTCGATGCCGCAATATTGCAGCAGCACGTTGCCTTTCGTCGACGCACCTAGCCCAACCACGCGCTTACCGCCCGCCTTGGCATTTCGCAGAAACGCCAGAAGCGCTCGCTTCGTCTCCTCGACGCGATCCCGAAACGCTGTATAAGTCGCCGGATCGCCGAGCCTCATGTCGGCCTCTGCACTCAGTGTTTCGCCAACGGCTGTCGCTACCGGCAGCAGACCGCCCTTCTTCTGCACCGTTACCGAGAAGCTGCCTCCGTTCACGTCGCTGAGTTCGACATCGATGATCTCGAAACCGACCGTGGCGGCCATCCAGCGTATCTGCGCAAGTGCGTAATATTCAAGATGCTCATGGCAAATCGTGTCGTAGCTGTTGGTCTCCAGCATGAGCGGCATATAGCTCTGCTCGAACACCCAAATGCCATCATCCGCTAGAATCGAATGGACTTGGCGCATGAACTCAGTGGGGTCCTCCAGATCATAGAACATCGAGAACGCGGTTACGACCTTCGCCCTCGCGTCCCCGAATGCGGCATTGAAGTTCCGTGCGCTGAAGAAATCAGCGATGAGCGCGATGTCGTCGCGATAAAATTTTCGGAACTTGCCGCCGGTGGGATCCATCCCTACGAGCCGCAGGCCAGGAACGTCGTATTGACGCAGCGTCGTACCGTCGTTGGAGCCGATATCCAAGACGATATCGCCTCCGCTGAGCAGGCCTAGCGACTTGATGCGTTCGACCTTGCTCTTGAGGTGGGCGACCATCGACGGGTTCAAGCCCGACCGATAGCCGTAATTGTCCCCATACATCTCGTCCGCATCATAACTGTGGGCGAGCTGCAAGAGGCCGCAGGTATTCGGACCGCTGCACAACACGAGCTTCAATGGTCCGACGGTGAGGCGCGTATCGGGTGCTTTAGGGAAAACGCCTGTCAGCGCCTGTTCGCCAAGATCAAGCACCGGGACAAGCGCTCGGTTGCCACAGATGCGGCACTTTTCGATAGGCTTTACCATAGTGGAGTGTCCAGATATTTACGTAAGCGCCTCAATCATACAATGGAATCAGAGGGCACTTGCGATTAACGCAGAACTACCCAAACGGGCAGCGATTATCACGCAATTATGTCGAGTTTCTAGCATAGTTTTTGGATGACGCCGCCTGCCCCCCTACCTTGACTGGATTTGATGGCAGAACGGGTTTGGGTGCTAGTCGTGTCATGGTTCCAATGGCTGGCGCAGTAAGAATGGCTAGAGGAAGTGCGTCGCGCGCCGCAACTGGGGCTCTTCCGCGCCTAGCACGAGCGTTCATCCCACCAAACATCCCTGACTATTTGGTTTACTGCTGCTTAGCGCATGGCCGCAGCCTAAAATGGTATTTCTGCAAAAGCGGTGCACCGAATTCTTTGGTTGGGCTCCTATCAACCAGCTTGAGGCGATGCTGCGCCGGTTCCGGCGCGCCGTCAGCCATGTCGGTCACGATCTGTCTTCCGGGCATGTTGAAATGGATTAGACTGTCTTTGGAGGCGTGCGTCAAGGCAAGCTCATCGCGGTTCCGAAGGTAAGCCATTGGCGCCTGTTGCGGTGGAATTGCGCTCTCCCAAAGTGTCTGGGCGTTGCGGCTTGAAGATTATTCGCCGTTTCAAAACTGAACCACTCAAGGCCTTTGTTCGGCAGCACATAAAGCCGGAAACGTCCATCTACCCGGATGGCTTGATATCCTAACCCAGTGCCACAGAAGACAATGGCACCCATCAGGAAAGCTCCATCCAAAGATCCCGCGAGAATGCCAATGAGGTTTTGCCTGGCGCGTACACCGTGTCGTCACTCTCGTTGAGCGCTGGCCGATGAGGACTCATCAAGGCACCCTGGAAGAAGATGATCGCCCACATACCCATCTGGACGAAGCTGCATTAAGGTTTAATCGCCACAAGACCATTCATCGAAGTAATCTCTTTCTTCACCTGCTAGAGCCATGCATCGCCACACACTCCATACTCCTTCATGAACTCGTAGCCAACCCCAAGCCAAAAAATCGAGAAGCAGCAGTTCTCAGTGCCGTCCAGTCTTCGCAATAACGCGCTCGCATCGCTTGATATCTCCGTGCAACTCACCATTGGCGGACGGAAGGATCTAAAATAGCCGGATAACCTACCATAAGTCTTTTGTGGAGCGCCTGTTTCTTATTGAATTTTGCGGATTTCCTGTTCAGTCGAAAGGTCGATCCGATGCGGCCCGTTGGAGCTCAAAATCAACCATTTCACAGATAATCTTATCGATGCTCGTTCTGGCCTTCCAGTCCAGCATCGCTTCGATCTTCGCCGGGTTTCCGCAAAAACCTACTGATTCGATCGGACGGACCCAGCTGCTGTCAATTTTCACGTAACGCTCCCAATCGAGGCCGACTCTACCGAACGCGACTTCAACCAGATCGCGAATGCGGGACAAGCGCCCGGTGGCAACCACGAAATCGTCGCCTTCTGGTGCTGACGCCATGCGTACAAGAGCGTCCATGTACTCAGGCGCGTATCCCCAGTCACGTGAAATATCGAGCGCGCCGAGGACGAGGTTCGTTTCCAATCCAAGCGAGATGCGTGCGGCCCCCCTAGCCACCTTCTTCGTGACAAAGGCGGGCGGGCGCCTAACACTTTCATGATTGTAGAGGATCGCCGACGACGCGCGTACACCAAACGCCCGGCGATAGATGCTGACGAGACTGTGTGCATACTGCTTCGCCGCGCCATAGGGACTTTTGGGACGCAGCGGCGTCGCTTCGGACTGTGGAACTTCGGTCACGTCCCCAAACATTTCACTCGACGACGCTTGTACGAAGGCGATCGCAGTCCGACGCCGACTGTTTCGGATCGCTTCTAGTATATCGAGGACAAAGGTACCATTCAGCCGCGCCATCTGCTGGGGACGATCGAACATGCCTTGCCCCGTTGCAAAGGCGGCGAGATTGTATATTGCATCGGGCACGATGGTCTCGACGAGATCGACGATCGCGCCTTCACTGCCATAGTCGAACGTCAGTAGTTCAGGCTGTCGCGGCAGTCCCGCAAACTCCGCCGCCGCGGCGGCAACGTCCCGCGTCAATCCAACGACACGATCGCCCCTTTCCAACAGTTGGTTTGCAAGAAACCATCCATCCTGGCCTGATATTCCGGTTATGAGTGCGGTTTGCATGGTCTTTCCTGAAAGGCATAAAAAACGAGGAACGGGTTCGCAATCGAGATCGGATTGAGCAAGCACGCAATCACGAACGAGGCGCGGACCAGTCCTTCACCAAACCTCGCGCCACCCCGCCATGCGGCGACCACAAGCAGGATGACGATGCCAAGGCCGAACAGGCCGCCTCCATAGATAAGTTCGCCGGCCATCGGCAGGATAAAATTCGACCCGGTCGGGATGAGGACGCCCGTCGATGCGGCGAAGCTGTTGTATTGGTTCTGGAAATCAATCGGATTGCGCCAGAAGAGCTGTGGAATTAAGTTATCCCACAGCACGAACTGGATGTGTCCGAACCTGAGGTTGAGGCTTGGATCAGCGAGGAGCGAAGCGAACCCCTGCTCGATGGATTTGAGCCCAGCGAGGCGGGCGGTAAAGCCGGCATCGTTAAAGCTGGCGTCAAGAAGTACCAGCCCCGCAACCGCAGCGCCTGCAATCAGCTTCACGTCGAAACGCAGGTAAAGGAACGGGAACGCCAGTAGGAGGAACGCGAGCAGCGAACCGCTCATCAGGACGCACATGACCGCAATCGCAACGAAGAAATCATCGCCGCGCTGACGGTCGTGAAGAAGGTACATCGCCATCAATACGGCAAGGCTGCCGAAGTAAGACGGCTCTGCGGCAAGGCTCGGAACTCCACCGCGGCCTTCGACGAAGCGGCCAACGAACTCGACGGGTAGGCCGATGAGAATGGCAATATACTGATAAGCACCAACAGCGAACCAGATCAGCAGTGTAAGTCGCACCCCATTTCTGAATGCATTACCGCCGCCGCGCAGAACGATCACGTACAGCACGCTGAAGGTAAGGAAGATATAGGCCGCTCGAATAGTTTCGGGACCAAAACCGGCCCGTAACGCGTACATCGTCAGCGCCGCTGCCGAGAGAAGCACCGCCGGCGCAGCTGCAGTCAGAAAGAACCGGCGCGGCCGATATGCAAACAGCGCCATCAGCGCGCCAATCAGCACCCAGGGCTGCGTATCGCCCTCAAGCACTTTGGGCACATAAAGGAACGGCAGCGTAGCTATCAGCGGTAGCAGGCCGATGTCGCTGACCGAGACGCCGCGGGCTAGCGCCGGCGTGACGGGCGTTGTAGCAGGGACCTTCGCGCCTACCATCAGTTCCAGCGCCTCAGACGATCGGCAGCAGCAGGAGTTGCCGCAGCTAGCGCGCCGAGATAGGCAAGCGCTCCGAGTCCTCGCGATTTGGCACCGGCCCAGAAGATGGCCGGCAAGTTTACAAGCAACTGAACCAGCAGCGGCACGGCAACCATGGCCGCAGCAAGCGGTGCATTCGCCAATGCTGCAACGGCCGCCATAGCAATCGCCAGCATAGCAATGCCAACATACGGGATAGCAAAGCTGACGTCACTACGCAACAGCATCGGATTGATGAGCATGATGACGGCGACCTCGATCATGAAAGCCGCTGCAAGGAGGCCAAGCACCGCAGTGGCCGGAAGGCGGACTTCCGAACCGATCAGCGCGAGTATCCATGGCCCTGCAATGACAAGCACGACGGTTCCGATGGCGAGCGTTGCGAATGCGAATAGAAGCCCGCCCGCGACCTCCTCCGCTTCGCGCCGGTGATCGTTGTCCCTGATGGCAACGGCAAGGTGATGAAGCTTCACGTGAATGGACAGCGAAGCTGCGGCAGCCATGATCGCGTAGGCCTGCAGTGCAAGTCCGTAAGCCGCCGCATCAGCGGGCGGGAAAAGATCGACCGCAAGCAGAAAGGCCCCACGATAGACAAGAAATCCCGCTAGTGTGAAAAGTGTGTAGCGGACGAGATTGACCGATCCAGACGCTGCCGAGAGCGCGTCCGGACTGACGTCGATCCCGTTGCGCTGTCCGGGTTCATCGATACGGACATTGCGTGCAAGCCGTGCAAGTCCGAGCACGTTCAGGATAGCCGCCACCAAGAACGCCGCCGCAAGTCCCAGCAGCCCGAATCCCCCCTGCAAGGCGAAGAGCGCAAGCAGGAAATAGGCAATGCGGCTGACGGTTCCGAGCCAATAGTAGGAATCGGTTCGTGCCGTTGACAAAAGCATCACGTTGTTCGGCCCGAAACTGTAGTTGATGGCGTAGGCCACAACAAACACGATCCAGGCGAGGCCGGCGTTCTGAGTCAGCTGCTGCTGGCCCGACAGGTGATCTGACAGGAAAAGCCAGCCAAGCGGCAGTACGACTAGCACGATCGCGCCAACGAGTATACGGTACGCACTTCGGCTTTTCTCTACTTCTGCCCTGAAGCCGATACCGTCCCTATCTGCCGCGCGCCGCGCGGCGCGGCGGACCATGAAAACTTGGATCGCCGCTTCAAGTTGTAAAGTCAATCCGCCGATCGTCGTGAACACCACCCAGACAAGAAACTCCGCCAAGCTGAGAAAGCCTAGGATGAGGGGAACCAAGGCGACGCTGACGAGAAAGCTGGAGAGCTGAAAGACAAGGGCAGCGGTCATTTTCCGTCGCAGAGTTCAACCGTGCTTAGCCGGTTGTCACCAAAACCCACTACCGATGGTATGCTGAGCATCTGGACTGACGTGAAGCGGCCATGGTTATCGACGCCTCCAAGCAAGGCAGCAGAGCGCGCGGTTGCGCGGTATTGATGCCGCAGGCGGCGTACGCGCGGAAGACGGCCAGGCCCAAGCGGCCCAAGGCATCGGTGTCCAGCCGCAGGTCCTCGAACAGGAAGCGCTGCATGGCGGGTCGGCTGGTGGCGCGCAGCCGGGAGGGTGAGCATCACCTTGTCGCACAACGCCTTGGCGGGGGACCCGATCAGGAAGGTTTCCTGTGGGGATGCGCTGGCTTGGCTGATCCGGCAGGGGTACACAGCCGCAGGCAGCTGGGTGTAGGAGAAGCGCCCCAGCGTGTTGTCGAGCACGCGGCCGCGGCCGGTGCAGACCGAGGTGATCTTGTGCACGCGTTCGGGCGTCACCCCGTGCCAGGCCAGCGCATAGTCCAGCGAGGCGCAGGAGGGGCCGTACAGGTGGTTGGCCACCAGCGGCCGGCAGGGCGCATGCCCGGAGCCGCCCAACACGTACTGCCCGCGCTTGAGCGCCAGCAGCACGCCTTGCCGCAGCCACTCGGCGATCTTGTCGTTCGGGCGCCGGTACTCCTTCAACACGGACAGCAGCGCGCCGTGGCTGAACGGGATGGTGCCGAAATGCTGGAGGCGCGGCTCAGTCATCTGACATTTGTGCGATGAGAATCGTTTTTTTCCGATCGTCTTCGCAGAAGATGCATCGAGTGGGTGGTCATGGAAGGGTCGCGGTGGCTGAAGACCGACCACGAGCACCACCCCACCGCCCTCCACCCGCCAGACCGCGTCCATGGCGCGCAGCGGCCGCAGGCGGTGGGTGATGAGGATGATGGTCAATTCGGGGCCGAGGGCCTCGATGGCCTGCAGCACCGCGTCTTCGGTGGCGTCGTCGAGCGCGCTGGTGGCTTCGTCGAAGACCAGCACGTCGGCCTGCTTGTAGAGCGCGCGG
>Ga0208609_100488_pt1 | contig 15092 bp, 11 predicted proteins | sample SubbioR11_8A_Apr_FD_184813 | JGI IMG/M metagenome (GOLD analysis project Ga0208609, IMG submission 184813) | Serpentinite rock and fluid subsurface biosphere microbial communities from McLaughlin Reserve, California, USA - CR11_8A_Apr (SPAdes) | ecosystem: Environmental > Terrestrial > Deep...
CGGGCGAACTGTATGTCTTAGACCTCCGGGGCGGGCTCTACCGCCTCAGCCCTTAAGTCAGCTCGAGCGTCAGCGCCGTCACGGCGTGCGAGAGGCGGAAGCCCAGGCGCTCTAAGGCGTGGCAGGCAGCCCGCTCATCGTCGTAGGCGCGGGCCATCACTAGCTCCACGGCGGGGTCGGCAAAGGCTTCGCGCAGGCCGCGAGTTAAGAGCGCCCGCCCTACCCCCTGGCCACGTGCTTGTGGCAGCACACCGAAATAGGCCACTTCGGCCAGTCCTTCTTCTGGCACAAACTCCAGCTCCAGGTGCCCCACCAGCTCCGAACCCAGATAGGCCAGGATGAGCTGCACATTAGGGTCATCGAAGCGTGTCAGCAGCTCCTCATCGTCCCAGGCCAGGCGGGTGGCCCAGTGATCGCTGGTATCGCGGTAGAGGTCGCGGTAGGTACCTAGCTCAATCTCGGTAGCCAGCTCGAGCCGCACACCGGGATGGAGAGTGAGCGGGAGCTGGTGCTGGCGCGGGAGTTCGTAGAGGTAGGTAGTCCTAAACGGCTCAAAACCGACCAGCCTGAGCGCCTCTTGCGCGCGGTAGTTGGCTTCGCCCACAAACGCATCAAGGTAGTGGTACTTGCTGCGCGCTAGCTCGATGATGGCCGCCAAGAGCGGCTCAGCCTCATGCGGGCTGACCCCCTCGGCCAGCAGCGGGCCCTCCAGAAAGGCTTCGCCATGATGGCTGCAAAGGTTGGCGTAGGCGCAAGTTACCCCGTTGCGTACCAGTACCAGCGGCTTGGCCTCGTAGCTGGGATTATCGAAGAGCTCGAGCCTCAACTCGTCGAGGCTACGGCTCTCGGGGGCTATGGTGCGGTACTCAGGATGCTGGTCGAGCTGCCTTAGCAGCGCTAGCAGTTGGGGCAGATCGGACTCGTTAAGCTCGCGCACCATCATAGCCTCATGCTACCGCATCACGGCTGGCTACGGGTCGTAGCGCCGCCGAACCAGTTGGGCCAACCGGTAGTAGGCTAGGAGCTGTTCGGTGCTCTGGCGCCAACTCAACCCCGCCATGTCGCGGCGGGCCTGGCGTCCGAGGCGCTGGCGCAGCTCAGGGTTAAACAGCATCTCCTTGAGCTGCTGGGTTAGCTCGCCGAGATCGCCCGGGGTGAACATTAGGCCGTTCTCGCCATGGCGGATAATATCAGGGACTCCCCCGGCCCGGGCGCCAACGACCGGCACGCCCGAGGCCATCGCCTCCATGGCCACCAAGCCCAGCGTCTCGGTGTCCGAAGGAAAAGCAAAGACATCGGCGCTGGCGTAGGCAGCGATCAGCTCGGCCCCCCGCAAATAGCCGGTAAAGACCGTCGGGGTACCGCGAAAGCGCTCACGCAGGGATGGCTCCGCCGGCCCGGAGCCGACTATCGCCAATCTAACGCCGGGGATGCCGGTAATCGGCGCATAGAGCCAGTCCAGCCGTTTCTCGTGTGATAGCCGCCCGGCATAGATCATCAGCGGCTTGTCGGGCTCGCCGCCGCTGAGCCGTGCGCGCATGGCGGCGCTGGCATTATCGGGGTGGTAGCTATCGCTATCGACCGCCTTGGGCCACAGCCGCACCCGCTTGATCCCTAAGCCCCGCGCCGAGTTAACCATCGGAGAGCTGGTGCAGAGGTTAACGTGAGCCTGGTTGTGAACATCGCGCAGGAAGGCCTTGGAGAGCGGGTTTAAAAAGGAGAGCTTGAGATGCACGGTGTACTGCGGGAGGTCGGTGTGGTAGCTAGCTAGCAAGGGCAGGTTGCGTTGCTTAGCGATAGCCGTCCCCCACAGCCCCAGCACTACCGGATTAACGACATGCACCACATCCGGAACGAAGCGGTCGATCTCACGCCCAAGGCGCGGGCGCGGCAGGCCCAGCATCAGCTCCGGATACCAGGGTTTGAAAGCGACGCTCGGCACCCTAACCACGCGGTGGCCAGCATACGACTCAGAGGGGCGGTAGCGCTCTCGCCCGGCCCCTCGCAAACTCGGGGCAAGGCTTGGAAGCGGCGCGAAGATAATCGCCTCATGCCCCAGCTCAGCAAGCTGCTCGAGCGTGCGGCTTAGGCGGGTAACTACACCGTCGATCTTCGGCAGGAAGGTCTCGGTGAAATAGGCGATGCGCATAAGGGAGATCGGCTCTTTAGCGAGCCGGTTTGTGCCGATTACCCGACCCGGCGAGGGCGCTTGTGGCAAGTCGGCTGCAACCCCTTGACGAATAGCGCATAGCGGGTTAAACTATTTTCCATCAGCGCGCTGGAAAGCGCGTTTTTTTATGCCCTATCCTTTAGCGGGGAGTGGCCGTCGCTAGGCGCGGCCTGGTAGTACGGGTTCTCGCCCAGGGCGTGATCGGTAATATCGATGACATCCTTAATCTCCGGCACCGCCTCCTTGATCATTACTTCGATCCCCTGCTTCAAGGTCACATCGGCCATGCCGCAGCCCTGGCAGCCGCCGCCCAAGCGAATATAGGCCACGTCGTCCTTGACGCCCTGCAGCGTGACCTTGCCACCGTGGCTGGCCACGCCAGGGTTGATCTGCTTATCGAGCACATCTTGCACCTTCTGCGCTAGCGGGTCGTCCCAGGTGGGGCTTGGGAAGAAGATCCGAAAGCCGCTGGAGATCACGTTCTCCACAAAGTCAACCGTCGCCCCCTTGAGCGCCTTGGCGCTTAGGGGATCGACTAGCAGGGTAAAGCTTCGCACCTCATGGGCCACCTCCTGGCTCAGGTCGTCGGCCTGGCGGTCGCCCTCCTTGGCTAAGAACAGCTTGGGGTCGGCCTGGGTCCCGGCCACTCTGAGCGCCGTGACCCCCTGGCCCTGTTGCAGGTCGAGATAATGCAGGATACGCTCCTTGGCTTTGTCGGTAAAGTTCAGCATCAGTACACTCCCAAAGCCATTGTAGCCCAGGCTGGTGATGGGAATTGGTAATGAGTGATAAGCACGCACTTCGTGAATTCTGGCCACTCGTTCGGGAGCATTGCCGATCAACTACCGTTCACCATCAGTCCTGAGCACAGCGCTTGCACTGAGCCTGCGAAGTGAAGGGGCCGGGCGAAGGCGTACCAGGATGAAAACGGGCGACCTTCCGCGAAGCGCCGAGCGAAGGCGTACGTGGGGTCGCCCCTACGCTAACGGCTAACGGCTAATAGCTGATTTTCTGAGGAGCGGTGACTCGGACCACTAGGGTTACTTAGACTATAAAGACTATCATGACCATGTTGGAAGAGTTTCTGGTGAGGCACCACTTGCGCGTTGCCAGGTACGTGGCTTGCCCGTCCTACTCGATTACTTGACTACTGATTTTCGGAGGCGCCTATGAGCAAGACAGTAGCGATAGCAGAGGCGAAGAAGCAGCTCTCTAGCTGGGTTCGTGATGTCGAACACGGGGAGACGGTGGTGATTACTCGCCGTGGCAAGCCCGTGGCCGCACTTGTCGGCACCGATAACCTTGAGCAGCTCATGCGGCTACGGGCGGCCGGCCCTGAAGCTGGGTTGGCTGGGTTGGCGGGGGGCTGGGAAGACTCCGAGGCGTTGGTCGCTCATGCCCTGGCGCATGTGCGTACGTCAGGACGCCAGCCCTGCGAGAAAGGATAATGGCCTACCGCCGACCTGCAGATTGCCGCCACGGCGCTCCATCATGGCTTGACCCTCGTGACGGGGAATGCGCGACACTTCGAGCGCGTACCGGGATTGGCGCTAAAGCCCATCTTGGACAGGCTCACTCCTTAAACAGCGCAGCCACCTCCACCGCCGCTTTGGGCGCCACGTACTCGGTCTCCATCTGCGCTAGCTGCAATCTGCCGGATACATCGTCATTCACAGCGTGCCAGTAGGTATAGCCTTCAATCACCCAGATGCCGCTCTCGCGGGTGCTGTTGCCCGAGCCTTTGATGCCGCCAAAGGGCATGTGCGCCTCGGCCCCGGTGGTGGCGTTGTTGATGCTGGTCATCCCGGCCTGGATGTTCTCCTTGAAGGTGTGCGCCCACTCGCGGTGGTTGGTGTAGATGGCCGAACTCAGGCCGTAAGCCACGGCGTTGGCTACGTCGATGGCCTCTGCTATCCCTTCGACCTTGACCAGGTTGACGGTCGGCCCGAAGATCTCGGTCTGGAAAAGCTTCATGCCGGGCTCGACCCCTTCCCAGACGGTCGGCCAGCCGTAATAGGCCGCCTCGGGATCGCCTAAAAAGCCCGCCGGCTGGTTCTCGGGCGTGATCCGCCCTCTGCCGTATAGCAGCGCCGCGCCATCCTCAGCGCCCCAATCGTAGTGCTTGAGCCAGCTCTCAAAAAAGCGCTGGTTGATGAACGGCCCGTAGAGCACCTCCGGATACTGCAGGGGGTCACCGATGGCAATCTCCTGAGTAGCAGCCAGCAAGCGCTCCTTAAAGGTGTCGTAGATGGGCGCGTCGATGATCAGGTTACCGGCGCTGGTGCAGCGCTGTCCCCCGGTGCCGAAGCTGGCCCACACCGCGCCCGCCACGGCGTTATCGAGATCGGCATCGCGCATTACCACCAAGGGGTTCTTGCCGCCTAGCTCGAGCGTCGGGTTAATCAGGTTGCGCCCGGCTACCTCACCGATTAAGCGCCCTACCGCCGTCGAGCCGGTAAAGGCAAATTTGTCCAGCAGCCCTTCGTCCATCATCTCGACTAAGTGCTGCCCGGCAGCCCCTTGGCCGCCGCCGAACACCACGTTGATGACCCCGTCCGGCAGCCCAGCTTCGGCCAGTAACTGAGCAAAGGCAAAAGCTGCCGCGGGCGCATCTTCCGAAGGCTTCCAGACGATGGTGTTGCCGGTGATCAGGGCCGGCACGATCTTCCAGCTCGGCACCGCCACGGGGAAGTTACCGGCGGTAATGATTCCCACTACGCCGCGCGGGCGGCGGTAGGTGTACAGCTCCTTGTTACGCATCTCGCTCGGCACCGTCTGACCGTAGAGGCGCCGCCCCTCCGACTGAAAGAAGTGGCAGGTGTCGATGGCTTCCTGCACATCTCCCCGCGCCTCTTTGAGGGTCTTGCCCATCTCGCGGGTAACGAGTCGGCTCAGCGCCTCCTTTTCGCGCTCTAGCGCCTTGCCGAGCGAACCGATGATTTCGCCCCGGATCGGCGCGGGCGTCTTGCTCCAGCGCTTAAAGGCCTCGCGCGCTGCCTTGCAGGCCTGGCGCACCTGCTCCTGGCTGGCCTCCGGAAACACCCCTACCTCATCGGCCAGGTTGCATGAGCTTAGCGAGCGGAAACTCTTGGGACTGCTGACGGCCTTACCGCCGATCAAGTGATGAAAAGTCGGCATACCACCTCCAGGCGTATTCACGGCATGCTAGCATTCATCTGCTGCAAGTATGCGAGTAGGGGCGACGCCTGTGCTACAATCCCCTTGCCTATGTCAGATAATGGCGATCGACCTAGACGCAAATTAATGATCCCAACCATCTTAGCCGCCTTGCTCCTGGCCTTCGCCTATGCCCAGGCGGGCGGCGGGAATGGCGTTTCCGGTGCCGAAGTAGCCCTGCTGGCGGTGCTGTTAATCCTTTCGGCGATCATGTCGGGCAGCGAGACCGCCCTGACCGCCATGGGCGCGTGGAAGATCCGCCAGCTCCGCGAAGAGGGCCAAGATCCAAGCGGCGCTTTTGCCCTGCTCGAGCGCGACCGTGTCCGCTTCATTACCACCCTGCTGATCGGCAACAACCTGGTCAACATCGCCGCAGCGGCGCTAGTCACCCAGATCGCCCTCGACCTGGCTCAGGCCGCCGGCTTCTCCGAAGCGGCCGCCGTGGCCTATGCCACCGGCTTCACCACGCTGTTGGTGCTGATCTTTGGCGAGATCACCCCCAAGTCGTTTGCGGTGCATAACGCTGTGACCGTGGCCCGCTTGGTAATCAAGCCGGTCTATCTCTTGTCGGTGGTCTTCTATCCGCTGGGGCGACTCTTTGCCTACCTGGCGGCGGGGCTGCTGCGGCTGTTTAGGCTCGAGCCCTCCAGCAGCCCGCTGATTACCGAGAACGAGCTGCGGCTGATGCTGCGCAGCGCCGAGGAGTCGGGTGTGCTGGAGGCGCAGGAGCAGGAGATGATCAAAGGGGTCATCGACCTGGAAGAGACCGTGGTGCGCGAAGTGATGACGCCGCGGGTAGAGGTGGTGGCCATCCCAGAAAGCGCTAGCTTGAGCGAGTTGTGGGCGCTAGCTAAAGAGCACGGCTACAGCCGCCTGCCGGTCTACCGGGAGACGATCGATAACGTGCGCGGCATCGTCTATGCCCGCGACTTGCTAGACTACCTAGCCAAACCGGAGCTCTTAACCACTACCCAGGTGTCCGAGCTGATGACCGCGCCGCAGTACGTCCCCGAGACGCTCTCGATATTGAACCTGCTCAAAGATATGCGCATCCGTAAGAACCACTTAGCTGTGGTAGTGGACGAGTTTGGCGGCATGGCGGGGATCGTCACGCTGGAGGATATCCTCGAGGAGATTACCGGCGAGATCTACGACGAGACCGACGAGGAGGAGGTGGCCGATATCGGCGAGCTAGAAGATGGCGGCTACCGTATCCAAGGTTCGGCGCATCTGGAGGAGGTCGGCGAGCACCTCGGCATCACCTTCGACCTAGAGGCCGACTACGACACGCTGGCCGGCTTTTTGATCAGCCGGCTCGGCTACATCCCCACGCCCGGCGAGCACCTCGACTACCAAGGCTACCGCTTTACCGTTCAGGAATCCGACGAGCGGCGGGTGAGCGCGGTGCTGGCTAGCCCGCTCAAGTCCGATTCCGACGCCACTGCCTTGCCTGCCGATGCCGAGCGGACTGACCGAGGCTAAAGCGGCACTCTTAGCGGCCTCCCGCGTGGCGGTCTTGGCCGGAGCAGGGCTCAGCGCCGCCTCGGGCATCCCGACCTTTCGGGGCCAAGGCGGTCTGTGGCGTCCGAGTGAAACGAGAACGCTTTTCGAGGGGTTGCGCCCGGAGTCACTGGCCACCCCGGAGGCCTACCGCCGCGACCCCGAGCTAGTCTGGACCTGGTATCGGCAGCGCTTCGAGCTGGCCGCCCAGGCTGAGCCCAACCCGGCACACTACGCCTTGGCCGAGTTGCAGGCGCGGGTAGCAGAGTGCAGTCTAGTCACCCAGAACGTCGACGGCTTGCAGCAGCGCGCCGGGGCTAGGGTGCTCGAGCTGCATGGCAACCTCACCCATAGCCGCTGCGAGTGCTGCGAACACCTAGGCCCGCTGGCGCTGGGCTTTGCCATCCCACCTTACTGTTCGCGCTGCGGTCATCGCGCCCGGCCCAACGTGGTCTGGTTTGGCGAGCTGCTGCCGCAGGCGGTATGGGAGGAGGCGCTAGCGGCCTTCGCCCAGGCCGAGGTGGCGCTCGTTGTCGGTACTTCCGGGGTGGTCGAGCCTGCCGCTAGCCTAGCGCGCTTAGCCAAAGACGGCGGCGCCTTCCTGATCGAGGTCAACCCCGAGGCGACGCCGCTAAGCCACTTGGCCGACGTTACGCTGCGAGCTTCTGCGGTCGAAGGGCTACCACCGCTGTTGGGCAAGGGTCACGCCGCTCCTAACGGCTAGCGGGTATGATGCGGCCACCTTGAAGATACTGCGTATCATTGCTGCCTACATCCTTTTTGCCGGGCTGTGGTTTGTCTTCATGGACCAGCTGCTGCTGAGCTGGGTTCAGGATCCGCTGCTACTGACCAACCTCCAGACCGCCAAGGGTTGGCTGTTCGTGCTGGCTAGCGCCTTGATGCTCTACCCGCTGCTGCTAGTGAGTTCACAGCAGCAGCGCAAGGCCGAGCAGGCAGCGATCCAGTCCGAAAAGACCTACCGCGGGCTGTTCGAGCACCACCCGCAAGCGATGTGGCTTTATGACCCTAAGACGCTGCGGATCTTGGCGGTGAACAGCTCAGCACTGGCCCGTTACGGCTATGCCCAGACCGAGTTCTTAGCCTTGACCATTACCGACCTCCACCCGCCGGAGCATCAACCGGCACTGCTGGCTCACCTCAGCCTGCTCGAGCCCGAGCGGGCTGCCCCCAGCCAGTGGCAGCACCGCACTAAGGATGGCCGCCTGATCGATGTGGAGGTGACCGCACACGCCACGCTGTTTGCCGGACGTCCGGCCCGCTTGATCATGGCCAGCGATATTAGCGAGCAACGGCGCACCGGCGAGGCGCTGGCGCAGCGCACCCAGGAGCTCTCGGCTATCTTCGAAGCGCTGCCGGACCTCTACTTCCTGCTCGACGCGCAAGGCGTAGTGCTGGAATATCGCGCTGGCAAGCACGGGCTGTTTCTGCCACCGGAGCAATTTCTCGGTCGGCGTCTCGTCGCGGTGATGTCGGCAGAGGTGGCGGCTCAGACTGAGGCAGCGCTTAGGCAGGCGCTATCCAAGCGGCGGCTGGTAGTATTCGAGTACACGCTACCGAGCCCAACCGGCGAGGGGTTCTTTGAGGCGCGGGTGCAACCGATCGCCCCAGACCGGCTGGCAATAATAGTGCGCGACATTACTGAACGCCAGCGCCGCGACCGGTCGCTGAGGCGTTGGGAGGCGTTCCAACGCAGCCTGACCGAACTGACCACCGAGATGTTACAGCGTGGCCTGGACGACGATTTTTATCAACACCTGCTACAGCGGGCTATCGCGGTGTTACCCGGAGCGCAAGCCGGCAGTATCCTGCTGCGCAACGCTAATGGGCGCTACGGCTACGTGGCGGCCCAAGGCTTCGACTTGGCTGAATTGCAGCAGGTCACCTTCAGTGAAGCTGAGCTGCTGATTACGCCTAGTAGCTGTCAACCGGAGCGGATCAGCCAGCACGACCCCCTGCAGCTCGACCCGGCGCGCGCTGCGCTGCTAGCACGCCACGGCCGCCTGACCGAACTCCGCGCCTCGCTGATCGTGCCGGTCTGGGTTGACGATCTCTTGGCGGCCCTGTTGAACCTTAATGCCTTTGACCCGCAAACCGATTTCGATGCCGAAGTGGTGCAGATGGCCGAAGTCTTTGCGCTGCAAGTGGGGGTGCTCTTGAAGCGGCTACGGCTTGAGAGCGCCTACTACCGGCTGGCCGAGTTTCGCCGCCAGCTCATGCAGCTCATCGACGAGAGCTTAGAGCGCGGCTTAGATGCCAGATTTTACCAGCGCTGGTTGGAGCGGGCGATAGAGATCATCCCTGCTGCCCAGGCCGGCAGCTTGCTCTTGCGCCACCCTGATGGGCTATTCCGCTTTGTGGCGGCGGTGGGCTTTGACCTTGCTCAGCTTCGCGAGGTCTACTTTTACGACTACGAAATCGACGCCAACTTCGACACCCTCGAGCCGACCCTGGCTACCGAGTTCAGGGCCAACCAGACGCTCGACCCCCAGCGGCGTGCCGTCTTGGACAGCGTCGGGCGAGCCACTGAGATCAAGGTGGCGTTTTCGATCCCGATTTGCATCAGCGATAAGCCGGTGGCCTTCTTGTACCTCGACAACTTTACCGACCGCTCCGCTTTCGACCAGGAGGCGATGGCGATGGCACGGGACTTCGCCCGGCAGCTAGCGGTCACCCTGCAGCGCCTAGACCTGGAGCGTGAGCTGCTTATGCAGCAAAAAGAGCTTAAGCAGCTAGCCAACTACGATGTGTTGACCCAGTTGCCCAACCGCGCGCTGTTTCTCGACCGCCTACGGCAGGCACTCTGGCGCGCTCAGCGCAGCGGGCAGGCGGTAGCGCTGTTATTTCTCGACCTGGATGGTTTCAAACTGGTTAATGACACCCTTGGCCACAATACCGGCGATGTGCTGCTTAAGGCTATCGCTGAGCGCCTGGCGCTGCTGGTCCGCGCCGGCGACACGGTGGCGCGCCTCGGCGGCGACGAATTCACCATCATCTTGAACGATTTATCGCGCCCACAGGACGCCGGCCTGGTGGCCCAGAAAGCGCTGGAAAGCTTAGCGCAGCCCTTCTTGCTGGCCGAGCACGAGCTGTTTGTGAGCGCCAGTATTGGCATCGCCGTCTACCCCAACGACGGCGGCGACCCTGAGGTGCTGATCCAGCACGCCGATACCGCTATGTATCGCGCCAAGGAGCTGGGCAGCACCTATCAATTCTTTACCGCCGACATGAGCCTGCACTTGCGTGAGCGCCTCTCGCTGGAATCAGCACTACGGCAGGCGCTTACGCAGCGCCAGTTGACGGTACACTACCAGCCACGAGTCGATCTTCGCGATGGGCGCATCCTCGCCTTGGAAGCGCTGGCCCGCTGGCCGCACTCGGACGGCTGGATTGCGCCGGCACAGTTCTTGCCGTTAGCCGAAGAGACGGGCCTGATCTACGCGCTAGGTGACGAGGTGCTGCGGCAGAGCTGTGAGCAATTGGCAACCTGGCGCGCTGCTGGGGTGCCAGTGGTGCCGGTGGCGATTAACCTCTCCGACCGGCAGCTGCGGCAGCGTGATGTGGTACGCAAAGTGCAAGAGGCACTGTCTCGTTATCGCCTGGAGGCCCAGTGGCTCGAGCTGGAGATCCCTGAGATGACCGCCATGCTCGACCCTGACTGTCTGGCTAAACTCCAGACGCTGCGCGACCTGGGCGTGAGGGTAGCAATCGATGATTTTGGCACTGCGGCCTCTTTGCTGCAACAGCTCAAGCGCTTGCCGATCGACAGCCTCAAAATCGGCCAGGCGCTCTTGACAGAGCTTGGCGAAGACCCAATGGCGGCCCCCCACAACGCCGCCATCGTGCGGGCCATCGTGGCGCTGGCACGAACGCTGGCGCTGGAGGTGATAGTTGAAGGCATAGAGACGGAGGCACAAAGGCGCTTCGTGGCATCTCTCGGCTGCACCCAGGCGCAAGGCTACCTGTTCGCCAGGCCAGCTCCGGCGGCTGAGGCGCAGCGCTGGCTGATGCAAGGCCTGGTCCTCCACTCGGTGCTCGAGTGACTTGCCAAGCACTCGGCGGCTGCGGTAGACTACCCTTCGCGTGACGCGGTACCGCACGCGGCCAGGTAGCTCAGTCGGTAGAGCATGCGACTGAAAATCGCAGTGTCGGCAGTTCGATTCTGCCCCTGGCCACCAGATCAGCAGTATCATCTATGGCGCACTCTAGGTGATACTGCTGGGCTTGCCAATGTAGCTCAGCGGTAGAGCAGCCGATTCGTAATCGGCAGGTCGTCAGTTCAAATCTGACCATTGGCTCCAGTCCTAGACGACAAAACGCACGGTATCAACACCGTGCGTTTGGCCATTTTAGGCGGTTTGACTGCAATCTTGACTGCAATCAGCCTTGTACTGAGCGCAGCGAACGTATTAGTTCGCCGGCCCCTTTCTAAAGGCTTCAGCCAGGTTGACGCCGGCGGCTTGCCGGTCGTCTTCAAACAGGTGCGTGTACAGCCGGGTGGTAAAGGCCGGGTCGCTGTGGCCTATCTGATCGGCTATCAGCTTGGCGTCTTGGCCTAGCTTGCACCGGAGGGCGTGAGCGAGAGATTCGGAGGCGCGGGGCGTGAAATTGAACGCCCTTATCAACGAGGCGCTCGAGCGCTACCTGGAACAGGGAGAGTGCGCCTAAGAGGCCAGCTTGATAAGGCTTTGAGCGAACCACTCACCAGGCTTTGACACCTCTCTATCGCGGGATGATCAGCACCATTCCGGCAAAGATCAGGTCGGGGTTATCGCCGATGAGAAAGGCATTGGCTGCCATGATGGCCGGCCAGCGGTTGCCATCGCGATAGAAGAAGGCGGCAATTGAGGAGAGGGAGTCGCCGGGCTGCACGGTGTAGATGCCGCGCGCGCCAGTGAGCCGGGCCACCTCGGACTGGGCTGCTTCGAGCGTCAGGCGCGCCGCCTCGAGCTCGGCCTGCTGCGCGGCGGTAAGGCTCTCAAGCTGCGAGGCTGCCCGCAGCAGCACCTCGTACTCGCGGGTGAGGGTGTTGGCGCGGCCTTGGGCCTCTTCGAGCTGGGCCGCCAGGGCTTCACGCTGGGTGGCTAACACCTCGGTCTGTGCGGCGACCTGCCTGAGTTCTTGAGCCAGGCTGTCGCGCTCGCGGGCGAGGTCGCTAAGTTCGCCGCGAACTTGCCCGAGGGTGGTTTGCAACGCTTCATGCTCGCCTTCCAAAGCCTTAAGGCGCGACTCCAGCGCAGTCCTGTCCGCTTCTAAGGTGGCGATCTGTTCGGCCAGGGCCTCACGCTCACTCTGGGTTTGGTCCAGCGCGGCTTGCAGCTCTGCGGCAGCCGTGGCCTGCCGTGCGAGATCGCTGCGCAACGCCGTAATCTGAGCGTCGCTCGCGGCAATCTGACCCAAAAGCCCGTCACGCTCCTGAGCAAGCTCGGCAAGTTGGGTTGACAGGGTATCGCGCTCCTGAACAAGCTCAGCAGCCCGGGCTGAAAGGGTATTGCGCTCACCGGTAAGTTCGGCCAGTTGACGGGTGCTGTCCTCGAGCTGCTGGGTCAGGGTGGCCTGGGCGGCAGTAGCTGCTTCACGTTCTACCTGTACTGCACTCAGCGCCGCAGTAAGTTCGGCGACCTGTGCCTCTAGCTGCTGCGCACGGGCAGCGGCTGCGGCTAGCTGCTCGTCATCGGCAGCGACTTGGCCGAGGAGCGTGTCACGCTCTGCGGTGAGCTGGGCAAGCTGGGTTGATAGGGCGTCACGCTCGCTCCGCATTGCGCTCAGCGTCGTTTCCAGTTCGGTCCTGACCGCTTGTAGCGCAGCGATTTCGGCCTCGCGCTCGGTGATTTGTACCCTAAACTCATCCCGCTCGCCGGTTAGCGCCTGCACAGTCTCGTCGAGCCTGGAGGCGGCGGCCTCGGCTTGCTGCAGGGCGGCCTGGGTGGCGCTTAGCTGCGCTTGGGTAGACTCAAGCGCCTGGCCTGCCGTATCGCGTTCGGCTTGCGCGGCGCTCAGCATCGCTTCGCGCTCGGCGAGTTGCGCCTCTAGCGCAGTCAGTTGCTGAGTGCGCACCGCGGCCTCACTGCGCAACGTTTCTAGTTCGCTACCGAGTTGAGCTAAAGCCGCCACCTGGGCAGCCGAGGTAGCTTCGGCCTCCTCCAGACTCGCCTCCTGGCGCGCTACGGTTTCGCTCAGCCGCGCCACTTCAGCCATCAAGGCTTCACGCTCCTGGCGCAGGGCGTCAAGTTGCCGCTCGAGCTGCGAACGGGCGCTTAAGGCCTCATCCAGGCTCTGCTGGGCGGTTGACAGCTCCGCTTCCAGCGCGGCCACGGCGGCTTCGCTGTCGCGCAGCTGGGACAACAGCGCGTCACGCTCGGTGGCTAGGTCGGCTAGCTGCCGGCGGAGCGCATCGCCGTTGCTTTGCGCCTCGTTGAGCTGGGCAGTTAAGGTCTCTAGCTGCTGCTGTAGAGCCTCCCGATTCTCTACCGCCCCGGCCAGCCGGGCCTGGGTATCGGCTAGCTGAGCCTCAAGTTCGGCGATGGTGGTTTCGGTCTGAGTGAGTTGCGCCTCTAGGGTCTGCCGCTCGGTTTCGAGTACGTTCAGCTCAGCCTCTAGTGCGGCTCGAGCCTGGCGGGCGATCTCTAGCTCGCTCTGAACTCCCTCGAGCTGGGCGCTTAACAGGTTTAGGTGCTGCTGATCGGCCTCAGCTTGCTGCAGGGCGGCCTGAGTAGCAGCTAGCTGAGCTTCCAGGACCGCTAGCGCCTGGCGGGCTTCGTCGCGCTCGCCGGTAAGTTCGGCCAGTCGGCGTGCGCTGTCGTCGAGCTGCTGGGCCAGAGCGGCGGCAGCCGCGTCGCGCTCGGCTTGCGCCGCCATCGTCGCAGCGGTGAGTTCGGCGACCTGTGCTTCTAGTGCCGCCAATTGTTGCGTGCGGGTATCGACCTCGCGCTGTAATGCGGCGAGGCGCTCGCCGGTAAGCTCGGCCAGCTGGGCCACCAGGGCATCGCGCTCAGTGGTGATCGCCTCAAGCTGCTGCTGCAACGGCTCGAGCTGCGCACCGACCTCGCCTGCCACCCTCAGCTCTGTTTCCAGCGTGGCCACCCGCGCCTGCGCGCTGCTCAACTCACCTTGCAACCGACTGACCTGCTGTTGCAGTGAGCGGTTCTGGCTCCAGATTAGTGCCACCACCCCGACTACCAGGACTACAAACACACCTAAAAGCCATACAGGGATCGTTCGAGGGATCATCATTGCACCTCCACGGTCTCGGGTCCTTAAAGGTAGTCTACACCTGGGGAGAGTACAATGACTAGCGAGAAGCGAGGTAACGCTGTGCAACGAATCCGATACCAGAGTGTGGACGGCAGCCACTGGGGCGAATTAGAAGGCGGCATGATCTATGAGCTTACCAGCCTGATGGGGCGGCGCAGCGGCCACACTTTGATGCTCTCTGAGGTCAGCCTGCTGCCACCATGCGAGCCCAGGTTGATCGTCTGCGTAGGCAAGAACTACGCCAAACATATCCGCGAAATGGGCGGCGACGACCTCCCTAAGGAGCCGGGGCTGTTCCTCAAAGGTCTCAATACCCTGAGCGGGCCGGGCGACCCCATCCCTTACCCTTCATGGACCAGCGAACTCCACTACGAAGGGGAACTAGCAGTAGTGATCGCCCGCACCATGAAGTGCGTGCCCGTGGAGGAAGCCCTGGAGTATGTGCTGGGCTATACCTGCGCCTGCGACGTGACCGCCCGCGACAAGCAGCAGAGCGACCTGCAGTGGGTGCGCGCCAAGTCCGCCGACGGCTTCTGCCCAGTCGGCCCTTGGCTCGAGACTGACCTCGATCCGACCCGGCTGAACGTGCGCACCTATGTCAACGGGGTGCTGCGCCAGGACGGTGACACCGCCGACATGATCTTCTCGGTAGCGGAGATACTTAGCTACATCAGTCAGCACCTGACCTTGCAGCCCGGCGACTTGGTCTTAACCGGCACGCCCGACGGGGTAGGGCCGCTAGCAATCGGCGACGAGGTCGAAGTGATGATCGAAGGGATCGGCACGCTCAGCAACGTAGTCGAACGCGCGGAGTAGCCGTGCCGAGTGTGCAGCAGCTTGGCGACCTCTATCTCATCGATACCGAGCACGTGGGGCGCCTTAAAACGGTCGGGGTGTTCTTGCTCCCGGCTGCTGATGGGCGCTTTGCCCTGATTGAGACCGGCTCGGCGGTCAGCCTGCCCATACTTGAGGC
>Ga0208609_100490_pt1 | contig 15031 bp, 11 predicted proteins | sample SubbioR11_8A_Apr_FD_184813 | JGI IMG/M metagenome (GOLD analysis project Ga0208609, IMG submission 184813) | Serpentinite rock and fluid subsurface biosphere microbial communities from McLaughlin Reserve, California, USA - CR11_8A_Apr (SPAdes) | ecosystem: Environmental > Terrestrial > Deep...
GGGCCGCCGTCGGCGACCCGGCCGACGCCGTCGAACACGCGCCCGAGCAGGCCGGGGCCGACGCCGAACTCGATCGGCGCGCCGAGAAAGCGCGCCACCGTGTGCGCCAGCCCGAGGCCGGCGCTGGGCTCGAGCAGCTCGATCGTCACCAGTTCCTGGTCGAGCGCGGCCACGCGACCGAGTCGCGGTCGGCCGGCGCGGTCGAGCACCTCGACCGCCTCGTTCAGGCCGACCTCGAGCGTGCGCCGGACAAAGAGCAGCGGGCCGTCGAGCTTGACGGCGGCGTCGTGCACGGTGATGCGCGGTTGCATGGGCAGTCGCTCGCGGTTCGGGCGGCGGCGCGCGTTCAGGAAGCCGCGCCGGCGCGCGCCGGCGGCGCGGCGCCGGCCGCCAGGGTCTCGAAGGCGGCTTCGATGCGCGCCTCGAGCGGCGCGAAGCGCGCAAGATCGTCGTCGCCGATGTCCTCGGCCATCCGCTGCAAAGGGCGCAGCACCTCGAGCGCGAAGATCGACTCGGGCGAGGCGCCGCGCTCGTGCGCGCCCTCGGCCAGTTCGACGAAGTGCGCCAGCAGGCGCAGCATGCTGGCCTGGCGCTGCGGACTGGCGCTGCGGTCGACGGCGCTGAACGCCGACTGGCGCAGGAAGGCCTCGTTCGCCAGTTCGGCGCAGGCCAGCGCCAGGCGCTGGCGCGCCGGCAGCGCATCCTTGCCGATGATGCGCGCCATGCGCTCGAGTCGCGCCTGCTCGTCGAGCAGGGAAAGCAGGCGGCGGCGCAGCTCCAGCCATTCGTTCTCGCCGCTGGCGGCGCGCGCGCGCGCGGCGGTGACCTGCGCGTACACCGACTGCCACCAGGCGGCCAGCTCGGGCGCATCCTCGCTGTAGCTTTGCAGCGGATTGACCGCCGGGTAGAAGCGCGCCTGGGCGCGGCGCGCATCGAGCGCCCAGAAGCAGCGCACGTAGCGCTTGCTGTGGCTGGTGACCGGCTCGGAGAAGTCGCCCGAAGGCGGCGAGATCGATCCCAGCAAAGTGAGCGAGCCGACGGCGCCGGCGAGCGTGGTCACCTTGGCCGCACGCTCGTAGAAGTCGGCCAGCCGGCTGGCGAGGTAGGTCGGATAGCCGCCCTCGCCCGGCAGTTCGCCGAAGCGGCCAGAGACTTCGCGCAGCGCCTCGGCCCAGCGCGAGGTCGAGTCGGCCATCAGCGCCACGTGCAGGCCCTGGTCGCGGAAGTACTCGGCCACCGTGGCCGCGCAGTAGATGCTCGCCTCGCGTGCGGCCACCGGCATGTTGCTGGTGTTGGCGATGATCACCGTGCGTTCCATCAGCGGCCGGCCGGTGCGCGGATCCTCGAGCGTCGGAAACTCCTCGAGCACGCCGGCCATCTCGTTGCCGCGCTCGCCGCAGCCGAGATAGACGATTACGTCGGCGTTGCAGCCCTTGGCGAGCGACTCCAGCAGGATCGTCTTGCCGGTGCCGAAGCCGCCGGGGATCGCACCCTTGCTGCCGCGTGCGACCGGGAACAGCGAGTCGAGGATGCGCTGGCCGGTGACCAGCGGTTCGTCGCTGGGCAGTCGCGCCGCCACCGGCCGCGGCGTGCGCAGCGGCCAGAAATGGGCGAGCGCGATGTCGCGGCTGCGGCCGTCGCCGTCGGCCAGTTGCAGCACCGGCGCGTCGACCGCCACTTCGCCCTCGGCGGCGATCGCCAGCACGCGGCCGCCGGCGAGCGGCGGCAGCAGCGCGCGCTGCCTGCGAGCGCCGCCGGCGGTGCTTGCTTCGCCGAAGACGGCGCCGCCGGCCAGCGTGGCACCGACCTGGGCCGCCGGCGTGAAGTGCATGCGCGCCGGCGCCGCCAGCGCCTGGCCCGGCAGCAGGTGGCGCGCCGTCGCCGCCGGAGCCTGGAGGTCGCCGGCGCGCAGCGGCCGCAGCAGTCCGTCGAAGATGTGGCCGAGCAGGTGCGGGCCGACCTGCACGCCGAGCGGCTCGCCGCTGCCGTGCACCGTCAGGCCTGGCCGCAGTCCGGTCGTGTCCTCATAGACCTGGGCGACGATCTCGTCGCGCTGCACGCGGATCACCTCGCCCAGCAACTGCTGCGGCCCGACCCGGATCGCCTCGCGCAGGTGAAACTGCGCGCCCGGCGCGGTCGAGGCGCGCAACACCGGGCCGGCGAGCCAGCGGATGGTGGCGAGCGCCGGCCCGTCATCGCGATGCTCGATGCCGTTCATCGCCTCTCCTTCGCCCGGCGGGCGCCGCAAGGCCGTCGCGCGGTGCGCGCCGTTCGCCACAGGCAGCGGCACGTTCTCACTGCGCCTCCTCGATCAGTTGCAGCAACCGGCCCTGCACGGCGGCGCGGTCGGCGAGCAGTCCATCGAGCGTGGCGTCGAGGACGTTGTTGCCGGCCTGCACGCGAAAGCCGGCGCCGAGCCGCGGGTCGGCGACGACCTGCACCGCCGGCGCGCCCTGCGCACGCAACGCCTGCGCCAGCCGCTCGCTTTCGGCCGCCGGCCAGGCCGCCGGGCCGGTCAGGATCCAGGCGCCGGCGGCTGCTTGCGCCTGCGGCCGCGGCAGCCGCGCCAGATGCGCGTCGATCCACGCGCGCCGGGCGGCGGCGTCCTGCCAGCGCGCCGCCAGCGCCGCGCGCAGCGCCTGCCACCCCAGGCGCAGGCGCTCGGCCGCCAGCCGCTGCTGCGCCAGCCGCTGCTCGGTGGCGAGCTGCGCGTCGGCGGCGGCGCGGGCCTGCGCCAGCCGCTTGCGCTCCTCGTCGATCGCGGTGCGCACGCGCCGATGCGCCTCGCGCAGCGCCGCCGCCACCAGCGCCTGCGCCTGCGCGCGCGCCGGCTCGAGCAGTTGCGCGCAGCGTTCGCGGCGATAGTCGGCGACCACCGCCAGCAGCGCCGCGGTGCGCTGTTCAAGGTTCATCGGCATCCCGCGCGGACGGTGGCGAGGTCTCCGCCTCCAGACCCAGCAGCCGGCGAACGCGCTCGGCCGGATCGAGCGCGTGCGGTCGCGCGCCGGCCTCATCGGGCAGCACCAGCAGCAGCGGCGCCAGCGCCGCCAGCGCCGGCTCGAGGCAGTCGCCGGGCAGCGCGCGCGCGACCTCGCCGGCCACCAGCACCAGCGCCGCCGCGCTGCGCGCCTGCGCCAGCGCCGCGCGCTCATCGCCGGCGGCGGGCACCAGGGTCAGCGCGCCGGCCAGACGCCAGCCGGCGGCGTCGAGTTCGTTGCCGATGTAGGCGACGGTGGCGGTCATCGCGGGCTCATCGGCTGCGGGCCGGGGCGCCGGCGGCTGCCGTCGCTCACACCAGCCGGTTCAGGATCAGGATCGAGATGATCACGCCGTAGATCGCGATCCCCTCGGCGAGGCCGACGAAGATCAGCAGGCGGCCGAACAGGTCGGGCTTCTCGGCCATCGCGCCGACCGCGGCCGTTCCCAGGCGCGCGACCGCGTAGCCGCCGGCCAGCGCCGACAGGCCGGTCGACAGCGCGGCGGCGAGCAGCCCCCAGCGCCAGACCTCGGCCGGCAACGAGGCGGCGGCGGCCGGCGCGGCCTGGGCGCCGGCGCTGGCGGGAAACAGTCCGAGCAGGGCGACGGTGACGCCGATCGCGAGCAGCGCCGCGAGCGCAGTCAGGCCGATCGGCAACAGCAGGGCGTGGGTTGGATTGCGCATCTACTTCTCCTGGGTCGAGCCCGCGGCGCCGGCGCTCGCCAGGGCCGGCGGCGGGGCAAGCAGCGGACGGAAGGCGCGGCCCTCGGGCTTGAAGAACCGCGTGAAGAACTCGAACAGCACCAGGCGCGTGGTCTGCACCGACACCACCAGCCCTTCGAGCAGCAGGATCAGCAGGTTGCCGGCCACGAGCACGACGATCGCGCCGACCAGGCTGCCGGTGGCCGCGGCCAGCGTCACCGCCGCCGACGACAGCCCGGCGTGCACCAGTGCGAAGGCGCCGACGCGCGCGAAGCTCACCGTATTGATCAGGATCTGCAGCGTGCGCTCTATCAGCTCGCCGAGCGCCGCCGCAGCCGCCACCAGCGCTCCGCGCGGCCGGGCAGCGCGCGCACCGAGCGGCGCCGGCGGCGCGCGGCCGGCGTCAGCGCGCGCCGCCAGCGCCGCCAGCACGGCCGCGAGCACCGCGCCGGCGGCGGCGATCAACCAGCCGATCGGTGTCACGAACGCGAGCAGCAGGCCGAGGTAGACGGCCAGCGCCGGCAGGTCGGCGCGCAGCCAGTGCACGATCTGGCGCTGCCACCAGGACTGCAGCAGGTCGAGCAGCAGGCCGAGCGTGAGCAGGGCGCTGCCGGCGACGATCGGCACCACGAGCACGGTGAGCGGATCGGCGAGCGGCCGCAGCCACAGCGGCTCGACCAGATGCTTCATCGTGAACACGCTGCCGAACACGAAGCCGAACACGGCAGCGGCGATGCCGCACGGCACCAGCAGGCGCAGCACCGGCAGGCGTCGCGCCAGCAGCAGCCCGGCGAGCGCCAGCACCAGTCCCTGGCCGACGTCGCCGAACATGTAGCCGAACATCAGCGGCACGACGAAGGCGAGCAGCAGGCTCGGGTCGGCGCCGCTGGCGCCGGGCATGCCGATCAGTCGCGGGAACAGTTCGAACGGCTGCACCCACCAGGGGTTGGCGAGCACCAGCGGCGGGCGGGCACCGCGCGGCGGCGGCGGGAAGTCGACCAGCGCGCGTGCCGCGCCGGCCTCGATCGCGGCGATCAGGCGCGCGTCGTCGGTGCACCAGCCGGTCAGGCGCGCCAGCACGTCGCCGTGCGTCGGGTCGCCGAGGTTGATCGCGCCGGCGTGCTCGAAGCACCAGGTGGCGCGCGCCACGTCGCCGAGGGCGTTTGCCACCCCGTGCGCGCCGGCGAGCTGCGCCAGATGGGCATGCAGCTCGCGCTCGCGCACGGCGAGCGCTGCGTGGCGCTGCGCGAGCTGCGCCCGGCTCGCCTGCGCGGTCGGCTGCAGCCAGTCGGGAAAGCGCGCCTGGCGGCCGTTGGCCTCGATCACCGCGCGCGCCAGCGAGTCGATCGCCGCCGGCGCGCCGACCGCGATCAGCAGTGTCTCCGCGCCGACGTTCGCCTGCCGCGTCAGCACTTCGTCGGGCAGCGCCAGCGCGGCGTCGGCCGGCAGCGCGAACAGCGCCGCGCTGACGCCGACCGCACCGCTGCGCTGCGACTGCGCGAGCAGCTCGAAGTCGAGGTGGCCGTCGGCGAGCGCGGCGAGCGCGCGGTCGGCCAGTTCGAGGTCGCTGCGGCTGGCGGCATTGCTCTGCAGTTCGGCGATCGCCGGTTCGGCCGCCTGCGCCCAGTCCGACAGCGTCGCCAGTGCTTGAGCCAAGGCGTCGACCGGGGCGCGCGCATCGGCACCCAACTGGATCCGCGCCGGCGGCCAGAAGCGGCCGTAGCGGCGCGCGAGGTCGGTGTACTGCCTGAGCTGGGCGGCCGCCGCCGCCGGCGTCGACGCCAGCAGGCCCTCGGTCGCGTGCCATTCGATTTCGATGCAGCCGGCGCCGGCCAGCGCTTCGAGCGCGAGGAAGGCGTCGTCGCGCGCAACGACGACCTCGAACCAGCGGGCGCGGCGCGGTCGCAGGCTCATCGCCGTTGTCCCGCGCGCGCTGCTTGCCGCCGGCTACGAAGGGCCGTAGGCGTCGCGGCGCGGGCCCGTCGCGGTGGGCGGCGCGCCGGTCTCATGGCGCCGCCAAGCGCTCACGTGCCGCCGCGGTCGCATCGAAGGCCTGCAGCAGGCATTCGGCGCGCAGGCGCTCGAGGTCGAGGGCGAGCACCAGCAGATAGGCGAACAGCGCCGCCGGCTGCACGCGGTCGGCGCGCAGGCGGCGCAAGGCGCGGTCGGCCAGCGCCGTGCGCGCCGCCTCGGTGTCGGCCGGCGCCAGCCGGCCGAAGCGGGCGCGGTGTGCGAGCGCTTCGCCGGCCAGCGCCTGCAAGTCGCGCTGCGCGCCGGCCTCAGCGGTTGCCGAGGCTGGCGGCCACAGCGAGCGCCAGTGCGCAAGCCACGCCTCGAGCACGACCGGCAACGGCTCCGGTGCCGGTGGCGAATGTCGCGCGACGGCGCCGGTCTCACCCTCGGCCGCCGCCTTCGCCAGCAGCGCGCGCGCCAGCGGCGCCAGTGGGCCGGTCGCCAGCAGGACGCGCCGCGCCGCCGCTTCGCCGGCCGCCGGCGCATAGCGCGCCAGCACCGGATCGTCGCGCATCCACGGCAGCGGCGGCCGCGTCCACAGATGGGCGACGGCGCCGGCGTCGATCAGATGCGCGCACCACTGGATCGCGGCTCGCCAGCGTGCGGGAGCCCAGCCGGCCAGCTCGGCCACGCGCGTGCGCCACTGGGCGCGGAAGGCGACGTCGATGTCGCCGCAGCGTGCCTGCGCCGGCAGACCACTGAGGTAATTGCCGACCGGCTCGGTGCGCGCGGCGTCGAGCAGCGCGCGCAGTCCGCGCGCGCCGTGCAGCCGCTGCCAGAGTCGATCGCTCGGCCGCCAGGCGAGCCGGGCGGCGGCGCGCGCGCCGGCGTAGTCGAGCGCGAGGCCGTCGATCATCGGCCTTCGCGATCGCCGCCGGCGGCAGCCGGCAGCTCGCCGCGGGTCAGTTCGTCGGCCAGGCGCTCGACCGCGCGCGCCAGTCGTGCCGTGTCGTCGCCGGCGCGCGCACCGGAGGTCGTCAATAGCGCTCTATGCGCGTCGTGGTCACGCCGTAGCCGCTCGAGCGCGCGCTCGAGCGCCGATTGCACGGCGGCGGTGCGGGCGGCGCCGCGGGCAGCGATCGCGCGCGAGCGCTCGCGCGCGGCTTGCACCTTGGCCTCGGCCTGCTCGGCACAAGCGGCCACCGCGACACGCGCGTCGCGCTCGGCGGCGAGCACGCGCGCGATCGCTTCCCCGACCGCTAGCGCCGCGACCGGTGTCGCGACCGCCGGCCGCAGCCCAGCGTCGTCGAGCGAGCGAGTTGTCATCGTGCTGCAAGCCGATGCGAAAGCCAGCGACAGGATCGGCGCGCGCATCGGCAGCGTCCATCCGCCCGCATCCTTGACCCGGCCTGCGGGCGCCGCCTTGACCGTGGTCAAGCGCCACCGACGCGGTCAACCGCTGGCTGGCAGAGCCGTTTCAGCCGTGCGAGGATTGCGCCGCCTGAACGCAGTCGGCGCGCAGCCGATCCGCGCCAGCGTCAGTGTCGATCACTCAATCGGGATGCCGGGAGGAAGAATGCGCAATGTTCTGATGATGGGCGTGCTGGCGGGCGCCTTGGCGATGACGGGGACGGCTCTGGCGCAGGACGGCGCCAAGCTGGCCGAGGCGGCGGGCTGCGGCCAGTGCCACGCGGTCGACCGCAAGAAGATGGGGCCGACCTACCGGGCGATCGCGGCCAACTACAAGAAGGGCAACGTCACCGTCGACCGGGCGATCGCCAAGCTGAAGGAAACGCACGACCCCGCCGATCTCAAAGGGGTCAAGAGCGACGCCGATCTGCGCACGATCATGACCTGGATCATGGCGCAGTAACGCAGACGGCGCCGGTGCGGACCGCACGCGCGGTCCGCACCGGCGCGGATTCGCCCGCGATGGGCGCAGACGAAAGCCGGGGTGACCCGGCTTTCGTCGTTTGTGCGCCCGCACATCGGGCGGCGACGCAGTCCACGGCCGTTGCGGCCCTCGCCCGTGTAACGGGTTGCGTAACGAAAACAGACCCACGAGCGATGCGTCGCTGCAACTTCCATCAAAGTGCTTGAGACCTGTACGGAGTTTGCCTATCGTCAAACCGACTACCCAAAACGGGGAGCAGTGTTTGCCCCTAGATCGACGGTGGCGAGATGCAGATGCTGCCGGGCGGTCAGCGGCACCCGGGCGTTGGGAGACGCGTGGTGGTGCCGGAAGCAGTCGGGAGCGATGGAGGGGGCCGAAGCTGGGGCAAGCGTTGCCCGGTGTCTGGCGCATCGATGCGCCAGGCGCCCGCCGAGGCCGGCGAACGCAACTCGGGGGAGAGGCGCATGAAACGGTCATGGTTGAGGTTGGGGGCATGCATTGCACTGGCGCTGTCGCTGGCGGCCTGTGCTGGCGACGATGGTGCAACGGGACCAGCCGGCCCGCCGGGGGCCGTAGGCCCACCGGGGGCGACCGGTCCGGGTGCTCCGCCGCCGACGGGATCGGCGATCGGTGACCTGACCGGCCGCATCACGGCGATCGCCATCGACGGCGCCACCGGCCAGCGGCTGACGGTCACGTTCTCGCTGCAGGATGCCGCCGGTCTGGCGGTGGTCGGTGCCGAAACCAGGAACTTCGAGTTCCACATCGCCAAGCGGGTTGCCGGCACCAACGCGAACCCCGAGTACTGGCAGAGTTACATCAATCGCTCCGATCGGGAAGGCGCCGGCGCGGCGGTGTTCTCGGCCAGCGCCGAGCGCGGCATGCCGACGCCGGTGCCCGGCCAGGCCGGCGTCTACACCTACACCTTCTGCACGCCGCTGGCGGCGGTCGCCACCTTCCAGTACTACGGCAGCGGTGCGAGCGAACCCGCCGGCTGCGCGGCGCGGGTCGCCAACTCGGGTGTGATCAGCGGCGCGGCCTGGGATTCGTTCCGCCCCGGCCTGAACCTCGCCTACGACGCCGCCGCCACCACGCGGATCGCGATCGCCGGTCGCGACGGCGCGCTGGTCAACCTGATCCAGGACTTCGTGCCGTCGCAACTGCCGGCGCTGGCGACCGTCACCGCCGCCCAGGCCGTCACCAACGCGTCCTGCGGCGCCTGCCATGCGGAGAGCAGCGCCAAGCGCGACAAGCTGCTGTTCGGCACCAAGGGCACCGGTCACCTCGGCCGCCGCTACAAGGTCGAGCTGTGCGTGATGTGCCACAACCCGACCAGCTTCAACGCGGAGACATCGACTGCGACCGTGTGGAGGTCGATCGACCTGAAGGTCTTGTTGCACGACCTGCATGCGGCGCACTTCCCGGTGGTCGGCAGTTTCGGTGGCATCAGCAACATCCGCAACCCCGTGGCCGACATCGCAGCGGTGGACAACGTGGCAGGACAGCGGCCGCGCTTCAACGGCGCGGTGGGCGTGATCAACTGCCGCACCTGCCACGACAACGGCAACGACAAGATCGTGCCGTTCCAGCCGGCCAACCGCACCGCGGCCGACAAGACCGCCTGGCAGACCAGCATCAGCATGCAGGCGTGCAGCAGTTGCCACGACGGCACCATCGGCGGCACGGCGATCAATTTCGCCGACCACTTTGGCAACCAAACCGACAACTCGAATTGCGCACTGTGCCATGGCCCGGGACGCCCGATGGCGGTCAACGCGGCCCACACGACGCCGTACTCGACGCCGAACAACCCGGATCTGTATCCGGGCGCGAGGGCGGTCAAGTACGAGATCAGGTCGCTGACGGTGGACGCAACCACGGGCCGTCCGACCGTGGTGTTCCGCGTGCTGGTGGGTGACACCCCGGCCACGCTGGCGCCGATCAACCTGAAGGCGCTGCCGGCCGGCATCTGCATCGCCGCCGGCTGCATGAACGGCAACAGCGCCGCCGGCATCAACTTCCGTCTCGGCTGGGGCCGTTCGATGATCGCGCCGACTGCGCCGAACAGCGGCCCGGCGATCCCGGCAGCGGTCGACTGGAACAACTTCGGCTCGGCGGGCGGGCGCGCCTTCTGGAACGGCACCGCGCAGTTGCTGCCGGCCGGAACGCACTCCGCGTTCGATCAACCGATCGCGGTGAGCTTGTCGACCGCCGGAGTCGTCGGATCGCTGTCCGATCCGGACGCCGAGGGCTTCCACACAACCCAGCCGGGCATCAATCCGGCGGCCCCGCTGGCGTTCCCGCTGCCGATCAGCGACCTCAAGCTGATGGCGGTGGCGCTGGAGAGCTTCCTGGTGATCAACAACTACAACATCAGCGGCGACTCCGTGATGAAGGGCGTCGACGGCACCCCCAGCACCGAGCGGCGCAAGATCGTCGACATGGAAAGCTGCGCCACCTGCCACGAGCGGATCGGCTTCCACGGCGCCGCCGGGCGCACCAACAACGCCGAGTACTGCGCGGTCTGCCACAACCCGGAAGTCACGAGCAGCAATCTGTTCACCGGCCGCGCGACCTTCCCGCTGGCGCCGGGCGGTGCCGAGTTCTTCTACGCGCCGCAGTCGAACAGCTTCAAGCACATGATCCACGGCATCCACGCATCGCAGTTCCGGCGGGCCAATAACGCGGCCGATCCGTTCAACTTCATCCGCGCCAACCCGCTCGTGGGTGGCGGCAACGGTCCGATGGTGTTCGAGAACGTGCCCTACACGGCGCAGACCAGCGACTGTCAGGCCTGCCACCTGCCGAACAGCTACGCGGTGCCGACGCTGCCGAACCTGGCGTGGACCACGGTCAACGCCAACGCACCGACCGGACGCTCGATCGGCGCGGTCAACCCGAACGCGGGTCTGGTGGCGGATGCCGCGAACACGCTGCACGACCCGCTGAAGTCGGTGCGGATCGGGCCGGCGACGTCGGCCTGCGGCTCGTGCCACAACGGCACCGACGCCAAGATCCACTACATGCTGAACGCGACCGGGCTCGGCGAGAGCTGCGCGGTCTGCCACGGGCCGGGCGCGGCGTTCGAGGCGCACAAGCGCTGAACGGCGTCGATCGCGGCGGCGGCGGGCTTGCGCCCGCCGCCGCTTCTTTCGACGGCCGGCGGGCGGTGCCGCCGAGGGCGCCCGATGAGAGCCGGCGGCGCACGTGCGACGGGTCGATGCCGGCGATGAACAACCCCTGGAGTCGCGCATGAGAAGCCTGCTGTTTCGCTTGGTCTCGGGCGTTGGCCTGCTGCTCGCGCTCGCCGCCTGCGGCGCCGGCGGCGAGGGCCCCGGCGCGCCACCGCCGCCGACGGCGCCGACGCCGCTCGGTCAGGCGATCTCGGCGGCGGCGCTCGACCCGACCAACGACTCGTCGGTGCACCCGACATCGGCCTTCAAGGTGCTGCAGGACAACGGCGTGCCGGCGGTCACGGTGACCGGCGCGCCGGTGGTGCGCTTCACGGTGTTCTCGGACCGCGCCGTGCGCCAGGGGCTGGCGCTCGCCAACGTCAGCGTGGCGATCGCCAAGCTGGTGCCGGGCGCCAATGGCGAGATCGACCGCTGGGTCAACTACGTCTATCGGACCGAGACCGCCACCGCCGGGGTCGGGCCCGGCGGCACGCCGGTGCTGGCCTCGGCGGCACAGGCGATCAACGATCCGAAACCGGCCGGCATGGCCAATCAGCTCGTCTACCACGCCGACGGCTACTACATCTACACCTTCAGCACCGACATCACCGATCCGGCGCGCACGCGCGGCGTCACCTTCGAGCCCGACCGCACGCACCGGGTGGCGCTGCAGTTGAGCTATACCAACGCCGCCGGCGAGACGATCCGCGTCAATCCCTACTTCGACGTCACCTTCGACGCCGCCGGACGCTCGCTGCCGGTGACCGACGCGAGCCGCACTCGGGTGATGTCCGACGTCGCCTCCTGCAACGGCTGCCACGAGAAGCTGGCGCTGCACGGCGGTGGCCGGGTCGACGTCCAGTACTGCGTGCTTTGCCACAACCCGGGCACCACCGACGCCAACAGCGGCCATGTGCTGACGATGGCGACGATGACCCACAAGATCCACGCCGGCCGCCTGCTCAAGGCCAAGCTCGATGCCGGCCAGGGCGGCGAGGAGTACACGCTCTGGGGCTTCCGCGACAGCCGCCACGAGTACGCGCGCGTCGGCTTCCCGCAGGATCTGCGCAACTGCACCGTCTGTCACAGCGGCGCCAATCCGCAGACGCCGCAGGGCGACCTGTGGCAGAGCCGCGTCAGCAAGGAAGCCTGCCTGACCTGTCACGCCAGCGGCGCCGGCTCGACCTTCGACCTGCACCACCGGCCGCTGGCGACGGTGCTGGTGGCGCCGGGCGCGCCGGCGACGCAGATCGCCAACGCCGATTGCGCGTTCTGTCACCGGCCCGGCACGGCGTTGTCGCCGGAGCGCGTGCACTGGAACCAGAACGAGGAGAACGCGGCCCGCTACCGGCTGGTGATCGAGGAGGCGACCTTCGACGCCGCCGCGCGCCGGGTGCGCGTGCGCTACCACCTGGAGGACCCGACCCAGGGCAACGCGCGCTACAACCTGGTGACGGCCGACTGCACCGGTGCCGGGGCGACGCTCGCCTGTTCGAACCAGACCCGGTTCGGCAACCTGAGCTTCTTCCTCGCCTACGCCAACGTCGTCGGTCAGCCGGCGCAGGTGACCGAGTTCACCGCCTTCAACAACGCCGGCAGTTCGGCCCAGGCGTTCCTGTTCCGCGGCGCCAACGACGGCGGCAACCGCTACACGATCGAGATCCCGCTGCCGGCCGACAGCGCCACGGCGGTGGCGCAGGGCACCGCGCGCGTGATCAGCATCGGCCAGATCAAGGAGCCGAGGCTGGCGTTGCAGTCGGCGGCCGACCCGCGGCCGGAGGTGGCGCCGCGCGAGCTGATCAACGTCGTCGTCCAGCACACGCACCGCGACGTCGTCCTGTCCGGCGCGTTCAATCCGCGCCGCCAGGTCGTCGCCAACGCCAAGTGCAACGTCTGCCACGGCGCGCTCGGCACCACCACCGGCTCGAACACCGTGGCCGAGGCGTTCCACGGCGGCGCGCGCAACACGGTCGAGTCGTGCACGCTGTGCCACGACCCGAACCGCTTCTCGAGCACGGTGATGACCAACGGGCTGGCGCTGAGCGAGAACTACTCGTTCAAGCGCATGATCCACGGCATCCACGGCAATCTGCGGCGCAGCCATCCGTTCACCCACGGCAACGCGGTGATCGGCGCCTTCGGCATCGACGGGCTGCTGCTCGCCACCGGCTTCGCCAGCGGCACGGTGGCGGCGGCGCCGCTCGGCACCGAGTGGATCCCGTACCCGACCGCGACTTCGTTTGCGGCCGGCACGCCGCTCGCGGCCACGGTCGAGAACTACGCCGCCGAGGTCGCCTACCCGTCGCTCGGGCTGAGCTGCAACGCCTGCCACGTCAACGACTCCTGGCGTCGCGACCTGGGCACGGTCGGCGCGGTGGTCGCGCGGCCGCTCACCGGCGCGGCGACGCCGCTGGCGGTCGACATGAACCCGCTTGCCTGGCGCGTGATCTCGCCGCGCGCGGCGACCTGCTCTTCGTGCCACGACTCGGCGGCGGCGATCGAGCACATGGTCAGTGCCGGCGGCTCCACCTTCGGCACCCGCACGCAGGGCCAGTGGCTGCTCGAGCCGAGGGAGACCTGCGACGACTGCCACGCGAGCGGCCAGCGGCTGGGCGTCGACGTGGTGCACGGAATGCGGTAAGCGGCGCGGGCGCGGTGTACCGCGCCCGGCACGACGGGAGGCAACAACAATGCGTATCGGAACCGCGGTTGCCGCAATCGGCATCGGACTGGCGGCGCTGCTCGGAGTGGCCGACGCCCAGGCGGCACGCGACGAGGCGGCCTCCAAGGCCTGCCTGCGCTGCCACGCCGAGGACTTCGAGCGCTACGCGAAGACGCCGCACGCGATGGCGGCCGACGCGCGCACGCCGACCTGCGTGACCTGCCACGGCGCCAGCCAGGAACACGTGACCCGCCGCGGCCGCGTGCCCGCCGAGCGCTCGTTCGTGGGCGCAGCGGCGCTGCCCGCGGCCGACGCCAGCCAGGTCTGCCTCGCCTGCCACCAGAAGGACGTGCGCCAGGCGCTGTGGACCGGCAGCGCGCACCCGCAGGCCGAGGTCGCCTGCAGCAACTGCCACAAGGTGCACGTCAACCAGGACAAGGTGCTGGCGAAGGCGACCCAGGCGGAAGTCTGCTACACGTGTCACAAGGCGCAGCGCACGCGCGCCCATCTGCCGTCGCGCCATCCGGTGGCCGAGGGCAAGATGAGCTGCAGCGACTGCCACAACGCGCATGGATCGGCCGGCCCCAGCCTGGTGCGGCGCGACTCGGTCAACGACACCTGCTTCCTGTGCCACGCGGACAAGCGCGGCCCCTTCGTGCACCAGCATCAGCCGGCCACCGAGGACTGCGCGATCTGCCACGCGCCGCACGGCAGCGCCATCGCCGGCATGCTCAAGGCGCGCCCGCCGATTCTGTGCTCGCAGTGCCACACGCCGCACGTGGCCGGCGGCGTCGGCGCCCTCGCCGGCCAGCGCGGTGTCTTTCCGCCGCCGGCGCCGGGGCAGGGCAGCCCGGCCGTGACCGGCACGTCCTCGGGCATCAACGTCGTCAACCTGTGGCAGGGACGCAGTTGTCTGAACTGCCACACGCAGGTGCACGGCTCGAACAATCCTTCGGTGCTCAGCCCGGCGCCGAGCCAGTTGTTCCGCTGACCGCAGGAGCGCCACGATGAAGCCACTCGTCCCGCCGTCGTGCCGGCACCGCTGCCTGATCGCACTCGCCGTGCTCGGCGCCTGCGCCAGCGTCGGCGCCGAAGAGGGCGCCTCGACCGTCGATGCCCATCTGAGCGTCGGCGCCGCCGCGGTCTCGGGCGATCCCGCCGATCGTGCGCTGTTCGGCCAGTACAACGGCCTGCGCGACGACCGCCACCACGGCCTGCTCGACTTCGGCTACCTGCGGCGCGATGCGGTTACCGGCACCTGGGCCGAGCTGGTCGGCCGCAACCTGCTGCTCGACACGCGCGAGCTCGGCTGGTCGTGGCAGCGCCAGGGCCGCTGGCGCATCGGCGCCGACTACGCGGAACAGGTTCGGCGCGAACCGCTGACGGTCAACACCGGACTGATCGGCGCCGGCAGCGCGCACCCGCAGGTCGTTCATCTGGGCGCCGGCCCCGGCACCGGCGCCGGCCTCGACCTGCAGACGCGGCGCAAGGGCCTGGGAGCCGAGTTCGCGCGCTGGATCAGCCCGGTGCTCTCGTTCGAGGCCCGCCTGGAGCGGGAGACCCGCGACGGCGCGCGCCTGTTCGGCGTCGGCTTCAGTTGCCCGACCTCGCTGGCGATCGGCTGCGGCCCGACCACCGCGACCCAGACCGGCTCGGCGGTGTTGCTCGTG
>Ga0208609_100492_pt1 | contig 14999 bp, 14 predicted proteins | sample SubbioR11_8A_Apr_FD_184813 | JGI IMG/M metagenome (GOLD analysis project Ga0208609, IMG submission 184813) | Serpentinite rock and fluid subsurface biosphere microbial communities from McLaughlin Reserve, California, USA - CR11_8A_Apr (SPAdes) | ecosystem: Environmental > Terrestrial > Deep...
ATTATCGCGCTGATGGCGCTGGCCCCCTTGCATCGCGCCTTTGGACTCAGGCGCGCTACTATCGCCACCTACCAGGCGGTCTCGGGGGCGGGAGCGGCAGGCATCGCTGAGCTTGAGATACAGAGTCGGCAGGCGCTGGAGGGAGAGCCGCTGACGAAGCGGAAGTTCCCGCACCCCATCGCCTTTAATCTGTTCAGCCACGACTCCGAGGTGGGCGAGGACGGCTATAACGTCGAGGAGCGCAAGCTCCTGCTCGAGTCGCGCAAAATCCTGGACTCGCCCTCCCTGCGCCTCAGCGCCACCTGTGTGCGGGTGCCGGTCTATCGCGCCCATAGCGAGGCGATTCATGCTGAGTTCGCTCGCCCGGTAAGCGCGGATGAAGCTTTAGCCGTACTCGCAACCGCCCCTGGCGTAACTATGGTGGACGACCGCGCCAATAATCACTTCCCGATGCCGCGCGAGGCGAGCGGGCGCGACGAGGTATTAGTCGGGCGTGTCCGTGAGGACCAAAGCTTTCCCGGCGGGATCGCACTGTTGGTAGCCGGCGACCAGCTCCGCAAGGGGGCGGCTCTTAACGCCGTGCAGATCGCCGAACTGCTACAGCGGGGTGGTCTCAGACCCGCTTAGCATCAGCTACTTCATGGTATGATGGCCTACTGTGCCTGAAGCCAAAGGCCCTACCGTCATTATTGCCGAGCCTCAAGTTAGCGAGCAGCGATTGGTTGACCTACTGCTCTCGCCTGATCAGTACGCCATAGAGATGTTCGCTAGCGGCGACGAGGTAGCCGAGTACTTGCGTGCGCACACTCCGGACCTGTTAATCCTAGATGCCCTGCTGCCCAAACTAAGCGGGCTGGAGATCTGCGGCAAGATACGCCGGGTAGGCCGCCTCAAGCACGTACCAGTCGTCATCTTGATCGATCCCAAGCGGCAGCAGGGTGAGTTCACGCCGACCGTGCTGCAAGAGATGGCTAAGCTAGTCAAGGCCGATGCTGTGCTGCAAAAGCCTCTTGGAGACAAGAATCTGCGGGTGCGGGTGAGGGAACTGCTCGATGCCAAGGCCGGACGTATCACTACCGGTCGCACGTTGGCGGCCCCGTCTCCTTACGACACTCAGATTATGGTCGGCGCCAATGAGGCCCGCTCGCCCTTGCCCAGCACCGAGCTAGCCGCTATCGCTCAGGATTTGCAGCGCGTCCAAGAGCAGCTCAAGGCGCTAGCCGCCACGCAGCAGACGCTGCGCGATGAGCTCAATTCGTTAGGCCAACAGAACGAGGGGCACATCGGTGAGGTTGAGCTTACCGAGAGCGAGCTTACGCGGCTATACGAAGCGTTAACCGGCCTGATTACCCGCCACGACCACTTGCAGCAGAAGATTCTAGCCGAAGTCGAGGATCTCAAAGTACATAGCTATGCCGTTCGCGAAGGGTTTCGCGAACTGACCCAGCGCCAGGCTGACGCGCTTGCCCCCCTTTTCGAAAACATCCGCCTCGTGCAAGCGCAGAAGGAGACCGAACTGACCAGGCTCGAGGCCCTCCGCACGGCTCAGCTTGCGCTGGCGCGGACGCTAGCCAGCAAGCGGCTCGAAGGGCTCAAGCTCGAAGAGGTCGCGTTACGCGCTCAGCTCGCTTCACTTGACGATTCGACGCCGCTAGAGAGCGACCCTTTTCCCGGGCGCCTCAATGGGCCAGCCCAACCCAGCGATGTCGGCCTGCTGCCCGTTCCTGTAGAGTTAACGGAGCTGCAAAAACGCCTCGAGCTGGAAGGCCAGCGGGTACAGGAGCTTGAAACGCGCAATCGGCTGCTGCTGGAGCAGCTTAACGAAGAGCCAAGCCGACCCAAGCCCCGTGGCTTCTTGGCCCGGTGGCGTAACGGCGGGTAGCTTAAACCCTTACTAAGGCTTCCCCCTTAACCAGGCGCTGCATCTCGGCCAGGGTTTCGCGGAGGTAATCTTCGCGGATCACTCCTCCCGGCGCTGGGGTGCTAAGGGCTCGAGCTGGGATCGGCTGTGCGATCAGATCGAACCCCTCGCGGACCTTGAAAGCGTACTTGCGCCGAACCACCTCCTCACCGAGGCGCAGCAGATCGCTCTCATTCCAGGGGCCCCCTAAGGCCGCGAGGCAGTCCCGGATGGTAGTGAAGTCATATAGGCCGCGGGCGAAGAAGCAGACCACCAAGCAGGAGAGAACCTGCCGTTGCGCCTCCTCGGCAAAGAGCTTCCGGGCCATCTCCGCCGGCGAGATAGCCTTGCCGCTGCGGAGGCCCTCCTGGTCCACGGCATAGCCGGCAGAATCGAGGTGAGAATGGCGCGATCCGGAGAGGTACCCCAGCAGTGCGCCAGGACCGGTATGGTAGCCGGGCATCTCGTTCCCACCAAAGTGCAGGGCGAACTCCGCCCCGCCATAGTGTGAGGCCGCCTCCTTTACCCCGCAGCCGAGCCACCGGTAGAACTCCCCTTGGCGGCTAGCGATCCGCTTAATCATCGCCAAGTACGTCGGGGTATCGCCCCACTTTAGCCGCAGCCCTTCGGTCTCCTTCTCGCTGACCAAACCCCGCTCAAACGCCTCGGTAGCCCAGGCGAGAGCCACCCCGATGCTCATGGCGTCTAGCCCCCACGCCTCGGCGCTATCGATAAGCTTCAAGACCCCATCGACCGTCTCCATCCCCAGCATGCTCCCCAAGGAGAAAAGCGGCTCGTAGTCGTAGGGGACAAACGACGTCTTGTAAAAGTAGGGCTCGGTCGGGTGGGGCTCACGCAGGACGGCCAGATGAATACAGGCCACCGGACAGGCTGAGCAGGCCAGCCGCCGACCGAGGTAGCCCTCAGCCAACTTCTCGCCGGAGAAGGGCGGATCCTCGGGGTAGCGGGTAGCTTGGAGGTTGCGCACCGGCAGCCCTCCCAGCGCATTCAAGGCCGAGACGTTCTGCGCGGTCCCCAGGTCGTGGTACTTTTTCATCACGTCCGATTCGACCGCCCGCTTGTAGAGCGCTTGGTAGGTTTTGTTGTAGCGGCCACGGTCAGCGATAGGGATCGACTCCTCGCCAGAGATGACGATCGCCTTAAGGTGCTTGCTGCCAAACAGCGCCCCGAGGCCGAGCCGCCCAAAGTGGCGATAGGTCTCGGCGGTAACCGTGGCGTAGCTCACCCCCCGCTCGCCGGCCCGGCCGATCCGCAGGATGGTCCGAACTCCGGCCCCAGGCTCGAGCTCGCGCAGCACGCGCCCTACCGTGACCGTCGAGGAGAGCCCCCAGAGGGCTCGAGCATCACGGAATTGCGGGCGGCCACCATGCACGGACACGTAGACCGGGATATCGCTCCGCCCTTCGATCACCAGCGCCCCATATCCCGCCAACCGCAAAGCTAAGGCCAGCCGCCCGCCGCAGTGAGACTCACCGAGGTTGCCGGTCAGGGGCGACTTAAACAGCGCCACCGCCTTGGAGGCCAGGGGGTAGAGGGGGTTGAGCGGACCCACCGCAATGATGATCGGGTTCTCCGGGCCTAAAGGGTCAGCACCGCTAGGGCATAGCTCGTGCAGCAGCTCAATGGCAACTCCGGTCCCGCCAAGCCCGCGGGCAAATAGCTCTGGGCGCTCCTCGACCCAAGAGCGCTTCTTGGTCAGATCGACCCGCAAGATCCGTGACAAAAACCTATCCATAGTCGATCTCCTCCAGCGCCAACACCCCGCGGGGGCAGAAATTCACGCAGAGACCGCATTGCGTGCAGATTAGCGGTTTGCTCTGCACAGCATCCCAGCGCACCGCCCCAAACGGGCAGGCCGAGACACAGGCCCGACAGCCGATGCAGCGGTCAAGCAGGACTCTCACTCCGGCCTTCCCGTTAGTGATAGCGTCTACCGGACAGGCAGCCAGACAGGGCGGATTAGGACAGGCCCGGCACACTATCACCACGAAGCCCCGCTCCATGCCGCCATCAGACCGAACCGCGATCGCTGAGCTAGCACTTCCCCCCTCGCCTGCTCGGCGAGCACAGGCAAATACGCACAGGAGGCAATTTACGCACCGCTCAACATCCACCACTGCCAGGCGCTTGGCCACAACTCCTCCGAAAAATCAGTATTCAAGTATTCGAGTATTCAAGTAGGGGCCAGCCTATCAGCATTTCAGCTGGTCAGCAAAGACCTATCTGACTGACTAGCTGACAGCCTGATTGCCTTTTCGTCCTTGGCACGGCTTCGCCCTTCGGGGTGAACCCTCGGCGCTTCTCTGATGGCCAACGATAGTTTATGGGTAATTCCTCCTCCGCTCGGGCTCTCCTGCCTACTTGCCTGCTTAGCGACTCAATCCCAACTTACTGAACCACCGTTACTCTGGGCTCGAGCTGACGCTGAGGCCGACAACTTTAACTTGGTTAGGCTGGCCGTCCCCTGCCTAGCAGTATGGCTAGCGGCACTTGAGTGAGAATCCAACACGATGCTTGTGCAAAACCGATCAGCAAAATAGGCTCCCCGCTTACTGCCGCGATCAATCAACGGGGCCTTCATGTTGGCTCAGCGTAACTCCAGGTCGGAATTTTGTCAAACGCCACCTACCGGCCTAAAAGCAATGCAACACCTGCACTACGGTTGCCGGGTGAGGCTCTAAACCCGATGCACCACCTGCACTACGGTTGCCCCTGTCGCACGTTCCGAGCCTTGTCCTGAGAGAAGCGAAGGGGAAGTCGAACGGCCCTATAGGATGGCTGGCTTTGGCCGGCGGTGATAGCCACTTTCTGCTGACTCGAGGGTACTAGCTTGTTGCTGGGTCGAAGCGCTATAAGAGATAATGGAGGCGAGGTTATGCCGCAGGCGCTGTAGCTGGAGGTATCGCGTCCCATGAGAACGGCAACGATCTTTTCCGATCTAGTTGGGCTAGCGCTTAGGATTCTGGTGGTCATACCAGTTGGCACAGCCATTTTCACAGTGCTTGATCTGGCTACGTCTTTTAGACCAGATATGACTCTCGGCGAGATTGTACGAGCAAATGTGATTTCGGTTACCAAACTCACATTGGTAACACTCGCAGCGCTTGGAGTCTTTGATTTCTTCATCTGGGCTGGCAAGCTACTACTTAGGGGCAAACGCAACAAGTTGTGACACTCCCGCCGCCTAAAGGCTGGCGGGCTTCTGGGCGACTGATGACGCCAGGGGATGGTGCCCGAATCGACGCTCCCGGCAGAGGTGAATGGGGTGAGAATCCGCTCGCGAAACCGCCGCTCAAAGGTGTCAAAGTTGAGGCCCTGCTTTGAACCCGTGGAGCAACGAGGCTCCCCGGCAGCGTGTCAGTCCAGCGGGATGTAGATCACCTGTTGGTCCCATTCCTCTTCCTGACTAGCGGCTGTAAGCAGGAGAAGGCTTTCAAGCACCTCGCCTATGGAGGCTTTTCGCTGCCATATGAATACGCCCGGCATCGGAAGTCCGGCTTTGACTCTGGCATAGGCGTAATCGGGCATGGTGCTTACGTCGCGCGTGATGAGGATGCGTCCTTCCGCCGCAGCCCGCTCCAGGATCAGTGGATCGGGTTTACCGACCAGCTCCGTCTTGCGCACTTCGGTGATGTCGAGGTCGGGGCGCTCACGTAACAGCCCTCGTACCAACGCAGGGGGAATGTGCTCGTCAGTTAGGAACTTCACCGGCTTGAATCTGGAGGCGGGTTCTGCAAACGGGCGAGCAGGCGCTCGCGCAAGCCCTGGTGCGGGTAGGCGCGCTCTACCTCGTGGCGCTTGGCGTTGGCCAGCCTCTCCTGTTCGGCCACGTAGGCGTCGACCGCTTGCCGGTGTTCAAGATAGTAACTGAGTACCGCGTGGACGTCGGAGAGTTTGAGGGTAGGGTAATGTTCGGCGATGTCTTCCGCCGTCGCGCCATTGCGGTAGTCGTAGACGATGAAGTCTATCGGCACGCGGGTTCCGGTGACGCGCACCACACCGTGCTCGTCGATGGTGAGCGGGAGGGGAATGGGCTCCAACACCATGGCCATATGCCTCCATGATAGCAGGGCGGGAGGGGTGCTCGGGTATGGGTCGTGATTGCCGGCCCGCCCCAACCGGCCTATCCGTCCAAAGTCGCGCCCTCAACCCTCTTCCGGTCGACGGGGCGCGTGCGTGTTGGGGCTTGAGCCCGGTATCTGGCTATTTTTGGGATTGGGCTGCGTCACGGCCTTGCTGGACAGGATCAAGCAGCCTCAGCCAGTCTAGGCCTAGACCCCTTTGAACAACAGCTACCACGCCCCTGCTGGTAGCCTTTTGCCGCGACAGCCGTTTACGGATTTCTGGTAGCCTTGGGCTGTTTGAAGGAACTCCATGGACACGCTGACGCAAACGCTTTAAGGTCCGCCAGCCTGCTTGCAGATGAACCTTTCTTCCACGCCGCTCAGAAAGCCAGGCGGCTACTTTGGCTGAGATCGCCAGCATCAGCCGCGCGCTGGCGCGTCGGCTGCATGCAGTGTTAGCCCGCGCCCTTGCTTTGAATTGTTAGTGTCCAAAGAGCCAACCCCCATTTAGGGAGTAGCGGGCGTCGCTACCTCTGCTAGCGGTCCGAATGCGGTGAAACGCGACCTCGCGCCTCCCGCCAAAAGTAGTTACGCTAACTATAGACCTTGGCCGGAACCGATAAGCTTCAGCAACACTTGCCGAGGTTTTCGAGCAGGTGATAAGATGACCTTTGTGTGAAATGTTCCACAGGACGGCATTTCGCCTGGTGTGAAAGGAGCAGATCATTAACCACGCCCTAATGATGTTTTTGGCCGCCGGCTTGATCGGCGCCCTAGCGCTGTTGGTAGGCGCTCTGCTGGGCCCCAAACGCGGTACCACCGACAAGCTCGCGGCTTATGAATCAGGTATCCCCACCGAGAGCACAGCCCGTGAACGCTTCCCGGTACACTTCTATCTGGTCGCCATGGTCTTTATTCCCTTCGATATCGAAGTTGCCTTCCTGGTTCCGCTAGCGGTGAGGTTTAACCTTGATGCGCAGTTCCTGTTCTGGCAGGCGCTGATTTTTATCGCCATCCTCAGCGTCGGCTACGTCTATATCCTCAAGCGCGGCATACTCAACTGGAAGTGATATGGGCCTACGCGAGCTGTTTGAAAAAGATGTGCAAGAGTTGGAAAATGAAGGTATCCTGTTCAGCACGCTGCGGAAGCTGGTTTCGTGGGGGCGGAGCAACAGCCTCTGGCCGGCCACCTTTGGACTAGCCTGTTGCGCCATTGAGATGATGCAATCGACCAACTCCCGCAACGACCTAGCCCGCTTCGGCTCCGAGGTGTTCCGGGCCAGCCCACGCCAGGCTGACTTGATGATTGTAGCCGGGCGGTTAAGCAAGAAGATGGCGCCGGTGATGCGCCGCGTCTACGAGCAGATGCCCGACCCCAAGTGGGTTATCTCGATGGGGGCCTGCGCCAGTTCGGGGGGGATGTTCAATAACTACGCTATTGTTCAGAATGTCGATTCAGTGGTGCCGGTCGATATCTTCGTGCCAGGCTGCCCACCTCGCCCCGAAGCGCTGGTCTACGCCGTGATGCAGTTACAAAAGAAGGTGCGGGGTGAGGTCTTCGATGACAAAGGGCTAGCCCTGCCGATGGTCGAGGGGTGGAAGCGATGAGTGCCGTAGCGCTAATCCAGGCTCTAGGTGGCAAGCTCACCGATCAGCCGCAAGGCTATCCGGCAGTGGCGCTTAACCCAAGCCAACTCCCGGATGCCGCCAAGCTCGCCAAAGAATACGGTTTTGTGATCATGGACGTGTTTGGCCTCGACTGGCTGACCTACCCCGGTCATCGGGGGAAGCGCTTTACCGTGAGCTATAACCTCTATCACCTTGAGACCAACTCGCGGCTCTTCCTGCGGGTTGCCCTCGACGACGGCGAGAGCGTCCCCTCAGTGACTAGCGTTTGGCCGGGGGCGAACTTTTTAGAGCGCGAAGTATACGACATGTTTGGCATCACCTTCTCGGGGCACCCGGATCTGCGCAAGCTCCTAACCCCCGACGAGCTCGACGGCCACCCGCTCCGCAAAGATTTTCCGCTCGGTGAGACCCCTACGCTCTTTAACGAAGGGCGCTTCTTGGATCCGGCAGCCTTCCGGGCTGGGTTAACCGGCCAGGACACCGGCTTAACCGGCTTTAGGGGCGGCGCCCGCAAGGGGGTAAAGAGCGGTGAGTAAGCTCAAAGTTGCCCCTGGCCCAGCCGGCAAGGCCGAGTTTGAAACCAAGCTGTTGCGCATCAACGTCGGCCCGCAGCATCCCAGCACTCACGGCGTGTTGCGGCTGGTAGTCGATTTAGACGGCGAGGTCATCAAGCGCTTGTCGCCGCAAATCGGCTACCTCCACACCGGCTTCGAGAAGACCATGGAGCACCGCACCTATCAGCAGGGCGTCACCTACAGCAACCGCATGGACTACCTGCACGGCTTCGCTCACGACCTGGCCTATGTGCTGGCTGTTGAAAAGCTCTTGGGCGCCCAGGTGCCGGAGCGGGCCGAGCGGATCCGCGTCATCCTAACGGAGCTTAACCGCATCGCCAGCCACCTGATGTTCTTCGGCACCGGCATCCTCGACATGGGAGCGCTGACGCCGTTCTTTTACACCATGCGCGAGCGCGAGAGGATCCTCGATCTGTTCGAGCTAGTCTGCGGCGTGCGGATGAACTACGGCTACTTTCGGGTCGGCGGCCTGGCTTATGACCTCCCTGAGGAGTTTATTCCGGCCACTCGCGCCTTAATCGCCGAGTTTCCCGCCATGCTTAAGCAGTACGAGGCACTGTTTGCCAAGAACGACATCTTCTTGAGCCGTACTCAGGGGGTTGGAGTGATCTCCAAGGAGACGGCACTGGCCTACAGCCTCACCGGCTCGAGCCTGCGGGCCAGCGGGGTACCGCTCGATCACCGCCAGGCTAACCCCTACAGCGGCTATCAGGACTATGACTTTGCGGTGCCGACCGCAACTAGCGGCGACGTTTATGCGCGCTTCATGGTGCGCTTTAAGGAGATGAGCGAGAGCCTCAAGATTGTCGAGCAAGCGCTGGATCGGCTTACACCCGGTCCTATTCAAGACCCTAACCGGCGCATCTCGCTGCCGCCTAGGCAGGAGCTAGAAACCTCGATGGAGGCGGTTATCTTCCACTTCAAGCTGGTTACCGAAGGCTTCCATCCGCCGCGTGGCGAGGTCTACGTGCCGACCGAGTCAGCCCGCGGCGAGTTGGGTTACTATCTTGTTTCGGACGGCGGGAGCATGCCCTACCGGGTTAAGGTCCGGGCACCCAGCCTGGCTAACCTGCAGGCGCTCGAGCCGGCCTGCTTAGACGGCCTCTTTGCCGATATGGTCATGAACATCGCCAGCCTCGATCCGGTGCTGGGAGATGTAGATAAATGAGCCAGTCAATTCAGGCTATCAGCCTTTCAGCTATTGGCTGAGCACCTGACAGGCTGACAGCCTTTAAGGGACTTTCGATGACCGAACTACCGACGATCAAACCCTTCTTTGCCGATAAGCCGGAGCTGGTGCAGGAGATCTTGGGGCGCTATCCCGAGTACGGCCGCCGCAGCGCACTAATGCCTTTGCTGTGGGAAGTGCAACGGGCCGAGCGGCACATTAGCGAGGCGCGCCAAGCCGAGATAGCCGAAATCCTGGGGCTAAACTTGACTGAGGTCAAGGCGGTGCTGAGCTTTTACTCGACCTACCACGAGCAGCCGGTTGGCCAGTACCACCTGCAAGTCTGCGCTACCCTCCCCTGTTCGCTGGCCGGCGCCGACGAGCTATACGACTTTTTGGTCGAAGAGCTAGACCTGGTAAGCGGCGAAACCGACCGAGCTGGGCGCTTCAGCTTGCAGAAGGTCGAGTGCCTAGGCTCATGTACTACCGCGCCGGTCCTACAGGTCAACGACACCTATTTTGAACGAGTCACGCGCTCGCGCTGTAAACAGCTATTAGCGGCCTTGCGCCAGGGCGTGTTGCCTGAGCCTTGGCGTGAACGGGGCGGCGATAATGAGGGGGCGGCAACATCTGCCAGCGGAGGCGACCTGTGAACGAGGCTGTCAAGGAGGGGATTAAGCCGATTACCAGCCGCCATGACCCGCGTTTTGAGGTCACTCTCTACCGGCACGTAGGGGTAGCAGGCTCTCATACCTTAGCGTTCTACCTCGCCCACGGCGGCTATCAGGCGGCTCAAAAAGCTCTGGCTATCAAGCCGGGGGAGGTCATCAGCGAAGTCAAGACCTCTGGGCTGCGTGGGCGCGGCGGGGCCGGCTTTCCTGCCGGCGTCAAGTGGTCGTTCATGCCACCGGTTGATGGGCGACAGCGGTTTATTGTCTGCAACGCCGATGAGTCCGAACCCGGCAGCTGCAAGGATCGCTACCTGATGGAAGACGATCCGCACCAGCTGATCGAAGGGATGCTGATCGCCGGGTACGCTATCCAGGCCACCTTAGGGGTCATCTACCTGCGCGGCGAGTACTATCACGCCTACCAGCGGCTCCAGGCGGCCATTACCGAGGCCCGCCAGGCCGGTTATCTGGGGCAGAATGCGCTGGGGTCGGGGTTCCCATTCGACCTCATCCTCCACCGCGGGGCAGGCGCCTATATCTGCGGCGAAGAGACCGCCCTGATGAACTCGTTTGAAGGGCTGCGCGCCAACCCGCGCCTTAAGCCGCCGTTTCCGGCCCAGGCCGGCGTTTATGGGCTACCTACCACCATCAACAACGTCACCACCATAGCGAGCGTGGTACACATTATGGCTAAAGGCGCAGCCTGGTTTGCGGCGATGGGCACCCCCGACTCTAAAGGGCTCCATCATGTGCAGCTCTCGGGGCCGTTTCAGCGCCCAGGCGTCTATGAAGTACCGATGGGGATCAGCTATCGCGAGATTATCTTCGACCTAGGCGGCGGCCCCACCCTGCCGGTCAAGGCCTTTATCCCCGGCGGCACCAGCTGCCCCCTGTTCCCCTTTACCGACGAGTACCTAGACACGCCGATGGAGTACGCCGCAGTTGCTAAGAAGGGCTCGATGCTGGGCACCGGCGGGATTATTCTGATCCCGGCGGAGAAGTGTCTGGTTGACGCCATGTACAACGTGGTCCGCTTCTATGGGCACGAGTCGTGCGGCAAGTGTACCCCCTGCCGCGAGGGAATCGCTACCTGGCTGCCTAAGATGTACCAGAAGTTGCTAAAGGGCCTTGGCGAGCCGGGCGACCTTGAGCTGATGGAGAGCATGGTCGCCAATATGCGCGGCACGGCCTTCTGCCCTCTGGCCGACGCCTGCGCCATGCCGGTACAGGCCAGCTTTAAGCACTTCAGGCACGAGTACGAGTACCTGATCACGCATAAGGAGCCGATGTACAAGCGGAAGAGCTGGTGGAGTGAATGAAAGTCAAAGTCAACGACATCGAACTCGACCTCAAGCCTGGCACCAGTGCGATTGATGCGGTGTTTGCGGCGGGCTACGACGTGCCGTATTTCTGCTCGCAGGAGTATATGTCCCCGATCGGCGCCTGTCGGATGTGTCTGGCACGGGTAGGCACTCCGCGCAAAAATCCCGACGGCACGTGGGTAATCGACGAGGCGACCGGCCAGCCCAAGCTCTTCTATTTTCCCAATCTGGTGGCTACCTGCACCGCTGCCATTGCCGAGGGAATGGTGATCGACACCCTCTCCAAGGAGGTCAGGCAGGCTCAGTCCGGGATGATGGAGTTCACGCTCATCAACCATCCCCTCGATTGTCCGGTCTGCGATAAGGGCGGCGCCTGTGAGCTACAAGACCGCGCTTATGAGTACGGTGAGGGGCTCAGCCGCTTCCAGTTCGACAAGCGTCATCAGGAGAAGCATCACACCTTAAGCCCGCTGATAACTTTGGATCGCGAGCGCTGCATCCACTGCAAGCGCTGTGTGCGCTACTTCGAGGAGATCCCCGGCGATGAGGTCTTGGACTTTATCGAGCGCGGCGGCCACACCTACATCGGCACCATGGAAGCGGGGCTGCCCAGCAACTTTAGCGGCAACATTGCCGATATCTGTCCGGTAGGGGCGCTGCTGGACACCACCAGCCGCTTTCGGGGACGCAACTGGGAGTACCGCCATACCCGCACCACCTGCCTCGACTGCCCAGTCGGTTGTGCCACTATAGTGGACAGCCGCACGGGTAAGCTCGAGCGGATCAAGGCGGCACTCAACCCCCAGGTCAACAACATTTGGCTCTGCGACGGTGGGCGCTTCGGGCACGAGTATGCCGACCATCCAGAGCGCCTGCGCACCCCCTTAATCCGCGAGCACGGGCGGCTGGTGCCTACCACCTGGCAGAACGCCGCCAACTATATCGCACGTGAGCTTAAGCGGCTAGGTGAAAAAGAGATAGCTATCGCCTTGCGCGCCGACGCTACGCTGGAAGAAGGTATAGCGGCCAAGGCGCTAGCCGAGCACCTCAAGACCGGGCAGCTCGACCACAGCCCGCGTCCGGCTGGTTCGGTGGTACCAACCGGAGTCAGAGCCACTCTGTCTGACATCGCCACCGCCGACGCCATCCTCGTTATCGGCGATATTACCGAGGAGGCGCCGATCCTTGACCTGCGCGTCAAGGAGGCCCTAAAGGGGGTAGCCCCGCCCGAGCTGCTGCCGCACGGCGTACCGATCGCTGACTTACGCCTCACGGAGCGGATGCCGCGCCGCCGCAGCATCCTGACGGTGGCCGCCCCCTACCGGGTGGACCTGATGAAGCATGCCGGTCAGCGCCTGGTCTACCCCGCCGGCCAGGAAGCCGCGCTGTTGCGCGGGCTCACCGCCCTCGCTGAAGGAGGCGAGGCGGCGGTTACCGGACTGGAGACTGCCGACCTCACCGCCCTGGCCACGCGCCTTATGGGGGCCAAGAACGCCGTGATTATCTATGGCGGCTTCGTGCTGGCCTCCCACGCCGCCACCGAAGCCGCTCAGGCGTTGGCCAAGGCGACCGGCGCCAAGCTGTTAGCGGTGGGCCCGATGGCCAACAGCTACGGCTTGCAGCAGCTCGGCGTGCTGCCCAGCCATGCCCGCTACCGCTACCAGGAGATGCCTACTAGCGCCAAGGCGCTCATCGTTAGCGGCCTCAACCCGGCCCAGGACCGCACTGTAGCGCAGCAGCTCAGCCATCTGGCGCTGCTGGTAGTCCACGACAGCTTCCTAACCGAAACGGCGGAGCTAGCCCAGGTGGTGCTGCCCGCCAAAACCGGTTACGAAAAAGAGGGCTCGGTAGTCAACCTCGAAGGCCGCCTGCTGCCAGTCGCCGCAGTACCGCTGTTAAGCGGCACCAGCGAAGACTTCACCGGCGTGGTCAGGTGGCTCGGCGAAGCGTTAGGCCATGCGTTCGAAGGGCGTAGCGCCCAGCACCAATTGCGGCGCCTGTTCGGCGTTGACCCCGCCGAGCTTGAACCGACCGGGCGTGTGCTTCAGGGGCCAGCCAAGAGCATCCCCCGCATCCCGGCCACGGAGACCCCGGCTTACGGTAATCTCTTACTGGTGCCAAGCATGTCCCGCATCGAACAACTAGACCGTAACCCTCATCTACGGGCAGCCCTGGGTGCCGCTGCGCTGCGCGTCAACCCCGGTGATGCGAACCTCATGGGGCTTACCACCGGCGATGAGGTGACGCTGACGTTGCAGGGCACTCTCCGCCGCGCCACCGTCGTTATTACCGACGCCACACCGCCGGGGTTAATGCTCCTCCCGGCCCTGATCGATCAGCCGGTGGGCCTAGTGAGGCTCGAGCCAACCGCCATCTTACGCAACTTAGCTCCGGTAGGTGCTTGATGGGCGATCCGCTGCTGGTAACGTTCTTTAAGGCCTTGGTCTTGTGCCTGGTGCTGCTCGGTTCATTTGCCTACATGACGCTGATTGAGCGGCGCCTCCTGGGGCGGATGCAGCACCGTTTCGGCCCCAACCGCGTGGGGCCGTTCGGCCTGCTGCAACCCATTGCTGACGCCATCAAGTCGCTCTTTAAAGAGGACATCGTAGTGAGCGCTGCTGATAGGTTTATCTTTTATCTGGCGCCGTTTATCAGCATCACCTTCGCGCTGACCGCCTTCGGCGCCATTCCAGCCGGTCCTGAAGGAAGCCTATTCGGTTTCAACCCCTGGATCATGGATCTCGATATCGGCCTGCTGTTTATCCTGGCCGCTACCAGTTTGGGGATCTACGGCACCTTTTTAGCCGGCTGGGCCAGCAATAGCAAGTACTCGCTGTTAGGCAGCCTGCGCAGCTCGGCCCAACTGATTAGCTATGAGTTGGGCTTAGGGCTGTCGGTGTTGGGGGTGATTATGATTACCGGCACCCTCAATCTGCGCGAGATCGTCGATTGGCAGGCACAGCACTGGGTGCTTATCATCCTGCAGCCAGTAGCCTTCGTAACCTTTTTAATCTCTGCGGTCGCCGAGGTCAACCGCACCCCCTTCGACCTCCCAGAGGCCGAGCAGGAGATCGTGGCCGGCTATCTAACCGAGTACTCCTCGATCAAGTGGGCGCTGTTTCAGATGGCTGAGTACGTCAACATGATGACCGCGGCTGCGTTTATGAGCACGCTCTTTTTGGGCGGCTGGCGCGGCCCGGCTTTCTTAGACGCCATTGTCCCCGGTATCTCCGAGTGGCCCATTATCTGGCTGGTACTCAAGATGGCCATCTTTATGTTCCTGTTCATCTGGCTACGCGCCACCTTGCCACGGCTGCGCTACGACCAGCTGATGCGCCTGGGTTGGATCTGGATCTTTGAACTGGCTTTGCTCAGCCTGATCATAACCGGGGCGGTGATCGCCTTTGTCATCTGAAGATTCAAGGTTTAAGATTCAAGGTTTAAGATTCAAGGTTTAGAGCCGGGTACGGATGATGAAAATAGAAACCTTTGAGGATATGGAAGTTTGGCAGAGAGCCAGAGAGCTTGTGAGAGACATTTATAGCGTTTCCAACCAAGGGCATTTTGCTCAGGACTGGACCTTGCGCGACCAAATCAGGCGTGCCACGATCTCCATCATGTCGAACGTTGCGGAGGGATTCGAGCGCTC
>Ga0208609_100496_pt1 | contig 14950 bp, 11 predicted proteins | sample SubbioR11_8A_Apr_FD_184813 | JGI IMG/M metagenome (GOLD analysis project Ga0208609, IMG submission 184813) | Serpentinite rock and fluid subsurface biosphere microbial communities from McLaughlin Reserve, California, USA - CR11_8A_Apr (SPAdes) | ecosystem: Environmental > Terrestrial > Deep...
GCAGTTCGAGGGCCCCGACGTCGATCTGCAGCAGTTGCCCATACAGCACTGCTGGCCCGACGACGTGGCCCCGCTGCTGACCTGGGGCCTGGTGATCACACGCGGGCCGCACAAGCCGCGCCAGAACCTGGGCATCTACCGCCAGCAGCTGCTCGGGCGCAACCAGCTCATCATGCGCTGGCTGGCGCACCGTGGCGGCGCGCTCGATTTTCGCGACCACTGCCGCTTGCATCCGGGCCAGCCCTTCCCCTTGGCTGTCGCCATCGGCGCCGACCCGGCGACCCTGCTCGGTGCCGTGACACCGGTGCCCGACGCGCTCTCCGAATACCAATTTGCCGGCCTGCTGCGTGGCGCCCGCACCGAAGTCGCGCCCGCCATCGGCGTGCCGCTGCAGGTGCCGGCCCAAGCCGAAATCGTGCTCGAAGGGCATATCCTGCCCGATCCCCTGCACCCCAGCGGCTGGCAGCACGCGCTCGAAGGCCCTTATGGCGACCACACCGGCTACTACAACGAACGCGCCGAGTTCCCGGTATTCACGGTGCAGCGCCTGACCCAGCGCACGGCGCCGATCTACCACTCGACCTACACCGGCAAGCCGCCCGACGAGCCGGCCGTGCTCGGGCAGGCGCTCAACGAGCTCTTCATCCCGCTGCTGCAACGCGCCCTGCCCGAGGTGGTGGATTTTTATCTCCCGCCCGAGGGCTGCAGCTACCGCCTAGCGCTGGTCAGCATCCGCAAGGCGTATGCCGGCCACGCGCGGCGGGTGATGATGGGCATCTGGAGCCATTTGCGCCAGTTCATGTACACCAAGTTTATCGTCGTCGTCGATGACGACATCGACGTGCGCGACTGGCGCGAGGTGGTCTGGGCCATCACCACCCGCATGGACCCGGCGCGCGACTGCATGCTGGTGGAACAAACCCCGATCGACTACCTCGACTTTGCCTCGCCCGTCAGCGGCCTGGGCAGCAAGATGGGGCTGGATGCGACCCACAAATGGCCCGGCGAAACCACGCGCGAATGGGGCCGCAGCATCCACATGAGCCCCGCGGTAACCCAGCGCATGGACGCACTGGCACAATCGCTGGGCTTATGAGCCCCCCGCCCCACACCCCCGACCCGCTGCTGAGCGGGCAGTCGATCGAGCTGCTGCAGCACCTGCACATTGTTACGCGCGACGGCCGCCTGAACCAGGACAGCCGGCGCAAGCTCAAGCAGGTGCAGCATCTGCTGCACTTTATCGAACCGCTGCTGCTCGACGTGCTGCAGCGGCGCGGCGACGTGACGCTGGTCGATCACGGTTGCGGCAAGTCTTATTTGGGTTTTCTGCTCTACGACCGCTTTTTCAAGGCGCGCAGCCAAGGCCGGGTGATCGGCGTCGAGGCGCGCGCCGAACTGGTGCACAGCGCCCAGGCGCTGGCGCAGCGGCTGGGCTTTGCGCGCATGGGCTTTGTCGCCGCCACGGTGCAGCAGGTGCTGCAGGCCGAGCTGGCGCCGGTGGTCGATGTGGTCACCGCCCTGCACGCCTGCAACACCGCCACCGACGATGCCATCGCCTTTGCGCTGGCGCACCGCGCGCAACACCTGGTGCTGGTACCGTGCTGCCAAGCCGAAGTGGCCGCTGCCCTGCGCCAGTACAAGGGCCTGTCGGCGGCGGCGCCCCAACCGCGCGCGCCGCTGAGCGAACTCTGGCGCCACGCGCTGCACACGCGCGAGTTTGGCAGCCACCTGACCAACGTGCTGCGCTGCCTGCAGCTCGAGGCGCACGGCTACCAAGTCACGGTGACCGAACTGGTGGGCTGGGAGCATTCGCTAAAAAACGAGCTGATCTTGGCGCGCAAAGTCGGCCCACCACGCGCCCAGGCGCGCCAGCGGCTGCAGCAGGTGCTGGATCAGTTCAACCTGCCGCCGTTGCAGCAGCGCTTCGGCGTGCCGGCGCCCGAGCATTCCACCGCAGCCGCGTAGGCGCTTGCACGGCAGCCCGGCGCCGCGTGCTAAGCTCCAAGCGCCCCCCTTTTTCAGGACAGGAGCCCCTATGCCCGCTTTGCTGCCCCACATCGACCCCGACGGCCTGCTCGAGTTCTCGGTCGTCTATACCGACCGCGCCCTGAACCACATGTCGCAGCGCTTCCAGCGCGTGATGGTCGATATCTCGGCCCTGCTCAAACAGGTCTATAACGGCCACGCCACGGCGCTGGTGCCGGGCAGCGGCACCTTTGGCATGGAGGCGGTGGCGCGCCAGTTTGCCGGTGGGCGCAAGGTGCTGGTGCTGCGCAACGGCTGGTTCAGCTACCGCTGGTCGCAGATTTTCGAGATGGGCGCCATCCCGGCGCAGGAACTGGTGCTCAAAGCCCGCCCCTGCGCCGATGAACCGCAGGCCCCCTGGCAGCCGTGCCCGCTCGACGAGGTGCTGGCCACCATTGCGCGCGAGCGCCCGGCCGTGGTGTTTGCCCCGCACGTCGAAACCGCTGCCGGCCTGTTGTTGCCCGACGACTACCTGCGCGCCGTCGGCGAAGCGGTGCGCGCCGTCGATGGCCTGTTCGTGCTCGACTGCATCGCCTCGGGGGCGCTGTGGGTGGACATGCAGGCCTGCGCCGTCGATGTGCTCATCAGCGCGCCGCAAAAAGGCTGGAGCGGCTCGCCCGCCTGCGCCATGGTGGTGTTGAGCGAACGCGCCAGCGCCGCCATCGAGCACACGCGCAGCAGCAGCTTTGCCTGCGACCTGAAAAAATGGCTGCAAGTCATGCAGGCTTACGAAGCCGGCGGCCACACCTACCACAGCACCATGCCCACCGACGCGCTGGTGCGGCTGCGCGAGGTCATGTTCGAAACCCAAGCCTTTGGCTTCGAGCGCGCGCGTGCGCAGCAAAACCTGCTGGGGCAGCAAGTGCGCGCCCTGTTCGAGTCGCGCGGCCTGCGCAGCGTCGCCGCAGCGGGCTACCAAGCGCCCGGCGTGGTGGTGAGCCACACCAGCGACCCGCTGCTGCACAACGGGCAAAAGTTTCGCGCCGTCGGCATCCAGAGCGCCGCCGGTGTGCCGCTGATGTGCGACGAACCGGCCGACTGGCGCACCTTTCGCATTGGCCTGTTTGGCCTCGACAAACTGGCGCAGCCCGAGCGCAGCGTGGCGCAACTGGCGGCGGCGCTTGATCAGCTCGGGTTGTAGGCGGTGGGGCTGGGGGCACAAGCCTCGGCACCTAAGCCGTGCTGGGGGGTGCTCAGGGCGCGCGCCTCATGCCTGCTTCTCAACCCATGCAAGCGTCATCCAAAAAGGACGACGTTTTGCCGCGCGATCAGGGTCGGCTGGCCATCTCGGTTCCAGATCGTGGTGCGTTGCGCCGAATAGCCTTGCTGCGCGGTGTCTGCCACGGCGTGGGCCAGCCACCAGCCGTCGGCGGTCTGGGGGGCTGCGTCGAGGAAATCGATGGACCAAGTCATGGTGCTGATCGGAACCGCCTGCTCGTACAACACCAAGGCCGCGGGCGGCAAGGCATCGGCAAGCGCCAGCAGCCACACCAGAGGGTGGCCTTCGCCCTGGTCTAGGTGGCGCAGCCACACAGTCATCTCGGGCGCTTGGCTTGGTGCGCCGGGCCTGCAACCCGCAGCCAGCCGGCCATCAAAATGGCTCATGAAGTTTGGCCGATTGGGCCAGCTGTAGTACGGTGGGCCGGCCTCGGGCGCAGGCAACGCGGGCATGCGCAGCGACGCGTAGTCCTGCGCCACCGGGCGGCTGGCACCAAAGCACAGCGCAGCGCGGGCCGCAAGGCCGCTGTCGCCTTCAAGGTCCACACCCAGCACCACAGTTGACTTGCCTTTGCGCAGCAGCTTGGGCACCATGCGCAAGACACCGGTTGCGGGTCCGATGAAACAAAATTGCGCCGACCTGAGCGGCGGCAGCTCGGCGTGCGCCTGCAGGGCGGCTTCGACGCACAGCGCCGCCGACAAGCCGCCATACGCGGTGCGCCCCTGCAGCCAGTCTGCAGGCAACTCGATGGCGTAGCCATCGGCCTGCGCCCGCAAGGCAGCGATCAAGGCAGAAAATGGGGTTTGCGGCAGCCGCTCGGATTCGGACACGGGCATTCCTGTGTGGGTGCGAAAAACCATGGTCTGGCGCTGCATTCTCCCACGGGCACGGCTGCAAATCGCGGCGGCGCTTGATCAGCTCGGGCTATTGGCGCTTGAGCTGGGCCAAAGCCCTGTGGGCAGTCTAATGCCTTGGGGACCATCGCGGCATGGCACCACTTCGGTGCACCCATGCACCAAAATCAAGCTGCCGCCGCCGGCATCAGGAAGTTCTGGCTGATTCGGGTGCCCAGCATGTTGACGCGGTCGAGGAAGTGGGTCAGGAAGACGTGCAGGCCGTTGGCCAAAATCTCGTCGATGCGGGCAAACTGCAGTTCGGCGCGCAACTTGCCGGCGTGGCGCTCGGTGTCGGCCGAGGTGTCGTTGCTCACCGCCTCGAGGGTGCTCACCACTTCGTTCATGCAGGCCAGCAGGCTGCGCGGCATGTCGGGGCGCAACATCAGCAGCTCGGCCACGCGCTCGGGGGTGATCACGTCCCGATAAACCTTGCGATAGACCTCAAAGGCGCTGACGCTGCGCAAAATCGCGCTCCAGTGGTAAAAATCCAGCTCTTGGTCGGCTTGGCTGGCGACGCCGTAAAAATCCGATTCGACGGCGTGAAACTTGACGTCGATCAGGCGCGCCGTGTTGTCGGCCCGCTCCAAAAAGGTGCCCATGCGGTAGAAGTGAAAGGCCTCGTCTTGCAACATGGTGCCGACAGCCACCCCGCGCGAGAGGTGCGAGCGAAACTTGACCCACTCGAAAAAATCGGACGGGTCGAGCTCGAAGGCCCCGGCCTTGAGCAGGCGCTGCAACTCCAGCCAGGTCTGGTTCTGGGTTTCCCACAGCTCGGTGGTGAGCACGCCGCGCACGGCGCGGGCGTTTTCGCGCGTGGCGCGCAAGCACGAGACGATGCTCGAGGGGTTGGTCGCGTCGCAGCCCATGAAGTGCAGCACGTCTTTGGGCGCAATGTCACCGTACTGGAGCTGGTAGGCGGGCATGAGTTCGCTGATGCGCAGCAGCCCTTCCCAGCCCGCTTGCGCCACGCCGGCCGATTGCGGCAGCAGCGAGGTCTGGTAGTTCACGTCGAGGATGCGGGCGGTGTTTTCGGCGCGCTCGGTGTAGCGCGACATCCAGAACAAATGGTCGGCGGTTCTTGACAACATGGTGCGCGCTCCTTAGGCTTCCAGTATCCAAGTGTCTTTGGTGCCCCCGCCCTGCGAGGAGTTGACCACCAGCGAGCCGGCCTTCAAGGCCACCCGCGTCAGGCCGCCGGGCGCCATTTGCACCGTTTTCCCGCTGAGCACAAAGGGGCGCAGGTCGATGTGGCGCGGCGCGATGCCCGACTCGACGTAGGTGGGGCAGGTGGACAAGCTGAGCGTGGGCTGGGCGATGTAGCCCTCGGGGTTGGCGCTCAGGGCTTGGCGAAAGCCTTCGATCTCGGCCCCGGTGGCGGCCGGCCCCACCAGCATGCCGTAGCCGCCGGCGCCGTGCACCTCTTTGACCACCAGGTCTTTGAGGTGGTCCAAGATGTACTTGAGGTCGTCGGGCTTGCGCCCCAAGAAGGTGGGCACGTTTTGCAGTATGGGTTTTTCGCCCAGATAGAACTCGATCATCTGCGGCACGTAGGGGTAGATCGATTTGTCGTCGGCCACCCCGGTGCCGATGGCGTTGCACAGCGTCACGTGGCCTTGGCGGTACACATCGAGCAGGCCGGCGCAACCGAGGGTAGAAGTGGGGCGAAACACCAGCGGATCCAGGAAGTCGTCGTCCACCCGGCGGTAGATCACGTCTATCCGCTTGGGGCCGCGGGTGGTGCGCATATAGACAAAGTGGTCTTGCACGTACAGGTCTTGGCCCTCGACCAGCTCCACCCCCATTTGCTGGGCCAAAAAGGCGTGCTCAAAGTAGGCGCTGTTATGCATGCCGGGCGTGAGCACCACCACCGTGGGCTCGGCGGTGGTCGCGGGGCTGACGGCGCGCAGCGTCTCGAGCAGCAGGTCGGGGTAGTGGGCCACGGGCGCGACCCGGTTCTGGCTGAACAGATCAGGAAAGAGCCGCATCATCATCTTGCGGTCTTCGAGCATGTAGCTCACGCCGCTGGGCACGCGCAGGTTGTCCTCGAGCACGTAGTAGTCGGCTTCGCCCTGCCCGCCGGGCACCGGGGCGCGCACGAGGTCGATGCCGGCAATGTGCGCATAGACGCCGCCGGGCACCTCCACCCCCACCATCTGCGGCCGGAACTGGCTGTTGCGCTCGACTTGCTCACGCGGCACGATGCCGGCGCGCAAAATCTCTTGCTCGTGATAGACGTCGTGGATGAAGCGGTTGAGGGCGTTGACGCGCTGGGTCAGGCCCTTTTCGAGGCGGCGCCACTCGTGGGCCGGAATCACGCGCGGGATCAGGTCGAAGGGAATCAGGCGCTCGGTGCCCGCGCCGTCTTCGTCTTTGTCGCCATAGACCGCAAAGGTGATGCCGACACGGCGAAAGATCACCTCGGCTTCGGCGCGGCGGTTGGCCATCACGCCGTCGGGCTGCAAGCCCAGCCAGCGGGCGTATGGGGCGTAGTGGGCGCGCACTTGGGTGGGCGCCACGTACATTTCATCAAAATGGTGTTTGATCATGAATGGCTCACTGGTACAGGCCGCCTGAGCAACCCCCACACCAGCTCAAGCAAATACCGGGCCAGCGACTGCACATGGCGCCAACTAGGGGCGATTGCCAAAGTGGCGCATTCCTTGCTTGGGTGCTTGCTTAGGTGCTAGCAATCGCATCCCCCAAAGTGTTGCGTCGTCATCCCCGTCCACCTTGAAAGCCCCACATGGCCATCCATGTCGCACTGAACCATGTCACCCACTACCGCTACGACCGCCTAGTGAATCTGGCGCCGCACGTGGTGCGCCTGCGCCCAGCCCCGCACAGCCGCACGCAGGTGCTGTCGTATTCCCAAACCGTAGCCCCGGCCGAACACTTCATCAACTGGCAGCAAGACCCGTTTGCCAACTACCAAGCGCGGCTGGTGTTCCCCAAGCCCATGCGCGAGCTCAAGGTCACGGTGGACCTGGTGGTGGAAATGGCGGTGCACAACCCCTTCGACTTCTTCCTCGAGCCCTATGCCGAGCAGGTGCCCTTTGCCTACCCCGCCGCCATGCAGGCCGAGCTGGCGCCCTATCTGGCGCTGGGCGAGCTGACGCCGCAGATGCAGAGCTACCTCGAGCCCCTGCGGGCGGCGCAAAAAGCCGGGCCGCAGCGCACCATCGATTTTCTGGTAGCGATCAACCAGCAACTCCATGGCGACATCGCCTACACCATCCGCCTCGAGCCGGGCGTGCAGACGCCCGAGCAAACCCTGACCAAGGCCAGTGGCTCGTGCCGCGACAGCGGCTGGCTGCTGGTGCAGCTGCTGCGCCACTTGGGGCTGGCGGCGCGTTTTGCCTCGGGCTATCTGATCCAGCTCGCGCCCGACCTCAAGGCCGTGGACGGCCCCAGCGGCCCCGAGGCCGATTTCACCGACCTGCACGCTTGGTGCGAGGTGTACTTGCCCGGCGCCGGCTGGATCGGGCTGGACCCGACTTCGGGCCTGCTGGCGGGCGAAGGGCACATTCCGCTGGCCTGCACGCCGCAGCCCTCGAGCGCCGCCCCCATCGACGGCGCGCTGGACGAATGCGAAGTGAGCTTTGAGCACCAGATGCAAGTCACGCGGGTTTACGAGAGCCCGCGCGTCACCAAGCCCTACACCGACGAGCAATGGAGCGCCATTCAGGCCCTGGGCGCGCAAGTGGACGCGGAACTGGTGGCGGGCGATGTGCGCCTGACCATGGGCGGCGAGCCCACCTTTGTGGCCACCCGCGACCGCGACGCCGCCGAATGGAACACCGACGCGCTGGGCCCGACCAAGCGCAACTTTGCCACCGAGCTGCTGCACCGCTTGCGCCAGCAGTACGGCGCCGGGGGCTTCATCCACTTGGGCCAAGGCAAGTGGTACCCCGGCGAGCAGCTGCCGCGCTGGGCCTTGTCGCTGTACTGGCGCGCCGACGGCGGCACCCTCTGGCAGCACCCGGAGCTGCTGGCCGACGAACGCGAACCGGCCCATTACAGCGCCGACGATGCCCAGCGCTTCATCCAAACCCTGGCGCGCACACTCGGGCTGCCCACCCAGCACATCAGCCCCGGTTTTGAGGACACTTGGTACTACCTGTGGCGCGAACGCAAGCTGCCGATAAACGTGGACCCGTTCGATGCCAAACTGAGCGACGAACTCGAGCGCGTGCGCCTGCGCCGCGTCTTTAGCCAAGGGCTGGAGCGCACCGTGGGCTACGTGCTGCCGCTGCAAGCCCACGACGCGCTGGGCGGCGAACGCACACGCTGGAGCACCGGCCCCTGGTTCTTCCGCGACGAGCGCATGTACCTGATTCCGGGCGACTCGCCCATGGGCTACCGCCTGCCGCTGGACGCGCTGCCGTGGGTGTCGGCCACCGACTACCCGCACCACATCGAGCAAGACCCATCCGCCCCGCGCGACCCCTTGCCCGACGGTGCCGTGTTTAAGCGCCAGTACGCCCCGCACCAAGTTGGCGGCGGCTTTGCCGAAGGCGGCGTGGTGTCGATGCAAGGCAGCGCGTTTGGCGTACAAGGCGATGACTCCCCGCATTGGCATGCCGGCCCGGCCCAACCCACGGGTTCGCGCTTGCCAGCGCGCGGCGAATCGGCCGCTTGGCTGACCCGCACCGCCCTGTGCGTGGAAGCGCGCGACCCGCAACGCGCCAACGGCCCCAAGGCCGAAAGCGCCTTCGGCGGCAGCAGCAGCCACCTCTATGTTTTCATGCCGCCATTGCAGCGCCTAGAAGACTACCTCGAGCTGCTGGCGGCTGTTGAAACCACGGCCGCGAAGCTGAACTTCAAGATCGTGATCGAAGGCTACCCGCCGCCGCGCGACCCGCGCCTGAAGGTGCTGCAAGTCACCCCCGACCCGGGCGTGATCGAGGTCAACATCCACCCCGCCCACAACTGGGGCGAACTGGTGCAGCACACCGAATTTTTGTACGAAGCGGCGCACCAAACCCACCTGTGCGCCGAAAAGTTCATGACCGACGGGCGCCACACCGGCACCGGCGGCGGCAACCACTTCGTGCTGGGCGGCGCCACGCCGGCCGATTCGCCTTTTTTGCGCAAGTCCGAGCTGCTGGGCAGCCTGATCGCCTACTGGCACAACCACCCGTCCTTGAGCTACCTGTTCAGCGGCCTGTTCATCGGCCCCACCAGCCAGGCGCCGCGCGTGGACGAGGCCCGCAACGACCAGCTCTACGAGCTCGAAATCGCCCTGAACCAAATCGAGCGCATGAGGGAATCTACCCTGCCGAGCACCCGAGCGCCCCCTCTGGGGGCAGCGAACGCAGTGAGCGTGGGGGTGAACAGTACATGCCGCCTTGGCTAGTGGATCGCACCCTGCGCAACATTCTGGTGGACGTGACTGGCAACACCCACCGCAGCGAGTTCTGCATCGACAAGCTCTACAGCCCCGACAGCAGCACCGGGCGCTTGGGGCTGCTGGAGCTGCGCGCCTTCGAGATGCCGCCGCACGCGCGCATGAGCGTGGCCCAGCAGCTGCTGCTGCGCGCGCTGGTGGCCCGCTTTTGGCGCCAACCTTGGCACGGCAAGCTCACGCGCTGGGGCACCGAGCTGCACGACCGCTTTCTGCTGCCCAGCTTCGTGCGCATGGACTTTGACGACGTGCTCGACGACTTGGCCGACTGCGGCTACGCCTTCGACCAGCGCTGGTTCGACCCGCACTTTGAGTTTCGCTTCCCGCTCATCGGGCAGGTCGCGGTCAGGGGCATGGAGCTCACCCTGCGCAACGCGCTCGAGCCCTGGCACGTCATGGGCGAAGAAGGCTCGGCCGGCAACACCGTGCGCTTTGTCGATTCGTCACTCGAGCGGCTGGAGGTGCGCGTGAGCGGCTACAACGAGAGCCGCTACGTCATCAGCGTCAACGGCCGCGCCCTGCCCTTGCAAAACACCGGTACCGTGGGCCAGTACGTGGCCGGGGTGCGCTACAAAGCCTGGAACCCGCCGTCGGCCCTGCACCCCGGCATTGCCCCCCACGCCCCGCTCACCTTCGACATCGTGGACACCTGGATGAACCGCTCTCTGGGCGGCTGCCAGTACCACGTCGCGCACCCCGGCGGGCGCAGCTACGACACCTTGCCGGTCAACGCCTTTGAGGCCGAAAGCCGGCGCCTGTCGCGTTTTTTCCAGATGGGCCACACCCCGGGGCCGATGCACGCCGTGCCCGCCGTGCCCAGCCGCGAGTTTCCGTTCACGCTGGATCTGCGCAGCTAGGCTCCTAGCGCCTAGGCCGACTGTGGCATACTGAAAATCGTGACTGAAAGCGCCGCGCCTTTGTTTGACACCCCCCCAGATGTGGGCAGCGCGGCGGCGCTGGCTGCTGCACTGGCCGCCCCTGCCCCCAAAGGCCACCTCGACGAGCTGCGCCACGGCGCGCCCGACTCCACCGGGCTGTCGCCCCAATGGCAGCAGTTTTTCGACCATCTGGGGCTCGATGGCTTTGGCGACCTGCCACGGCGCCAGCAAAGCTTGGCCCAGCAGCTGCGCGACAACGGCGTCACCTACAACGTCTATGCCGACGAACACAGCCAGCAGCGGCCTTGGGCGCTCGACCTGTTCCCCATGATCCTGAGCCCAGAGGACTGGGCCCAGATCGAAACCGGCGTGCTCCAGCGCACCCGGCTGCTCAACGCCCTCATGGCCGACATGTACGGAGCGCGCACCCTGGTCCAGCAAGGCCTGCTGCCCACCGCGCTGGTGCAAGGGCACCCCGGCTACCTGCGCTCCATGCAGGGCTTGCAAGTGCCGGGCGACACCTGGCTGCACATCGCCGCCTTTGATCTGGCGCGCGGCCCCGATGGCCGCTGGTGGCTGGTGTCGCACCGCACCCAAGCGCCTTCGGGCCTAGGCTATTTGCTGGAAAACCGGATTGCGATTGCGCGCCAGTTCCCCAAAACCTTTGCCGACATGCGCGTGCAACGCCTGGCCGCCAGCTACAAGGCGCTGATGCAGGGCCTGATGCGACTGAGCCCCAAGGGCAGCGCGGCGCGCATGGCCCTGCTCACGCCCGGCCCCTACAACGAAACCTATTTCGAGCACGCTTACCTAGCGCGCTACCTAGGCCTAAACTTGGTCGAAGGCAGCGACCTGACGGTGCGCGACCGGCGCGTGTTCCTCAAAACCCTCAAGGGCCTAGAGCCGGTCGATGTGCTCATCAAGCGGCTCGACGACCAGTGGCTGGACCCGCTCGAGCTGCGCAGCGACTCGGCGCTGGGCGTGCCCGGCCTGATGCAGGCGCTGCGCTCGGGCAACCTGCTGCTGGCCAACGCCCCCGGTTCGGCGCCGCTGGAATCGAGCGCCATGCTGGGTTTTTTGCCGGCCATCTGCAAGCACCTGCTGGGCCAGCCTCTGGCACTGCCCTCGCTGGCCACTTGGTGGTGCGGCGAAGCGGCCAGCTTGCCCACCGCCTTGCCCATGCTCAGGCACAGCGTGGTCAAAAACACCTACACCGGCCGCGGCAACGAGACCGTGATCGGCCCCAGCCTGAGCGCCTCGGGCGTCGAGCAACTGCGCCGGCGCATCGTGCGCCAGCCCGACGAGTTCACGCTCCAGGCCTATCTGCCGCTGGCGCACAATCCCACGTGGAGCAGCGGCCACATCGACCCCCGGCCGGCCATGCTGCGCGTTTTTGCCTTGGCCGACGGCCCGCAGTCGTGGCGGGTGCTGCCCGGCGGCATGGTGCGCTTGGCCGCCAAGGGCCAGCAGATCGCGTCCATGCAGCGCGGCGGCAGCAGCGCCGACTGCTGGGTGCTCACCCACGGCGAGGTCGACCGCACCAGCCTGCTGCAAAGCGCGCCCAGCACCCTGACGGTGGCGCTGCAAAAACGCCCCATCACCAGCCGCTCGGCCGAAAACCTGTACTGGCTCGGACGCTACACCGAGCGCGCCGAAAACGCCGTCCGGCTGGCCCGCATCACCCTGCGATGCCTAGACGGCGAAGAGGCCGACTCCCCCGAGCTGCTGGCGTGGCTGTCGGCCTGCGCCAAGTACAACGGCTTGGTGCTGAGCGACGTGCCCAACGCACAGCAAGCGCCGCGCGTGTTCGAGCGCAGCCTGATCGCCCAACTCGCCGCCGACAGCGGCGCCACCGGAGTGGGCTACAACCTGCGCAGCCTGCGTCTGGTGGCCGGCAATGTGCGCGAGCGCTTGGCGCAAGAGCAACGCAAGCTGATCGAACGGGTGGACGACGAATTCAGCGCCCAGCACCAGCAGCTGTGCGCCGACGCCGACTACGCCAGCCCAGAGGCCCTGCAAGCCCTAGAGCGGGCCAGCGAACTGCTTGCGGCCATCACCGGGGCGCAGACCGACCGCATGATGCGCGACGACGGCTGGCGCATGCTCAGCATCGGCCGGCACATCGAACGCCTGACCATGCTCTCGCACGCCTTAGCCTGCGCCCTAGACACCGGCTGCGCCTTCAGCGACGACGGCTACGAAGCCGTGCTGGCCCTGTTCGACAGCACCATCACTTTCCACGCCCACTACCAGCAGCGGCGCGACCTGGTGGCCTTGCTGGACATGCTGGTCACGCACCGCGACAACCCGCGTTCGCTGGCTTGGGTGCTGTCCACCTTGCGCACGCGCGTGGCCAAACTGCCGGCGGCTCAGGGGATGGATCCCGCAACCTTGTTGCAAGACGTGCCCGACCCGGCCTCGTGGGACCTGATCGCGCTCAGCGGCGCACTGTCTGGCGCGGCGGGGCAGCAGAGCGCCCACCTAGGCTTGATCGAGCTGCTGCAAACGTGCGAACACGCCGCCTACCGCTTGTCCGACCAACTGGAGCACAGCTACTTCAGCCACGCGGATCGGCTCGGCCAGAGCATCGTGAGCTAAGCCGCACCAAGCCCCATGCGCCTGCACGTACGCCACCACACCCAGTACCACTACCCCAGCGCGGTGGTGCTGGCCAAGCACATGGCGCACCTGCGCCCGCTGGACATGGCCGGGCAAAGCGTGCTGGCGCACGAGCTGCGCATCAGCCCCGAGCCGGCCTGGCGCGACGACACCCCAGACGCCTTTGGCAACTGGCGCACCTTTTTTTCGCTGCAAAGCCCGCATGACGCCCTCGACGTGACCGCCGACAGCGTGCTCACCACCGCGCCGCCGCTGGCCCTGCCCGAGAGCGAGCCGTGGCCGCGAGTGCGCGCCGCGTTGCAGTACCACGCGCACCAGCCGCACCAGCCGGCGGCCGAGTTCATTTACCCATCGCCCTACATCCCCCGGCACGACGCGCTGGCCGCTTACGCGCGCAAGGCCTTCCCGGCCAAGCGCCCGCTGCTGCAAGCCTGCCGGGCGCTGATGGAGCGCATCCACCAAGACTGCCGCTACGAGAGCGCCAGCACCGACATCCACACCCCGGTGCTGCAAGCCCTGGAGCAGCGCAAAGGCGTGTGCCAAGACTTTGCGCACATCATGATCGGCTGCCTGCGCAGCCTAGGCCTGCCCGCGCGTTATGTGAGCGGCTACCTGCTCACGCAGCCGCCCCCCGGCAAACCGCGCCTGGTGGGCGCCGACGCCTCGCACGCCTGGGTGTCGGTGCCCTACGGTGGCCTGTGGCACGACTTTGACCCCACCAACAACCACTGCGGCACCCACCGCCCGAGCGAAGAATACGTCACCCTAGCCGTAGGCCGCGACTTCGGCGACGTCTCGCCGCTGCGCGGCGTCATCCACGGCGGCGGCGGCCACACCCTAAAAGTGGCCGTCACGGTGGCGCCGGAAGACGAGTTCGAGGCTTTGCTGGGTTGAGGGGGAAATCAGAGGCCGGCACTGATGTTCCTGCCCATGCGCCCAAAAGGCGTATTACACTTTGGGCATCGATAAGCCCGCTACAGCACCCAGGAGCCCACCATGTTGAGCGTCACGGTTTCGCCCAAGTTCCAAGTTGTCATCCCTCAGGCCGTGCGCGAGCAGTTGTGCATCGAGCCCGGACAAAAGTTGCAGGTGCTGGCTTACGAGAAGGGCATCATATTTTTGCCGCAAGAGACCGCGCAAGCCTTGCGCGGGTTTTTGCCCGGCATTGCTACCGATGTGGTGCGCGACGCTGACCGCGTATGAACGTGGTGGACTCCTGCGGCTGGCTGGAATACTTTGCCAATGGCGCGAACGCCGATTTCTTTGCCCCCGCCATTGAACGCCCAAACACCCTGCTGGTGCCGTCGCTGACCTTGTTTGAGGTGTTCAAGCGCATCTTGCAGCAGCGCACCGAAGCCGACGCCCTGCGCGCCATCGCGTTGATGCGGCAAGGGCAAGTCGCCGACTTGAACGACACCGTGGCACTGGGGGCTGCGCGACTGGCGCTTGAGCTGAAACTGACGTTGGCCGACAGCATCATCCTTTTTACTGCACGGCACCATGGCGCCCAGCTGTGGACGCAGGATGCCCACTTTGAGTCGGTGTCTGGCGTAAACTTTGTCCGCAAAGCGCCGGCGTGAATCGTGGCCCGGCCCATGGACCACCACACCCTGAGCGCCCTGCGCGAGCGCCACCCCGCTTGGCGGCTGCTGGCGTCGGCGCATGCGCCGCTGGTGGCGGGCTTTTTGCACCGGGTGTTCGTGCTGCCCAACGTGCGCCTGATGAACGCCGCCGATCTGGCCGAGGCGCTGGAAGACGAGCTTTACGCCCTGCGCGAGCAGTTGGGGCCCGAGGCCTACCCCAAGGGCGCGCTGGATTACTTGAACGACTGGGCCGCGCCCGACAAGGGCTGGCTGCGCAAGTTCTACAAGCCGGGCACCGACGAGGCGCAGTTTGACCTCACGCCAGC
>Ga0208609_100497_pt1 | contig 14941 bp, 15 predicted proteins | sample SubbioR11_8A_Apr_FD_184813 | JGI IMG/M metagenome (GOLD analysis project Ga0208609, IMG submission 184813) | Serpentinite rock and fluid subsurface biosphere microbial communities from McLaughlin Reserve, California, USA - CR11_8A_Apr (SPAdes) | ecosystem: Environmental > Terrestrial > Deep...
AATTTTTAGTGATTGTAGTCATCGGATAAAAATCTATAAGTAAAATTTTAAGATAAGGAAGGTGTTTTTGTGAAAAGCATCAATTCTGCACTGCATATCAGCTCACTAAACAGGGTCCCCCTGGGAATAAAAGTAAAGATAGTAGCTTCTATAATAGTAGCCTTGCTGATTAGTCCGACTATTGCAGTTTTTATAAATAACCTGGTTCAAAGAACGGGGCTTGTTTATGGAAACATAGCTGTATATGTGGCCACGGCTATTAATCTGTTAGTTGTATCAACTATTATACTTATCTGTCTTAACATCATCGTCTTAAAACCTATAAGGGTTCTGGCCAGCAAGTTAGAGCTTGCCGGTGACGGTGATCTGACAGCCCGGGTAGATTTTAAAAGCAGGGACGAGATGAAGGCCCTGGGGGATTTATTTAACATGATGCTCATAAACCAATCACAAATCATAGCCAATGTGAGACAAAAATCCAGTCATGTAGTAGAAGCTGCAACAGAAATGTCTGCATCCATGGAGCAGATAAGCAAGGCAACAAATCAAATAACCACCTCAATCCAGGAGGTGGCCAGCAATTCCGAAGAGCAGAACTCTTCTGTTGTTGAAACTTCCAGGGCTTTACTCCACCTGTCCAGCCTGGTCCAACTGGCCCAGACAAAAGCAAAAGAAGCCAATGAAATATCAAAACATACCAGAAAAAAGGCCGTGGAAGGCAAGGACAAGGTTCAGGGAACAGTTGAAGCCATGGAAGTGATTAGACAAAAGACCAATGAAGCAGTTGCAATAATTGAAGAACTTGACAAGGTATCCAAAGCCATTGGAGAGATAAGCACAACAATTAATAATATTGCAGAGCAGACAAACCTCCTGGCCTTAAATGCGGCTATAGAAGCTGCCAGGGCAGGTGAGCATGGCAGGGGTTTTGCCGTGGTAGCAGATGAAGTCCGGAAATTGGCAGAGGAGTCAAACAAGGGTGCAGGTGAGATAGCCAAGCTTATAAATGAAATGTCAAATAGAACAACCACTGCAGTTGGGTCAATTAATCAGGGCAAGGACGCTGTAAACAAGGGAGTTGCTGTGGTAAGTGAAACTAAAGATGCCTTTACACAGATTATAGAGGCAGTCAACAAGACAGAAGAAACGATAGATGCTATAGTGGATATTACCAGGGATGAGGTTGCAACCTCAGAAGAGATACTTCGATTAATTGAAAGTGTAGGCAGGATATCTGAAAAAACTGCCTCCTACAGTCAGGATGTGTCAGCCTCAGCCGAAGAACAAGCTGCCACTCTAGAGTCCCTGTCTGAAATAGCCAGGCGCACCAGGGATGTTGCAACTGAAATGGAGGCAGCTGTAGAGAAATTTAAAGTGTCTGCGTAACTTTGTTCATATATCCCCATAACAATACATATATATCTAAAAAGATATCATCACCTTACACCTGAACTTAGGATGTAGGGTGAAATTGTTTGGGAGGGGACAAGGTGCGAAAGCTGGTAGCCTTAACAGTTCTTTTTGTTCTAATTGGTATAATCATAGTGCCTGTACTAATAGTAAGCAACTTTAAAGAAGCTGAAAAGCCTCCTGAAATTGTGGAAACAGGCGAATACAATATTACAGTTTATTTCCATGAAACAGGTGAAACCAGGGTATTGCCGTTAGATGCCTACCTTGTGGGAGTTCTGGCAGCAGAAATGCCGGCAGAGTTTGAGATTGAAGCACTAAAGGCACAGGCCGTGGCTGCCAGGACCTATGCCTTGAGAAGACTTACGTTAAACGCTGACAATAGTGCTCACCCGGAGGCAGCAGTGTGTACCAATCCAAATCATTGTCAGGCCCACATGTCATCTGAGGAGATGAAATCCAGATGGGGAATGATAAATTATTTTAGATACAAGAGCAAAATGGAGGAGGCAGTCTATTCTACTAAGGATATGGTCCTTACCTATGAAGGGCGCCTTATAGAACCTGTATATCACTCTACAAGCAATGGCAAAACAGAGAATTCTGAAGATGTGTGGTTGAACAAGATACCCTATCTTCGCAGTGTAGAAAGTCCATGGGATAAAGATTCCCCCCGTTTCCAGGAGACAAAAACCCTTACATTATGCCAGGTGGATGATGCCCTGGGAACAAACCTGGAAGCCTTGCCTGCTTCAGCCATGCAGGGCACAAACCAGGAGGTTATCAGGGTATTGGAAACCACAGGAACCAATAGAATAAAAAAGCTGAATATTAACGGCAGAACCTTAATGGGGACAGATGTGCGAGCAGCCCTTGGCTTGAATTCCACCCATTTTGCCTGGCAGCTGCAAGGTGACAGGATTACCTTTGTAACCAGGGGCTTTGGCCATGGTGTGGGCATGAGCCAGTATGGAGCTAATGGCATGGCAAAAGCAGGTGCCACCTATGAAGAAATCCTGAAACATTATTACACAGGGGTTGAGCTGGAAAAGCTTACGCAGTAACCAGGGGGACGGTTCTTCTGGCTAAAACTCCTCATCACCCAAGTTTAAAAAAAGCAATATATGGAAATAATAAGCTTGAGGTGATGTTTTAGTGAAAAAAATCAAAATACCAGACATTTTAAAGCCATATAAAAAAATAGATTTAAACATGGTAAAAAGAAAGGCAAAGGATTATTTAGAATCATTTAAAGAAAAGGCTTTACTATTTAAAGAAAAGGCTTTGCTAGCTGTAAAAAAAACAGGGAGTATGAGCAGCCATCTAAAAGCCAGGGCGGTTAAAATGCCAAAGGCGGCTCTTTTGGCTGCTGCCATAATAGCTGCAGCAGCTATAGGTTCAGCTGCATATTATTCAGGAATTATAAATACTTTTGTTAAAGAAGAAACACCCCATGTAGAGGTAAACCTGGAGCAGGAGCCTGAGGTAAAGACTGTGCCATCGGCAATACCAGGAGCTCCAGATGTCATTGGAACTCCCTCTTATCCTGAGAAAGGTCAGAAGGAAACCAACCCTGGCACTAATCAAAGCCAGGGCCCTGGCACCAGCCAGAGTCCTGACATCAGCCAGAGCTCCGGCCCTGACATTGGCAAAAACCCAAATATTTCTGAGCCCAACATGGCAGCAGACAATAAAATTAATTTAAGCTTGATAGCTCCTGCTGGGGGCAGGGTAATCAGAGAATTTGGCTTTAACTACAGCAAAACTTACAGGGATTACAGGTTCCATGATGGAATCGACATTGAAGTTCCCCAGGGAGCCCCCGTTGTAGCTGCAGCAGACGGCAAGGTGGCAAAGGTGGCTTATACTGAAATTGAAGGCTATACCATTACCATAGAACATGGAGCTTACTTTCAGACCCACTACAAGCACCTTACAGAGGTTTCTGCTGCACGGGGGGATACTGTGAAGCAAGGGCAGGAGATAGGCAGGATTACAGAAGCCGGCTCTTACCTGCATTTTGGGATTACCCATAAAGGCAATAAAGAAGATCCTCAAAAATATATAGAGCAGTAGCTGTCATTACAGCATCTTACAGTATTTTACAGTATTTGGGATTGCAGCTGCCACTAAAATAGTGTATACTATCATTGTATACACTATTTTAGTGTGCACTATTATTGTGAAGGAGGCATGAAGGGTGAAGAATATAACTTTCAATATTGATGAGGATGTTATAGAAAAAGCCAGGGCTAAAGCCCAAATGAATAAGACCACTTTAAACAGCCTAGTTAAGGAATGGCTTAGTGATTATATAAAAAATACAAATATACCTAGGGAATTAGACAGCTTTATGTCAAAAACAAATTATGTGGAAGCAGGAAGGAGCTTTAGCAGGGATGAATATAACGAAAGATAGATACTTTATTGACACGAATATTATCATTTATCTGTTTTCAAAAAAAGAACCTGCTAGACAAAAAGCAGCCAAGGAAATTTTAAATAACGCACACATAACTGGCAAAGGAGTTATTAGCTATCAAGTTATTCAAGAGTTTTGCAATGCTGCTCTTAAAAAATTTGAAGTACCTTTAAGTTTGGAGGATTGTAAAACCTTTATAAATAATTTTATGTTTCCTATATGTGGCATTTATCCTGGGATTGACATTATTAATACTGGCATGGATATAAAATTTGAAACAGGATATGGTTTTTATGACAGTCTTATCCTGGCCGCAGCTTATAAGGGCAATTGTAAAGTAATATACAGTGAAGATTTAACCTCAGGACAAAAAATAAGAGATATGGTTATTTGCAATCCATTTCTTTAATGTCAATTACCCAAACTTTAAAGCCACCCCTTGACTGCCTTTAATACCAGAGGCAGTTTTTTACACTATCAGAAAATATAAGTTCCACAAGGTAGATAGTGGTCGGCTAAAACGCAGCGTCTAAGCTGCATAGCCGACATTAGAACGTCTAAGTTCGTCATTCACTAGACTAAGGCTTCCGCCGACGTCAGAAGACTTGGCGCCCTAAAGGACGGGTATTTCTACGCATTAAAAATGCTAGAACTACTGGCGCAAGCCAAATTTTGTTTTATGCTCACCATTTTAAATATAAATGTGATAATAGAAACAAAATACCTAACAATTATGTGATTTATTGACTTGCAAATGGCAATATGGCTCCGTGTTTTTCCATGAACAACCTGCGCCTGGACAATGACCTGCTGAATATTCCGCTGTTCATGGCAGATTATGCCGATAAAATCATTGGGATGGCATTAAAACAGATGGAGAGTTACCCAAAACTTTAAAGCCACCTGAAAATATACCAGAACAGTTAAAAACTTTAATGCTGTTGAATGTTCTTTTTGTGACCAAAGCCTCATATAGATTAAAAGAAAAATAACCAAAAGGGAGGCCCTTTGGATGCAAGATTACATTCGTCAGCGGGTTTTAGATATCTCCAAGTATATAATCAAGGAGGGCACAACTGTACGCTCTACAGCCGATATTTTTGGGGTAAGCAAAAGTACAGTTCACAAGGATGTTACAGAGAGACTGCCCAGGATCAATGAAGAACTGTTTCTAGAAGTAAAGAAAATTTTGGAGAATAACAAGGCAGAAAGACATATTAGGGGCGGAGAGGCCACCAGGAAAAAATATAAGCAAAATAATGTTTCTTAAATTAAATTTTTTAAAGGATTTTGTTTTTTTTTGGAGAATTGTGGACGTATTAATGATTTAATTCATAATTTTCACGGGACAAGCATAAGCAGAAGGGAGATATATATGTTTGGCTGGGGCACTGATATTGGAGTAGATTTAGGAACAGCAACAGTTCTAGTATTTGTAAAGGGCAAGGGAATAGTTTTAAATGAGCCGTCAGTTGTGGCTATTGACAAAAAAACAGGCCAGATATTTGCAGTTGGAGAGTCTGCACGTAAGATGCTTGGCAGAACACCTGGCAATATTGTAGCTATTAGACCTTTGAGGGAAGGTGTTATAGCTGACTATGATTCTACAGAGCGAATGCTCAGGTATTTTATAGAAAAGGCCTGCGGCAGGAAATTTTTTTTCAAGCCCCGGGTAATGGTCTGCATCCCCTCTGGAGTAACTGGTGTAGAGGAAAGGGCAGTTAGAGAGGCAGCCATGCAGGCTGGTGCAAGGCAGGCCTATTTAATCGAGGAACCCATGGCTGCTGCTTTAGGAGCAGGACTTGATATTTCTGATGCCAATGGAACCATGATAGTTGACGTTGGCGGAGGCACAACAGACGTTGCCGTATTATCTTTAGGCGGTATAGTTTGCTCCAAGTCGCTGCGTGTTGGCGGTGACAAATTTGATGAGGCAATAGTACGCTACATACGCAGAGAATTTAACCTGATGATAGGCGAAAGAAGTGCTGAGGAGCTTAAGATACATATTGGTACGGCTTATATTAAAAGTGCCAAGGCAGATGCTGTCATGGATGTGCGGGGAAGAGACCTGGTATCTGGTCTGCCAAAAACAGTTCCCATTTCAGGAAAGCAGATTCACCATGCAATTCTTGAACCAGTAGAAGCAATAGTTGCAGGTGTCAAGGAGGTACTTGAAAAAACTCCCCCGGAGCTTGCATCTGATATTATCAACAAGGGTGTAGTCATGACTGGAGGCGGTGCCATGCTGCACGGCCTGGATGAATTGCTCCAGGAAGAAACAGGGCTACCCATCCATCTGGCAGACGACCCCATCTCATGTGTGGCTCTAGGCACAGGAAAAGCCCTGCAGATGCTTGATGTATTAAAGGACACAGGCATGGTTTCCAAAGGATTGGTTTAAAGTAAAAGTCAGTTGTCGCCAAACAGGCTGATGACTGGCTTTTTATTTTTCAAATTCAAACTATTGTTGCTAATAATAGTGGCAACCGCACCATGCGGTGCCGATTACCTTATTTATATTATAACAGGAAAAAACAAACAGATTTTAATATTCTTTAAGATTTTTTTCACAGCTTGCTATGTTGCTAAAATCCTTGTCATCGTGCAGCAAATAAAGATCATTGTCTATAGCTGTTTGAGCTATTAATAAATCCACAGTGCTTCGTATAGTAAAGCCATTTTTTCTGCAGTTATAATAGATCAAAGCAGCTGCTTTGTATGAACTTATTTCGTCTTTTAAATTATAGAATGTTTGGGTAACTAGATAATCATCTAGAAGCTTAAACTCTTTATCAGTTTTGGCCCCCTGCAGCAGTTCCTGATAAATAAGATTATTTATCCCAAATGGTATGTCATGTTGAAGAATCGCTTCAAATTTTTTTACCTGTTCAGTAGTGCTGCCTTTAAAAAAACTAATCAAAATTGAAGTATCAACTAAGATCATTCAGATTTTCCTTCCCTCATTTTCTTGTGATTGTAATCCTCGGAAAAGGAAATTTTTCCTTTTAATTCTAGTAAATTTTTCTTTTTATGATTGGCAACATACTGCTTTAAAGCCATATGGATTAATTCCTTTTTTGTTTTTGCTTTGCTCAGTTTAAAGGCCTCTTTTAATAATTCCTCATCTAAAATAATATTTGTCCTCATGGATACACACTCCCTCATACACATATTAATACACACTAATGCCACTTGTCAACATTTTGTATCATTTATCATGTAATTCCCCATACTAAAACTAATGATTTTAATACTACAGCGAAAGGTTGTTCGTTTCGTTACATTCCTACGCCATAGGGACGGTTCCATCGTCTTCCCTTCGGACCTTCGCTGCACTGCGGTGACCCTCGAACCGTCCCCATGGCTCCGCTAATTGCTAAATTTTGCTGTAGTATTAATTGTATAGGGGATTTAGAATTATATGAAAAAGTTTTTGCTTATACTAGTCCTGCTGCTTATACCGCCCATGTTTTTGCCTGTATCATCCAGCCTGCCGCCTGATACATATAGCTTGCCCCAAAACTGGGAGGAAAGTTACATGGAAGAAAACAGGCTTGAGTATCATTATAGTCTCATAGAGGAAAGACAGCCAGTGAGCCATTACAATGATATACAAGAAATCCATTACAATGGCATACAAGATAGTAAAATAGAAAGTCATGACAATGCTATACATGACAATGCCGCAAAGGATAGTAAAAAGAATAGTAAAATAGAAGACCATGGCACTGCCCTGGAAAACAGCAGACTGCGTGAGCACCCAATTAGCATAGAAGTTGCCGCACCGGATACCACATCAGATACCATACCAGTTGCCGCACCAGATGCTGACCTTCCCCAACTAACCCGGCAGGAGCAGCTCCACAAACAAGCAAGCCCTGGAGAACTTGCTGAAGAGAACAAGCACCTTGCCCGCCAGCAAAGAAACAGCCAGACAGATAATCTAAACATTTTATTCATTGCAGCAGAAAGGGATAGGCTGTTAATGACTGCCATCTATAGTATTAACTACAAGGGCAAGAAGGAAGACTTCAAATCTGGGAGTGTTTTCTTTCCAGGCAATATGCAGATAATATCTGACGGCAAAACTTATTTGCTCCAGGAATTATTAAAGGATCTGGGAAAAGATGACTACGGATGGACATTGGTGAAGATATTAGAGCAGCTAATGGATATTAATATAGCCTATCATGTCATCATTGATAAGGCAGTTTTAACAGAGGCAGAAAAAATTCTTGATCCCCTGATTGTAGATGGCGAAAAGGTTAACCTTGAGGACATATTTGAGATGCCCGCATCTGAGAAGGATAAGGCCATTCTAGGACAGCTTATGGAACAGTTTACCAGGCCAACAGCCTTTTTCTGCAAGCTCCCTGCCCTGGTTATTAAATCATCACAGCATATAAAAACAGATTTCCCTTTAACCCCGGAAAATCTCTGGCTCCACTTCCGCATAGCCAGGAATGTGAATAGGGAGGAAATAGATAAGGTTATTCTGGATAAAGACACCCCTGAGGACATGCTCAAGGATATAATCTATAAAATCACAAATTAGATTAAAATCTAAAGCCCCGGTTTTATTAATTACCAGGGCTTTCATGTATTTTTTGGGGGCACATCTAGCCATAACATAAAGTTATATCTAAAATTAGGATGTGCCCTTTACTTTAAAGTGCCATTTTTTTTGTTGTGCGATTGCTTGAGTATTTGAGCTCTTCTTCTAGATCCATGATCTCTACCAAAAGCTTTACCTTGTCACTGCTCTTGGCATTTCTGTAATCCTTTAGAAGATTGTTTCTTTTATACTCGAGATAATTTGGTCTTTTTCTCATGACTTCATCCCCTTTCACGAAATAGTTGCTAAAGATTGAATTTTTAAAATATATAAAAATCTAATGCTAAACTAGACAAGTTTGCCAGCTGTGTCTATATGTAATGCTTTACAATCTATACACTATTTGTCGTTTTATTTGATACAAGTATAACATGCAACATTGTGAAAGTAAATACTTTAACAAAACAATTGCCTTTAGAATACAATTTTGGCAAGTATTTTACCAAAAAAATTGAATTATCTAATTTTCGCATATAAGCAGGTAGCCAGTAGAAATATGTCGAATAATTAGCAAAAAGAATTTAGAACCCAGAACCCAGAATTCAGAATTCAGAATTCAGAACCCAGAATTCAGAAGGAAGTACTTTTAACATTCTTGAGCAAGGATTCCCCACCTCTTAGATGAGGGAATCCTTATCAAGATGCAAAGGGCAAATTTTATATAAGGATTCCCCACCTCTTAGGTGGGGGGAGTATTCACATGACAGATTTTATTCTTAACTATTGACTTTTGTATATTGACTCTTGTATTCTAAACAACGAGGTGACTAAAATTGTTCAAAAAGCCCCTGATTATAATAACCCTGTCAGCTTACATGGCCATATTATTATTGGTCTCATCCCTGGGAAGTGCTGTGGGCTCATCTAAACCCCAGCCAGGCAGCCAGGAAGATCCCCTGGTTACAAAATCCTATGTGGATAGATATCTTAATGAAAGAATAACACCTCTGGAAAATGCCGTAAAAAATCTTGCCAACCAGGTTGCCCAGCTGGAAAAAAGGGTTAATGACCTAAAGCAAAGCTTCAAGCCTCCCATCAGGCTGATTATAAACAGCAAGACAGCCCATATAGGTGAAAAGGCTCATGCCCTGGAAACAGCACCTTTTATAGCAGACGGAAGGACAATGGTACCCTTCAGGTTTATAGGGGAAACCCTGGGAGCCAGGGTTGATTGGGAGCCTGCCACAAGGACAGTATCCTATGTGCTTGCTGATACAAGGATTGAATTTCCCATTGGCTCAACAACAGTAATGATTAATGGAAGGGCCCAAAAGGCAGATGTACCAGCCAGACTTGTAAATGGCAGAACCTTTGTCCCCGTGAGAATGGTAAGTGAACAGCTAGGAGCCAGGGTTGACTGGAACCCCAGTACTCGCCAGGTAACCATTTTTCCCTGAACATAACATTAAAATTTGTTATGTCATTTCCAAAAATATTTATGGTATAATGTACCCTGAAACATTTTGCATGTCTTTAGCGTCTAATTTATTGGTTAGTTGTTTAGTTGGTTAGGTAGAAAGCTGGTAAGTTGGAAAGGGTTTAGGTTTTATTCTGCCTCCTGATTCTGCATTCTGACTTCTGCCTTCTGTATTCTGAGATAGGAGGTTAACCCAAAATGCGTAAGAATATATTCGGGGACATTCCCCGAGGATATATCAGGGGGGTGTCCCCTTTCCTTGTCGCATTTATTATTTTCATGATGTTTGGACTTCTTTTCCACTGGTATGACAGTACCCAGAAAACAGCCATAGACAATGGAGAAATTGTAGCTGAAGAGGAAGAATTAATAGACCCAATGAATATACTTATTCTAGGTCTTGACGTGGCAAAGGGCAGCACGGGCAGAACAGACACCATCATGCTTTTAAACTTTAGGCCTGACAGGGATGAGGTTTATCTCATGTCCATACCTAGGGATACTAGGATAAAGATAAGGAGAAGCAATGATAAAATTAACGCTGCCTATGCATATGGCGGTGCAGAGCTTGCAAGAAAGACAATAGAAGAATTTCTAGATATTGAAATAGATCATCATATTGTATTAAACTATGAGGCTTTTGTGACCCTCATTGACCTGGTTGGCGGCATTGAAGTGGAAGTTCCTGTTCGCATGCATGTTCCAGCTGAAAACATTAATTTACGGCCAGGACTTCAAAAACTAGACGGGGCAGGCGCCCTGGCATATGCTCGTTTCCGCGGTACAGCCGAGGGAGATCTGGGCAGGGCCAAAAGGCAGCAGGAAATCATCAAGCTCCTGGCTGCCGAACTCTTACAGCCTAGAATGGTTATCAAGCTGCCCCAGATTATCCAGACCATGACAGACTATGTTGAGCATGACTTTTCAGCTGCTGAGCTTATGAGGTTTGCAGCAGTAGCTGCCAGATCCAAAAACAAACCAATTGAATCCCTGATGCTTCCTGGAACCAATCAAAAGCTAAATGGTATTTGGTACTATATTGTCAATGAAAAACAGCTGCCGGAGGTTGTTAAGAATTTTCAATAATTAGCGATTAGGTGGGAAGTTGGACAGCAGAAAGGAAAACAGGAAACAGAAAAGAAGAATAGGGCCTAGCTTTTTTCTAACTCTGACTTGACTAATAGGTTTTATGTTTTTGGGGTTCTATTCTTAATTCTGACTCCTGTATTCTGACTCCTGTATTCTGACTTCTGGCTTCTAAGTTCGGGGACGTTCCTTTAGGTGGGTCCCCATACATAAACCGAAGAAAGGTGAGCTGCCATGAGAAGGAAAAGAAGCTTCTATAATAAAATTAAGAATTTCTTTTGGCAAGAGATAGATGAAGACGGCAATCCAATTAAACATGAAGAATATGAAGAAGAATATGAAGAAGACATTAAAATCTACACAATCGGGGACGTTCCTTCAGGTGGGTCCTACCTTATTGCAGCCATCCTTGTTTTTGCTGCCTTTGTCCTTGCCTTTAGCGGCTACTTATTTGCCACCCACTGGTTTGGCAGCGGCATTGCCCATGGTGGCGATGGCAAGCCCCTTGATATAGGTGGATTGTTCTCCAAGAAAGATAATATAGAAAAGATATTAATTATTGGTGTGGATGAAAGACCTGGAGAAGGTGCTAGGGCTGATACAGTTGTCCTGGCAATTATAAATACTACAAATCCGGAGCTCAAACTTCTGTCAATTCCCAGGGATACACGTGTAGTAATTCCCAGACGTGGAAATGATAAAATCAACCATGCCCAGGCCTATGGAGGAGCAAAACTCCTTACAGAAACAGTAAGCGATTTTTTAGACATTAAGGTTGACAAATATGTCCAGCTAAACTTTAACAGCTTTAAAGAAGTTGTGGATATACTAGGTGGTATAGAATACACTGTTGAAAGGAGGATGTTTTATCGTGCTGAGAACATAGACTTAAGAGCCGGCAAACAGATTTTAAATGGTGACAAGGCCCTCCAGTATGTTCGTTTCCGTAGTGATGGCAGGGGGGATGTGGGCAGGGTTGAACGCCAGCAGAAGTTCATGATGGAATTCATTGACCAGAAGCTGGAATTAAAGAATGTACTTAAGATACCTGAGCTGGCAGGAGAAATAAGCCGCAGCGTCAGAACCAATCTAAGTATTGCAGAAATGGTTTCCATTGCCATGGCTATGAAAGATCTTGAAACTGAAAAAGTACACACAGAAATGCTCCCAGGTGAACCGAGATACATTGGTGGTGTAAGCTACTGGATACCCAGCACCCAGAATCTCGATGAAATATTTATAAAGGAGACAGAAGACAGTATACAGAAAACACAAGAATAAAGAATACAGAATTCAGAATTCAGAAGAATAAAGTTCTTGCTCCTAAAGCCCTTATTCTGACTCCTGACTTCTGACATCTGACTTCTGCTCTATAGAGGTGTGTCCCCATACCTTAAAAAGGAGTTTAACAATGAAAGTAGATAAATTCGGGGACGTTCCTTCAGGTGGGTCCCCATACAAGGAGTTTAAAAAATGAAAGTAGATATTCTAGGCTGCAAAGTGGATCGGATCGGTATGAACGAAACCCTGCAAAAAATCGAAGAATTTATCCAATCAGGAAAACCCCATCACATAATCACTTTAAATGCCGAAATCATCTACAAGGCACAAAGTGACCCTAGATTAAAGGAAATTATAAATGAGGCAGACCTAGTTACACCTGATGGTTCAGGTGTGGTTTGGGCTTCCAGGTACTTAAATGCTCCGGTACAAGAGAGGCTAACAGGCATAGATCTCACACAAAAGCTGGCAGAGCTGGCTCCAAAGAAGGGCTGGACCTTCTATTTGTACGGAGGCGCCCCTGCAGTTGCTGAAGCGGCTGCAGAGAATCTCCAGAAAAAGCATAATGGATTACAGGTAGTAGGCACTTGCCATGGATACATATCAGATGCCCAAAAGCAAAACCTCCTTGAAGACATAAGGAAAAAAAAACCGGACATTCTCCTGGCAGCCTTGGGAGCCCCTAGACAGGAATTTTGGATAAAAGACCACCAAAAAACCCTGCAGGTTCCCGTATGTATAGGAGTAGGAGGCAGTTTTGATGTCATATCAGGCAGGGCCAAAAGAGCTCCAGTGTTCTTTCAAAAGGCAGGCTTAGAATGGCTTTACCGCCTCATGAAGGAACCCCACAGGATAGGCCGCATGACAGCCCTACCCAAGTTCTCCCTCCTGGTGAGATTAAAAGGCAGAAAAAATAAGTTCGGGGACATTCCTCGGCCATAAAGCTATACATTATTGTAACTGAGGTGTGTCCCCATTCCTTGAAATAAATTTTTAAGGAAGCAGGAATTATTTCCATGCTTGTCTAATATATTAATTTGGAAGATTTTTCTTAGTTTTCTTTGACTCCTAAATTTGGGGACATTCCTGCTCCCCGGAAAGCAGCTAATAGTTTAGCAGGTGTGTCCCCATACATTAACCAAAAAAAGTTTAAAACTTTTTGAAGGGATAATGAACCCAACTTGCGTATTAAATAGTGTAGGACAAATTAAGTTAGTTTCCAGAATAAGGTTTTAGAATTTCAGGTTTTAAGATTTTCTTCTGAATTCTGACTTCTGTATTCTGAAACTATATACCCTTTAGGTTAATATGCTGACGTAGAAATAACTAATATTGAAAGGAGTGATGTTTCACTTAGGGGAACATTAAAAATGTGTTTATCTTTTCAATAACCGTCTTGCTGCACTAGTGGAAAAACCGGAAGAAACAAAAATCGATCTTTGAAAACACAAAAAGGGGGAAATAATAAGGTATGAAGAGATCATTAGTAGTAGTTTTAACCATCGCAGTCCTTCTCTTCGCTTTCGCCGGCGTAGCATCTGCTAACCAGGATGCTGCTGCTGAAAGATTAAAAGGCTTTGGCGTGATTGAAGGATTTCCCGATGGCACATTAGGACTTGACAGAGACATTACACGTGCAGAATTTGCAAAAATTGCAGTTCTAGCCAGAGGAATGGGAGACGCAGCTGCATTGCTAGGTGGAACTGCCAGCCATTTCAGTGATGTCCAAACCAACGCCTGGTTCACTGATTGGATAAATGTAGCAACCAGCCAGAACATTATCAAAGGATATCCAGATGGAACCTTCCGTCCAAATGCTAACATTACTTATGCAGAAGCAGTTACAATGATTTTAAGAGTTCTTGGTTACAATGACAACCTTCCAGGTGCATGGCCAATGAACTACCTTGTAAAAGCTGCTGACCTTGGAATTACTAGTGGCGTAGTTACCAATGCAGGTGCTAATGCAGTTCGTGGTAACGTGTTCATTATGTTAAGCAGAGCATTAGATGAAAAAGTAGTTCGCTGGGACAGTGACTTAGGAGAGTTTGTTAATAGAAAAACTGCAGATAATGAGTTTACCTTACTTCAGTGGATGCTAGGCTCTCGTGAGAAGACTGAAGGTGTGGTAACTGCTAACACTTACACTGACACAAGACTAAAAGCCAATGAAATCAGAATTGACGGCGTTGTTTATAAGCTAATGGGCAACAACGATGTTAACTGGTTGCTTGGCTTAGAAGTTAAAGCTTACCATAAAGATAAAGATGTTTACTTTGTAGAAGTTAAAACTAATGCAGATGATATTATATTTGATAAGCTAAATGCTAATATAGCATCAGGTGCAAAAGAGGTAAGTTTATTAGGTAAAGATGATAAGTTTGATATAGCTCCTGGAGCTAGATTTGTTATCTTCGAAAAAAATGGAAACATCAGAACAGCAACTGCTAATAGTGCTGGTGCGCTAGAAGCAGCAGTAGCTAGACCAGCTTTTGGTAAGTTTGTTTTAGAAGATGGGGACATTGCATTTGCATGGATATTTGAAGCTGTAGATACTAAATATGCTGGCGTTGTCACAAAGGTAGACGGCGACATCATTGAATATCTTGCTTTAGAGGATGCAGAGTATGACATCGACTTAAAAGACTATGATGCAGTTTATGTTTTAGATCGTCAGCTAAGAGCAATTGACATAGATAAAGTGGAT
>Ga0208609_100498_pt1 | contig 14931 bp, 9 predicted proteins | sample SubbioR11_8A_Apr_FD_184813 | JGI IMG/M metagenome (GOLD analysis project Ga0208609, IMG submission 184813) | Serpentinite rock and fluid subsurface biosphere microbial communities from McLaughlin Reserve, California, USA - CR11_8A_Apr (SPAdes) | ecosystem: Environmental > Terrestrial > Deep...
CGGGCCCGCGCGCGCGCCGGCCGCCGCCTCCGAGCGCATCGACAGCGCGATGCGCCCGCGCGCGAGGTCGACCTCGACGACGCGGACCTCGACCACGTCGCCGGCCTTGACGACCTCGCGCGCATCGCGCACGTAGCGGTCGGCGAGCTGGCTGACATGCACCAGCCCGTCCTGGTGCACGCCGAGGTCGACGAAGGCGCCGAACTGCGCGACGTTGCTGACCGTGCCCTGCAGCGTCATGCCGGGGCGCAGGTCCTCGATGCGCTCGACGCCGTCGTTGAAGCGCGCCGCCTGGAAGTGCGGGCGCGGGTCACGGCCGGGCTTGTCGAGCTCGGCGAGGATGTCGCGCACCGTGATCGCGCCGAAGCGGGCGTCGGCGTAGGCCTCGGGCCGCAGCGTGCGCAGCACCTCGCTGCGGCCCATCAGCTCGGTCACCGGACGGCCGGTGGCGGCCAGCAGGCGGTCGACCACCGGGTAGCTCTCGGGGTGCACACCGGTCATGTCGAGCGGGTTGTCGCCGTCGCGGATGCGCAGGAAGCCGGCGGCCTGCTCGAAGGTGCGCGGCCCCAGCCCGGCGACGGCGAGCAGTTGCTGGCGGTTGCGGAAGGCCCCCTGTGCGTCGCGCCAGCGCACGATCGCCGCGGCCACCGTCGGGCTCAGCCCCGAGACGCGGGCGAGCAGCGGCACCGAGGCGGTGTTGAGGTCGACGCCGACCTTGTTGACGCAGTCCTCGACGACGGCGGCCAGCGCGCGCGCGAGCTCGCCCTGGTCGACGTCGTGCTGGTACTGGCCGACGCCGATGCTGCGCGGGTCGATCTTGACCAGCTCGGCCAGCGGGTCCTGGACGCGGCGGGCGATGCTGACCGCGCCGCGCAGGCTGACGTCGAGGTCGGGAAACTCGCTGCTGGCCAGCTCGCTGGCCGAGTACACCGACGCCCCGGCCTCGCTGACGACGACGCGCTCGAGCCGCGCGCCGGGGGCGAGCGCCTGCACGCGCCGCAGCAGCTCGGCGGCGAGGCGGTCGGTCTCGCGGCTGGCCGTGCCGTTGCCGATCGCGATCAGCTCGACGCCATGCGCGGCGACCAGCCGCGCGAGCGTGTGCAGCGCGCCGTCCCAGTCGCGCCGCGGCTCGTGCGGGTAGACCGTGGCGGTGGCCAGCAGCTTGCCGGTGGCGGCGACGACGGCCACCTTGACGCCGGTGCGGATGCCCGGGTCGAGCCCCATCACGACGCGCGGCCCGGCCGGCGCGGCCAGCAGCAGGTCGCGCACGTTCTCGGCGAAGACCCGGATCGCGACGCCCTCGGCAGCTTCGCGCAGCCGCGCGAACAGGTCGCGCTCGAGGCTCAGGCTGAGCTTGACCTTCCAGGTCCAGGCCACGGTCCTGCGGATCAGCTCGTCGCCGGGACGACCGGCGGGCTGCCAGCCCAGGTGCGCGGCGATGCGCAGCTCGGCCGGCGTTGGCTGCCCCGGCGGCGTGGCCTCGGGCAGGGCCAGCCGCGCGTCCAGACACTCGAGCGCTCGCCCGCGCAGCACGGCCAGCGCGCGGTGCGAGGGCACCTGCGCGATCGGCTCCTCGTAGTCGAAATAGTCGCGGAACTTGGCGACCTCGGGCTGCGCCGGGTCCTTGCCCTCGACCCGCGTCGAGCGCAGACGGCCCTGCGTCCACAGCCACTCGCGCAGGCTGCCGACCAGCGCGGCGTCCTCGGCCCAGCGCTCGGCGAGCAGGTCGCGCACGCCCTCGAGCACGGCGGGGGCGTCGGCGTAGCCGGCCGCGGCGTCGACGAAGGCCGCGGCTTCGGCCAGCGGCTCGAGCGCGGGGTCGGCCCACAGCCGGTCGGCCAGCGGCTCGAGGCCGGCCTCGCGGGCGATCAGGCCCTTGGTGCGGCGCCTGGGTTTGTAGGGCAGGTACAGGTCCTCGAGGTCCTGCTTGGTCGCCGCCGCCGCGATCGCCGCACGCAGCTCGGGCGTGAGCCGGCCCTGCGCTTCGATGCTGGTCAGCACCGTGGCACGGCGCTGGCCGAGCTCGCGCAGGTAGGCCAGCCGCGTCTCGAGCAGGCGCAACTGGGCGTCGTCGAGGCCGCCGGTGGCCTCCTTGCGGTAGCGGGCGATGAACGGCACGGTGGCGCCGCCGTCGAGCAAGTCGACCGCGGCGGCGACCTGCGCCGGGCGCGCCTTCAGCTCGTCGGCGATCTGCAGCAGGATCGGGTCCAAGGCTTTTCGGGTCGGGGTGGTCGGACAGAAGGCGCGCAGTGTGCCATCGTCCGGCCGCCGCGCCCGCCGCGCGCGCCGCCACCGGCGTCGTCGACCTCGATCCCGATGCCGTTGGCGACGACGCGCATGGCCGGCCTGCCTGAACCGCCGCGGCCGGGCTCAGCCCGTTGGCGGTCGCGACCGCCGCAGCGCGACCAGCTCGTGCAGCAGCAGCGCGAGCAGCACGACCGAGCCGCCGGTCAGCGCGGCCGGCGAAGGCGTCTCGCCGGCGCCCAGCCAGGCCCAGGCGACGCCGAAGATGACCTCGAGCAGGGCCAGCAGCGAGACCTCGGGCGCACTGAGCACGCGGGCGGCGAGTACCGCCAGCACGCAGGGGATGGCCAGTTGCACGACGCCCAGCAGGGCCAGCCAGCCGATGTCGCTGGGCGTCGCGGCGAACGGCAGCGACAGCGGCAGCGCCAGCAGCGCGGCCAGCACGGCACCGAGCAGCACCGCGGCGAGCATGTCGGGGGGCCGCCGGCCCGGCCCGCTGCGCGGCCCGGCTTCGCGCGCGGGTTCGCGCTCGCGCTGGCGCAAGGCCTGCAGCAGGGTCCAGTTGACCGCAGCGGCCACCGGCAGCGCCAGCGCCACCGCCACGCCCAGCGCATGCGTGCCGCCGGCGCCACCGATGTCGCGCGCGTACATCCACGCGATGCCGGCGCCGGCGGCGACGATCGCCGCCCAGGTCCGCGCGGCCAGCCGGTGGCCCAGCGCGAACCGCGCGGCGATCGCCGTCAGCAGCGGCGTCAGCGCCATCGTGACCAGCACGTTGGCCACCGTGGTCAGGGTCAGCGCGACCATGAACGCGGTGAACATCACGCACCAGCACAGCGCCGACAGCCACAGCGCCGCGCCCCCCTCGCGCAGTGCGCGCGCGAGCTCGCGCGGCCCGCGCAGCCAGGCCAGCAGCAGCAGCAGGGCCAGCGCGTTGAACGCGCTGCGCCAGAAGCTGACCTCGAACGGCGCGGCGCTGTCGAGCTGGCGCGTGACCACGCCGGCGATGCTCCACAGCAGCGTCACCAGCACCATCAGCGCCACGGCCTGCCGATGCGTCATCGCAGCGCACCCGCGGGCGTCACCGCAGCCGGGCTCATGCGTTCGGCTACGCCGCCTCCCGCTGCGCACGCTTGCGCTCGTGCTCCTTGAGGAAGCGCTTGCGCAGGCGGATCGACTTCGGCGTGATCTCGACGAGCTCGTCGTCCTCGACGAACTCGACCGCGTACTCGAGGGTCAGGTCGATCGGCGGCGTGAGCCGGATGGCGTCTTCCTTGCCGCTGACGCGGAAGTTGGTCAGTTGCTTGGTGCGCACCGCGTTGACGACGAGGTCGTTGTCGCGGTTGTGGATGCCCACGATCATGCCCTCGTAGACCGGGTCGCCGGGGCGCACGAACATGCGCCCGCGATCGTCGAGCTTGCCCAGCGCGTAGGTCACGATCTCGCCGTCCTCCTGGCTGATCAGCACGCCGTTCTTGCGCCCGGCGATGTCGCCCTTGTGCGGCTCCCAGCAGTCGAAGATGTTGCTGATCAGCCCGGTGCCGCGGGTGAGGTTGAGAAACTCGGTCGAGAAACCGATCAGCCCGCGCGCCGGGATGCGGTATTCGAGCCGCACGCGGCCGCTGCCGTCGGTCTCCATGTTGACCAGTTCGGCGCGCCGCTCACCCAGGGCCTGCATGAGCACGCCCTGGTGCTGGTCCTCGATGTCGCAGGTCACCAGCTCGATGGGCTCGAGGCGCTCGCCGCCCTGCTCGCGCAGCACGACGCGCGGCTTGCCGACCGCCAGTTCGTAGCCCTCGCGGCGCATGTTCTCGAGCAGGATCGTCAGGTGCAGCTCGCCGCGGCCGGAGACCTCGTAGACGCCGTCCTCGGCGGTGTCGCGCACGCGCAGCGCGACGTTGCTCTGCAGCTCGCGGTCGAGGCGGTCGCGGATCTGGCGGCTGGTCACGAACTTGCCTTCACGCCCGGCCAGCGGGCTGGTGTTGACGCAGAAGTTCATCGTCAGCGTCGGCTCGTCGACCTGCAGCATCGGCAGCGGCTGCGGGTCGTCGAGGCTGGTCAGGGTCACGCCGATGCCGATGTCCTCGATGCCGTTGACGAGCACGATGTCGCCCGGCCCGGCGGTCTCGGCCTGACGCCGCTCGAGGCCTTCGAAGGTCAGCACCTGGTTGATGCGCGCCTTGCGCGGCGGCGCCTCGAGGCCGGCGCAGACCGCGACGTCCATGCCCGGGCGGATGGTGCCGGCACTGATGCGGCCGATGCCGATGCGGCCGACGTAGCTCGAGTAGTCGAGCGAGCAGATCTGCAGCTGCAGCGGCGCGGCGGGGTCGCCGCGGTGCGGCGGCACATGCTGCACGATGGCCTCGAACAGCGGCGCGAGGTCGCTGCCGGTGGCCCCGGCGGTGAGCGTGGCCCAGCCCTGCAGGCCCGAGGCGTAGACGACCGGGAAGTCGAGCTGCTCCTCGCTGGCGCCGAGCCGGTCGAACAGGTCGAAGGTCGCGTTGACGACATAGTCGATGCGCGCGCCCGGGCGGTCGACCTTGTTGACGACGACGATCGGCTTGAGGCCCAGCGCCAGCGCCTTGCGGGTCACGAAGCGGGTCTGCGGCATCGGGCCCTCGACCGCGTCGACCAGCAGCAGCACGCCGTCGACCATCGACAGCACGCGCTCGACCTCGCCGCCGAAGTCGGCGTGGCCGGGTGTGTCGACGATGTTGACGTGGGTGTCCTTCCAGCGCACCGCGCAGTTCTTGGCCAGGATCGTGATGCCGCGCTCGCGCTCGAGGTCGTTGCTGTCCATCACCCGTTCGGCGATCTGCTGGTTGTCGCGGAAGGTGCCGCTCTGGCGCAGCAGCTGGTCGACCAGCGTGGTCTTGCCGTGGTCGACGTGGGCGATGATGGCGATGTTGCGGATCAGTCGGGTCGTCATGCGGGTTCTCGCAGGTGGGTCAGCGCGGCCACTTCGGCCGGGCTGAGCAGGCGATCGGCGATCAGCTCGCCGGCGCGGATATGGGCACTGCCGAGGAACGCCCCCGGCTGCGGGCCGTAGACGCGCACGGCCGGCGCGTCGGGCTGGGCGACACGCCGGCGCAGCCCGGTGAGCAGGCGCGCCGCCTCAGCCGCGGGCAGCGTCAGCGCCGGCCAGTCGCCGACCAGCGCGTCGGGCGGCAGCAGCAGCGCGTCGCGCTGCGCCTCGTCGAGCGCGGCCAGCGCCGCGGGCGTGCAGGCCTGCGCCAGCGTCAGCGTGCCGCTGGCGGTGCGCCGCAGCGCCGCCAGGTGCGCACCGCAGCCCAGCGCAGCGCCGATGTCCTCGGCCAGCGTGCGCACATAGGTGCCCTTGCTGCAGACGACGTCGACGACCAGCGTCGCATCCTGCCAATCGACGATGTCGAGACGGTGAATGACGACGCGCCGCGGCCTGCGCTCGACGCTCAGCCCGGCGCGGGCGTACTCGTAGAGCGCGCGCCCGCCATGCTTGAGCGCCGAGTGCATCGGCGGCAGCTGCTCGATCGCGCCGACGAAGCGCGCGCAGGCGGCCTCGACTTCGGCCCGGCCGAGGGCGACGGCGCGGCGCTCGACGACCTCGCCCTCGGCGTCGCCGGTGCTCGTCGTCACGCCCAGCGCGAGGGTCGCGCGGTAGGCCTTGTCGGCGTCGAGGCTGACCTGCGCGAACTTGGTCGCCGCCCCGAAGCACAGCGGCAGCAGGCCGCTGGCCAGCGGGTCGAGGGTGCCGGTGTGGCCGGCCTTGTCGGCCCGGTAGAGCCGCCGCACCTGCTGCAGCGCGGCGTTGCTCGACAGCCCGACGGGCTTGTCGAGCAGCAGCACGCCGTGCACGGCACGGCGCGGTGAGCGCGGCGCAGCGGACACCTCAGTCCTTCGCCGGCGTGGCGTTGGCCTGCCGGATCAGCGCGGCGAGCTCGGCGGCGCGCTCGGTCGTGCGGTCGAAGTGGAAGTGCAGCGTCGGCACGGTGTGGATCGACAGGCGCTTGAACAGCGCGTTGCGCAGCCAGCCGGCGGCCTCGTTGAGCGCGGCCTCGCATTCGCCGGGGTTGCCGACGAGCAGCGAGAACCAGACCTGGGCATGCGCGTAGTCGGGCGAGACCTCGACCGCGTTGATCGTCAGCAGGCCCACGCGCGGGTCCTTGAGCTCGCGGATCAGCTCGGCCAGGTCGCGCTGGATCTGGTCGGCGACGCGGAAGCTGCGGTTGACGGTGCTCTTCTTGTGACGCATCGGGGTCTCCTGTCGAAGTGCGAACCCCGCCTTCCTTGCGGTCGGCGGGGTCGGCAGCCGGGCCCGGGCGGCCGCGGCCGCGGGCCCTGGGGCCGGCCGGGGCCGGCTCCGGGGGCGCTCACAAGGTGCGCGCGACTTCCTTGATCTCGAAGACCTCGAGCTGGTCGCCCTCGCGGATGTCGCTGTAGTTGCGCAGCTTGATGCCGCACTCGAAGCCTTCCTTGACCTCGCGCACGTCCTCCTTGATGCGCCGCACCGACTCGACCTCGCCGGTGTAGACGACGACATGGTCGCGCAGCAGGCGCAAGCGCGCGCCGCGGCGCACCACGCCGGCGGTGACCATGCAGCCGGCCACGGTGCCGATCTTGGAGGCGACGAAGACCTGGCGGACCTCGGCGTTGCCGATGAGCTCCTCGCGCTGCTCGGGGGCGAGCAGCCCGCCCATCGCGGCCTTCACGTCGTCGACCGCGTCGTAGATGATGTTGTAGTAGCGGATGTCGACGCCGCTGCCCTCGGCGAGCTTGCGCGCGCCGGCGTCGGCGCGCACGTTGAAGCCGATCAGCACCGCCTTCGAGGCCAGCGCGAGGTTGACGTCGCTCTCGCTGATGCCGCCGACCGCGGCATGCACGATCTGCACCTTGACCTCGTCGGTCGAGAGCTTGAGCAGCGAGGTCGCCAGCGCCTCCTGCGAGCCCTGGACGTCGGCCTTGACGATCAGCGGCAGGGTCAGCACCTTGCCCTCGCCCATCTGCTCGAACATGCTCTCGAGCTTGGCGGCCTGGCGCTTGTTGAGGGTAACCTCGCGGTACTTGCCCTGGCGGAAGGTGGCGACTTCGCGCGCGCGGCGCTCGTCGGCCAGGACCATGAACTCGTCGCCGGCGGCGGGCACCTCGGTCAGGCCCTGGATCTCGACCGGGATCGACGGCCCGGCCTCGGTCGCGGCCTTGCCGTCCTCGTCGAGCATCGCGCGCACGCGGCCGTAGCTGCTGCCGGCAAGCACGACGTCGCCGCGGCGCAGCGTGCCCGACTGCACCAGCACGGTGGCCACCGGGCCCTTGCCCTTGTCGAGCCGGGCCTCGATGACCACGCCCTTGGCCGGCGCGTCGACCGGCGCGGCCAGCTCGAGCACCTCGGCCTGCAGCAGCACCTGCTCGAGCAGGCTGTCGATGCCCTGGCCGGTGCGCGCCGAGACCGGGCAGAACGGCGAGTCGCCGCCGAACTCCTCGGGCACGACCTGCTCGGCCACCAGCTCGCTGCGCACGCGCTCGAGGTTGGCCTCGGGCTTGTCGATCTTGTTGATCGCGACCACGATCGGCACGCCGGCGGCCTTGGCGTGGTGGATCGCCTCCTTGGTCTGCGGCATCACGCCGTCGTCGGCGGCCACGACCAGGATCACGATGTCGGTGGCCTTGGCGCCGCGCGCGCGCATCGCCGTGAAGGCGGCGTGGCCGGGCGTGTCGAGGAAGGTGATCATGCCGCGCGGCGTCTCGACGTGGTAGGCGCCGATGTGCTGCGTGATGCCGCCGGCCTCGCCCGCGGCCACGCGCGTCGAGCGGATGTGGTCGAGCAGCGAGGTCTTGCCATGGTCGACGTGACCCATCACGGTGACCACCGGCGCACGCGGGCCGACCTCGGCCTGGGTGCCGGCGGTGCCTTCTTCCTCGACGAGGAAGGCCTCGGGGTCGTCGAGCTTGGCCGCCAGGGCCTTGTGGCCCATCTCCTCGACCACGATCATCGCCGTCTCCTGGTCGAGCTGCTGGTTGATCGTCACCATCTGGCCCAGCCGCATCAGGCGCTTGATGACCTCGCTGGCCTTGACGCTCATCTTGTGCGCGAGGTCGGCCACCGAGATCGTCTCGGGCACATGGACCTCGTAGACCTGGGCCTCGGTCGGCGCGACGAAGCCCGAGGACGCGCCCTCGCCGCGCTCGCCGCGGCGCGCACCGCCGCGCGGGGCCTTCCAGCCCGCGCGCGCACCGGAGTCGCTGCGGCCCTTGGCCGCCCCGGCGGCCGGACGCTTGCTGCCGTCGGCCCAGGCCGAGGACATCTTGTCGGACTTGACCGACTTCTTGTCGCCGGGCTTGGCCGCCGCAGTCCCCGGCGTCGAGGTGCCGGCCTTGGGCTTGTGGATCGTGCCGGCGATGCCGGCCTTGGCCGCGTCGGCGGCCGGCTTGGCCTCCTCGGGCTTCTTGGCCATCAGCACCTTGCGCGGCTGCGACATCATCGCGCGGATCGCCGCGGCCTCGGCCTCGGCGGCCTTGCGGCGCTTCTCGAGGTCGGCCATGCGCTGCTTGTCGGCGGCGTCGGCGTCGACGGCCTTGACCACGCGCAGCGCCGGCCTGGGCGCCTCGGCCGCCACGGCGGCGGCCGGCGCCGCCTCGCCGGCCGGCGCCACCGGGGCGGGTGGCGGCGGCGGTGCCTTGGCCTTGCTGCCGGCGGCGCGGCGGGCCTCGGCGGCGGCCTGCTCGGCGGCCAGTTCGGCCGCAGCCCGCTCGGCGGCCTCGCGGGCGCGCTGTTCGGCGGCCTCGCGCTCGCGCTGCTCCTGCTCCTCGCGCTGGCGGCGGCGCTCGGCGAGCTCCTCTTCCTGGCGGCGCAGCAGCTCGGCCTGGCGTTCGGCCTCCTCCTCGCGCCGCTGCAGCTCGGCCTCGTCGACCACCGGCGCGGCCGGGGCGGCGTCCTCGGCCGGTGCGCTGGCCTCCTCGCGCTTGACGAAGACGCGCTTCTTGCGCACCTCGACCTGGATCGTGCGCGCCTTGCCGCTGGCGTCGGCCTGCTTGATCTCGCTGGTGCTCTTCTTGACCAGCGTGATCTTCTTGCGCTCGCTGCCGGCCGTGCCGTGCATGCTGCGCAGGTACTCGAGCAGGCGCTCCTTGTCGTGCTCGGTGATCGCGTCGTCTCCCGACGCCTTGCGCACGCCCGCCGACTGCAATTGCTCGAGCAGCGTCGCGGCCGGGCGGTTCAGCTCGGCGGCCAACTGGGCGACAGTGGTGACTGCCATGGCAGTATTCTTCCTTGCTCTGGGTAGGCCGGGCCTGCGACAGGCGTCGCGATCAGGCCGTGAACCAGTGTTCGCGCGCCTTGAGGATCAGCGCGCGCGCCTGGTCCTCGGGCAGGCCGGAGACCTCGGTCAGCTCGTCGAGCGCGAGGTCGGCGAGCTCGTCGCGGGTGTGGATGCCGGCGTCGGCGAGCTGCGCGATCAGGGCCTGGCTCAGGCCCTGGCCGTCGATCTGCAGGTCGCGCAGGTCCTGCGAGACCTCGTCGACGCTCTCCTCGCGCGCGATCTCCATCGTCAGCAGCGCATCCTTGGCCCGGGTGCGCAGCTCGTTGACGGTGTCTTCGTCGAAGCTCTCGATCTCGAGCATCTCGGCGATCGGCACGTAGGCCACCTCCTCGAGGCTGGTGAAGCCCTCGGCGATCAGGATGTCGGCGACCTCGGCGTCGACGTCGAGCTTGTCGACGAACAGCTTGCGGATCGAGTCCGACTCCTGGGCCTGCCGCGAGGCCGACTCCTCGGCGGTCATGATGTTGATGCGCCAGCCGGTCAGCTCGCTGGCCAGGCGCACGTTCTGGCCGCCGCGGCCGATCGCGATGGCCAGGTTCTCCTCGTCGACGACGACGTCCATCGCGTGGCGCTCCTCGTCGACGACGATGCTCACGACGTTGGCCGGGGCCAGCGCGCCGATCACGAACTGCGCCGGGTCGTCGCTCCAGAGGACGATGTCGACGCGCTCGCCGGCGAGCTCGTTGGTGACGGCATTGACGCGCGAGCCGCGCACGCCGACGCAGGTGCCGATCGGGTCGACGCGACGGTCGTGGCTGACGACGGCGATCTTGGCGCGGCTGCCCGGGTCGCGCGCGCAGCTCTTGATCTCGAGCAGGCCTTGCTCGATCTCCGGCACTTCCTGGCGGAACAGCTCGATCATGAAGCCCGGGGCCGAGCGCGAGAGCATGATCTGCGGCCCACGCACCGTCGGGTCGACGCCGAGGATGAACGTGCGCACGCGGTCGCCCGAGCGCAGGTTCTCCTTGGGGATCATCTCGTTGCGCCGCATGCGCCCCTCGACGCGGCCGCTCTCGACGATGATGTCGCCCTTGTCGAGCCGCTTGACGGTGCCGACGAAGACCTTCTCGCCGCGGGCGAGGAAGTCGGTGAGCAACTGCTCGCGCTCGGCGTCGCGGATCTTCTGCAGGATGACCTGCTTGGCCGCCATCGCGCCGATGCGGCCGATCGGCACCGAATCGATGGTCTCCTCGAGGTAGTCGCCCTCGTCGATGTCGGCGATGCGCTCGCGCGCCTCCGACAGCAGCTCCTCGGCGTCGGGGTTCTGCAGGCCGGCCGCATCGGGCACCACCAGCCAGCGGCGGAAGCTCTCGTAGTCGCCGGTCTCGCGGTCGACGGCCACGCGGATGTCGACCTCGCCGCCATGCAGCTTCTTGGTCGCCTGCGCCAGCGCCGCCTCGACGGCAGCGAACACCACGTCGCGATCGACGCTCTTCTCGCGCGAGATCGCGTCGACCAGCATCAGCATTTCGCGATTCATTCTTCTCGACCTCCGTCAGATCCTGTGGCCACCGCCGGCGGCGCAGCGGCGCGCCGGCGGCCCTTGAAATCGACCACCGGCACCAGCCGCGCCTCGCGCACCTCGGGCAGCGCGAAGTCCAGCGCCTGCTCGCCGCCGGGCAGCAGCAGCCGCCAGCGCTCGCCCTCGGGCTGCGGCGCCGCGGGCGGCACCGCAGCCGCAGCGTCAGCGACCGCGTCGGCGGCCACGGCAGCATCGGCGGCCGGGGCGAGCGTGCCGCGAAAGCGCCGCCGCCCCTGCAGCGGCTCGCGCAGCGTCACCTCGACCTCGCAGCCGGCAAAGCGCGCGTAGTCGGCAGCGCGCCGCAGCGGCCGGTCCAGCCCCGGCGACGAGACTTCGAGCCGCGCGTAGTCGCAGCCCTCGACCTCGAGCACATACTGCAACTGCCGCGTGAGCGCCTCGCAGTCCTCGACCGTCACCGCGTCGCCGCCGTCGGCATAGGCCCGCCCGGGCAGGCGCTCGATGGTCACGCGCAGCAGCCCGCGGCCCTCGCGCTCGACCTCGACCAGCCCGTAGCCCAGGCCCTCGACCGTGCGCTCGATTGCCGCCTGCCAGCCGCCACTGCCTGCTCCTGCAGCGGCCCAGTCGACCTCGGCGGGCCCGCGCATGGGCCGCGGCGCAGCGGCCGCGCCGCGGCGGCCGCCGGGGCCTGCGTGGGCGGCTCCACCGCCGCCGCTGCGGCGTGCAGACGCCGGCGCGGCGCGCGCACCGGCGCGCCGCGGGCTGGGCTGGCGCTTGTCGTTCGTGGCCAAGTTGGTCAGCAAGGTCTCGAGATTCGGGTTTGCGATCAAGCAAAAAAAATGGGCCGGATGACACCGCCCATTCGGATGCAGCTTCAGATGCTGGAATTCAGTGAAGCGCGCATTATAGGGGCAGCGTGGGTGGCACTCAAGGCTGCGCGACAGCGCCGCAGCAGGCCGTGCCAGAATCCTGCGCTTTGCGACGACGCCCCCCCTTTCTCCGGAGTAGCCATGGCCTTCCTTGCCGGCAAGCGACTGCTGATCACCGGACTGCTGTCCAACCGCTCGATCGCCTACGGCATCGCCCGCGCCTGCCACCGCGAAGGCGCCGAGCTGGCCTTCAGCTATGTCGGCGAGCGCTTTCGCGGCCGCATCAACGAATTTGCCGCCGAGTTCGGCTCGAACCTGGTCTACGACTGCGACGTCGGCGACGACGCGCAGATCGAGCGCCTGTTCGCCCAGCTCGGCGAGGCCTGGCCCGGCTTCGACGGCTTCGTGCACTCGATCGGCTACGCGCCGCGCGAGGCGATCGCCGGCGAGCTGCTCGACGGCTTCAGCCGCGAGGCCTTCCGCACCGCGCACGAGATCTCGACCTACAGCTTCCCGGCGATGGCCAAGGCCGCGCTGCCGCGGCTGAACCCGGGTGCGGCGCTGCTGACCCTGACCTACCTCGGCGCGGTGCGCGCGGTGCCGCACTACAACACGATGGGGCTGGCCAAGGCCTCGCTCGAGGCCAGCGTGCGCTACCTCGCGACCCAGCTCGGCGCGCGCGGCATCCGCGTCAACGGCATCTCGGCCGGGCCGATCCGCACGCTGGCGGCCTCGGGCATCAAGAGCTTCCACCGCATCCTCGAGATCGTCGAGCGCAATGCGCCGCTGCGGCGCAACGTCACGATCGACGACGTCGGCAACGTCGCGGCCTTCCTGCTGTCGGACCTCGCCGCCGGCGTCACCGCCGAGATCACCTACGTCGACGCCGGCTTCAGCCAGGTCATGGGCGGCGCCCCGGCCGGCAACGGCGAGACTGGCTGAGTCGGGGCGCCCCGGCGCGGCCTGCAAGTCCGAGCTGGCCCGCCTGCCGGCGGCCTCAGCCGCGCAGGCGCTCGATCGGTGCGCGCCCGCTGGCGGCGGCCAGCGCCGCGAGCTGGCGCCCGGGCCCCGGGCCGACCATGCCCCAGTCGAAGCGCCAGCCCCAGTTGCCCTCGGCGGTGCCGGGGCGGTTCATGCGGTGCTTGCCGTCGAGGCCGAGCAGGTCCTGCAACGGCACGATGGCCAGCCCGGCGGCCGAGGTGTGCGCCGCGCGCACCAGCGCCCAGGGCACGCGGGCGTCGTCGGCCTCGGGTGCCAGCCCCAGGTAGGCCGCGGCGTAGGCGCGCTCGTGGGCGCTGGCGCCGCGCCACCAGCCCAGGCTGGTGTCGTTGTCGTGGGTGCCGCTGTAGACCACCGCAGCGCGCGGGTGGTGGTGCGGCAGGAAGGGGTTGTCGGCGTCGCCGCCGAAGGCGAACTGCAGCACCTTCATGCCGGGGAAGCCGAAGCGCTCGCGCAGCGCGACGACGTCGGGCGTGATCAGGCCGAGGTCCTCGGCGACGATCGGCAGGCGCCCGAGCGCGGCCTCGAGCGCGTCGAACAGCGCCGCGCCCGGCCCCGGCACCCAGCGGCCTTCGACCGCCGTCGGGTGGGCAGCCGGGATCGCCCAGCAGCCGGCGAAGCCGCGGAAGTGGTCGATGCGAAACAGGTCGGCCAGTGCCAGCGCGCGCCGCACGCGCGCCGTCCACCAGGCGTAGCCGTCGGCGGCCATGCGCTCCCAGCGGTAGAGCGGGTTGCCCCAGCGCTGCCCGGTCGGGCTGAAGTAGTCGGGCGGCACGCCCGCGACCACGGTCGGCTCGCAGGCGGCGTCGAGCTCGTACAGGTCAGGCCGGGCCCAGCAGTCGGCGCTGTGGTGGGCGACGAAGATCGGCAGGTCGCCCATCACGGCGACGCCGCGCTCGCGGGCGTAGGCGTGCAGCGCCGCCCACTGGGTGTCGAAGCACCACTGCACGAAGCGCCAGAAGGCGAGCTCGTCGGCCAGCGCGCGCGCCGCCTGGGCCAGCGCCGCGGGCTCGCGCGCGGCCAGCGGCGCTTCCCAGCGCCACCAGCCGCCCTCGCCGCCGCGGCGGCGGTGGGCCGCGTCGATGGCCTTGAACAGCACATAGTCGTCGAGCCAGCCGGCCTCGCGCTCGCACCACTGCGCATGCGCTGCGCGCTCGGCTGCAGTCGCGCGCGCGGCGAAGCCGGCGGCAGCCTCGCGCAGCCGCTGCAGGCGCCAGCCGACCACCCGCTCCCACTCGACGCCGTGGGCGGCAAACGGCGGCGGCGCGGCAGCAGCCAGCCAGCCACGCTCGACCAGCGGCTCAAGGGCGACCATCAGCGCGCAGCCGGCGAAGGCCGAGACGCTCTGGTACGGCGAGTGCCCCGGCCCGACCGGGTGCACCGGCAGCATCTGCCAGACCGACTGCCCGGCCGCGGCGAGCCAGTCGACGAAATGCCGCGCCGCCGGGCCGAAGTCGCCGCAGCCATGCGGCCCGGGCAGCGAGGTGATGTGCAGCAGCACCCCGGCGGCGCGGCGCTGCAGCAGCGCGTGGCCAGCGCTCATTTAACCGCCACCGGCGGTGCGTCGGCCGGGCCCTCGTGGGCGTAGACGAGCAGGGCCGAGGCCGGCGCGGCCAGCCGCGATGGCCGGCGCAGCCGCTGGCCGTAGGGCAGCTCGCCGCTGCTGTCCAGGCGCAGCCGCCAGGGGCCGTCGTGCAGCACGAACGAGACCGGCGCCGGCTCGGGGTTGAAGACGATGCACAGCGCGGCCGCGCCGGCGGCGACTGCGGCCTGGGCCTCGGGCGAGGGGTCGCCGCGCAGGTCGATCACGCAGGCGAAGGCGCGGTGCTGCGGGTCGTGCCAGTCGTCGACGCGCATCTCGCGGCCGTCGGGGCGGTACCAGACGACGCCGCGCAGGCCGCGCGCGGTCGGCTCGGGGCGAAACCAGCCGTCGTGGCGCAGCGCCGGCTCGGCGCGGCGCAGCGCGAGCACGGCGGCGGTGAAGGCGAGCAGCTCGGTGTCGGCGCCGTCCCAGTCGTACCAGCTCAGCGCGTTGTCCTGGCAGTAG
>Ga0208609_100501_pt1 | contig 14859 bp, 9 predicted proteins | sample SubbioR11_8A_Apr_FD_184813 | JGI IMG/M metagenome (GOLD analysis project Ga0208609, IMG submission 184813) | Serpentinite rock and fluid subsurface biosphere microbial communities from McLaughlin Reserve, California, USA - CR11_8A_Apr (SPAdes) | ecosystem: Environmental > Terrestrial > Deep...
ATCCGCTGTTTCATCTTATGTCCGGCAGCTTGCTGCTCGGAGCGCTGTTTATGGCCACCGACCCTGTCACTTCTCCCCGCACCCAAACCGGCCGCTGGCTGTTCGGGGCGGCAGTGGGAGCGGGAACTATGGCCATGCGTTACTGGAGTCCGCTTCCCGAAGGCATCACCTTCGCCATTCTGGCCTTTAACGCTGTTGTGCCGCTTATCAACCGTTTTACCGTCAGGCCTCCCTTTTCATCACGCGGGCCTAGCCGCTGAGAGCGGTTTATGCCAGACCTGTGTTCGGCTGCAAGAATGAGCATCTCCGTGCGCAGTTCCTCAGCTGCTTCGTCGCGCTCCTCATCATTCGAATTATTCAGCACCGTATGGGAGAAAACGCGCTGTCAGCTGCGCAAACCGCAAGAGCGCTAAATGCGGCGACATGTCGGGTTTTGAAGGGCAGGATTATTCACCTCGACAATGTTGGCGGAGCGATTGCGTTTCATATAATCCGCGACAAAAAAGGCCCACTTGTAGATACGCTGGCATTTTCGGACGAAGATGAAAGCGCGTTGGACTACAAGTTAATCTAGCAAACATACGGCACAGACTGCTACAATATCTATTTTCGGCAGGAGGTAGGCGATAACTTCCTAAAGAAGTTATCGCTGTAGCATAACAAAATTCATAGACGGCCCCATCGCGAAAAGTGATTGGCACATCTTCTCCACCGGAAGTTCGGAGCTATTTCCCTTAATAATTTTAAAAATTACTTCTGGTTGTGTTGGCCGAAGATGGCTGTGGCCTTTTTTAAGATCTCTATCGTGACATCCTGGTCTGCTATCTTTTTCTTCGTTTCTTTAAGTTCTGCTTCCAATTCGGCGATACGGATCCGGCCAGGGTCTTGCTTGTCTTTTGTTTGTTTCAGCCAGTTCCGGACGTTCTGATCATTGACGCCAAAATCCTTAACGATACTGGACACTGGCTTGTTTTCTTCCCGCACGAGTCGAATGATATCAGCCTTAAAATCTTCATTGTAGCGCTTCGCATTATTATTCATTTTCAACGCCTCCAACAGCTTTATTTTATCCTAACTCAACTGTGTCCGGCAAATCGGGTATGGGTCTCTACGCCTCCGCCAGATGCAGTTGCTCTCGCAAAAACTGCTCCATCAGGGAAAAAATCCTCTGCAACGCCTCTATCAGGCTGATATCCTGCAACTCGTCGCAGCAGATGTAGAAAAGGTATGCCTGCACACAAACTCGGACGACAATGGTGATTCAAGATTTCCGAGGTTAATGGATGGCTGCGATCTGAGACGGCAGCTGATGCGTAAGACGAAAAGAGCGAATCTACCTAAGTGATATCGGCATAGAAACATCATTCTACTGAAAGGAACGTTGTGAAATGCAAAAAGCATACGATACATTTCTGTTATCAGAAGTGTCCGCAGGCTTAGCTGCCAAAGCTGTCAGCTTTGAACCGTATCGTTATGAGTGCGCCCATTGCGGAGAAGAAGTTCGTCTGGCCGCAGTAGATAGCACCAGTATGGTTCCGCATTTCCGGCATCGGAGCGGAAATAGTGATGTTGAGTGCGAATATTATCTTGGTCAATATGGATCATTTAGCACGGACGCTCATTCGCGGAAAAGCAAGAATGAAAGAGCTGAATTTTACTTCGACAGTAATACAAAGATGTTTTATCTTGGATTAAGGTTTAGCGAAGATGAGATATCTGCCTATGAACAGCTTTCTACCATTTTCGAGTTGAGGGTTGCGTCTCAGGTGCAACCGTTCTACACATTACGAATTAACGGGAAAAACTTTTCCGTTGATACTCAGAGACTGATTCCTCTCAATAAATTCTCTTACAGCTATTTTTTATCAAACACACTTAATGGCGTCAAGAGAAAATACAAGGTGTTCAATAATGTCTCGCATTACGCTGCGACTTTCTTTAAGATGCACGTGGGTGATAGTGGTTATCGAGCTAAATTAGTTCGTAGTTTCGTTCTTTATACGAATATTCCTTACTTTATAGCTTTTCAAAGCCAGAGTCAGGATTGGTCACTAGTAGATACTCGCCTACCAAGCGAAATCAAGGTTGAAAACACTTTCGAGTTTACGACAATGGGGAGAAAATTCTTAGGAAAGGTTTTGACCATAACTGCAAAAACAGCCCAAATTGATTCGTTATTATCCTCGTGGGGATATCAGTTGGAAGCCGCAGAGACGCTGACTTTGCTTTGGCCGCCAGCAATCCTTTCAGAGGATATATCACTAATAAATGCAGATGCAGCTTATCTTTATTCAACATTTGAGTTGCAGCCACACGGCAACATCAATGTCCATTCTGAGGACATCACAAAGATTGCTGATAGGCTTACAAAAGTTGCCGTTAATCCCAGAATCAAAGTTTATAAGAAGAACTCAGAACTGATACTTGAAACCTGCGAGCAAGAATCAGATGAATTCATTGACATTCCCGTAGCTCGAATAGTTGAAAGAAACTATCGAGTTCCGGACAATGCATCCTTTATGTTCAATCGTTCCGGGGTTTTGCCACTGAGCAAGGGTGTGACTGTCCAGATGACTCTTGACAGCGTAGTTAGACATTATTTGAACGGGTATTTGGATGGGATAGTTGCTCCGTCAGAACAAATTACGATGTCTGGAGAATCATTGCTCCGAGATGCTCTTATGCATTATAAAAGAACCGAAACGCTCAACTGGGATGATTTCAAGTCGCTTGACCTTAGCCAGACCGCTTTTCAATACATCGAAACCTGCGAGAAGACAGGACTGATTAACTCTGCGGCAAAATACTTCATTGAGGAGGGGCGGATATGAATTACCTTCCCACGATGACCGAGGTCGAGATCCGCTATGTTTGTTCAGTTATCCCTCTCCAAGATTCTGTGAGGTATTTCAAGCATTATCCAAAAGATTTTGCGAAAGTTATGCCGGGATTTCGAGCTACAAGCCTAAAAAACCAAGAGCAGGTCAGCGGTATTTTGTTCCGAAAGCGCAACCAGCACTTTATTTCATCATTTATTGAGAAGCGCATCAGCCGGTGGCTTGATGAGATTGGCGCGGCTATCAATAAAAAGACCGAAGAAGGTGAAAGCAAGGAATCTGCGTTGCTGCAAACCTTGCCTCATTGCTTCTTTGTGAACAATATTGGGTTATACTTCAAGTTGACGGGTCAGGAATATACAGGGGAGTTTCTTTCTATGCTTAGCGCAAGCATCAGGTTTATTAAAGATGCCGACACAGAATGCGAACGCACTAAATCAAAACTGGACACAAAAACAACCGAAGTCAGTCGTTTTGAAGCGGAACTTGAGCGTGTTCAGGCCGAACAAAGCAAAATGAGCCAAAAGCTGAGTGAGCGCTTAGACGAAATTAAGACACTTAAGCGCGCTAACGCAGACCTTGAAAAAAGCAAAGGAATTATCGCCTCGTACGAACAAACAATTGGAAGTCTGAAGCAAAAAGCGCAAGAACGGGATGATTACATACAACAACTGAAGGCTGCATTGTCTGTCGCAAGAGAGGAACAACAGCAGCTTGAGAAAAAGATCAGAGAAGAAATCGCCAAGCAACAGAAAACGGAGAAATATCGCCAAGATACCGCTCAAAAACCTAAATGTCCTAAAGACCTCGATGAGTTTAGGGATTATTTGGGATACAATTTTGAAAACATCGGTGTACCAGCAAATTCGGACTATTATCCGTTGCTCAAAGACTACCTGAGCAAGATATTGTTTCAAGGAAAACCGATTATTATCAGCAGAAGCACAGGATTATCTTTGATGAAATGCGTTTCAAACACGCTTGCAAAGACTCCGGTAGTTTCAACTTTAGCATTCGCCGATGATGTCACAGATAAATTAATAGATGGCTTTTTGTCACAGGACAAGCGTATAGTCTGCTTAGACAACTTCATTGGGAATTACAATGAAACTACGCTCATAACCATTTGTGATAGGCACAAAGATAAGATAATTTTCTTGACTGTTGCTTATGACCACACACTCTGCTTCGTTCCAGACGAATTAATGCGGTATTGCCATTATCTAAACCTAAATCGCGTTGAGGCTTTTACAGACGACACAGAGCTGACAGAAGACCCATCAGTTGTGGATGAAGTAGAAGCAGTAGTTACTTCAATTGTACCAGATGTTCGTTGGGCTGTCGCCTTAAAAGGAATGCTTGAGGAATTTGGGGTGCGGGGTGCTTTGTCCGCATATAAGAGTTCCCTCGTTGCTGACGAGTTGAGCCTTTGCCGTCTGTTGGCGTTTGATGTCTTGCCATACTGTACGGATGTTCTTAAAGTTGCTCCTTTCAATGTCTCCGAGCGATTGGTTAAATATGCGGGTTATAGCGGCAGATGTCTTTATAAGGATTTGTTCAGGAGGTGGTTTCGTGATGAATGACCTGCTGAAAACGATGTCGAACGATATGAATATTCCCCGTTATCGCAATGAATCAGATGAATCTTTCGTTTATCGTCTCTGCTATTCTGCGTTGGGGCAATGGTGTCTAAGCACGGCGATAAATTTGACAGCAGGAGCCGATGGTACTACGAAGCACAACCAAACCATTGTGCTTAATGACCTTTTATCACGGTTCACCGAACTGTTTCCGTATATAGCCGATAGATTCATTGACTTCAGTAATCAGCAAACATCTTTTTCGATCAGCGTCCGAAGGGCTTATGAGGAAACAGGATACCTATTGACCGATAGTAACAACCACAACCGAATCACAAACTATGGCAGAACTATTCGGGTTGGCGATAAGTTTTTATTCTTTGGGCTACCCTGTGAACATTGCGAAGTTAACGGACTTGGGGTGTTTGCGAACCCTACTGACTACTTGGTTGTTTTGAAGGACTTTCTCATAAGAGATTCTCTGCCGAGCGAGGCGTACTTCAACTCGCGGTTTGACCCAATTGATTTTTACCAAAGGGACATTGATTTATCCGACTTGGAATATTTCAATCCCAAGTCGAATAATGTACCATCTATGTCATGGGGTAAAAAGCCTGAAACAGATTGTACTGTGGCGAGGAAAACCAAAACGGGTCCGTTCTATCGGATAATGAAAGTAACTGACAATATACAGTTCGCCGATGAACCGGTTGAACAGCAAAGCGATATTTTTACATCGTATGAATACAGGAGACTGTACTTTGCGCTGAAATTCCATTACGACAACCCTCTGAAAGCAACAATAACGAAACTCGATGAGTTGTATTCTAAAATTCGTATAGGAGGGCACTTGCCGAATCGCGAATACTACCTATTGTTACTTTTGTCGTGGCCGGAACACAATGCGTTTGACAAAGTGAACTTTATCATAAGAAACGACCTGATTGCCGATGCAACTGATGCGCTTGCAGACATCGGGATAGAAATTAAGAAAGGGCAACCAAATGCATAATCCAAACGGAGTTCAGGAGTATTATCAGGCTATTCGGGATAGGCTGAAGAACTACATTAAGTCCGACTATTTGGCAAATAGCGAAACGCTATTGCTCTATGTCGATGACCTTCTTGGCGAGTTGTGTTCTGAGCACACGAACATCGCTCGTGAGCCGTATATTGAAACATCTGCTTCTTATAAGAAAATACAGGATGGAATACGGAACTCTTCTCAAATTGAGCAAGTGGTCAAAGAGTCTTTGCTAAAATTGGTTATCAAAGGCCTCGGCATTTTCTCCGACCCATTTGAGCATCAGGTTAAAGCTCTCGAACATTTCCTTGCCGGACGGGATTTGTTTGTGTCCACGGGCACCGGTTCTGGTAAGACCGAATGCTTCCTTTGGCCAATTATTGCAAAGTGTTTCAACGAAGCAAAGAATCACCCTGCGACCTTTAGAAACAGGGCGGTTCGCACACTTATCATTTACCCAATGAACGCGCTCGTTTCAGACCAGTTGGCACGCTTTAGAAAAATCATCGGCAGCCCGGATTTCAAAGACATATTTACTGGCGACACCCAAGCGACACGGATACCTCATTTCGGTATGTACACAGGACGAACTCCGTACTCTGGTGATGCAAAAAAAGCAAGTAGCCAAGAACTGGCGATGACTTTCCGAGAGAACTACCTAATTGACGAAACTGCCGATGCCGACACACAAAGAAGGCAAACGAACAATATCAAAGGACTTAAAAGCATCAACAAATATCCTGCGCGATCTGGTGAAGACGGACTTCGTGTCTTTATTGAAAATCTTGAAAAAAACATCCACAGGCCGTCACCATATGATGCCGAGTTCATAACGCGCTTTGAGATGCAGAATTGTCCTCCTGACATTCTGATTACCAACTACTCAATGTTAGAATATATGCTTATGCGTCAGCGTGAAGCTAACATTTGGGATAAAACAAAAGCGTGGCTTGAGATCTCGGATGAGAACAGACTGCTTATTGTTCTTGACGAGGCGCATATGTACCGTGGCTCTGCCGGAGGGGAAATTGCGCTCCTGCTGGAAAGGGTGTTCCACCGTCTGGGAATTTCCTCAGAAAAGGTTCAGTTCATCCTGACAACTGCGAGTATGCCCCAAAACGAGCTGAGTGCAATTAACGGTTTCTATACCGGCCTAACTGGAAAAGTTGCTTCTTCTTGTGAATATCTCTTTGGGTCAAAAGAGGATATTCCTGACGAACAGGAAATAAGAACGGACATAGAAGCATTAGCCTCAATAGGTTCCGACCAAGTCCAAGGAGAAGCAATCACGAAGCGGATTACCGCTTTCGCATCTTCAGTATTTAATACGACCTTGCCGTTTGCCATTAGTCGAGATAGCGCACAAGAGTGGCTATACAACAATCTTCCGAAGTATGAGGCTTTCGTTAAACTGAATAGACTCTGCCGTGATGGTGCGAAATCGTATAGCGAAATAAAAGAAGCTATCTTTGGAAATGTACCTGATTCTGAAAAGGCACTCAATGCCCTGCTGGTATTAGTTTCACTGGCAGCGAAAGATGGTAACATTTTGTTTCCAGTCAGGCTTCATATGTTCCTTCGCGGTTTGCAAGGGCTTTATGTCTGCTCGAACCTCAAATGCACCTGTGCGAAACACTCAGAAAGTGAAAAATTGCCGCTTGGGAAAATCATCTCTATTCCGAAGGATAAGTGCGAGTGCGGGGGCAGGATATACGAACTCTTCAATCACATAAAATGTGGGGCGTTATATATTCGTGCATTTGTTCAAAAAAACGAGGGTCAGCCATACTGGTACGTCTTCCCGCAAAAGGGTTTGGACGGGGATGTTAATTCTTTGCAAGAACTATTGCTTTACGTCGCCCCAAAACAATATCAGTGCGGGAAGAATGATAAGATTGGCTCCCTTGATCCATTCACAGGTAAACTGTATCTGACCCCGCAGGATGACGAAACTTTGCTTGATGTCGTCTACTACAATAGAAGTGAAAAAGGCAAAAAGACAGATGCCAAAGGAATGTCTTTTAATTTTGGTGTATGCCCAAAATGTAAAAAGCCGATGCCGTTAAAAAAACCCGTCGACTTGTCAACCAAAGGAAATATACCGTTTTACAACTTGACTAAGGCTCAATTCGAACTTCAACCGCCAAAGTCAGATCTTATTAACCGAGGGAAAAAAGTGTTGCTATTCTCCGATTCGCGTCAAAATGCAGCTAAACTCGCATTAGACCTTTCAAAATCATCAGATGCGGATGCTTTCCGCCAAGCAGTGATGCTTGCTTCACTCTTGTTAGAAATAGACGGTAAAGAACACTCCTTAGCTGATTTGTACCCTGCATTTCTGGACGCGTGTATTCAGAATAGCCTTGCTTTCTTTAGCGGAAAGAGCAAAGAAAGGTTTGCTGACGACAAGCGCAAGTTTAGTGACTCAAAGTCACGGGCAGAAAGGCGTGGACGTGCTGTCGATTACGCCGCACTTTCGGCCGAGTTCCGTTCTTTGCCCGACGACTACTATGAACAGTTACTCACATTTTTCACGGAGAGCCCCCGCTCTTTTAAGGACATCGGCATAGGTTTTCTGTCACCGTTATGGTCTGTCCTTGACGATTGTTTGTATGATTTAGAGGATATCGGAATAAGTATCGACAAAAGCACGTTGTGTCAATTGCTTGTGCTGATGTTTTGGGATGTTATGGATGATAGTGCTGCTTTGGGAGAAACCATCCAAGATGATGTGCGAAAAGGACTGCCCGGACGAAGCAAGAACCAAACATTCGGACTGAGCTTCGACTTTTCAACATCACTGGATAAAGGACTACTCCTGCGAATTCAGGAATTGTTGAACCTTGATACCACAACAATGGGAAAAATCGTAGATAAGGTTCGTGACTTATTCTTTGCTTCTTCGCCTGCCAATCGCTACTACATTAAATTAAGTGCGGTCAAAATCGAATTGGCAGGCGAGGATTTTGTGTGGTATCGGTGCGTGAAGTGCGGCAAGTTGTCTCCGTACAAAATTGGTGATTATTGTGGCGCTTGCTTTGATTCGGCTGATTTAGTTCCAATCGGCGAATCAAAATTATCCCGCTTTGACTTCTGGCGCATCCCCGTTCTAAATGCACTCAGGAAGACAGAAAATATTCACACGATTGATACCGAAGAGCATACAGCGCAGCTTTCGCACAAAGAAATCCGTAGCGACACATGGAGCCGCACGGAAAAATATGAAATGCGCTTTCAAGACATTAACACTGGAGAACACGGCGAAGATGCGATTGATGTTCTCAGTTGTACAACAACGATGGAAGTCGGTATTGATATCGGCTCTTTGACTGCGGTCGGGCTTCGTAATATCCCGCCCATGAGGGAGAACTATCAACAACGAGCAGGACGTGCCGGACGTAAGAATGCAGGGATATCAACTATCGTTACTTACGCCTCTGGAGGCACGCACGACAGCCACTACTTCCAGCACCCTGATGAAATGATTTCCGGCGTACTGCGTAAGCCTTGGATAGACTGTAGCAATCCGAAAATTAAACAACGCCATGTAAATATGCTGACACTAAACGGGTTTATGTCCACGGAAGCTATGAGATCCCAATTTGATGGGATAGTTGATATAGGGATTATTAAATTCTGCGAATTATATGGTGAAAACTTCATTGAGTTCGCAGAGCAATTTCCTAAAAACTCAAGACTGTCAACAGCTAAATTAATAGAGCATTTCCGAGAAATATGCGGGCTTGTTTTGGCAGAGGGCAAACGTGACGAGTATATAAACAATAACAAGGAAACGCCTGCGTTTGATATTTTTTACCGCAAAGGCTTTATTCCGTCTTACTCCTTCCCAAAGAATGTTGTAAGGTTCTTCGTTGAAAAGGAATCCAAGCGAGGCCAAAATGCGCCAAGGGATATTCAGTATGCACCCGAACGTGACATAACCGTAGCTCTTAACGAATATGCCCCTGGCCGCTTCGTAACAATCGATAAGAAAATATTTAAAAGCGGCGGGATTTACGCTAACCCTCGTCCCCGTGGGTTTGAAACCAATCAAGCAGCGTTTTACTTCAAGAACATTGACTACTACAATGACATCTTTATCTGCTCCGAGTGTAACTGGTTTGGGCTTCAGGAAGATACAAGCCTATCTCAATGCCCATACTGTGGCTCGGAGATTGTGAAGAACAAAATGCTGCGTCCTTGGGGGTTCTCCCCTGTTAAGGGCGATGAAGTAAAGTTCGAGGATGAGGACGAGCAATACACCTATGCTGAAGCCCCGTACTATTCTTATGTCCCTGAGGATACAAGGATGGACAGCTTTGGGCAAAGCAAAATCCGTTTCGCCAATTTGCCCGACCGCGAAGTGCTGACCGTTAATATGGGGAAGAGTAAAAACGGATTCAATATTTGCAAAAAATGCGGAGGAGCGGATGTAACTGACGCAAAGGGGAGCACGGCGTATTCGTTTTCTCAGCCTTATCACGATAACCACCCACTCTGCCGCCATGAAGGAACCGTTGCCCACGGCATTTATCTCGGATATGAGTTTCTTACGGATATGTTTATGCTCGATATATCTTACGATTCAACAAAGTTGGTGGGAAACCGCAGTGCCGAAGAGAAAAGCATCCTTCGTGCGGCTGTAACCACTTTGCACGAAGCACTCAAAAAAGCCGTCTCGCTCGTTTTGGATATCGATTATAACGAAATCAGCGGCGGCTGGCGTCCGAGAATCAAGGGAGACGGAAACTCTCATATAGAAATGTTTGTCTATGATAACCTAACCAGCGGCGCAGGATATTCATCACTAATAGGCTCGATTTTAGATAAGGTGCTCAAACGGGCGCGTATAATACTGACTGAGTGCGAATGTTCTCGCTCCTGTAAGAACTGCTTGGATAATTATTGGAATCAGCGAAATCATCAATTGTTCGACCGTCATTTGGGTTTGCAACTGCTTGACTACGCATACTTTGGGCGGTTGCCAGATGACTATGAAACAAGCAAGCAGAATGAATATCTTCTCCCGTTGCTGAAACTGATAACCGAGGATGGCGGGGTATCGCCACTCGCATTTGAGGTTATTCCAGCGATGCGGAAGAAACCAGACAACACAAGAAATAAAATTTATCTCAATCCTTATGATTTAACGGATTGGCTTCCAAATGCATTTATGACATACAGAAATCTGGTGAATGAGGGATAGTATGGCTAAGTCGCTTTCGCCGCTTCGTTATCCGGGCGGTAAATCAAAAATCTATGAAAAAGTTAGAAACCTGATCGTTTCCAACGGTTATGAGGGCAGAACATATGTCGAGCCTTTTGCCGGAGGTTTTGGTATAGGCATTGGTTTGCTATGCGAAGGTGTAGTGAAAGCGGCTATCCTGAATGATTATGATTCTCACATCTATAACTTTTGGTACTCCGTGCTTAATGACACAGACAACCTGCTTAGGCTGATTTCGGACACACCAATAACGATTGAAGAGCGTGAGAGACAAAAGCTGAACTACCGAGACACAGACGCAGATTCGTTGAGCGATGGCTTTGCAACACTGTTTCTGAATCGTGTCAACTTCTCAGGGGTCATAAAGGGCGGCCCCATTGGAGGGTTAGCGCAAACAGGGACGTACAAAGTTGACTGCCGTTTCAACAAGGCGGATATCAGTAGCAAAATAGAGACTATCGCCAAACTTAAGAGTAAAATTAAGCTGTACAACAAGGACGCAGGATATTTAATCAGAATGAGCCTGATGAGAATAAAAGCCCCGATGTTTTTGAATATCGACCCACCCTATGTGATAAAGGGCAGCCAACTTTACACGAATTTCTTTACCGAAGGAGACCATCTTAATCTTCAACGAGTGATTATTAAGCACTTGGATGCGGCGTTCCCGTGGATAATCACCTATGACGACTGTCCTTTAGTGAGGGATTTGTACTGGCGATTCCATATGGAGGAATACGGGATTACCCATAATGCCGGGAGAAGCGTTCAGAGTAAAGAAATAGTAATTACAAATCTACCAATAGACAGATTCTCATGGTAGGAGGATATCAATTATGACAACACTAAACCAGCTTCTTATCGCAGAAGCGACCGAATATGAATTCAAGTCCGCTGTTGAGGCTAACAAGCCACGCAGTTGGCTGAAGACCGTCAGCGCATTCGTCAATGGCGTGGGCTGTAGTATATACTTCGGCGTGTCCGACAATGGTGTTGCCATCGGATTCGATAACGCCCAGAAAGCCGCAGAGCAAGTCAGCGAACTTATAGAAGCGTCAAAGCAGATGCTTGTATCGAAAATATCGAATACCTTACAGACCGAAAACTGGATAAGGCTCAAATTGCCCGCCTAGCCACCTGCACATACAAGAGAAGCACAATTTACTCATCATCGATGAGTGGCAGCTTTTTCCAATGAATGAAGAGGATTCCCAGTTGCTTCTGTCGCTCATCGATCGACGACACAATCACCAAGCCACCATCATCGTGTCTCAATTTCAGCCTGCTGAATGGCTGGATCAAATTCCAGTTCCCGTTGCAGCTGAAGCAATCACTGATCGACTGTCTGCTCAATCCTACAGGATAACCATTCGGGGAGAGAAGTCCATGCGATCTCTATAGAACAACAAAGGGTCATTCTGTAAGATCAGGGTGGCCCTCATTCTCCGCGCTGGTGGCTCTAAGAAAACGCTGTACGCAAACGTAAAGGAATTACAATTTAGCAAAAGCGGATGGTCAAGAGTCATCTCAAAGGGGTGGCTCTCTGACCGGAAGCATGGCTCAATTTTTCCGGAGGCGTGGCTCACTGGTCACCGGAATCGCGGCTTTATGACGCCGTAATATGCAGGGCAACACTTTTTACTTTTATGGCCGGGAAAAATAGAATGTCTGGGCAGGGAAATCAAGTCTTTTGCAGAATGTTATTGGGGTTCGTTTCGGATTCCAGTGATTTTTTTGCTCCGTCTTAAAACTGCCGGCGCAAGATTTTCCGCTAAAAAACTAGGAGGCACTTTTGTACATGGGAGTGATAGTTGATCGCCATAGCACTTTATTGTATCGGTCAACAAAGGAAGATCTCCCTAAAGCTGTGGCATGCCTGAAAGATGCCTTTGCGGATGATCCCCTTTGGGCGGCAATATTCAAGAATGACCCTGACCGGGAGAAGGCCTTGGCGGCATTTTTTACTTTTCCGTTGCTATATGGAATGAAGTATGGTCAGGTATGGGCTACCTCCCCGGAAATAGAGGGAATAGCGGCATGGGTTCCGGGCAAGTATGCTGAAATGACTCTATGGCGCATGCTGTGCTCCGGAGCATTGTCTTATGGTACGAGGCTGGGGAAGGAAACTAGGCGTAATCTGGCAATTATATCCAAACAGCTTGTGCCTGCTCGCAAAAGATGGACTAGGAACAAGCGCTTCTTATACCTGGCAATTATAGGCATATCCTCCGCAGCACAGGGGAAGGGTCTCGGAAGTAAAATCATGGAGGCGATTAAAGAAGAAGCTGACAGGAACAAACTCTATCTTTATGTGGAAACGGAAAAGGAAGAAAATCTCTTGTTTTATCAAAAGCACGAGTTTGTTTTATGGCAAAAAATCGTGTTCGAGGAGATCAATTTGCCGATGTGGCTTATGGAGCGCAGGCCAAAAACCGGCTGCCTGGGGAGGCTGGGCTAAAACATTGGCCAAACGACATTTGAGTTCTAATACAGGTATGGGAGCAATAATTGGTGAGCGACTGTCAGGCTGAAAAAGAACTGCTTGCCCGCGCCCGGAATTGCCCGGAGGCGTTCGGTCGGCTTTATGACCAAAACTACTCTGCTATACTTAACTATTGCATACGCCGAACCGGTGATGTTGAGCTTGCTCAGGATATAACGGCCGAAACATTTGTTAAAGCGCTGAAAAATATCGGCCGATTCCAGTGGCGGAGCGTCGGCTCCTTTTCAGCCTGGCTCTACCGCATTGCTGGCAATGAGCTTGCTGACTGTTTTCGTAAAGGCGCCTCCAGGGAGGTTTCCTTGGAATATTTGCGGGAGAGCCAGGGGTTTGAGCCGGTGGCCCTTCACGAACTGGAAGCCGAATTGATTGCGGCACAGGAAACATTGGCGCGTCACCAGGAATTCCTGGCCTGCCGCCAAGAAATCAGCCTGCTGCCTCTTAAATACCAGGAGGTAATCGCCTTGCGTTTTTTTGCGGGAAAGAGCCATAAAGAGATGGCCGAGGTTTTAGGCAAACCGGAAGGGACAGTCAAATCCCTTTTACATCGCGGTTTGGAAAAATTACGGAATCAGCAGAGTAAAAAGTGTTAGAAAAACACAAAAAATTGCAACCTTTTTTCTTAAAAAGCGTTAACTAGAGCAAAAGGGTTGAATGAAATGAAAAATATCTTCGACGCCGAAAAAAATAAATTGCCTGTTCTGTTAGAAAACCTTGAGCTGCCCGAAGTGCAGACGCCGGCACACCAGCGTCATTTAAGGGAGTCTCTGCTTGCTTCTAGTTATTTTAAAGAAGGCGCTGTCCAGCTCTCCACCCGCCAAAAAATTGGCAGATTTATTGCTCCAGGGTTTACTCTGATGAAACCGAAAGCGTGGAGACTAGTGGTCTCGCTTGCTGTGCTGTTTTTGGCTCTCGGCGCTTACAGAGCCTTTTTTGTTGCTCCCCAGGCCGTAGCGAGCCTTACTTTGCAAGTCAATCCAGGCATAACCATGACCATTAGCGCAAGAAACAAGGTCCTAGACGCAGAGGCCTTGGACGCGCCAGGAGAGGCGCTACTGACAAGGCTTGATGTGGCAGGTAAAGAAGTGCCAGAGGTGCTGCGCCTCATGGCAGGGGCCTTGCGCGAGGCCGGCTTGCTGGCCCCCGAACGGCGGATAGTAGTGGCGCTGTACGCGATCGAAGAAGGGTTAAGGCCCGCAGAAAGGCTAACCCCGCCGGAACTGTCCGCCCTGACAGAAAATGTGCGCCAGTCTCTGCTTGGGTACATGCTTGAGCAGGGCTTGCCGGTGGAGGTAAAAGTTGCGGAGGTCACCGCTGAACTAGATTATGTCGCCCGGGCTATCGGCCTTTTGCCAATCGACTATGTCGACTATGTAGCCGAAGCCGGGTACCCGTTGGCCAAAGAGGTCCTTAAACTGCAAAAAGAACTGGGGATTGACCCGGCCTTGTTCAAAGAACAGCTGGGCACGATTAGGGCAGCCTTGGTTGACATAAGAAAAGCGGGGATAGAGTCTCAAATTGATGCCTTGGCTATCTTAAAGGTTGCTCTTGCCGCCGACCCGAAACTGCAGAAGCTGACCACCATCACTGCCGCGATGATGGACCTCGCTGAAAAAGGGCTGAGCAAAGAAACCGCTTTGGCTAAGATACAGGCCGCTATCAAGACTGACCCCACGCTGCAGAACTTTGAC
>Ga0208609_100502_pt1 | contig 14855 bp, 15 predicted proteins | sample SubbioR11_8A_Apr_FD_184813 | JGI IMG/M metagenome (GOLD analysis project Ga0208609, IMG submission 184813) | Serpentinite rock and fluid subsurface biosphere microbial communities from McLaughlin Reserve, California, USA - CR11_8A_Apr (SPAdes) | ecosystem: Environmental > Terrestrial > Deep...
AGCTCTTTGGTGCCGGTAGCGACCAGCCGGGTGGCTTCGTAGAGGATCTCGCCAGCATCGCGTGAGACCTGCTGCCCACGCAGCTGCGGGATGATGCAGAAGCTGCACTGATGGTTGCAGCCCTCGGCGATCTTGAGGTAGCTGTAGTGCCGCGGCGTGAGCTTGACCCCTCGGGAAGAGCCCTCAGGGCGAGCCCCTGACAAGGGTATTAAGCGCGTGAAGGGGTTATCGTCAGGCGGGAGCACGGCGCGCACGCTGGCCATCACCCCCGCCACGTCGGCCTGGCCGGTCACAGCGAGGACGCTCTTGTGCCGGGCCTTAATCACCTCAGGCCGCTCGCCCAGGCAGCCGGTGACGATCACCTTGCCGTTGGCAGCCACGGCCTCGCCGATGGCCTGTAGCGACTCCTCGATAGCCGGCGTGATGAAGCCACAGGTGTTAACCACCACCAGGTCGGCCTCCTCATAACTCGGCACTACGCTATAGCCCTCGCTGCGCAGCTGCGTAAGGATCCGTTCGCTATCGACTAAGGCTTTTGGACAGCCCAGACTAACAAAGCCAATTTTACCGGACATAGGTACTCCGAGCCTTACCAGAGCCGCTGGGCCAGGATGGTCTGCAGGTCCTCTTCAAGGCGCAGCACATTGTCCTGCCGGTAGACTAGGCGCATCTGTGTCTGCCGGTCGAGTAGGAAGATCGCATCGGTATGGGTGAACTGCCCGCCGGCTAGCTCACGAAAACCCACAAAAAAGGCCCGCGCGGCATGGGCAATATCCTCGGCGGTGCCGCTTAGCCCTACAAAGTCAGGGTGGAACTGCGCAGCGTAGTGCTGCATTACCTCCGGCGTATCGCGGGCCGGATCGACGGTAATCATAACGACCTGCACCTCGGCCGGTTCGCCTAGTTGGCGGTAGCTATGAGCTAGCCGGGCCATGGTCAGCGGGCAGATGTCCGGGCAGCGGGTGAAGCCGAAAAAGACTACCACCAACCGACCTTGCCACTGCGCTAGGGTAACACGTTCGTTGCCTGCGGCCAAAGTTACCTCACCGAGCGGCCGCGGAGTCTCTAGCAGGGTGCCGTGGAACGCTGGCGCGGGGGTTAGCCACACATAGGCGCCATAAGCAGCTGCGCCGAATAGCGCCAGTAGCGCCAAAAAGACAAATCGTTTCACCTTCCTAGTATACCGGCTGGCGTGCTGATCAAAGCCTGCTATACTAGAGCACAACGCCGATAAGGAGGAACGAGATGATCCGCTCACTACTCCTAGCCGTCGATGCCTCGCCCTGGGGCAAAGTTGCCGCGACTTACGCCACCTACTTGTGCTACAAACTCGATGCCACCCTGGACGCGGTCTATGTGATGGATAGCCGCCTGATTAATATGCCGTACTGGACAGACTACGGTGCCATCAGTCTGCCCACCCGCTTCGCTAGTGAGATGGCTGAGCTGCTCAGCACCCAAGGTACGGCGGTGCTCGCCCAGATCCAAGAGAACGCCGAGAAGGCCGGTATAACCTGCCGCACTGAGTTGCGCACGGGTATTCCTGCCACCCAGATTCTGGCAGCCGCTCAAGATTGCGACCTGATCATCTTGGGCCGCCGCGGCGAGTCGAGCCACTTGGAAGAGGCCAAAGGGCTCGGGGCGGTAGCCGAGCGGGTACTGCACAGCTCGAAGATGCCGGTGATCTTAACCGACGAACACTATACCGAGCTGACCCGCGTGCTACTCGGCTATGACGGCTCGGACCGGGCGCGCGAAGCGATGGTCTACGCTGCCGAGCTGGCCGCCCGGCTCGAGCTGCCCATGCTGGCTATCAGCGTTCACGACAAGCTCGAGCTAGCCGAGGAGCGGCTCAACACCGTCAAAGCCTACGCTGAGGCTCACCGTCTCAACCTCACCACCCTGGCGCTACAGGGCGATCCGGTTGAAGCGATCCTGAATCAGGCGCTGGACGGCGACCTGATCGCCATCGGCGCCTTTGGTGAGGGTCGGGTGCGCGCTTGGCTGCTCGGCTCCACCACCGAAGCTATCCTGCGCGGTTCGATCCAGCCGGTACTGCTGCACCGTTAGAGGTAAAGGCGCTAGCCAAACCACCGGCTACCGAGACATATGCGCCAAGCCTAGCCACACGGGCTAGTGTAACCTAGGACTAGCGCGGGGCCGGCAGCGCCCGACTTCGCCGTGCCGCCCGGCGGTCGGGTAACTCCAGGACAAACTTCGGTTCCCAGCTCACCACGTCCTGATAGCGCAGTAGCAGCTTCCTCAGCCCTCCCGTCTTGATCCAGACTAGGTCGCGCTCATGGAGATCAAGTTTTAGGCAGCGCTGCTGAAGGTCAACGACCACCACACAGTCATAAGCTTTCAGGGCCTTGATTAAGGCGTACAGGCGGGCCTTGGAAGCGCCTGGCCGGAGTCTGGCTCGACTAGTAACCATCATGACCTCCTTTTGAGGCGGAGGGGACGGCGTGCATAGCCAACAAGGGGATGGAGTAGCCCCAAACCGGGGAGGCTAAGTATAGCGCACCTGGCCAAAGTGTGGTAGGGAGAGTTCTGATGTATAATAACTCATGGCTGAGCCTCCCTATTGGGTCGTTACCGACGAGGCCTGCGACCTCTGCGACACCATGCCGGTCGAGCCCGTTATGGTGCCGCTCAACCTCTTCTTTGGCAGTCAGGCCTACACCTCGCGCAGCCTTACGCCGAGCGCCTTCTATCACGAACTGCGCACCAACCCGCACCACCCCACCACCAGCCAGCCTAGCCCGCAGCAGTTTGCTGCCATCTACCAGAGGTTGAGGAGCCGGCCTATCATCAGCATCCACGTCACTGGCGCGCTGTCGGGGACGGTGGCCTCGGCGCGGCTGGGAAGCGATCTGGTGCCGAAGGCTGAAGTCCACCTGCTCGATAGCAAGACCGTCTCCATTGGCCAAGCCTTTCAGGTATACGTGGCCTGCCGGGCGGCGCAGCTCGGTCACAGCCTGGACATTGCGCTTGATTGGGTCGGCAAGACCCGGCGCCAGACGCGCCAGTTCATCACCCTGGGCACGCTCGACTACCTGCGGCGCGGCGGGCGCGTCGGCAAAGTGCAGGCGCTAGTCGGTTCACTGTTGTCGATCAAGCCAATCCTTGAGATCGATAGAGAGTTGGGCGTGTTCAAGGCCATCAGTCGGGCTCGCGGCTTTGCCCAGGCCTTGCAGGCGATGGTCGCGGAGATGCTGCGCAGCGTGCCGGCCGGCACGCCGTTGCGCATTGCTCTCGGCTATGGCGAAGACCCTGCTGATGCCGATGCGCTGCTGGCGCTGATCCGCAAGCACTACCCCATTCATTGGCTGGGCCGGGCCCAGGCTACGCCGGTCCTGGCGGTACACTCCGGCCCGCAGGTGGCTGGCGTGGCTTTTGCGCCGCACGGTTGGCCGTGGGAGACAGTATCGGGATGAGTCACAGCGGTTTTCACAAATACTGAGTTGGCTCAGCGCCGGTATCATCTCTGCCAAGACGCCCTGGACAACGATTCGCAGTCCTGCGAGCACCCGCAGGATCAAACCAGATGATACCTGCTATCAGTTCACCAGCTTGGTCCGCCGCGACTGAAAGTCCATCAGCACGTAGCGCCCGATGGTGTGCGGGGTGGTGAAGTAAGCTTTGCCACGAGTCATGTGCGAGACGCGCTGCACAAAAGCGATCAGCTCCGGGTCGCGGGCCAGCATAAAGGTGTTGATCTGGATTCCTTGGCGGCGGCAGTTACCGACCTCGCGCAAGGTCTCACCTAAGACCAGCGGGTCGAGACCGTAGGCGTTCTTGTAGATTCGCCCGCCCGGCAGGGTGATAGCTGACGGTTTGCCGTCGGTGATCATTACAATCTGCTTCATATCCTTGCTCTGGCGCTTCAAGAGCTTTTGCGCCAGCCGCAAGCCCTCGGCGGTGTTGGTGTGATAGGGGCCGACTTGGGCGGTGGCCAGCTTTGCCAGCGGGATCTCCTCAGCGGAGTTGTGAAACAGCGCAAACTGGATGCTGTCGCCCCGGTACTGGGTGCGGATCAGGTGGGCCAGCGCTAGCGCTACCTGCTTGGCCGGGGTGAAGCGGTCCTCGCCGTAGAGGATCATCGAGTGGCTGCAATCGAGCAGCACCACGGTCGCCGCTGAGGAGTAGTACTCGGACTGCACCACCATCAGATCGTCGTGCTCGAGCTTTAGCTGGCCACCTTCGAAGCCGTGCTTAGCCGCGCTTAAGAGCGTGGCGCTGATGTCGAGGTTGAGGGTGTCGCCAAACTCATAGGGCTTGGGAGCCGCCGAGGTTTCGACGCCGGTGGTTTCAAAGCGGGTGTCATGAGCGCCGAAGCTTGCCTTGCCCGCCGCGCCCAACACCTCCTTGAGGGTGCGGTAGCCCAAAAAGTCGATGGCCTTATCGGTCAGCTCGAACCTGACCTGACCCGGCTCGCCCTGCCCAACACCGCCCTGGCCCGGCTGCTCGGGATCGCCAGCCTCGGGGCGCAGATAGCCTTCCTGCTCGAGCCGCCGCGCTAGCTCCTTAACCGCCTGGCCAAGCTTGGAGTCGAGCCAGTGCTCGGCCTCCATGGCCTGATTAAGCGTCTCCTGGTCGATTAAATCGTTCTGAATCAGAGCCTCGGCGATGGCTTCATAGAGGTCTTGCAGGGTCGGTTGATGGTTAGGGTCGGGGTCCCAGGGGTTGCGGCCAAAGCCTGACTCGAGCAGGCGTTGCTGGAGCAGTTTCATCAGCTCGGCTGCATCGAGGTCGTCCAGGGTCGGCTCGTACTTGCTGTAGCGGGTGGTAGGCATCTCAGTTCCAGCGCCGCCGGGCGGTCGGTGCCAGGTCGGGCTCCGCCGCGCTGTAGCCGCGCTCCTCGCTCCGGGCGATCTGCTTGCGGGCGTAGAGGCCCTCTAGAATAAACTCCGCCGCCACGCCCAACTCGTCCTGGCCAGAGCTGGAGGCGAGCCGACGGGCCGCCTTGAGCAAGCCCGGCACTACCGCCATCAGCTCGGGGAGCTGTTCGGTCTTCCGGGTATCGGGAACCTTAAGGGTATGACCCGCTTCAAAGTAGTCGGTGATCGGTTCGGTAGCCAACTCGCCGGAGAGCCGGCTGAACACCTGCGCCACCGCCCGCCGCACGATGTCGCGGGCGACCGCTTCGCTGCCCTTAAGCTCGCCCTCGTACTCTAGCTCGAGCTTGCCGGTGACCGCCGAGAGCGCGGCGTAGAGGTCGCTGACGCGGGCGATAGGGACGCTCTCGCCCAGGGTATAGGCGCGCCGTTCGGCGCTGGAGATTACGTTCTCCAAGAGGCTGATTGGCAGACGCTGGCTCACTCCCGAGTGCTTATCGACCCGCGAATCGTCGCGGGCTACGAAGGCCACCTCCTCGACGATCTCGCTGATAAAGGCCGGCAGCTTGACCTGCTTGCCCCGCTCTATCCACGCCTCTTGCGCAGTAATCGCCATCCCATCCTCGACTGTCAGCGGGTAGTGGGTGCGGATTTCCGAGCCGATCCGGTCCTTTAGGGGGGTGATAATCTTGCCGCGCGCGGTGTAGTCCTCGGGGTTAGCCGAGAAGACCAGCATCACATCGAGCAGCAGGCGCACCGGATAACCCTTAATCTGCACGTCGCCCTCTTGCATGATATTAAAGAGCGCCACCTGTACCTTGCCGGAGAGGTCAGGCAGCTCGTTCATGGCGAAGATACCGCGGTTAGCACGGGGCAGCAGCCCGTAGTGGACCGAGCGCTCATCGCCTAACTTGGTGCCGAGCTTGGCAGCCTTAATCGGGTCGATGTCGCCGATAATGTCGGCGACAGTCACATCAGGCGTAGCCAGCTTCTCGACATAGCGCGCCTCGCGCGGCAGCCAGGCGATAGGCGTGGCCTCGCCGAGTTCGGCTACGATCTCCTTCCCTTCAGCGCTGACCGGGTAGAAGGGGTCGTCGTTAAGCTCCATCCCGGCAATGACCGGGATCTCATCGTCCAACAGCTCAGTCAGCTGGCGCATGATGCGCGTCTTGGCCTGGCCGCGCAAGCCCAGCAAGATGAAGTTGTGGCGGCTCAAGATAGCGTTGACCACTTGCGGGATCACGCTTGTCTCGTAGCCGACGATGCCGGGGAAGATCGGGCGGCCATTCTTGAGGCGGCAGATCAGGTTGTCGCGCAGCTCCTGTTTAACGCTGCGCCCCGCCCGGCTGAGCCAGGGGGTAGCGCGTAGATCGCCGAGGGTGGTTGCTTTCATCCAACTCCCTTTCTGTGCAGCAAGCATAGACCCCGCCAGTATGGTAGCACCGGCTCTAACTTAAGGTATGTGTGGAGGCGCAACATCCCAGGTTAACTCGCAACGACTCATGGCATATGTAACAGTCATCCAGGCCACAGGGCGGCCACCTAGGGTCGCCCCTACGGCATGCTGCTTGAGCGTTTTGAGCTTGACCCCTACAACCGCAGCGAGTCGTCCTCCGGCTTGGGCAGTGACAGGTTTTGGGTGGCCTCCTGCACCTGCACATCGCGGACCTTATCAAGATAGCTCTTGGCCCGCTCGATCTCGCCGGCGAGGGTTTCAACGGTCCGCTTCATGTTGTCAACAGCCTGCACCCTGAACTCCGAGATGGTGTCCATGGCGGCATAGACGTTATTAAAGGCCTTCTGTAGCTGCTCGACGCTGACCGTGGCGCTCGCCGCCTGGGTATGCACCTCGACCGACTGCTGTTTGAGCAGCTCCGAGGTGGACTCGATCAGGTTGCCGGTGGTGCGGTTTAGCGCGGTAATCTGATCTAAGACCAGCTTCTGGTTAGCCAGCCCCTGCGACACCGTAACAGCCGTGCGCAGCGCCGAGATGGTCGTGGTCGAGGCGCGATCTACCCCCTTGATCAGCTCCAGGTTGTTCTTGCGCACCATATCCAGAGCCAGATAACCCTGGATGCTGACCGCTAACTGAGTCTGCAAGTCCAGCACCTTCTGGCGCAGGTAAAAGAGCATCTCCTCCTTGACCACGCGCGCCTTTTCGGGCTGCCGCGCCGCAAGCTCCTGAACGCGCGCCTCGAGCGCAGAATCGAGCTTCTGAGCCAGATAGATGTACTGCTGGAGCTTGGTCATGGTCTCCCACAGATGCACCTTCTCCTGGGCGATGGCGGCGTTGTCTTTCCGGAGTTCATCCTGGCCGCCATAGAGCGCTTCGACGATCTTGTTGAGGTGCTCCTGAGCCGATTGGTACTTCAGGAAGTAGTCGCGCACGCGGTTGCCCACCGGAATAAAGCCGAGCAGCTTGCGCGGCGAGAAGAGGCCGCTCTGCCTGGACGGGTCGAGGTCCTCGACTACCCGCCGCAGCTCAACGAGCGTCTGCGACACCTTAGATTTGTTATCGAGCGGGCCTTCGAGAGCGTGCATGGGCCGCTCGAGCATGCGGTTAGAGACCGCTGCTGCCTTGCGGATCTCGTCGCTGCCGAGGTTGTGAATGGCCATCACCTTGGTCTGGAAAGCGTCGCTGGGGGCCGGGGTGTTAATGACGTTGTGGAGGAACTCCGTAACTTTGTCATCCAGCAGCGCCTGGGTGGCCTCGTCGAGCTGGATCATCTCGGCGGCGCGCTCTTTCTGAATCGGCTTAACCGCCTGGCTGGCGGTCAGCTCTTCAACTTGGGGGGGCTTGAGTTTGTCGGGCATGGCGCCGTCCTTTCTGGCACTGAACTCTGAAGCGTCTCTATCATAAGCGATCCGCCACTCCCACCCTCCCCCACCCCCACCCCGGCCCTCCCCCAAAATTTGGGGGAGGGTGTGGGAGGGGGTGCTAAGCTCCGTCAGGTGATAACTTTCCCGTTCTCTTGAAACAGCTCGCCGTCGAGGTAGATGCGCCCGCCGCGGCGCAGGTCGCAGATCATATCCCAGTGGATGGCTGAGCGGTTGACGCCGCCCGTCTCGGGGTAGGACTGGCCGAGCGCTAGGTGGACGGTCCCGGCCATCTTTTCGTCAAAGAGGATGCTTCTGGTGGGGATGTTGATATGCGGGTTGGTGCCGATCCCCAGCTCGCCTAGGTAGCGCGCCCCCTCGTCGCTGTTAAGCTGTGCCTGCAACAGGTCGTTGCCCTTGGCGGCCTGGGCGGCTACTACCCGCCCCGCCTTAAAGGTTAACTGGATGCCTTCGACTTCGACACCGTTGACGCTGCTCGGCACGTCGAAGGTGATTACCCCTTCGGCGGAATGCTCCAGGGGCCCGGTGAAGACCTCGCCGGAAGGCATGTTGCGCCGCCCCGCCGAGTTAATCCAGCGGCGCCCCCCGACCATCAGGTGCAAGTCGGTGCCGGGACCGCTGATATGCACCTCGCTAGCGCGGCTCAAGCGCTCGATTAGCTGCTCCTGGTTGCGCTCGAGCTCCAGCCACTTAGCCACCGGATCGTCATCGAAGAGGAACATAGCGCCATAGACGAAGCGCTCGTAAGCGTCAAGGTCCATACCGGCGTCCTGGGCGCCGGCGGCGGTCGGAAACAGCGTGCCGCACCAGCGGGTCTGCTGTACGCGATGCTCCTGCACCGGCTGGTGGCGTTTAGCTAGCCGCGTGATGCGCGCCTTATCGACTCCTTGCAGCATCCGAGTGTTAGTGGGCGCACTGATGCGCAGCCAGGCCTTAAGCTGCCGGATTTCGGTAAGCTCGAAGCTCGGCTCACTCTCGAAATACTCCTCGGAGGCCAGGGTCAAAAGGTCGAGTTGCAGCTCCGGGTAGCTCAGGCGCAGCACCGGGATTCCGCCCGCCTTAAGGACCTCGCGGGTGACGGCTCGAGCCATCACCAGCGCCGGGCTGTCGAGGTTGATGGCGACATGATCGCCCGGCTCGACCGCTAGGCAGTAGTTAACCAGCAGTTGGGCATACCTCTCGTGGATGGGATGGATCATGCCCAAGTTTACCGCGCCACATTAAAGACGTTGCTGCCTAACGCAACCAGCGAGCCCAGGTCATCGAAGACATCGCTGCGCACCACAATCACCCGGCTGCCGGAGTGGACCACCGCGGCGGTGGCCAGCAAAGCCGAGCCCTTGGCCGGTTTGAGATAATCGACGCGCATGTCGATGGTGGCGATCTTGTCGATGCTGCTGGTATCGCTGACCGAGAGGGCCGCTGCCGCCCCGGCGGTGGCGTCGATCAAAAAGCTGATGATGCCGCCATGAGCCATCTGCCGGATGGGGTTGCCGATAAACTCGGGGCGCAGCGCCAGGCGGGTGCTGACGCGGAGGCTGGCCAAGTCGCAGGACTCCAGCTTAAGGCCCAAGAACTTGTTGAGCGGGATCATCTCCTCGATGATCCGGCGGAGCAGTTCGGTATCGAGTTGCGGGTTTGATGGGCCTGACATGCGGCATTGTACCTGGTGTAAAACTCTATCTTATTGAAGGGGGGAACCTCCCGGCTTTGAGGGGATTTGCCAAGCCCTAACGATCTGCTAAGCCAGGCGCCTCTCGATAGCTTGCAAGAACGCCTCTGTCCAACGTAGCAGCTCAGCAATCTCGGCTACGTCGATGCGTGAGTATAGATCATAGTCACCTTCTTTGCGCAGTTCTTCAGCCCGCACCAGATGGGCATGGTGCTCCCTCCACACCTCATCGTCTTTGGCAAACTCTCGACCGAAGGCTGCGATCACTGCGCTATGTCGTTTGAAACTGAGCCCACGCTCCAACAACAGCGCAGTCGCCGCGTAAAACATCGCATAGTACGCCCTGGACGTCGTGATGCCGGGATACCTGTCGAACGGCTCGCGGGCCGCGGACAGGTTCTCCCTGGCTTTGGCCAGCGCGACCAACTCGGGCGGCTCCGGCACGCTCATAGCGGTAGGGCATCGCGCTTGACATGGTGCGTAAACGGCGTCTCCCATGACCAGCGTTCTGTATCTGTCACCACCACGCTCAGGTAGGGAGCGCCTTCGCAAACAAGCTGAGAGACGATCGCTGCCGCCGCCGCCCCCACTGCCCGCCGCAAACCGGGACGAACCACTACCAGCACATCGATGTCTGAATCGGGCCCAGCATCGCCACGCGCTTTTGAACCGTATAGCAACATCTCGGCGATATCCTCGGCGAACCGCGTCGTAAGCTGCGCTTTGAGCTCCGACAGCGCCCGCGCCTCCGTTGGGTCGAGCTGCCCAGGCATAGCGCTAATGTAGCACAGCCCCGTCGCCGTAACCCGTAGGGCCTCGCAACGAATCCCCCCGGCCTGCGTTAAGCCCCCCTTACCAAGGGGGATTGGTGGGATTTGGAGGGTGGAATGACTGGCGGGGCTTACTAAAGCGGTGCGCAAGCGCACCCTACTGCTGGCGGGGCTTACTAAAGCGGTGCGCAAGCGCACCCTACTGCTGGCGGGGCTTACTAAAGCGGTGCGCAAGCGCACCCTACTGCTGGGGCAAGAGCCAAAGCGGTATAATCGCTCATGCTAAAAACTGCCCAGCTGTTCGCACTGGACCGTGTCTGTGAGCCCTTGCGCGCCCTGCTTGCCCCCGATTACGCCTGGGAGGTGTTAGGGCGCCTTGACCATTTTGTCGCTACCGTTAGCAACCAGCGCCTGGGGCGCATCCATCCGACCGCTGTGGTGAACGGGCCGGTCTATCTGGCCGAGACCGCGGTGATCTATCCCCACGCCTATATCGAAGGCCCGGCCTGGATCGGTGAGGGGGCCGAGGTCGGGCACGGCGCCTTTGTGCGGGGCGGGGTGGTGCTGGCCCCTCATGCCAAGGTAGGCCACGCCACCGAGGTCAAACGATCACTGTTTTTGGAGGGCGCCAAGGCCCCACACTTTAACTACGTGGGCGACGCCGTCGTTGGGCGGCAGGTCAACCTGGGCGCCGGGGTGCGGCTGGCTAACCTCCAGGTCTTTAACGGCACCATTCGGATCGAGGGGATCGAGACCGGCTTGCGCAAGTTCAGCGCCGCCATCGGCGACGAGGTCTCTATCGGCTGTAACGCGGTACTCTCGCCGGGGACCATCATCGGCCCGCGCACGGTGGTCTATAACGGCGTTATGCTGCGCGGCGTCTATCCGGCCGATACCGTGATTAAGCTCAGGCAGGCCCTGGAGTCGGCTCCGCGCCGCTAGCATTCCTGATCATGTTTCCACTACGTGACGCCAACCCCAAGCACGGCCCGGTCTACCTGATGTGGTTGCTGGTGGTGGCTAACGTGGCGGTCTTTGTGTATCAACTCGGCTTAAGTGAGCCGCAGCTCATGAGCCTGGTGCACAGTTACGGCTTTGTGCCGCGTACCTTCTTTGGCGACCCGCTAGGCGAAGGCTATCGGCTGCTCTCGAGCATGTTTTTGCACGGCAACCTGCTGCACTTGGCGAGCAACATGTTCTTCTTGTGGGTCTTTGGCGACAATATCGAAGACCGGATGGGGCATGGCAAGTTCTTACTGTTTTACCTGGCGGGCGGGGTGGTGGCGGCGGCTTCTCACGGTCTGCTGATGCCTAACTCGGCTATTCCCATGATCGGCGCCTCGGGTGGGGTCAGCGCGGTGCTAGGCGCTTATATCGTCGCCTTTCCGCGCCAGCGCATCCTGACCTTCATTCCGCCGCTGTTCTTACTCTGGCTGCCGGCCTGGTTTTATCTTGGCTACTGGGCGCTCATCCAGGTGATCGGGGTCCTCGGGGGCGGGGCGGGTGGCATCGCCTGGTGGGCGCATATTGGCGGTTTTGTGTTCGGGGTGGTGCTGGCGCCCTGGCTACTGCATTCAGGAAGTAGGAAGTAGGAAGTAGGAAGTAGGTTGTGGGTTGTAGGGGGGTTGTCGGTTGAAGGGGTTTCCTACTACCTACACCCCACTACCTACACCCCACTACCCACACCCCTCTAGCGAGTGGTGCCGATGCGCAGTTTGATGGTACGCAGCCGCTCGGCTACCAGTTGAGCGATATCCACCACCGCGGGCGCGCCGTCTTGTTGGGCGCTCTCGCTGCTGGCGAGCATCACCTTGCAGAAGGGGCAGCCGGTGGCTACCACCGCTGCGCCGGTGGCTTGGGCCTCCTGAAAGCGGTCTTCTGAGACCCGCAGTGCGCCCGGCTCCTCCTCTTTCCAGAACTGCGCGCCGCCCGCGCCGCAACAGAACGAGTTCTCGCGGTGGCGTGGCAGCTCGACTATGGTGTTGCCACCTTGCGTCAGCAGGTCGCGGGGGGCGTCGTAGATACCGTTGTGGCGGCCCAGGTAGCAAGGGTCGTGGTAGGTCAGCGGCTGGGTAAGCTCAAGCGGTGGCAGGCGCCCGGTTAGCATCAGCTCGTCGATCAGTTGACTGTGGTGCATCACCGTGTAGTGCCCGCCGAGCTGCGGGTAGTCGTTGGCTAGCGCGTTGAAGCAGTGGGGGCAGGTGGTCAGCACCCGCTTGGGCTTGGTCGGGTCGAGGGTTTGCAGCGCCTCGTTCAAGGTGGCGACGTTCTCGCTGGCTAACTGATAGTAGAGGTACTCGTTGCCGGAGCGCCGCGCCGGGTCGCCGGTACACTTTTCGGCCTTGCCCAGAATGGCATAGTTGACCCCAGCGTGGTTAAGGATCTCGGCCATGGCGCGGGTGGTCTGCTGCGCTTGCGGGTCGTAGCTGCCGGCGCAGCCGACAAAGAACAGCACCTCGAAATTGGGGTTATCGGCTACGGTCGGAACCCCCAAGCCGGCGGCCCAGGCGTCGCGCTTATCCTGGGCCAGCCCCCAGGGGTTGCCGGCGCGCTCCAAGCCGCGGAAGGCCGTGCCTAACTGGCTCGGGAACTCTCCTGCCATCAGCACCTGCTGGCGGCGGATGTCGATGATGTCGATCATCGGCTCGCACCCTACCGGGCAGATCTCGATGCAGGCACCGCAGGTGGTGCAGGCCCACAGCGACTCCTGGTTGATCACAAAGTCGAGCACCGCGCGCGGGCTCTCGCCGCCAGCGGCTAACGCCCCGGACACACGGTTAAGCTCGTAGCGCTTGTTGATCTCGATGGCGGCTGGGCTGAGCGCCTTGCCGGTCGCTGCTGCCGGGCAGGCGTTGGTGCAGCGGTTACACATGATGCAGGCGTAAGCGTCGAGCAGCTGCGGCAAGCGGAAGTGCTCGAGCCGCTCGACGCCGTAGCGCTCTACGCTTTCATCCGTGAAGTCGATCGGTGAAAGCGCACCGCTTGAGACCTGGCTACCGTCCTGGTGCCTGGGCTCCAGGGCAAAGTTGGCCGGCGCCATGAACAGGTGGATATGTTTCGAGCGCGGAAAGTAAGGCAAAAAGGCCAGGATCAGCCCTAGCGATCCCCAAAAGCCGATATGCCAACCGATGAGGCGGTTATCACCGGGGCCGATCAGCCCGGCCAGCAGCGAGGCCACCGGCTGCCAGGGGTCAGCCTGCCCCTGGTAGGCCAGCAGGGAGCTGTGGCCCAGCAGCCTGAAGCCGACATGCAGGAAGATAAACCCCAGCACGATCAGGCTATCGCGGCGGAGGCCCATGAGGGCGTCTTCGTGAAACAGCGTCCGGGGGTTAACAGCTAGCAGCCGCGGGTCGCGCGTTAAGCGGCGCACGGCGAAGTAGACCACCCCAACCAGGACCAGCGCGGTGAACAGATCGGCGCCCAGGCGATAGAAGCCACCCAAGACGCTGTGGTGAAAACCTTGCAGCCACTCCGGTGGCAGGTAGCCCTCGAGTAGGTCTAAGAGATTGACCAGGGCGTAGAAGATGAAGCCGTAAAAGACCAGGGCGTGGAAGAAACTGACCAGCGGCCGGTCGCGAAAGACGGTGCTCTGGCTAATGGTGCGGGCGATAGCCTCGCCGATCCGCTCGGTGAGGTGGTTAAAGCTCGGGTAGTAGCCGCGCTCCCCCCGCGACACGGCCAGAATCACGCGGCGGAAGCCGATCACCGCAAAGTAGAGCGACACTACGGCCAGCAGGGCGAAGAGGAGCTTTTCAGGTAAGGTGAGCAACGGCGACCTCCACAAGGCAGCTACGGCGATAGCGCTGAGCACAATTCTGACACATCAGCCGATGGTCTAGCCGTTTATACTGGGCGCGGCACCCCCCAGAGATTTACAGGCCACCAGCATCTCACGCTTGCCGCCGGGCGGGCCGGGGCGCTTGGCGACTGTTAAGCCGAGCGCCGCTAGGCGCCGCCGCACCGCCCCGCTAACGCTGTAGGTGCTAAGGCAGCCGCCGGGGGCGAGAGCGGCCGTTAGCTTACCGAGGAACGCCTCCGACCACAGCTCGGGGTTGACCGTCGGGCTAAAGGCGTCCTGATAGATGGCGTCCGCCTCCGCCTCGCCCAGCGCCTGTTCAGTGGCCTCGCCGAGCAGCAGCACCAGCGTAACGGAGCGATACGTAAACGCCCCTGCCGGCGCCGCCCAATAGCTCATCAGGGCGTCGTAAAGCTCAGGGTGCTTAAGCGCCTCGCGGTAGCCCAGGGCGGCGGCTATGGACACCGGCAGCAGGGTGCGCTCGAGCCCCCGGTAGTAGAGCGGCGCGTCGTGCGTTAGCGCCAGATCGGCGGTCAGTAAGAAGTTAAGGCCGCTCCCGAAGCCGACCTCCAGCACGCGGGTAGCCTGGCCGCGACCGAGCCGCGCCGCCACCCCGCTGCCCACCACAAAGACGTGCCGCGACTCGCTGACCGCCCCCTGCTGCGAATGAAAGGTCTGCGCAAACGCCGTGCTGTAGAGGGTCTGGCTGCCGTCTTGGGTGATGATGGGATAATACTCCGCCGTCATGATCTCAATTCCCTCCACCCCTCACTGCTTATCACTATTTATCACTATGGCAAGCATGGCGATTGGCAAGGCGGGGCGGGTCTCGTGGCAGTGAAGCCCAGGCTACCGCTACCCATAAGGGATAGTGCACAGCGGCAGCAAACCAGATGTAGTCGACCAGATTAATCAGCACCGCCACGCCGATCAGCCCCAGC
>Ga0208609_100503_pt1 | contig 14845 bp, 13 predicted proteins | sample SubbioR11_8A_Apr_FD_184813 | JGI IMG/M metagenome (GOLD analysis project Ga0208609, IMG submission 184813) | Serpentinite rock and fluid subsurface biosphere microbial communities from McLaughlin Reserve, California, USA - CR11_8A_Apr (SPAdes) | ecosystem: Environmental > Terrestrial > Deep...
GTCGAGCAGGATGTAGGCCGGATGCGTCGCCAGCGCGCGGGCGATCTCGCAGCGGCGGCGCTCGCCGCCCGACAGCGACAGCGCCGGGCTGGTGCGCAGGTGCGCAATCTGCAGCTCGTCGAGCAGGCGGTCGAGCCGCCGCCCGACCTCGACCGCGGCCAGCGGCCGGCCGCGGTCGTCGGCCTGCAACTCGAGCACGGCGCGAACGTTCTCCTCGACCGTCAGGCGGCGGAACACCGAGGCTTCCTGCGGCAGGTAGGAGAGCCCAAGGCGCGCGCGCCGGTGGATCGGCAGGTGGGCGATGCTGGCGCCGTCGAGCTCGATCGTGCCGCCGTCGAGCGGCACCAGACCGACCACCATGTAGAAGCAGGTCGTCTTGCCGGCGCCGTTCGGACCGAGCAGGCCGACCACCTCGCCGGCGTCGACCGTCAGCGACACGTCCTTGACCACGACCCGCTTGCCGTAGCGCTTGCGCAGGTGGCCGACCTCGAGCCGGCACGGCGGCGCCGCGCCGACGGCGGCGATCTGCGCGCTGGCGCGGGCGTCGTCGGCCACCGGATGCCGGCCTACTTCTTGGCGGCCGGCGCCGGCCGCAACGGCACTGTCGCCGCCGGCGCCTCCTCGGCGCGCGGCGCCAGGATCAGTCGCGCGCGGCCGTCGGCCACACCCGGCGCGCCGACGACGGTGAAGGTGGCGGTGCGGCCGTCGTAGGTGATCAGGCTGCCGGTCACCTCGTCGCGCGGCCGCTCGTTCTCCAGCCGCCGCCACTGGGCGCGCTCGATCAGCCGCACCGTTTCGCTGCGCTCGTCGTACTCGATGCGCTCGGCCGCGCCCTCGAAGTGCTCTTCGACGCCCGGGCGGACCGGCTCCTGGCGCTGGCGGAAGGTCGCCAGCCGGCCGGCGGTGGCGGTCACGGTGGCGCTGCGGTAGCCCTCGGGGGTCTCGCGCAGCTCCATGCGGTCGCCGGTGATGCGCAGCGTGCCGCGCGTGAGCACGACGTTGCCGACGCACACGCTGACCTGCTTCAGGTCGTCGGTCACGCACTGGTCGCCTTCGATCATCGTCGGCTGGTCGCGGTCGGCGCGCATCGCCAGCGACTCGCCGGCAGCCAGCAGGCAGCCGATCGCGGCCAAGGCGACGAACCGGGCTCGAGCGTCGATCGCCGCCATCACCGCACCTGCTCGGTGGCCGGCGCCAGCACGATGCGCACTCGGCCGTCGAAGCGCGCGCTGCGGGCGATGCCGTCGAGCTGCATGCCGCCGTCGGCGCTGATGCGGCTGGCGCCGTGCTCGACCTCGACCGGCCGGTCGGTCTGGTAGCGGTCCTGGTCCGGGATCGCCAGCAGGTACTCGGTGCGCACGCGCATCGGCGGCGCATCGGCAGCGGCGGCGCGCCGCAGGTCGACCTGGCCGTGCAGGTGCAGGCGCGCGCCGGCGTCTTCGATCTCGCCGCGATCGGCGCGCACCTCGACCCGAGGTTGATCGGGGCTGAGGCTCACCAGCCGCGGCGCTGCGATCAGCACCCGGTCGGTGTCGGCGTAGTGCGCAAGGTGCTCGGCGAAAAGCTTGTGGCGGATGCGGCCTTCGCCGTCGAACTGGGTGATCACCAGCCGGGCCGCCTCGAAGTCCGGCGTTCCCGGCGCGGCGGCGGCCGGCGCCAGCGGCCGCCGCAGTTCGCGCGCGTACCAGTAGCTCGAGGCGGCCACCAGCGTCAGCAGCACGATCGCCGCCAGCGAGCCGAGCCGTTCACGCATGGGCCGGTGCCTGGCCGTGAGCGCGCAGCAGCTCGTCGAAACGGCCCTGCGCGCGCAGGATGAACTCGGCCAGCTGGCGCACGGCGCCGCGGCCGCCGGGCGCGGCCGCGATCCAGTGCGCAGCCGCCTTGGCCTCGGCGCAGGCGTCGGCGACGGTGGCCGCCAGCCCGCCGGCGCGCGCCACCGAATGCAGGCACGGCAGGTCGGGCCAGTCGTCGCCGATGTAGGCGCAGCGCTGCGCCGGCAGCGCGGCGGCGGCCAGCAGCCGCTGCAGGCCGGCGCCCTTGTCGCTTGCGCCCTGCAGGACGCGCGCGAGGCCGAGCTCGCGCGCGCGCGTGGCAACGATCGCCGAGCGGCGCGCGGTCAGCAACGCGACCTCGATGCCGGCGGCGCGCAGCAGCTTGAGGCCGAGGCCGTCGCGCACGTCGAAGGCCTTGATCAGCTCGCCGCGGGCGCCGAAGTACAGCCGGCCGTCGGTGAGCACGCCGTCGACGTCGCACACCAGCAGCGCCACCCGGCGCGCGCGCTCGGCGGCCGGGTGCGGGTGCGGGTCGCCGCGCGCCGACATCGCTACAGCACCTTGGCCGCGGTCAGGTCGTGCATGTGCAGGGCGCCGACCAGGCGGCCGTCGTCGATCACCAGCAACTGGTTGCGCAGGCTGGCGTCGAGGATGCGCGCCGCCTCGGCGGCGAGCATCGTCGACGGCACCGCCAGCGGCGCGCGCGTCATCACCTCGCGCACGGCGAGCGCGCGCACGTCGCCGACGCGCTCGATCAGGCGCCGCAGGTCGCCCTCGGTGAAGATGCCGGCGACGCGGCCGTCGGCCTCGACCACCGCGGTCATGCCGAGCCGCTTGCGGCTGATCTCGGCGACCGCTTCGAGCACGGTCGCGGCGATCGGCACCACCGGCAGCGCCTCGCCGCTGCGCATGATGTCGGCCACCCGCGTCAGCAGGCGCCGGCCGAGCGCGCCGCCCGGGTGCGAGCGCGCGAAGTCGGCGGCACCGAAGCCGCGCGCGTCCAGGCAGGCGATGGCCAGCGCGTCGCCCAGCGCCAGCATGGCGGTGGTGCTCGAGGTCGGCGCCAGGTTCAGCGGACAGGCTTCCTTCTCGACGTGCACGTCCAGGTGCACGTCGGCGTGGCGCGCCAGCGAGGACGTGGCGTCGCCGCTGATCGCGATCAGCGGCGTGCCTTCGCGCTTGAGGATCGGCACCACGGTCAGCAACTCGGCGGTCTCGCCCGAGTACGACAGCGCCACGACGACGTCGGCCGGCGTGATCATGCCGAGGTCACCGTGCGCCGCTTCGGCGGCGTGCACGAAGACCGCCGGCGTTCCGGTCGAGGCGAACGTGGCGGCGAGCTTGCGGCCGATGTGGCCGCTCTTGCCGACGCCGCTGACCACGACCCGGCCGCGGGCGGCGAGCAGCAGGTCGACTGCGCGCTGGAAGGTCTGGTCGAGGCGGCCGGCGAGTGCGGCCACCGCGCCGGCCTCGATCTCGAGCACCTGGCGCGCGAGTTCGAGCGCACCGCTAGGGGCGCGTTCGCTGGGCGCGGGGACAAGACGCATCGGAACTTGGGACTCGAGTGCAGTGGTGGCCGGACGGCGCCGGCGCGCGAGCTGGCGCGGGCGCGACAAACGGCGTCGATGATACTCTCGGCCGCCGGTGGCATAAGTCTTGCTGCGCAGCTCGCGTTTGCACCGCATCGCTCCCGAATGGCGCTCGAACTGACGCTCGTGCTGCTGGCCGCGGCGGTGGCGGGCGTGGTCCTGTTCCGGCTGCTGAACCTGCCGCCGATGCTCGGCTACCTGGTGGTGGGCATCGCGATCGGCCCGCATGCGCTCGGCCTCGTGCCCGAGAGCCGCGAGGCGCGCTACCTGGCCGAGTTCGGGGTCGTGTTCCTGATGTTCTCGATCGGCCTCGAGTTCTCGCTGGCGCGCTTGCGCAGCATGCGCCGGATCGTGTTCGGTCTGGGCGGCGCGCAGGTGCTGCTGACGCTGGCGGCGGCGACGCTCGCCGGCCTGGTCGCCGGCCGCTACCTGCCGGCCGAGCTCGGCCTGTCGGTGCCGGCGGCGTTCGCGCTCGGCGGTGCGCTGGCGATGAGCTCGACCGCGATCGTGATGAAGCTGCTCGCCGAACGGCTCGAGCTGGAGACCGAGCACGGCCGGCGCATCGTCGGTGTGCTGCTGTTCCAGGACCTGGCGGTGGTGCCGCTGCTGGTGATCGTGCCGGCGCTGGCGCGGGCGCCGCACGAGCTGCCGGGCGCGCTCGGATTGGCGCTGCTGAAGGCGGCGGCGATCCTGACCGTGCTGCTGGTCGGCGGCCAGTGGCTGCTGCGGCGCTGGCTGCACCTGGTGGCGCGGCGCAAGTCGCATGAACTGTTCATCCTGAACGTGCTGCTGGTGACGCTCGGGCTGGCCTGGCTCACCGAGCACGCCGGCCTGTCGCTGGCGCTCGGCGCCTTCGTCGCCGGCATGCTGCTGTCGGAGACCGAGTTCCGGCATCAGGTCGAGGAGGACATCAAGCCGTTTCGCGACGTGCTGCTCGGCCTGTTCTTCATCACCATCGGCATGCTGCTCAACGTGCAGGTGGTGGTCGAACAGTTCGGCTGGGTGCTGCTCGCGCTGCTGGTGCCGACCGCGTTCAAGTTCGCGATCGTGCTGCTGGTGGCGCGCGCGCTCGGCGCCGGCCTCGGAGTGGCGATCCGCACTGCGCTGCCGCTGGCGGCGGCCGGCGAGTTCGGCTTCGTGCTGCTCAGCCAGGCCGGCGCGCTGCAACTGCTGCCGCCGTCGCTGATCCAGATCGTGCTGGCGGCGATGCTGCTGTCGATGCTCGCCACGCCGTTCCTGGTCCAGTACGCCGAGCCGATCGCGCTGCGCTGCGCCGCCTCTGAGTGGCTGGCGCGTTCGCTCGCGCTCACCTCGCTGGCGGCGCGGGCGATGGCCGCCGACCGGCACGTGATCATCTGCGGCTACGGGCGCAGCGGCCAGCACCTGGCACGGATGCTGGCGCAGGAAGGCATCGGCTACGTCGCCCTCGATCTCGATCCCGACCGCGTGCGCGAGGCTGCTGCCGCCGGCGATTCGGTGGTCTACGGCGACGCTGGCCGGAGCGAGACGCTGGTGGCCGCCGGGCTGGCGCGCGCCGCGGCGCTGGTGGTGAGCTACAACGACGCGCGCTCGGCGCTGCGCGTGATCCACTTCGCGCACGAGCTGCAGCCGTCGCTACCGATCATCGTGCGCACCCAGGACGACGCCGATCTCGACAAGCTGCTCGCCGCCGGCGCCACCGAGGTCGTGCCCGAGGTGTTCGAAGGCAGCCTGATGCTCGGCTCGCACGCGCTGGTGCTGCTCGGCGTGCCGCTGGCGCGCGTCGTGCGCCGCGTGCGCGAGGCGCGCGATTCGCGCTACCGGCTGCTGCGCGGCTACTTCCACGGCGCCGACGACGGCCACGCCTTCGACCACGACAGCCACGAGCGGCTGCACTCGGTGCTGCTCGAGGACGGCGCCGCCGCGGTCGGCCGCTCGCTGGCGGCGCTCGCGCTCAAGGAGGTCGGCATCGAGGTCACCGCGGTGCGCCGGCGCGGCATCCGCGGCGCCGACCCGAGCGATGCGCTGGTGCTGCAGGCCGGCGACGTGGTCGTGCTGCGCGGCGCGCCCGAGGCGCTGGCACTGGCCGAGGCGCGCCTGCAGCAGTCCTGAGGCAGCGCGCGGGGCTCGGCGCTAGCCGGCGCGACCCGCGCGCCGGCGGCCGAGCAGCGCGCCGAGGTGGCGGCCGGTGTGGCTCGCGGCGTGCGCGGCGATCGCCTCCGGCGCTCCGGCGGCGACGATGCGGCCGCCGCCGGCGCCGCCTTCCGGGCCGAGGTCGATCACCCAGTCGGCGGTCTTGATGACGTCGAGGTTGTGCTCGATCACGACCACCGTGTTGCCGGCGCTGCGCAACTGGTGCAGCACCTTGAGCAGCAGCGCGGTGTCGTGGAAGTGCAGGCCGGTGGTCGGCTCGTCGAGCACGTACAGCGTGCGGCCGGTGTCGCGCTTGGACAGCTCCAGCGACAGCTTGACGCGCTGCGCCTCGCCGCCGGACAGCGTGGTCGCGCTCTGGCCGAGGCGGATGTAGCCGAGGCCGACGTCGGCGAGCGTCTTCAACTTGCGCGCCAGCGTCGGCACCGGCTGGAAGAACTCGGCGGCCGCCTCGACCGTGAGCTCGAGCGCCTGGGCGATGTTCAGCCCCTTGTACAGGACCTCGAGGGTCTCGCGGTTGTAGCGCTGGCCGTGGCAGCTGTCGCAGGCGACGTAGACGTCGGGCAGGAAGTGCATCGCCACCCGGATCAGGCCGTCGCCCTGGCAGCCTTCGCAGCGGCCGCCCTTGACGTTGAAGCTGAAGCGGCCGGCGTCGTAGCCGCGTTCGCGCGCCGCCGGCGTCTGCGCGAACAGCTCGCGCATCGGCGCGAACAATCCGGTGTAGGTGGCCGGGTTCGAGCGCGGCGTGCGCCCGATCGGGCTCTGGTCGACGCTGATGATGCGGTCGAAGTGCTCGAGCCCCTCGAGCGAGCGGTACGGCGCCGGCGCCGGCACCGCGCCGTGCAGGGTGCGCGCCACCGCGGCCGCCAGCGTGTCGTTGATGAGCGTGCTCTTGCCCGAGCCGGACACGCCGGTCACGCACACCAGCAGACCGACCGGCAACTCCAGGTCGACGTCCTGGAGGTTGTTGCCGCTGGCGCCCGTCAGCCGCAGCCAGTGCAGCCCGGGCCGCGCGCGCGCCGGCGGCGGCGCGATCTCGCAGCGGCCCGACAGGTAGGCGCCGGTGAGCGAGGCCGGGTGGCTGGCGATCTGGTCGGCGGTGCCGGTGGCGATCACCTGGCCGCCGTGCACGCCGGCGCCCGGCCCCATGTCGATGACGTGATCGGCGGCGCGGATCGCGTCTTCGTCGTGCTCGACCACGACCACCGTGTTGCCGAGGTCGCGCAGCCGCTTCAGGGTGCCGATCAGGCGGTCGTTGTCGCGCGGGTGCAGGCCGATCGACGGCTCGTCGAGCACGTAGGTGACGCCGGTCAGCCCGGAGCCGATCTGCGAGGCGAGCCGGATCCGCTGGCTCTCGCCGCCCGACAGCGTGTCGGCGCTGCGCGCCAGGGTCAGGTAGGACAGGCCGACGTCGTTCAGGAAGCGCAGGCGGGCGCTGACCTCGCGCAGGATGCGCTCGCCGACCGCGCGCCGCGCACCCGACAGGCGTAGCGTGTCGAGCACCTGCTGCGCCTGCGCCAGCGGCAGTTGCTCGAGCTCGTAGATCGCGCGCCGCTCGGCCCCCTCGCCGACGAACACGTGGCGCGCCTCGCGCCGCAGCCGCGCGCCGCCGCACGCTGGGCAGGGCTGCTGCGCGCGCAGCTTGCCGAGTTCCTCGCGCACCGCCGCCGAGTCGGTCTCGCGCCAGCGCCGTTCGAGGTTCGGCAGCACGCCCTCGAACGGGTGCTGGCGCACGATCCGCCGGCCGCGCTCGCTGGCGTACGGAAACGGCAGCGCGGTGTCGCCGGTGCCGTGCAGCACCTGGTCGCGAAACGACGCCGGCAGCGCCTGCCACGGGCACTCGAGGTCGGCGCCGGCCCAGCGCGCCAGTGCCGCCAGCCACTGGTGGTAGTAGCGGTTGCGCGCGTCCCAGCCCGGGATCGCACCGCCGGACAGGCTGAGCTCCGGGTGCGCGACCACCCGCTGCGGGTCGAAGAACTCGACCGTGCCCAGTCCGTCGCAGCGCGGGCAGGCGCCGATCGGGTTGTTGAAGCTGAACAGGCGCGGCTCGAGCTCGGCCAGCGCATAGCCGCACAGCGGGCAGGCGAAGCGGTTCGAGAACACGGTCTCGGTGCCGTTGTCGGAGTCGAGCAGCAGCGCCCGGCCGGCCGCCAGCCGCAGCGCGGTCTCGAAGCTCTCCGCCAGTCGCTGGCGCGCCTCGGCGCGCACCTTCAGGCGGTCGACGACGACGTCGATCGAGTGCGCCTCGCTGCGCGCCAGTCGCGGCAGCGCCTCGGCCTCGACCACGGCGCCGTCGACCCGGAAGCGCACGAAGCCGCGCGCCTGCAGGTCGTCGAACAGTTCGCCGAAGGCGCCCTTGCGCGCGGCCACCACCGGCGCCAACACCAGCACGCGGGTGTCGGCCGGCAGCGCCAGGGTCGCGTCGACCATCTGCGCGACGCTGCTCGCGGCGAGCGCCTGCTGCGGGTGGTCCGGGCAATGCGGGGTGCCGGCGCGCGCGTACAACAGGCGCAGGTAGTCGTGGATCTCGGTCACCGTGCCGACGGTCGAGCGCGGGTTGTGGCCGGCCGACTTCTGCTCGATCGCCACCGCCGGCGACAGGCCCTCGATCGAGTCGACGTCGGGCTTGTCCATCAGTTGCAGGAACTGGCGCGCGTAGGTCGACAGGCTCTCGACGTAGCGGCGCTGGCCTTCGGCGTACAGCGTGTCGAAGGCGAGCGAGCTCTTGCCCGAGCCCGACAGCCCGGTGATCACGACCAGCCGCCCGCGCGGCAGGTCGAGGTCGACGTTCTTCAGGTTGTGCGTGCGCGCGCCGCGGATGCGGATCTGGTCCATCGGGGCTGGCCGGGTGGGTGGCGCCGGTGCGTGCCGCTGCGCACAGGCGAACTGGCTACTATAGCCACGCGTGCCGCCGCGCCGGGCGTGGCCCCGCTGCCGCGGCTATGATCCTCGCCCCTCGCGCGGCCGACTCGCCGCGCGGCCGGACAACCAAGGAGAACAGCGATGGCATCGGTCAACAAAGTGATCCTGATCGGCAACCTCGGCCGCGATCCCGAGACCCGCTACAGCGCCGACGGTGCGGCGATCACCAACATCCGCATCGCCACCACCGACTCGTGGAAGGACAAGGCCACCGGCGAGCGCAAGGAGCAGACCGAGTGGCACACGGTCGTGTTCTTCGGCCGCCTGGCCGAGATCGCCGGCGAGTACCTGCGCAAGGGGCGGCCGGTGTACGTCGAGGGGCGCCTGCGCACGCGCAAGTGGCAGGACAAGGAAGGCCAGGACCGCTACACGACCGAAGTCGTCGCCGACAACATGCAGTTGCTCGGTTCGCGCGAAGGCGCCGGTGGCGCCAGCGCCGCCGACACCGACGAGGCGCCGGCGCCGGCCCCGGCCCGCGCGGCTGGCGGCCGCGCGGCCGCCAAGCCGGCGGCCAACATCGCCGACATGGACGACGACATTCCGTTTTGAGCGTCGCGGATCGGCCGCCGCGCGCAGGCCGCGACAAGCGGGCAAGGCGCGTTCAGGCGCGCAAGGCGCGCCGCCTCAGCCGGCGCCGTGCAGCAGCGCCAGCACCTCGTCATGCAGCGGCCCCGCGGTGGCGATCAGCGACGGGGCTGCGAGCGGATCGCCGCCGGTCCAGCTGCTGACCCGGCCGCCGGCGCCCTCGACCACCGGCACGATCGCCGCCACGTCCCAGTAGGCGAGCGTCGGATCGAGCATCAGGTCGGCGCCGCCGGTGGCGAGCGCGAAGTAGCCGAAGCAGTCGCCCCAGGTGCGCGTCAGGCGCGCGCGCCGCGCCAGCGCCTCGATCCGCGCCACATTCGGCGCGCCGCGCTGTTCGCCCGCTGTCCACAGGCTGGTGACGAGCAACGTCGCCTCCTCGAGGCGGGCGCAGCGGCGCACGCGCACGCTGCGCTGGAGGCCGTCGGCGGTGTGCAGCGTGCAGCCGCCGGCGTGGCCGACGAGAGCCGCGCCCGCCGCCGGGTGCGCGATCGCGCCGAGCAGCGGCCGCCAGCCGGCGCCGTCGTCGCGTTCGAGCGCGATCAGCGTGCCGAACAGGAAGCAGTTCGTGATGAACGCGCGCGTGCCGTCGACCGGATCGAGCACCCAGCGGTAGCGAGCGCCGTGCTTGACGCCGAACTCTTCGCCGAGGATGCCGTGCTGCGGATAGCGGCGCTCGATCAGGGCGCGCATCGCTTCCTCGGCGCCGCGGTCGGCGCCGGTGACCGGCGAGGCATCGCTTTTCGTTTCGACCGCGGTGCCGCTCAGGAACAGCGGCCGGATCACACCGCAGGCGCAGGCGATCAGTTCGTGCACGAAGGGCGCGAACTCGCTCAGTTCGGCGGCGCTGGCGGCGGCGGTGAAGCGGGCGTGCGGCACGGGCGTCGGCGATACGGACGGCGGCCGATTCTCGCGCCCGGCCCGGACTCAGGCGCGCGCCACGCAGGCGGCGATTCGCAGGTAGTGCGCCAGGGGCGGCGTCGGCTTGCCGGGCACCTTGGCGAGATCGTCCCAGCGCCGCAGGCGCACCGCCTCGGGCGCATGCGCCTGCATGATGAAGTCGTCGGCAGCCGACTCGTCGTAGGCGCCGCCCTGCACATCCAGGCTGCGCAGCGAGTCGGGCGACAGGTTCGCCCGGTACTCGGCGCCGCTGACCACGCCGTCGCCGCGCGCGCACAGGAAGCGCTTGGCCTCGACGTGCAGCCGGATCGGCGCCAGCACCGGCTCGCCGAACAGCGTGCGCAGGCCGGGGATCGCGGCCCGCTCGTGCCGGTCGTCGATGCCGCGCAGGGTCGGCGTTTCGCCGCGGTCGTTGATCAGGTGGCCGAGGTCGTGCAGCAGCGCCGCCGTGATCAGCTCGGCGCCGGCTGCGGCCTGCTCGGCGAGCAGCGCGCTCTGCAGCGCGTGCTCGAGCTGCGTGACCGGTTCGCCCGCATAGCGGCGACCGCCCTTGCGCTCGAACAGGGCATCGATGTCGGTCAGGGACAGCGGCATGGGGGTGCGGCGAGTACCGTCGTCGCGTGCAGGTTGCGGTCGAGGATATCGGAAACGATCCGGCGCCGCCGCCGGCGTCCTGGCGCCGCCACGGCAGCGAGCAGGTTCGCACGTGCGTCGCGGGCGCCGCTGCGCGGTGGCCGCACAGCAGTGCGCCGTGCGCGGTCGCCTGCGCGAGGCGCGAGGCGCGCTGCCGCGCCACCGGGTCGCCGATCGCGGTGCCCATGTCGGTGGCCGGATCGGGCCGACCGCCGAAGCGCGGCGCGCGCTTGGCGCCGTTCGGCGGGCTCGGGTCGATGTCGGCGTGCGGGCCGGCGCGCCTGATCGGGCACGTGTCGAACTTCTTTACGCGCCTGCTGCAGGCCGTGAGGCAAGTGCCTGATTTGCATGATCTGGCACGGTCTCTGCTCTCCCATCCATGCGGTAGTTGTCGATGGTGTGTGTATTTTTTTTATCCGGGAGAGCGTCGTGCGCCTGTTCCATCGTCCGAAGGCAGTTGTTCCTCTGGTTTCCCTTGCCCTCGCCACGGCGGCGCTCGTCTCGCTTCCGGGGCAGGCCAACGCCGCACCCTGCCTGCAGTGGTTCGCCGAGGACAGCGCGGGTTTGATTTCGTCTGGCCCGATTTGTGATGGCAGCGTCCAGGATCTGAATCCGGGCGCAGGAATCATCACCGTCATTGTCAGCGGAACCGGTGGCTGGAATTTCAATGTCGAAACCGGGTTTTCCAAGCCTGCGGTGGGCTCGCCGTTCATCCCGGAACTCGACATCGTGTTTTCCGGGCTCAGCAGCGGCGCCGGCAGCCTGGCGCTGCTCCTCTGGGATACGGATTTCCTCGCGACGGGTTCGATCGACGCCACCTTGGCAATCGGCGGTACCGGCGCCAGCGGCGCGACGGTGCACCAGCGGGTTGGATTCCACGGCACCAATGCCGGCGGTCCGTGGCCCGCGATTGCCAGCCACAGCTTTGGGCCGTTCAGCTTTCCGAGCACTGCGTTCAGCGGTGCGGTACCGGTGATCTATGAGGCGCTGACGGCACCGTACTCGCTCGCCATGGACGTGAGGATCGTGCATACCGCCGCCGGCATCACGACCGGCAATGCGAGCTTCCGCGTTCCCGAGCCCGGCACGCTGGCGCTGCTCGGCCTTGGGCTTGCCGGCATCGGCTTCGCCGCGCGCCGCCGCCGCGACCTCTGACAGGGTTGAGCACTTCTCCACTCTGGCCGCCAGCGAGTTGCCCGCTTCGTTTCACGCACCCTGCGCGCCGAATCGGTCTACGCACCGGACTTCACGCCGATGCCCGAACCGGGCGTCGATGGCCCGCGCCCGCAGTCAATGCGCCCGGCGGGTGCCGGCGAGAGCCGCGCCGCCTGATTTACGGGTCGGACGCCGCGCAGTGCGCGGCGATCCGCTCGGCGAGCAGCGGGATGCGCGCCAGCGGCAGATCGTGGCCCATGGCCGGGACGAGCAGCATCCGCGCGCCCGGGATCCGGCGCGCGGTGTCGCGACCGGCGGCCGGCGGCACGAGCGGGTCGAGTTCGCCATGGATCACCAGCGCCGGTGCGCCGATCGCGGCCAGGTCGGCCGAGCGGTCGCCGGCAGCCAGGATCGCCAGCAACTGGCGCGCGCTGCCGGCCGGTCGAAACGCGCGCGCCAGGCTGCGCCGCAGCCGCGCGCGCAGCACATCGCGCGGCGTCTGCTCGCCCGGGCTGCCGATCACCGCGAACAGCCGCATGTAGTGCTCGACCAGCGCCTCGCAGTGGGCACCTGCCGGCGGGGCGCGGGTCAGCGCCAGCAAGGCGTCGAAGCGCGGCGGCGGCAGCCAGCGCGCGCCCGAAGTCGACATGATCGAGGTCAGCGACAGCGTGCGCGACGCGTGCCGCGCGGCGAGGAGTTGCGCGATCATGCCGCCCATCGAAACACCGACCACGTGCACGCGCGCGAGGCCGAGCGCGTCGAGCAGGCCGACGCTGTCGGCGGCCATGTCGAGCAGCCCGTAGGGCGAACGCACCGGCCAGCCGGCGGCGCGGCGCAACACCGCGCCGGCCACGCCGTGCGCCGGCAGCGCGTCGAATTGGGTCGACAGGCCGGCGTCGCGGTTGTCGAAGCGCAGCACGCGATAGCCGCGTCCGACGAGCGCCGCGATCAACTCGTCCGGCCAGGAGGTCAACTGCAGGCCCAGGCCCATGATCATCAGGATCGTCGGCCGGCCGGGTTCGCCGTCGAACTCGTACTCGAGTTCGACCGCCGGACCGACACGGATGCGCGCCATCGCCGGCTAGGCGAGAACGAGCGTGACCGCGCCGGCGACAATCGCCGCCATGGCGAGCAGGATGTCGCGCCCGCCCTCGATCATGGCGTTGCAGCCCGCGAGGGGAGCTGCCGCCGAAACCGCGAGCGTCAAGCCGCCTCGCCCGGTCGCGCCAGATGCGCAGCGCGACAAGCTCAGAACCCGATCGCGCCGCCGGCGACGTCGACCCGGATCACGCTGCGGCCGAGCAGGGCGGCGGCGCTGCGCGCGAACTCGCGCGCCCAGTCGGGCTGGTCGCGGAAGCGCCGCTCGCCGCCATAGCGGGCCACGCTCAGCACCAGGTCGGGCGCCAGCACTTTGCCGATCGGGTTCGGCAGATCGCACTCGAGATCGACGAACTGGCGGTCGAACCAGCGGCGCGCGTGGTCGCGGTCGTGGCCGGCCAGTTCCTCGGCATGCACCTTGAAGACGAACTCCTGCGACGGTCCGAACGAGACGTTCACCTGTTGCGTCATGCCTTCCATCTCCTTGCGGTTTGCGCGTCTGCGCGTCTGCGAGTCAGGCGATCACGGCGTCGGCCGGCGTGTAGGCGAGCCCGAGCGCGCGTGCCACCGCCTTGTGCGTGATTCTGCCGGCGGCGACGTTGAGCCCGTTTTTCAGATGCGGATCCTCGTGCAGCGCCTTGCGCCAGCCGCGGCCGGCGAGCTGCAGGGCGAACGGCAGGGTGGCGTTGTTCAGCGCGTAGGTCGAGGTGCGCGGCACCGCGCCCGGCATGTTGGCCACCATGTAGTGGACCACGCCGTCGACCGTGTAGGTGGGCTCGGCGTGGGTGGTGGCGCGTGCGGTCTCGGTGCTGCCGCCCTGGTCGATCGCCACGTCGACGATCGCCGCGCCCTTCTTCATGCGGCCGATCATCGCCCGCGTCACCAGCCTCGGGGCGGCGGCTCCCGGAATCAGCACGCCCGAGATCACGAGATCGGCGGCGAGCACCTCGCGCTCGACGTTGTCGGCGTTGGCAAACGCGGTCATCGCGCGGCCGTGGAACAGGGCGTCGATGCGGCGCAGTGCATCGACCGACTTGTCGAGCACCACCACCTGGGCGCCGGTGCCGACCGCCATCTGCGCGGCGTTGCTGCCGACCACGCCGGCGCCCAGAATCACGATCCGCGCCGGCGGCACGCCGGCCACGCCGCCGAGCAGCACGCCCATGCCGCCGGCGGACTTCTCCAGGCAGCGCGCGCCGGCCTGCACCGCCAGGCGCCCGGCGACCTCGCTCATCGGCGCCAGCAGCGGCAGGCCGCCGGCTGCCGAGGTGACGGTCTCGTAGGCGATGCACACGGCGCCGCTGGCCATCAGATCGCGCGCCTGCTGCGGGTCGGGCGCCAGGTGCAGGTAGGTGAACAGCACCTGGCCCTCGCGCAGCCACCGGCGCTCGTCGGCCTGCGGCTCCTTGACCTTGACGATCATCTCGCAGGAGGCGAAGACCTCGGCTGCGTCGGCGGCGATGCCGGCACCGGCGGCGCGGTAGTCGTCGTCGCCGGCGCCGATGCCGGCGCCCGCCTGGCTCTGGACCGACACCGTGTGGCCGTGCGCGACCAGCTCGCGCACCGACGCCGGGGTGAGGCCGACGCGGTACTCGTGGACCTTGACTTCCTTCGGTACGCCGATGTGCATTCGCTTTCCTCTGCGCTGGTTGCCCGGCGACCGGCGCCCGGGCAACGCGCCGCCCGCGCGCCTGCGGCGCAGAGCCGATTGTCCGCCCTTCCGCCGCCGCGCGTGCCTAGCGGGGCGGCCGTGGCGCCGGCGGCCCGCAGTATCGATCGCGCCGCCGGCCGCGGTCAGTGCGCCCGGTCAACTCCCGGCCTTTCGGCCGGGCCCGGGCGCCGATCCGGCCTGCGCCCCGGCCCGGCGCGCGCTCAGCTGACCGCTGCGGTCTCGCCGGTAGCGGCTGGCGCTGGCGCATCGGCGGCCAGCGCGACGCGGTTGCCCAGGCCGCTCTTCGTGCGCGCCAGCAGCGCCGTACCGGTGGCGACGCCGAAGTCGTCGTCGAGCGCGTGATAGCGCGCCAGCGCGCGGCTCAGCCGCTCGTCGGCCTCGGTGTAGCGGCC
>Ga0208609_100504_pt1 | contig 14823 bp, 9 predicted proteins | sample SubbioR11_8A_Apr_FD_184813 | JGI IMG/M metagenome (GOLD analysis project Ga0208609, IMG submission 184813) | Serpentinite rock and fluid subsurface biosphere microbial communities from McLaughlin Reserve, California, USA - CR11_8A_Apr (SPAdes) | ecosystem: Environmental > Terrestrial > Deep...
CGCGCCTGCACGAAGCGCTGGCGCAGCGCAGCCAGCGCGGCGCCGGCCGCGGCCAGCCGCGGCGGCAGCGCCGCGGCGTGCGGGTCGGGGGCGCGCAGCGCCGGGTCGTCGAGGTCCAGCCCGTGCAGCCGCAGGCGCTCGACCAGGCGCTGCTGCAGCTCGGTGCGCGCCGGCGCCGGGGCGTCGGCGGCCGGCGCGCGCAGCAGGCCGTGCAGCGGGTCGAGCCGGCGCAGCAGGAAGTGCAGCCGGCGCAGGCGGTAGCGCAGGTCGTGGCGCTCGAGGTAGGCGTTGAGCGTGGGCCGCGTGGGCTGCGCAGGTGCGCCGGGCAGCGGCTCGTCGCCGTAGTGGCGCTCGCGCCAGGCGTGCAGCAGCGCGCGCAGCGCCCAGCCGCGGTCGGACTCGCGGTCGACGCCCCACAGCGTGGCCAGGTGGCGGGCCAGGCGGTCGGTGGTCAGCGCCACGCGCAACCAGCGGTAGGGCACGAAGGCGTCGCCGTAGTAGCGGCGCAGGTCGGCCAGGCGCAGGCGGTTCCAGTCTGGCACGACGCCCTCGGCGGCCAGCGCGCACAGGAACAGGTCGTCGGCGCTGCCGGCTTCGAGCTCGACCTCGCTGCGTAGCGCGATCGCCTCGACGCGCTCGATACGCCGGTTGCGCTGCAGCACGGCCTGCAGGTCCTCGGCGATGGTCTCGGCACGCGGGATGTGCAGCAGCGCGGCCAGCGCGTTGTCGAGGGCGTGCGGCACGCCCGCCGCGGCGCCGCCGTCCGCCCCCGGCGCGTCGGGCGAGGGTTCGATGTAGAGCAGCTTGCGCTCGACCGGCAGGTCGGCCTCGCGCTGGCACAGCGCGGCGATGGCGTGGCCGAAGGGCTTGTTGTCGAGGTAGCCGCCGTCGCCGTAGGCGCGCGCCAGCGGGTCGCCCTCGGGCTCGCCGGCGGCGCTGCCGGCGACGCCGCGCGCAAACAGGCGTGCCCAGCGCTGGCGCTGCCCGGCGGTGGGCGCCGCGCCGCCGACGCGCTCGACCGCGGCCAGCGTCATCGGCTCGAAGGCGAACGGAAACGCCGAGGTGCAGCGCGCGACGTAGGCCAGGAAGGCGTCGTCGGCCGGCGCGAAGTCGTTGCGCGCGGGCTGCGCGCCGCCGGCCTGGTAGCGCAGGTGGAAGACCTGCCGGTGGCGGCGCTCGCCGACGACGCGGTCGGCCAGCTGCAGCCCGACGCGGCTGCCGCGGATGTCGGTGGTGGTCACGTAGAGGTCGATCTCGTCGGCCACCGGCGCGGCCGGGGCGGCGCCGGCGGCCGCCCGCGTCATCGCCTGCAGCGCGTCGAGCAGGCGGCGGTACATGCGGTCGCTGTCGAGCAGCGAGGCCGGCGACGCCGGCAACGGCGGCAGCCGCGGGTCGTCGCGCCGCGACTGCGCGTCGTGGATCAGGCGGCCGATGTCGGCCTCGCGCAGCCACAGCTCGCGCAGCGGCGCCAGCGGCTCGCCGTTGGCCAGCGCGCGCGCGAGGAACAGCCCGTTGATGCCGCCGGCCGAGGTGCCGGCGACGACGTCGACGACGAAGCGCCGGTGCGCCGCCGCGGCCAGCGCCGCGGCCGCCGCGGGTGTCGCGAAGTAGTCGTCGAGCGGCTGCCCCGGCCGCTCGCGCGCCCAGGCGCAGGCGCGCTCGCGCAAGCCCTCGTCGGCCAGCAGCGCGGCCAGCCAGCGGTAGACGCGCCGGGTGCCGGGCGCGGCCTCGGCGGCCGCCGGGCCGGCGCGCGGCGTCGCGCAGGCGAGCTCGTGGAGCTCGCGGGCAACGCCGTGGATGTAGACCGCCAGCGAGACCCCGCCGTACATCACGACACCCAGGCGCAGCTCGCCGTCGTACCCCGGCGCGCCCTCGCCCGCCGCCTTCGTCGTCGCCCCGACTGCCGCCATCGCCGCCCTCGCCGCCGCCCCGGTGGCCGTGATTGTTGCCAAACGCCGGGCAGGCCCGCGCAGGGCGGTCGATAGAATCCCGCGCACCACCCTTGCACCGCGCCGGCGTCGACGCCCGCAGCGCCTTTCGATGTCCGCCCCCGAGCCCCCCCGGCCCGCCAGCCACTTCCTGCGCCAGATCATCGAGCGCGACCTCGCCGAGGGCCGCTTCGCGCACCGGCTGTGGGCCGGCACGCCGGGCGATGCCGACCACCACGCGCACGCCGCGCTGGCCGATCCGGCGCGCATGCGCACGCGCTTCCCGCCCGAGCCCAACGGCTACCTGCACATCGGCCACGCCAAGAGCATCTGCCTGAACTTCGGGCTGGCGCGCGACTACGGCGGCGTCTGCCACCTGCGCTTCGACGACACCAACCCCGAGAAGGAGGAGCAGGAGTACGTCGACGCGATCATCGACGCGGTGCGCTGGCTGGGCTGGAGCTGGGACGCCCATGGCCGCTCGCACCTGTACTACGCGAGCGACTATTTCGACGTCATGTACCGCGGCGCCGAGTACCTCGTCGAGACCGGCCACGCCTACGTCGACGAGCAGACGCCTGAGCAGATGCGCGCGGCGCGCGGCGACTTCACCACGCCCGGCACCGACAGCCCGTACCGCCGGCGCAGCGCCGACGAGAACCTGGCCCGCCTGCGCGAGATGCGCGCCGGCCGCCACGCCGACGGCGCGATGGTGCTGCGCGCCAGGATCGACATGGCCAGCCCCAACCTCAACCTGCGCGACCCGGCGATCTACCGCATCAAGCACGCCGCGCACCACAACACCGGCAACGCGTGGTGCATCTACCCGATGTACGCCTACGCGCACCCGATCGAGGACGCGCTCGAGAACATCACGCACAGCATCTGCACCCTCGAATTCGAGGACCAACGCCCGTTCTACGACTGGACCCTCGAGCGCCTGGTGCCGCTGCTGCGCGCGCCGCAGCTCGCGCGCGCGCTCGCCCTCGTCGAGCGGCTGGCCGCCAGCGGCGTCGAGGCCGGCAAGGAGTTCGCGCTGGCCTGCCTCAACCAGGCCCACAAGCTCGGCGCCAGCGAAGCCGAGGGCCGCCTGCGCGCGCTGTTCGTGCGCTGGGCGCGCGAGCGCGACGCCGTGCTGCGCGACCTGCCGGCCTTCTTCGCGCTGCTGCGCGAGCACGCGCACCAGTTCACCCCGCTGCTCGAGCACGCGCTGCGCGCGCACCTGCACGAGCCCTTCGAGCTGCCGCACCAGTACGAGTTCGCCCGCCTCAACCTCGGCCATGTCGTGACCAGCAAGCGCAAGCTGCGCCAGCTCGTCGACCAGGGCGTGGTCGAGGGCTGGGACGACCCGCGCCTGCCGACCCTCGTCGGGCTGCGCCGGCGCGGCTACACGCCGCAGTCGATCCGCCTGTTCGCCGAGCGCATCGGCGTGGCCAAGACCGAGAGCTGGATCGACCACGCGGTGCTCGAGACCGCGCTGCGCGACGACCTCGAGGGCCGCGCGCCGCGCGCGATGGCGGTGCTCGACCCGCTGCGCCTGGAGCTGAGCAACTGGGCCGAGGTCTACGGCAGCGCCGACCATGTCGAGCCCTGCAGCGCGCCGGCGCACCCGCAGCAGCCCGCGCTGGGCCAGCGCGCCTTCGGCCTCGGGCGCGTGCTGTGGATCGAGCGCAGCGACTACGCCGCCGAGCCGCCGCCGGGCTTTCACCGGCTGTACCCGGGCCAGCGGGTGCGGCTCAAGTACGGCCTGGTCGTCGAGTGCAGCGGCCACGAGGCCGACGCCGCCGGCCGCATCGTCAAGGTCCTGGCCCGGGTCGTGCCCGACACCCGCAGCGGCACGCCCGGCGCCGACCGCATCAAGGTCAAGGGCGTGATCACCTGGGTCGGCGCGCACGACGCGCTGGCGGCCACCGTGCACCTGTACGAGCCGCTGTTCACCGAGGCCCAGCCCGACGCCGGCGGGCGCGACTTCCTGAGCGTGCTCAACCCGGCCAGCCGGCGCACCGTGCAGGGCTGGGTCGAGCCCGCGCTGGCTGCGGCCGCGCCCGAGGACCGCTTCCAGTTCGAGCGCCACGGCTACTTCGTCGCCGACCGCGTCGACCACCGCCCCGGCGCCGCGGTCTTCAACCGCATCACCGGGCTCAAGGACGGCTGGGCCCGCTGAAGCCCCCCGTGATGCGCCTGCTGCGCCTGCTGCAGGGCCAGGGCTTCGGCACCCGGCGCGAGTGCGCGGCGCTGGTCGCCGGCGGGCGGGTCGAGGCCGGCGGCCGCAGCGTGACCGACCCCGACGCCGAGTTCGACGCCGAGGGGCTCGAGCTGGTCGTCGACGGCCAGCGCTGGACCTGCGTCGAGCGCGCCATCGTGCTGCTGCACAAGCCCGCCGGCTACGAGTGCTCGCAGCGCCCGCAGCGCTACCCCAGCGTGCTCGAGCTGCTGCCCGCGCCGCTGCGCCGGCGCGGCGTGCAGCCGGTGGGCCGGCTCGATGCCGACACCACCGGCTTGCTGCTGCTGACCGACGACGGCGCGCTCAACCACCGCCTGAGCGCGCCCAAGCGGCAGGTCGTCAAGGTCTACGAAGTCGGCACCCGGCATGCGGTGACGCCGGCGCTGGTCGAGCGCCTGCTCGAGGGCGTGCGCCTGCATGACGACCCGCAGCCGGTGCGCGCTGCGGCCTGCGTGGCCAGCGGCCCGCACGCGCTGCGGCTGACGCTGACCGCCGGCCGCTACCACCAGGTCAAGCGCATGGTCGCCGCCGCCGGCAACCGCGTCGAGACGCTGCACCGCTCGGCCTTCGGGCCACTGACGCTGCCGGCGCAGCTCGCCGCCGGGCAGTGGCGCTGGGCCGACGCGGCCGAGGCCGCGGCGCTCGATGGCGGCCGATAATCCGCGCGATGCGCATCCACCGCGGCATCCACCATCGCGAACTGCGCGAGCTCGCCGCCGCCGGCGGCTGCGCGCTGACCATCGGCAACTTCGACGGCGTGCACCGCGGCCACCAGGCCATGCTCGCGCTGCTGACCAGCGAGGCCCGCCACCGTGGCCTGCCCAGTTGCGTGCTGACCTTCGAGCCGCACCCGCGCGACTACTTCGCCCGGCGCAGCGGCCGCGCCGCGCTGGCCCCGGCGCGCATCGCGACGCTGCGCGACAAGCTCGCCGAACTGCGCCGCTGCGGCATCGACCGCGCGGTCGTGCTGCGCTTCGACGCGCGCCTGGCGGCGCTCGCCCCCGACGTCTTCGTCGAGCAGGTGCTGGTCGCCGGGCTGGGCGCGCGCTACGTGCTGGTCGGCGACGACTTCCGCTACGGCGCGGCGCGTGCGGGTGACTATGCCGCGCTCGACGCCGCCGGCGAGCGGCTGGGCTTCGACGTCGCGCGCATGCTGAGCTACGAGGTGCACGGCGAGCGCGTGTCGAGCTCGACGGTGCGCGCCGCGCTGGCCGCCGGCGACATGGCGCGCGCGGCCGCGCTGCTGGGCCGGCCGTACGCGATCAGCGGCCACGTCGTGCACGGCGCCCGGCTGGGCCGCACGCTGGGCGAGAGCGCGCCCGGCGCGGCCGACGGCTTTCGCACGCTCAACCTGCGCTTCGCGCACCGCCAGCCGGCGGCCGGCGGCATCTTCGTCGTGCGCACGCACGGGCTGGGCAAGCGCGCGCTGCCCGGCGTGGCCAACCTGGGTGTGCGCCCGGGCCTCGACGACTCCGGCCGCGTGCTGCTCGAGGTGCACTGCCTCGAATGGCCGGCCGGCCTGGGCGAGGCCTACGGCCGCGTCGTCCAGGTCGAGCTGCTGCACAAGCTGCACGACGAGCGCCGCTACCCCGACCTGGGCGCGCTGCGCGCGGGCATCGCCGCCGACGTCGCGCAGGCGCGGCAGTGGTGGGCGGCGCACGACGCAGCGGCGCCGGTGAGCGCGGGTAAGCGCCGATAGAATCGGCCGATGCCTGCGCTGCCCCCGCCCTGCCCCGGCCGCCACGCGGGCACCGGCTCGCGCCGGCCGACCACCCGCGACCGAATTCGCCGGCCCTCGCGCTGACGCCTGCGCGGGCGGCCCCCGCCCGCTGCGCCTTCCGACCCTCGCCGACCAGCGCCCGCTCCGGGTGCCGCCTACCATGAGCGATTCCAGCCCCCTGCCGCCCCAGACCGCGCCGGTCGACTACCGCGCAACGCTGAACCTGCCCGACACGCCCTTCCCGATGCGCGGCGACCTCGCCAGGCGCGAGCCCGGCTGGGTCCGGCAGTGGCACGAGCAGGGCGTCTACCGTCGCCTGCGCGCGGCGCGCCGCGGCGCGGCGAGGTTCATCCTGCACGACGGCCCGCCCTACGCCAACGGCCAGATCCACATGGGGCACGCGGTCAACAAGGTGCTCAAGGACATGATCGTCAAGGCCCGCCAGCTCGCCGGCTTCGACGCGCAGTACGTGCCGGGCTGGGACTGCCACGGCCTGCCGATCGAGAACGCGATCGAGAAGGCGCATGGCCGCGGCCTGAGCCGCGACGAGATGCAGGCCCGCAGCCGCGCCTACGCTGTAGCGCAGATCGAGCAGCAGATGGCCGACTTCCAGCGCCTGGGCGTGCTCGGCGACTGGCCGCACCGCTACGCGACGATGGACCCGGCCAACGAGGCCGGCCAGATCCGCGCCTTCAAGCGCGTCATCGAGCGCGGCTTCGTCTACCGCGGCCTGAAGCCGGTGTACTGGTGCTTCGACTGCGGCAGCTCGCTGGCCGAGTTCGAGATCGAGTACGCCGACCGCCAGAGCCGCTCGCTCGACGTCGCCTTCGCCTGCGCCGAGCCCGCGCGGCTGGCCGCCGCCTTCGGCCTGCCGGACCTGGCTGCTACAGCGTACGCGGCGATCTGGACGACCACCGCGTGGACGATCCCGGCCAACCAGGCGCTCAACCTCAACCCCGCGCTCGACTACGCGCTGGTCGACACGCCGCGCGGCCTGCTGCTGATCGCCGCGGCGCTGGTCGAGCGCTGCCTGGCGCGCTACGGCCTCGAGGGCCGGGTCGTCGCCACCACGCGCGGCGAGCGGCTGGCCGGGATCGCCTTCCGGCACCCGCTGGCCGAGGTCGACCCCGCCTACGACCGGCCGAGCCCGGTCTACCTCGCCGATTACGCCAGCGCCGACGACGGCACCGGCATCGTGCACTCGGCGCCGGCCTACGGCGTCGACGACTTCGTCTCCTGCCGCGCGCATGGGCTGGCGGTCGACGACATCCTCAACCCGGTGCAGGCCGACGGCCGCTACGCCGGGGACTTCGCGCTGTTCGGCGGGCTCCCGATCTGGAAGGCGGTGCCGGTCATCATCGACACGCTGCGCGCGGCCGGCCGGCTGCTGGCCAGCGAGAACCTCACGCACAGCTACCCGCACTGCTGGCGGCACAAGAGCCCGGTGATCTACCGCGCCGCCGCGCAGTGGTTCATCCGCATGGACGAGGGCGAGGGCGTCTTCACGCGCGACAAGGCGCCGCGCACGCTGCGCCAGATGGCCCTCGAGGCCATCGAGCACACCCGCTTCTACCCCGAGAGCGGACGCGCGCGGCTGCGCGACATGATCGCCCACCGGCCCGACTGGTGCATCAGCCGCCAGCGCAGCTGGGGCGTGCCGCTGCCCTTCTTCCTGCACCGCGACAGCGGCGAGCTGCACCCGCGCACGATGCAGATCCTCGACCAGGCCGCGGCCATCGTCGAGCAAGGCGGCATCGAGGCCTGGAGCCGGGCCAGCGCGGCCGACATCCTCGGCGCCGAGGACGCCGCGCACTACGTCAAGAGCAGCGACATCCTCGAGGTCTGGTTCGACAGCGGCTCGACCTTCTGGCATGTGCTGCGCGGAACCCACGCCGACGTCGAGGGCAGCCCGGGCCACCACGACGAAGGCCCCGAGGCCGACCTCTACCTCGAAGGCCACGACCAGCACCGCGGCTGGTTCCACAGCTCGCTGCTGCTGGCCTGCGCGATCTACGGCCGCGCGCCCTACCGCGGCCTGCTCACGCACGGCTTCACCGTCGACAGCCAGGGCCGCAAGATGAGCAAGAGCCTGGGCAACGGCATCGAGCCGCAGAAGGTCAGCTCGAGCCTGGGCGCCGAGATCATCCGGCTGTGGGTCGCGGCCAGCGACTACTCGGGCGACATCGCCGGCGACGACAGGATCCTCGCCCGCGTGGTCGACGCCTACCGCCGCATCCGCAACACCCTGCGCTTCCTGCTGGCCAACACCAGCGACTTCGACCCGGCCCGCGACGCGGTGCCGAGCGCGCAACTGCTCGAGATCGACCGCTGGGCGCTCGCGCGCGCGCAGGCCTTCCAGGCCGAGGTGCTCGCGCACTACGAGGTCTACGAGTTCCACCCGGTGGTCGCCAAGCTGCAGGTCTTCTGCAGCGAGGACCTGGGCGCGTTCTACCTCGACGTCCTCAAGGACCGCCTCTACACCACGGCCCCGGGCAGCCTGGCGCGGCGCAGCGCGCAGACCGCGCTGTGGCACCTGACCCAGGCCATGCTGCGCTGGATGGCGCCGTTCCTGAGCTTCACCGCCGAGGAGGCCTGGGCCCTGGTCGCGCCGGGCCGCGGCTCGGTCTTCGAGCAGACCTGGTGGCGCTTCATGAGCGCCCCCAGGCCGGCTGAGCCGGCCGCCCCCCGCGGGGGTATGAGCAAAGTGGCGGAGCCACATTTGCTCATGAGCATCGGCGCGACCGCCGACGCCGCGCTGCTGGCCAAGTGGGCCGCGCTGCGCGAGGTGCGCGACGCGGTCAACAAGGCCATCGAGACCGTGCGCGAGGCCGGCGCCGTCGGCTCCTCGCTGCAGGCCGAGGTCACGCTGGCCGCGCCGCCCGAGACGCACGCGCTGCTGGCCTCGCTGGGCGAGGACCTGAAGTTCGTGCTGATCACCTCGAAGGCCACGCTGGTCCGCGGCGAGGCGCTGGCGGTGACGGTGACGCCGTCGGCGGCGACCAAATGCGAGCGCTGCTGGCACTGGCGCGACGACGTCGGCCACGACCCGGCGCACCCGACGCTCTGCGCGCGCTGCACGGGCAACCTCTTCGGCAGCGGCGAAGTGCGCACGGTGGCCTGAGCCCGCTTGCACGAAGCTGATCGCCCGCCATGACCGCCCCCACCGCCCCCGCCCGCGGCCTCGCGTTCTGGCTGCTGCTGGCCCTGGCCATCGTCGCCGTCGACCAGGTGACCAAGCTGCTGATCCTGCAGCGCTTCGCGCACGGCGAATGGCTGCCGCTGACCTCGTACTTCAGCCTGGTGCGCGCGCACAACCCGGGCGCGGCGTTCAGCCTGCTGGCCGACGCCGGCGGCTGGCAGCGCTGGCTGCTGTCGGGCATCGCGGCCGCGGCCGCGGTCTTCATCGTCTGGCTGCTGCGCAGGCACCCGACGCAGACGCTGTTCTGCGCGGCCATCACGCTGATCCTCGGCGGCGCGCTCGGCAACCTCGCCGACCGCCTGGTGCACGGCCACGTCATCGACTTCCTGCAGTTTCGCTTCGGCTTCCTCGAGCCGCTGTTCCACGGCGGCTTCTTCCCGAGCTTCAACGTCGCCGACATGGCGATCACCGCCGGCGCCGCCAGCCTGATCGTCGACGAGATCGTGCGCTGGCGCCGCGAGCGCCGCGACTCGCAGCGACGATGAAGTCTGTGCGCTGGGCGCCTGCGGGGCGGCATCGCCCGCTCCAGCGCCGCAGTAGGCTGCAGTCGACGCGCGCGGCTGCTCAGTGGTTGCCGAACAGCGCCGAGGCGCCGCATTCGGCCAGGCCGGCGTGACGCCGGAACAGCCCGAAGAGCTCGCGCCCGTGGCCGTGCTCCTTGTCCGACAGCTCGCTGCGTTCGCAGACGCGCGCAGCCCATGCGCCGTCGTCGACTTCGACCCGCAGCACGCCGGCCTCGCAGTCGAGCAGGATCATGTCACCGTTGCGGACCTTGGCGATCGGCCCATCGAGCAGGGCCTCCGGACTGAGGTGGATGGCAGCCGGCACCTTGCCCGAAGCCCCTGACATGCGCCCGTCTGTGACCAGGGCAACGCGATGGCCCTGGTCGAGCAGGCTGCCCAGCACCGGCGTGAGCTTGTGCAGCTCCGGCATGCCGTTGGCCTGCGGGCCCTGGTAGCGCAGCACGGCGACGAAGTCGCGGTCGAGCTCATGGTTCTGGTAGCGCTCGATCAGCATCTGCTGGCTGTCGAACACGATCGCCGGGGCATGGATGCGCCGGTGCTCGGCGGCGACGGCGGAGATCTTCACCACCGAGCGGCCCAGATTGCCCTGCAGCAGCTTGAGGCCACCGTCGGCGCTGAAGGGGCGCTGGGTCGGGCGCAGCACGGTCTCGTCGCCCGACTGCCGGGGCGCCGCACGCCAGGCCAGCCGGCCCCCGTCGAGCCAGGGCTCCTGGGTGCAGCACTGCAGGCCCGGCCCCATCACAGTCTGTACCTCGTCGTGCAGCAAGCCCGCGTCCAGCAGTTGGGCGATCAGGAAGCCCATGCCACCGGCTGCGTGGAAGTGGTTGACGTCGGCCTTGCCGTTGGGGTAGATGCGGGCCAGCAGCGGCACGACGTCCGAGAGTTCGGCGAAGTCGTCCCAGTCGATCAGGATGCCGGCGGCGCGCGCCATCGCCACCAGATGGATGGTGTGGTTGGTCGAACCGCCGGTGGCGAGCAGGCCGACGATGCCATTGACGATGGCCTGCTCGGTCACGATGTCGGCCAGCCCGAGCGGCTGCTCGCCGCGACCGAGTTCGAGCACCCGCGCCATCGCCTGGCGGTTGAGGGCCTGCCGCAGCGCCGCGTCGGGTTGCACGAAAGACGAGCCCGGCAGTTGCAGCCCCATGATCTCGAGCAGCATCTGGTTCGAGTTGGCGGTGCCGTAGAAGGTGCAGGTGCCCGGGCCATGGTAGGCGGCTTCCTCGGCGGCCAGCAGCTCGGCACGGCCCACCAGCCCCTGGGCATGGAGCTGGCGGACCTTGGCCTTCTCGTCGTTGGGCAGCCCCGATCGCATCGGGCCGGCGGGCACGAAGAGCATAGGCAGGTGCCCGAACTGCAGGGCGCCGATCAACAGGCCGGGCACGATCTTGTCGCAGATGCCCAGCAGCAAGGCGCCGTCGTAGACGTTGTGCGTCAGCCCGACGGCAGTGGCCAGGGCGATCACGTCACGCGAGAACAGCGACAACTCCATGCCCTCCTGGCCCTGGGTGACACCGTCGCACATGGCCGGCACGCCGCCGGCCACCTGCGCCGTGGCCCCCAGCTCGCGGGCCCAGGCGCGCAGCGACTCGGGGTAGCGCTCGTAGGGCTGGTGCGCCGACAGCATGTCGTTGTAGGCGGTGACGATGCCGATGTTGGGCTGGCGCTGCTGATGCAGCACCAGCTTGTCGCTGGCCGGCATCGCGGCGAAGGCGTGCGCCACGTTGGCGCAACCCAGGCCGGAGCGATAGCGCTCGGGCCGGCGCGCCGACGCCACGGTGTGCAGGTAGCCGGTGCGGCTGGCGCGGCTGCGCTCGACGATGCGCTGCGTGACGCGCACCAGGGTGGGGTGCAGGGGCGGGAGTGTGGTGGTGGTCATGGTCTGGCGGCGATCAGGTGGTCGGCCGGGCCGGTGGCCCGATCCGATGACAGCGGGGCAGGCCCTCGCGGCAGGCGTGCCCGCGAGGCGCTTCGATGCGCAGCCCGCCCCGCGCGGCGGCTGGCGGTCCAGAGGCGGTGACGGGCTGCGGGCCTGCGCTCATCGAACCCTGTCCTGCTGCGCCCGGGAGGCTGCGCCGTGGGTCATCCAGCTCACGATGCGCTCGGTGATCTGCTCGACCGGCCGCATCGCATCGAGGCGCAGCACGCCTGGCTCGTTGGTCGGCGGTTCGAGGGCTTCGAACTGCGTGGCCACCAGCCCGGCCGGGAAGAAGTGTGCGCTGCGCTGGCCCACCCGCGCCTCGGCCGACCGGCGCTCCAGATCAAGCCAGGCAAAGCGCAGCCCGGGCGCCGCGCTGCGCAGGCGCTCGCGGTACGCCGCCTTGAGCGCCGAGCAGGTGAGCACCGCGCCGCCGGGGTGCCGCGCCAGTTGCGCACCGAGCTGGTCGAGCCAGTCGGCGCGGTGCAGGTCGGACAGCGGCACGCCCTGCCGCATCAGCACGCGGTTGCGCCCGGAGTGGAAGTCATCACCCTCGATGAGTGGCAGGCCCAGCCGTGCGGCCACGGCAAGCCCGACCAGCGACTTGCCGCAGCCCGAGACGCCCATCACGACCAGCGAAGCCATGGCGGTCGCTTGCAGCGCGTCACTCGGCACGGATGTTGTTGACCCTGACCACCTCGCCCCAGACCCGGTGGTGGGTGGTGGTGAGGGCCGCCAGCTGCTCGGCCGGGCCGCCGCCGGGTTCGTCGCCGCGCTCGAGGATGCGGGCCCTGACGGTCGCGTCGGCGAGCGCGGTGTTGAGCGCCGCGTTGGCCCGCGAGACGATGTCGGCCGGCAGGCCGGGCGGCCCGTAGAGGCCGATGAAGGAAACGATCGTGAAGTCCCTGAGGCCGACTTCGGCGGCGGTCGGCACGTCGGGGAAGGCCGGTACGCGCCGGTCGCTGGTGACCAGCAGCGGGCGCAGCTGGCCCGACCGGATGAACGGCGCGATGACCGACGTCGCGTCGAAGGTCGCGACCAGGCGGCCGGCGATCAGGTCGGTGATGACCGGGCTGCTGCCGCGGTAGGGCACGTGGTTCATGCGCGGGCCGCCGAGCCGCTCGCGCAGCAGCTCCATCGTCACATGCGGCAGCGAGCCGATGCCGCCAGTGCCGTAGTCGATACCGGTGCCTCGGCCGCTCTGCGCCTTGACATGCTCGACAAACTGGGCGTAGGTCCTGATCGGCGAGCTGGCCGGCACTGCCAGTACCAGGGCCGACTGCAGCATCACGCCGATCGGCGTGAGCTGCCGCGGGTCGACGATGCCCGGTACCGGGTTGACATGCGCGGCGATCGTCATCGAGCCGTTGCCCACGAGCAGCCGGTAGCCATCGGGACGCGCCCGCATCACGTCGATGGCGGCGAGGTTGCCGTTCACGCCGGCCCGGTTGTCGATGACCACCGGCTGGCCGAGCGTGCCTTGCAGGCTGGCCAGCAACACCCGTCCGGCGAAGTCAGTCTGACCGCCGGGAGGGAAGCCGACGACGAGCGTCAGGGGTCCGGCCGGCCAGGCCGTCTGCGCCCAGGCCGTCGGCGCCTTGACCGCGGCCAGGCCGAGCGCTGCCGCACCGAGCAGGGCAAGGCGGCGACGGGCGGTGGAGGGGTGCGGATTCATCGAGTCTCCTTGCGCCGGTCCGGGCCGGCGTGATGATATGAACGAAGGTGTGAGGCAGCGGTGGCCTCGATCGCGGCGGGGTGCCGGCCGGGCATCGAGCCGCAGATCGATGCCCGGCCCGGACTTCGGTCGCGCGGCGACCGCGGCGTGCGCCGCGCCCGCCCGGTGGCAAGCGACCCGGTCCGGCGTCGGTGGTGAGGGTGCGGGCGGGTGGGCATCGCAGCGCTGGCCACCGCGGGCCTGCCGCGCGGTGCGGTCGTCATGCAGTTTGGACAGCGCTATCCTAGTTGGATGAAGGGCCGGTGTGATAGGTGTTTGCCCTCAGGAAGTTGCTTGCGTGGCTGTTGTCCCAGGATGGACCGACCGTGGTCTGATGGCGATCGAAGCCACAGCCAGACATCGCTATCCTGATAGAGTCCGGTTGCAGGGCGCATGCCCCACGATCGATCCACCGACATGCCGCCCGGCCCCACCCGCTCCCGTGCCACTGGTCGCGTGACGCTGGCCGACGTTGCCGGCGTCGCCGGCGTGAGCCCGATCACCGTCTCACGTGCCTTGCGTGGCGAGCGCGCCGTCGACGGCGCGCTGGTGGCCCGCGTCAAGGCGGCTGCCGAGCGCCTGGGCTACGTGCCCGACCCCGCCGCGCGGGCCCTGGCCTCGCGCCACAGCACGCACGTGGCGCTGCTGATCCCGATGCTGTCCAACGCCTTGTTCGTCGACCTGCTCGATGGCGTGCAGCGCACGCTGCGCACGGCCGGCTACCAGACGCTGATCGGGGTCACCCACTACGACGCCGGCGAAGAGGAGCAGCTGCTGCGCGAGCAACTGCTGCACCGCCCGGCCGGCCTGCTGGTGACCGGGCTGGAGCGCAGCAATGCGACGCGCGCGCTGATCCGCTCCAGCGGCGTGCCTTGCGTGCACCTGATGGAGACTTCGAGCGTGCCGGGCATCCATTGCGTCGGCTTCTCGCAGGCCGATGCGGCCGCGGCCCTGACTCGCCACCTGCTGCAGAGGGGTCACCGGCGCATCGCGTTCGCCGCCGCCCAGCTCGACCCGCGCACGCTGCGGCGGCTCGAGGGCTGGCGGCGCGAGATGCGCTCGGCAGGGCTGCACGCACCGGCGCTGGAGTGGCTGAACCCGGCGCCGTCCTCGCTCGCGCTGGGCGGCACGATGTTCGAGCAGATCGTCGCCCAGGCCCCGCCGGTGGATGCGATCTTCATGTGCAACGACGACCTGGCCCAGGGCGCCTTGCTGGCGGCGCTGCGGCTGGGGCTGCCGGTGCCGCAGCGGGTGGCCATCGCCGGATTCAACGACCTCACCGGCAGCGACCAGATGCTGCCGCCGCTGACCACGGTGCGCACACCGCGCGCTGAGATCGGCGTGGCCGCGGCCCGCATGCTGCTTGCGCTGATGCGGGGCGAGTCGCCACCCGCGGCCTGCGTCGACCTGGGCTACGAGGTGATCGTGCGGCAGAGCACCTGAGACCGCGAGCACGGCGCAGCCTCCTGCACCGGTGCCCCGCCGGACCTGCTGCCCCGGACCGGGCCGCCGAGGGCCCCCAGCGACCGGTTGATCGCCGGCGGCTTCAGGCCGCAGGCTTGACCGCGCGCACCATCTGCATCGCCGAGCCGATCA
>Ga0208609_100505_pt1 | contig 14777 bp, 12 predicted proteins | sample SubbioR11_8A_Apr_FD_184813 | JGI IMG/M metagenome (GOLD analysis project Ga0208609, IMG submission 184813) | Serpentinite rock and fluid subsurface biosphere microbial communities from McLaughlin Reserve, California, USA - CR11_8A_Apr (SPAdes) | ecosystem: Environmental > Terrestrial > Deep...
GACCGGAAAAAAAGAGGAGACGTTTACGCTGGAAGGTGATTTTGCCTTACAGACGCTGTTACAGTCTATTCTCAACCGCTATCAGCCGACATCTCTTGTCAGGGATAATATCATCATGGCCGTAAACAAGAAGATAGTCCACCCGGATGGAGAAAAATGGTTTCTTTGTGACGGCGACCGCGTGTCGATCGGCCTTAAAATCAGTGGCGGCTAAATCTTGCAGACGCTGCTCATTAGTTATTTCGCGAATCTTCGGTAACAGCACTAGGGGAAATGACCAAGCTTAACGATTGAGGGAGGGTCATAAAAATGCACTATGCTTACGGAACTGAGGAGTGGGAAAAGGTTTATCTGGAAATGGTGGCAAAACGATTAGCCACAGCTTCTAAGCCGTATATTCAGGGTAGCCCTGAGTGGGTAGCCACTTATGAAAAAATGATTCAGGAAAGCCAGGAATACAAGGAGGCGGCCAAAGGATGGGAAGGTACCGTAGTCATTCATATTATGGCCAATCCGGAACTGGGCTTGGAGGGGGACATCTACCAATTGTTAGATCTTTGGCACGGAGAGTGCCGGTCTGTGCGGTTAGTTCCGCGGGAGGTGGGTGAAAAAGCCGATTATATCCTTTCTGGAGAGTTGGAACGCTGGGAAGCGGTAGTAGCTGGTGATTTAGATACCACAAAAGCAATGATGCAGGGCAAGATCAAGCTTAAGGGCGACCTGGCAACCATCGTCCGCTATGTGAAGGCCTCCGCCCTGCTCACTGAAATTGCTGCGCGGATAGAGACAAAGTTTTTGTCTCAGTTAAGCGAAGGAGAACGGGAGCAATACCGGAAGGAAGCCTCTGAACTTAGAGCCGAAGTGGGCTTTTAAAGATTAGTGTCCATTATTATGAAGGTGGGGAAGGTACAATGCGTTACGGCAGAGACCTTTCGTTTATCTATAACAACCCTACCCGCATTATTTTCGGTGAAAAAGTGGTGCGGGAGGTGGGGATGGAAGTTGACAGCCTAGGGGGTTCCAGGGCGCTGGTTGTCACCGACCAGGGGGTGGTGGCAGCCGGGTTGGCCGAGACGGTGCAAAAGGCCCTGGGGCGGCGCTACGCCGGAACCTTTGCCGGAGGCATCCAGGATTCCGGTTTACACATCGTCAATGAGGGCGCGGCGTATGCTCGGGAAGTGGGCGCTGATGTATTGGTGAGTGTGGGTGGCGGGAGCACCATTGATACAGCCAAAGGAATGGCCGTCTTGCTGAAAGAAGGCGGCCGGCTGCAGGATTACGCCGGATACCAGTTGCTGTCGCGGCCACAGACGCCGCATATTGCTATCCCTACTACTGCGGGAACCGGTAGCGAGGTAACGTACGCCGCAATCATTAAAGACTGGGAGAATAGTGCTAAAATCCTCTTTTGTGATAGCCAGATCATTCCGAATGTGGCTATCCTCGACCCGCTCCTGACTAGGGGGCTACCGCCGCAACTGACTGCTACCACCGGTATGGATGCGTTGACGCATGCTGTGGAAGCGATCCATTCTACCGAACGCGAACCGCTTGCCGATGCCATGGCTCTACATGCTATCAGGCTAATTATGGCATACCTGCCGCGCTGTGTGGAGCGGGGGGAGGACTTGCAGGCCCGGGGCCAGCAGCAACTGGCGGCGACCATGGCGGGCATAGCTTTCAACAATACCCAGGTGGCCTTAGTCCATGCCATGGCACATAGTGTAGGCGCGTTGTTCCATGTGCCGCACGGCTTGGCCAACAGTATTCTTTTGCCTCATGTCATAGCTTATAACCTAGAGGACTGTGCTGACCGCTATGCGTTGATAGCTCAAGCCATGGGCGTAGCAGCGCCAGGGGAAAGCGATGAAGAGGCCGGTAGCGCTGTCGCCGAGGCGGTCTGGGCGCTGACCCAAAAGATGGGTGTGCCGCAACGTCTGCGCGAGACCGGTGTGCCGTGGGAAGGGTTGGAAGCCGCAGCACACAGGTCCCTGTCGGACGGCTCCATAATCTATAATCCCAAACCGATTGCTACAGCTGAGGAAATACTGTCTGTGTACTATAACGCTTGGTAAAAATTGCCGAGAGCTCTGAAGGCAACGGAGCTTGGTAAGTGGTGCGGCCTTGCACCGCTTACCAGGCCCGGACGGCTCAGATATCTTTTAAGGCAAGCTTCGTGGGTGTTGGCGCGACTATTGCATCAGTTAGAAATGGTGTACTAATCTGGTAGCGAGGGGTGTTTTGATGAAAACAGCGGCAGAGTATCTGGACAGTTTGCGGAAATTGAATTTAAGCGTTTATATGTTCGGTGAACGTGTGGAGAATCCGGTGGACAATCCCGTCATTCGCCCGTCTCTTAATTCTGTGGCCAAAACTTATGAGCTGGCCTGGGATCCGCGCTACGAGGAGTTAATGACGGCCACCTCCAGCCTGACGGGGAAAAAGATTAACCGCTTCACCTACTTGCACCAAAGCAGTGAAGACTTGGTCAAGAAAGTAAAAATGCAGCGCCTGCTAGGGCAGAAAACAGCCTCCTGCTTCCAGCGCTGTGTGGGGTTTGATGCCTTCAACTCTGTCGACAGCACCACGTATGAAATGGACAAGGCGCTGGGCACGGGATACAACAAGCGCTTCCGGGATTTTTTGCAGTATGTTCAGGACGAGGATTTAGTTTGCAATGGCGCCATGACCGACCCCAAGGGGGACCGGTCTTTAAGGCCTAGCCAACAGGCCGACCCGGACCTGTACCTGCGGATTGTCGCCAGAGAAAAGGACGGGATTGTGGTTCGCGGCGCCAAGTGCCATCAGACCGGCGTCATCAACTCCCATGAGCTTTTGCTGATGCCGACCATCGCCTTAAACAGCGAAGAGGAAAAGGATTACTCCGTCTGTTTCGCGGTACCCAGTGACAGTAAGGGCATTGTCTATATTTACGGGCGACAGGCTAGTGACACGCGCAAACTGGAAAGCGGTAGCATGGATGTAGGTAACTGCCGCTACGGCGGGCACGAGGCGCTGGTTATTTTTGAGGATGTCTTTGTCCCCTGGGAGCGGGTCTTCATGTGTGGTGAATACAAATTTGCCGGGACGCTGGTGGAGCGTTTCGCTGGCTACCACCGCCAGAGCTACGGCGGTTGCAAGGTCGGTGTCGGAGATGTGCTGATTGGCGCAGCGGCCCAGGCTGCTGATTATAACGGCGCAGCTAAAGCTTCTCACATCAAGGATAAGCTGGTAGAAATGATTCACCTGAACGAAACGCTCTATGCTTGCGGGATTGCCTGCTCGTCACAAGGGTGCGCGACCGCTTCGGGTACTTTCCTGATTGATTTGCTGCTGGCCAATGTTTGCAAGCAGAACGTGACGCGTTTCCCCTATGAAATAGCGCGGCTGGCCGAGGACATTGCCGGAGGACTGATGGTTACTATGCCCTCGGAACAGGATTTCCGGCACCCGCAGATCGGCAAGCTTATGGACAAATACCTGAAAGGCATCGCCAGCGTGCCGACTGAGCATCGTCTACGCATACTCCGCTTGATTGAGAATCTGACTATTGGTACGGCAGCGGTGGCCTACCGTACAGAATCAATGCACGGTGCTGGTTCGCCCCAGGCGCAGCGGGTCATGATCGCCCGCCAGGCTGATTTGGAAGAAAAGAAGAAGCTGGCGCGGGTGTTGGCGGGAATTGAGGCGGAGGAGTAGAAGCGTTACAAGTCATGGACAGAAAATTATCAAGCATCGAAGAATTAAAAACTAGAGGCAATGGGGGAGAAATAGTGGAATTGAAATATTTTGAAGATGTAGAAATAGGGGACGAGTTCATAACTCCGGCGCGTACCATTACAGAAGCCGACGTTGTTGCCTTTGCCGCTCTTTCCGGAGATTACAATCCGCTGCACACCGATGAGGAATTCAGTAAAAAGCATGTCTTTGGTCAGCGTATCGCTCACGGCTTGCTAGGACTAGCCATCACCGGCGGGCTAAAGTCGCGCGAGGGCACTTTCGAGGGGACGGTTGTGGCTTACGTGAAGGTCACATGTCAGTTTAAGGCGCCTATCTTTTTCGGAGACACAGTCTTTGCCAGATGCACTATTACCCAAAAGAAAGATACCTCCAAAACGGACCGCGGCATCATCGTCCAGAAAGTCGAGCTCATCAACCAACGCCATGAAATAGTGCAGGAAAGCGAAGATACGGTATTGTTGCTCCGGAGGGAAGCATTTAAAGTTTAACCCCCAGCTGAAAAGGGGGGTTAGGGATCTTTTCGCGGTGCAACGATGCACCAAGAATGGCAATTACGCACCGCCGCGCTCCGCCCCCATGTGCGGATCATCCGCCCTGGCAAGCGATGTATGTTTTGGCATGAATATTGCAATGACTTATGCCTAGGCCAGTGCTTGCCGTAGCTGTCGCGGTATCATGCATGGCAAAAAAATATGTCAGAGCCGGGGGGGGGTGCCGAAGCAGTCCTTCCTGCGAAAGCGGGAAGCCCCGTTTTGTTTGTCTGAAAAATTCACGAGGAGGATTTAAGGATGGAAAATTTTAAGTATCTTCTTTATGAGAGCGAAGGTGGAATCGCGACCATTACTTTAAACCGTCCCCAAGTCTTAAACGCGCTTAATAACGAAGTATGCCTGGAAATTGGTCAAGCGGTAGAAAGGGCCGGCGATGATGATGCGGTTCGCGTATTGATTGTTACCGGCGGTGAAAAAGTGTTCGCTGCCGGGGCTGACATTGCTGAAATGTCTGTTGCCCAGCCCATGCATATTTACCGCTTTGGGGCCGTAATGCACGGGACTTTAAGCAAAATGGAGAATTTGGGTAAGCCTGTGGTTGCTGTTATTAACGGCTACGCGCTGGGTGGAGGGCTGGAGCTGGCCTTGGCTTGTGATTTGCGGATAGCTTCCGAAACGGCAAAGCTTGGCCTTCCCGAAATAAATCTTGGTATCTTCCCCGGCGGCGGCGGTACGCAGCGCCTGCCACGGGTGGTCGGTGTCGGCCGCGCCAAGGAGCTTATTTATACCGGAGAGATGATTTCCGCTGATAAGGCTCTTGGCATGGGGTTGGTCAACCGGGTCGTCCCTGACGGTCAGGCGATGGACGAGGGGAAAAAGCTGGCCCAGAAATTGGCGTCCAAGAGTGTAGCGGCGCTGCGCATGGCCAAAGTTGCCGTCAACACCGGCCTAGATACTGATTTAGCCTCTGGTATCAACGTAGAACGCCAGTGCTTTGCGTTGCTCTTTTCTACAGAAGACCAGAAAGAGGGTATGCGCGCTTTTCTGGAAAAGAGAAAGCCCAACTTTACCGGCAAATAGCTAAACTAGTTAAAGCATGTCTGGAGGCGCAAAGATGGACGTTCGACAACTTTTTGACCTTACCGGCCAAGTGGCTATTGTTACGGGAGGCTCGATGGGGCTTGGTGTGCAATTTGCCCGGGCGTTAGCCGAGCTTGGCGCTAATTTGGTGCTGTGTTCCCGGAAAGTGAACCGTTGCGAGCAGGAGGCGGAGGAACTAAGACAGCAGTTGGGTGTAAAAGTCCTGGCGCTGCGCTGTGACGTGACAAACCCGCCGGAGGTCCAGTACCTGGCAGACAAGACGGTAGAAGAGTTTGGCCGCATTGACATTTTAGTCAACAATGCCGGCATTTCCTGGGGATGTCCCACAGAAGAGCTTTCTCTGGAACACTGGAACAAGGTGATGGCTGTCAATGTGACAGGCACATTCCTGTGTTCGCAGGCCGTGGGGCGCGTCATGATTCGGCAAAACAAAGGGAAAATCATTAACATTGCTTCCGTCGCCGGTCTGCTCGGCGCTCCCCCCTCCGCCATGGACGCGATTGCCTACAGCACGAGTAAAGGGGCGGTTATCAGCTTCACGAGAGATCTGGCCTGTAAATGGGCGACGCACAACATCTTGGTAAACGCCATCGCTCCAGGATGGTTCCCTACCCACCTGAGCGAGTGGATTCTGGAACACCGTAAAGACCAATTGCTTCCCCATATTCCCTTGGCGCGTTTTGGCGGAGAGGACGATCTAAAAGGAGCTTTAGCCTTCCTGGCCTCTGCTGCTTCCAATTATGTGACCGGCCAGGTGCTGGTCGTCGACGGTGGCAGTACGTCCTGGTAAAAAATAACTATTAAGGGGTTGTCTTTGTGGTTGATTTTCAACTGACCGAGGAACAGCAGAGCATTCAAGCGCTAGCGCGTGAATTCGTTAAAAGTGAGATTATGCCTTTTGCGCATGAATATGATGAAAAAGAAGAATTGCCATGGCATATTGTGCAAAAAGCCCATGAAGTAGGGCTGATGAACCTGAGTGTGCCCGATAAATATGGCGGCCAGGGCTTAGATCCCCTTACCGAAGCCATCATTGGTGAAGAATTAAGCTATGGGTGTCTTGGGATTAGTGGAACTTTCGGAGCTAACGGGTTAGCTTTGACCCCTATTTTGCTGGCAGGGAATGAGGAGCAAAAGGAAAAATTCCTACGACCTTTCTGCAGCAAACCGCAGCTGGCGGCATTTGGTTTAACTGAGCCCGACGCTGGTTCAGATGTGGGCAACATCTCCACCCGTGCTGTGCCGGAGGGGGACGGATACCTGCTCAGTGGACAAAAATGCTTCATTACCAATGGTGGGGTAGCGAACCTGTACACTATTTTTGCTACTGTCGACAGAAGCAAGGGTGTTAACGGGATGTGTGCTTTTATTGTGCGTGGTGATACGCCCGGGATATCCGGTGGCTCCAAAGAGAAGAAAATGGGCGACCGGGCTTCCCATGTCGGGGAGGTTATTCTGGAAAACGTGCGTGTTCCCAAAGAAGATATGTTGGGGCGAATCGGCGACGGCTTTAAAATTGCCATGGGTACACTTGATGTTACCAGACCAGGTATCGGTGCCTCTGCCGTTGGTGTGGCGCGGCGCGCCCTGGAAGAGGCGATCAAATATTCCAAGCAGCGCATCCAGTTTGGTAAGCCCATCGCGGCGAACCAGGCTATCCAGTTTATGCTGGCGGACATGGCGATGCGTGTTGATGCTGCCCGGCTTTTGGTCTGGCGGGCCTGCCACAAGCTGGCCCGTGGAGAGAGAGCTTCGCTGGAAGGCGCCATGGCCAAATGCTATGCTTCGGATATTGCTATGAGAGTTACCACAGATGCTGTGCAGATTCTGGGTGGTTACGGCTATATGCGGGACTATCCCGTGGAAAAACTGATGCGGGATGCCAAGATTACGCAAATTTATGAAGGTACAAACCAGATTCAACGCCTGGTGATGGCTCGGGAGCTTTTGAAATAGAACTACTCTGTAGTATTTAAGACTGCTAGTTGATGTAGGAGGGAAAAGCATGAGAGAAGCGGTTATTGTGAGTGCGGTCCGTACGGCCATTGCCAAGGAGGCTGGTGCGCTAAAGGACTTGTCTCCTGAGGAGTATGCCGGGTTAGTCATTAAAGAGGCTGTTATCCGGTCTGGAATTCTCGACCCCAAAATTATCGAAGAGGTTATCTTTGGCCATTGCTTAGGTGCGCCTGGTTGCATGGCGCGCGTGGCTTTGTTAAAAGCTGGGTTGCCGATGAGCATTCCCGGTGTCACGATCGACCGCCAGTGTGGCTCCGGTTCAACGGCTGTCAATCTGGCCGCGACCTATATCCAAAGTGGCGCTGCAGAAGTGTGCGTCGCTGGTGGTGTGGATAGCATGACTTTGGCGCCTTTCATGGTAGAGCGGCCAAGAGCGGCTTACCAGCGGGTACCAAGCAACTATATTCACCCACGGCCCTTGGCACCCAAGGAGATAGGTGATCCTCCGATGGGCATTACGGCGGAAAATGTAGCGGAGAGGTGGGGGGTGCCCAGAGAGGAACAGGACGAGTTTGCTTACCTCAGTCAGATTAAAGCGGCACGTGCTATCAGCGAGGGACGGTTTCAGGAACAAATTGTACCTGTCTCCATTCCGCAACGCAAGGGCGAACCGCTTTTGTTTGCCACAGATGAGCATCCACGTCCTGATACGACACTGGAGAAGCTGGCCAAATTACCGCCGGTTTTCAGGAAAGACGGAACTGTTACGGCAGGCAACTCCTCAGGCCTTAATGACGGGGCGGCGGCGCTCTTGTTAATGAGCGCGGAAAAAGCTGCGGAGTTAAAGCTAAAACCTTTAGCTGCCGTACGGTCTTTTGCCGCTGCGGGAGTAGATCCCAACGTTATGGGCATAGGCCCTGTGCCAGCAACGCAAAAGGCGCTGGCCAAGGCGGGGCTGACGGTGGAGGACCTTGACGTAATTGAGTTGAATGAAGCGTTCGCTGCACAAGCTATTGCTTGCTGCCGGGATTTGGGCTTAGATTGGCGCAATCAAGAAAAGCTCAACCCTAACGGTGGCGCTATTGCTCTTGGCCACCCAATTGCTGGTTCGTTGGCTATCCTGACAACAAAGGCTATTTATGAACTGCACCGCAGGAAAGGAAGATATGCCCTCATTACTGCCTGCTGCGGCGGCGGTCAGGGCGTCGCTACTATTATTGAAAAAGTTTAGGATAAAGGGGGTGGTTAGCCAATGAGAGCTGCCGCCGCATACAAGGAAAGGCTCCTCTGCATGAGGTCAAATGTTTACCTCGGTGGAGAGCTGATTGCCAGGGACGACGCTCGTTTGCTGCCGGGAATTAATGTGGTCAGCGAAACTTTTAATTATGCTCAGGATGACAGATTCGCGGAACTGATGACGGCGACTTCCCATCGGAGTGGTGAAAAAATCAACCGTTTTTGCCACATTCATCAAAACGTGGAAGATTTACTGAAAAAGCAGGAGATGACGCGTTTTATTTGCCAAAAAACGGGGGGCTGCATTCAACGCTGCATGGGCATTGATGCCCTCAATGCTCTTTCCGTGGTGACCAAGGATTTAGACAACTCCTTTGCCACCAACTACTATGAGCGTTTTCTCAAATATCTGGACTATTTTCAGAAGAATGACCTAGTAGGCAACTGTGCTCAAACTGATGTTAAGGGAGACCGCCTGCTCAGACCTCACCAGCAGGAGGATCCGGACCTTTATCTCCGCGTGGTGGAGAAAAGAGCAGACGGGATAGTGGTTAGGGGCGCAAAAGCACACAATACCATCGCCCCGTACGCCGATGAAATTATTGTTGTGCCGACCCGAGCCATGACCAAGGAAGACGCCGATTGGGCTGTTGCTTTCGCCATTCCCGCTGACACCGAAGGCTTGTTGTTAATTAACCGTGCCACCTCGACACGCTCTCGCAGAGCACTAAAGGCCCCTATTGAAAACTATGGCTCTGCTGATTCTTTCACCGTATTTAACAATGTCTTTGTGCCCTGGGAACGCGTCTTTTTATGCGGCGAGACTCGTCACGCCGGCCAGCTGGCCTTGTTATTTGCGCTTTACCATCGTCACAGTTATACCGGCTGCAAGCCTGCCACAACAGACGTGATTATGGGAGCGACCGCTTTGGTTGCGGAGTATAACGGTATCGAAAAGGCTGCGCATGTACGGGATGAACTGGCGGAAATGATTGCTATTGCCGAACTAGTCTACGGGGCCGGTATTGCTGCTGCTGTGAAGGCGACCAAGGCCGCTTCCGGCACGTACGTTCCGGATCCTGTTTTCGCCAATGTCGGCCGCTACCACGCCGGAGTTCATGTCTACCATGAATATGAAGTGCTGGCGGCTATCGCAGGGGGACTTCCGGCAACTTTGCCTTATGAGGAAGATTTTCTCCATCCCGAAATCGGGCCTTTCCTGGAGAAATATATCATGCGCAAAGCCGGCATTTCGGCAGAGCAACAGCACCGCTGCTTTCGCTTGCTAAGCGATATGCTCTGTTCCTCCCACGCTGGTGTGATGCAACTGGCTGGCGTCCACGGCGGCGGCTCCCCAATCATGGAAAAAATAGCCATTTTAGGCCAGTACGATTTAGAGGCCAAGAAAAATATTGCCAAGGAACTGGCAGGCATCATCCCCAGAAAATAGTGCGCAGGCTCTGGCATCCAGACTGAAAAGGGGAGGAGTGTTCGGGTGTATGCTGAAAAACCTTGGCTAAGGTTTTATGACCCAACCGTTCGTCACAGCCTTGACTATCCTGTTAAGCCGCTGTCCCAGTTATTGGCTGAAGCTGCACAAAAAGCCCCTCAGCAAGCGGCGTACAGTTATGGTGGCAAGGAAAGCACGTATGCGGAACTGGAACAGTTGACAAACCGTTTGGCCAGTTCTCTGCATCTGTTGGGAGTAAAAAAAGGTAGCCGTGTGGCCGTCATGCTTCCTAACTGTCCGCAGTTTGTGATTAGCTACTATGCCATAGTAAGGGTTGGGGCTATTGTAGTTAATGTTAATCCGCTCTACACCGAGCGGGAGCTCCTTTTCCAGCTGCGCGATGCCGGAGCCGAAACCATTATTACGTTTGTGGAGGCGATACCGCGCGTCTCTTCTGTGAGAGAGCAGAGTCCTTTGCGTAATGTCATCGTAACTAGTCTCCTTAGCCCCAAAACAGATGTACCTGAAGGATGTCTTTGCTTTAATGGGCTGAGCAATGCGGCTTCTGCGGAGGTGCCTGATGCAGATATCAAGGCGCGTGAGGACGTAGCTGTTTTGCAGTATACCGGGGGAACTACAGGGGTCTCCAAAGGGGCGATGCTCACCCATTACAACTTAGTTAGTAACGCGATACAGCTCCATGAGTGGTGTGCAGGACTGAAGTTCGAGAAAATTCTGACTGTTTTGCCGCTCTTCCATGTCTACGGTATGACTTGCTGTATGAACCTAGCCCTGATTACGGGTAGCACCATGGTCCTTTTACCGCGCTTTGAGCCAAAGGAAGTGCTGGAGGTGATCAGGACTTGCCGCCCGACCTTTTTCCCCGGAGTGCCTACAATGTATACGGCTTTGTTTAACCATCCTGAAGCTGAGCAGTATGACCTGACCGTAGTAGAGTTCTATAATTCTGGCGCAGCTCCTATGCCGCTTGAATTGATGGGAACAATTCAACGCCGGTTGGCGGGTAAGTCTGTCTACTCGGAAGGTTACGGTCTTTCAGAAGCATCCCCGGTAACCCACTCCAACCCGATACACAGAATTAAGTCGGGCAGTGTGGGTGTGCCTTATCCGGATACGGAGTGCCGTGTTGTTGATATGGAAACCGGTGAAGAAGACTTGCCGCCCGGGCAAGCTGGAGAACTGGTTATTAGTGGTCCCCAAGTCATGAAAGGTTATTGGAACATGCCTGTTGAAACTAATAAGGCTCTGCGCAATGGGTGGCTCTATACCGGTGATATCGCCATGATGGACGAAGAAGGCTATTTCTATATTGTAGACCGTAAGAAGGACATGATTATTGCGAGCGGATACAATGTCTACCCGCGGGAAGTTGAAGAAACCATTTATGAATTACCTCAAGTGCAAGAAGCGGTCGTTGTGGGGGTGCCTGATAAATACCGAGGCGAGACGGTGAAGGCCTACATTGTCCTCAAGGCAGGGCAGGGGTTGACGGCAGAGGAGATTATCCGTTTTTGCCAGGAACAACTGGCGGCCTACAAAGTGCCAAAAATCGTGGAGTTTAGGGAAGAACTGCCCAAGTCTGCTGTCGGCAAACTGCTACGTCGCCTGTTGGTTGAAGAAGATAAAAAGAGGTTACATCCGGAGCAGACTTAATCTGTAGCTACACTACAATAAATTCATTATTGTTTAGGAGGCATAACAATGCAAATTGGCGACATTAAGAAGATCTGTGTGGTCGGTGCTGGGAATATGGGACATCAAATTGCTTTACAGGCCGCTTTGTCTGGTTTTCGGGTCAGTTGCACTGATACCAGTACAGATGCTTTGCAGAAAGCGGCGCAATTTGTAGAAACGTATTTGCCTGAGCGAGTGGTCAAAGGCAAGCTGACGACAGAGCAAGCAGCCTCAGCCAGGGAAAACATAGGGTTTACCGGTTCCCTAGAGGAAGCGGCCAGAGATGCTGATTTTGTTATCGAGGCTGCTACGGAAAAAATAGTGCTGAAAAGGAAGATTTTTGCCGAGCTTGATAGAATTTGTCCTCCCCATGCTATTTTAGCGACTAACAGCTCCTTTATCGTCAGTTCTAAAATTGCCGACGCTACTTCGCGGCCGAGCCAAGTATGCAACATGCACTTCTTCAACCCTGCGCTAGTGATGAAGCTAGTGGAAGTAGTGCAGGGGGCGCACACCGCACCGGAGACAGCAGAAGTGACGGTCGAGCTTTGCCGGCGAATGGGAAAAACACCAGTGTTGCTTAAGAAAGAAATCTACGGGTTCCTAGTCAATAGGATCTTAGCCGCACTTAGCAATGAGGCTTTGTTTCTGCTAGACCAGGAAATAGCCAGCGCTGAGGATATTGATGTAGCGGTGGTCAACGCTCTCGGTCATCCCCTGGGACCTTTCCGCCTGATGGATTTGACCGGGATTGACCTGTCGTACCATATTGCTATGGAACTCTACCAGGAAACGGGGAACCCAAGCGAAAAACCTAGTCCTACCATCGTGGAAAAATATGCTCGAGGTGAATGGGGCAGGAAAACTGGCCGAGGGTTTTACCAGTATTAAATCCCGACAGACTGGTGGAGGCACAAGGGGGCGAAGGACCATTTTAACGGTCAAAGATGTTATGAGAAAAGAGCTGGCGTCGCTCCGGAGCGACGCCAGCATCGAAACGGCCGCTACCCTGTGCTTAAAGCGGGGTCTGCAGTATCTTTGCATTGTAGATGAGGGCGGCAAACCGCAGGGAGTGGTTACTACTAGGAGCTTCTTAATGGCGATGGTGGGAGGGATTGACCAGAATGCACCTGTGCGGGAGGTGATGGTCAAGGCCTTTCAAACTATCACAGAGCAGGCACCGTGGGAAAAGCTGCTGGATTTTGCCGTTGAACCTGTGTTTGTCATCAATGCCGAAGGGAAAATCTCCGGCCTACTGACAAAGGCCGATATGCAGCGCATTGTAGCTGGTATGCGCACGCGTTTTCCGATTAACGATGGCGGAAAAGGTAGCGGTGCTTCAGAGGGCTCACAAAACCTTTGTGATGTGGAAAATATCGTGCATGAGTTACAAAATGCCAAGGCTCTTTTGCGGGAGTTGGAGGGAATTATCGAAGCTTCCTATGATGGTATTGTTGTCACCGACAGTGAAGGCAAGTTGTTGCGTATCAGCAGGAGCTACAGCCGCATCTCTGGCATCCCCTGGGAGGAGTTGAAAAGCAAGGTTGGCTGCTATATGGGAGACCTACAGGCCAGGGGGGAGGTGTCTAGTTCTGTTAGTATGCTTGTGCTGGAGAAAAAAAAGGCGCTCACAATTAAGCAACGCCTATACAACGGCAGAGAGCTAATGGTCACAGGAAATCCAATTTTCGATCAGGAGGGCCGCATTGTCCGAGTCGTCAGCAACATCCGTGATATTTCCGAACTAAACAACCTTAAGCGCGAAATAGAAGAAAACAAGGAAGTTGTGGCGCGGTACTGTGGAGAATTGGAAGAGTTGCGAGCTCGCAACCTGCACTTGGAAGGCATTATCGCGCAAAGTCCGGAGATGCGGCGAGCTGTTGATTTGGCCGTCAGGGTAGCCTCTGTGGACGCCACCGTACTGATTACAGGGGAAACCGGGGTGGGCAAAGAGGTTATCGCCAAAATTATTCATAAGGCAAGCCGCAGGAAAAACAGCCCGTTTATTACAGTAAACTGTGGGGCCATTCCTGAAACGCTCTTGGAGTCGGAGCTTTTTGGTTATGAGAAAGGCGCTTTTACCGGGGCTAATCGGGAAGGTAAAATTGGTTTGCTGGAGGTTGCTAATAACGGTACGATTTTCCTTGATGAGATTGGCGACCTGCCCTTATTGCTGCAGGGTAAACTTTTAAGGGCTTTGCAGGAACAGGAAATCTGCCGGATCGGAGGCAGCAAAAGCATCAAGCTGAACCTTAGAATTCTGTCGGCGACCAATAAAGACCTAGTCAAGATGATCAAAGACAAGACATTCCGTGATGATCTTTATTACAGGCTAAATGTTATTCCTATTCACCTGCCTCCCTTACGTGAACGTAAAGAGGATATCGTGCCGCTGGCGGTGCACTTTTTGAAAAAATATACCCAAAAGTACCAATTGGAGAAAAAATTTTCCGTAGAGGCTCTGGATGTCTTAGAACAATACATGTGGCCTGGCAACGTGCGGGAACTTGAGAACCTCACTGAACGCCTTTTGGTAACCAGTGATAGTGAAGCAATAAGATCCAGGGATTTACCCAACTATTTCGGGGAGCAAAAAGAGCGTGGAACTCTCCCAATTACTGTGCATAACGTGCTTCCCCTAAAAGAGGCAGGGGAAATCCTAGAGAGGGAACTTCTTACTAGGGTATTGAGTGCTGGGCGCAGCACCAGGAAAGCGGCCGGTATTCTTGGTGTTGATCATTCAACTATTGTCCGCAAAATTAATAAATACAGTCTTGTTAAAAACAATAGAGAAAATTAGGAGTGGCGTGACCATGCGTTGTTTATGGCAAAGGAATTTTCACACAGCAGTCCGGGACGAAAAGAAACACCTGCTAGCGGAGACAGTTTACCAGGACAGCGGCAGGGAAGTGGCTACCCGTTTACTGGTGGATAGCCGAACTTTCAGAATTCTGGATGCTACTCTGGAAAGGCCCGGGCATGACGGTGAAGCCAGCATGCTTGTCCCTGGATTGCATGGTAAGGAAGCGTATCTTGGTGTTGGCAGGGAGTTGCGCGAAGCGTTGGCAGGCGTAAACGACCCGCTGGCGTTAGAGTTGTTTGCCGAG
>Ga0208609_100508_pt1 | contig 14701 bp, 14 predicted proteins | sample SubbioR11_8A_Apr_FD_184813 | JGI IMG/M metagenome (GOLD analysis project Ga0208609, IMG submission 184813) | Serpentinite rock and fluid subsurface biosphere microbial communities from McLaughlin Reserve, California, USA - CR11_8A_Apr (SPAdes) | ecosystem: Environmental > Terrestrial > Deep...
GCATCGGCGTTGAGGCGCAGGGCGACGTCGCGCACGAGGTCCTCGACGAACTTGGGGTTCTCGTAGGCGCGCTCGGTGATCCACTTCTCGTCGGGGCGCTTGAGCAGCGGCCAGATCTCGCTGGAGGCGCTGTCCTCGGCGAAGCGCACCAGTTCGTGCCATTCGAGCGGCGCGAGCAGCTCGACCCTGACCGTGACCAGCGAGCGCTGGTTGTGCGCGCCGTAGTCCGAGATCTCCTTCGAGCAGGGGCACAGGCTCTTGACTGGCACCGCGACCTCGGCCCAGACCGCGCTGTGGCCGCCGCGGGCCTCGGCGATCCAGCGCGCGCGGTAGTCGAGCAGGCTGGCCACGCCCGAGACCGGCGCGCGCTTGGTCAGGAAGAAGCCGAAGCGCGCCTCGATGCGGCCCTCGCTGGCGTGCAGGCGGTCGAGCATCGCCGCGAGCTGCACGCGCAGCGCAGCCGCGTCGAGCGGCGCCTCGGCAGCGGCAATGTCGTTGAGCCAGGCGACGAAGCGCGACATGTGCGTGCCCTTGCGCTCGGCCGGCAGCGCGACGTCGAGGTCCCAGGCCGCGGTCGTCGCCTGCACGGCGCCGGCCACGCGCACCCGCAGCGGGTAGTGCACGTCCTTGACACCCACGCGCTGGATCGCCAGGCGGCGGTCGTCGCGCGCGCTCTGGGTGTCGGGGATGTGCAGGCTGTCGGTCGGGTGGCTCATGGCGGGGTGGCGAGGCACCGGCGAGGCTGCGAGCTTGGCAGCAAACGCCGGTCACTGTCGCAGTGGGCTCTTTCGGTCGGTGGCGGTGCGGGCCGGGGCAGCCGGGCTCAACCGGCGGCGCTGGTCGTCGTCACCGGCGCGAGCCGCAGGCCGGCGCGGCCGTAGCGGCGGACGATGGCCTGCTCGATGCCCTCGGCGTCGAGGCCCAGCCCGGCGAGCAGCCGCGCCGGGTCGCCGTGCTCGACAAACCCGTCGGGCAGGCCCAGCGCGAGCACCGGGTGGGCCAGCGCCGCCTGGTGCAGGGCCTCCATCACCGCCGTGCCGGCGCCGCCGGCGACGCAGCCCTCCTCGACGGTCGCGAAAGCCTCGTGGCTGCGGGCCAGCTCGGCGATCAGCGCGCTGTCGAGCGGCTTGACGAAGCGCATGTCGACGACCGTCGCGTCGAGCCGCGCGGCGGCCTCGAGTGCGGGGTGCAGCAGCGTGCCGAAGGCCAGGATCGCGATGCGCCGGCCGGCGCGGCGCACGACGCCGCGGCCCCAGTCCCAGGCCTCGAGCCCGGCGTGCACCGCGGCGCCGACGCCGGCGCCGCGCGGGTAGCGCACGGCCACCGGGTGGCCATGCCGGTACGCGCTGCTCAGCGCGCGGCGGCATTCGTCCTCGTCGGAGGGCGCCAGCAGCGCCAGCCCGGGCACGCAGCGCAGATAGGCGATGTCGTAGGCCCCGGCATGCGTCGGGCCGTCGGCGCCGACGATGCCGGCGCGGTCGAGCGCGAAGACCACCGGCAGGTCCTGCAGCGCGACGTCGTGGATGAGCTGGTCGTAGCCGCGCTGCAGGAAGGTGCTGTAGATCGCGACCACCGGCCGCAGGCCCTCGCAGGCCAGGCCGGCGGCGAAGGTCACGGCATGCTGCTCGGCGATGCCGACGTCGAAGCAGCGGCGCGGGTAGCGGCGCTGGAACTCGACCAGGCCCGAGCCTTCGAGCATCGCCGGGGTGATCGCCACCAGCCGCTCGTCGGCGGCGGCCATGTCGCACAGCCACTGGCCGAAGACCTGGGTGAAGGTCGGCCGCGGCGGCGTCGCCGACTTGACCAGACCCTGCGCCGGGTCGAAGCGGCCGGGCCCGTGGTAGGCGATCGGGTCGGCCTCGGCGAGCTTGTAGCCGTAGCCCTTCCTGGTCACCACATGCAGGAACTGCGGGCCGGGCTTGTCGCGCAGGTTCTCCAGCGTCGGGAGCAGCGCGTCGAGGTCGTGGCCGTCGATCGGGCCGACGTAGTTGAAGCCGAACTCCTCGAAGATCGTGCCGGGCGCGACCATGCCCTTGGCGTGCTCCTCGAGGCGGCGGGCCAGCTCGAGCAGCGGCGGCGCGGCCTTGAGCACCTGCTTGGCACCCTCGCGCGCGGCGCCGTAGACCTTGCCGGTGATCAGCCGCGCGAGGTGCTTGTTGAGCGCGCCCACCGGCGCGCTGATCGACATGTCGTTGTCGTTGAGCACGACCAGCAGGTCGATCGGCACGCCAGCATGCGGCACGCCGGCGTTGTTGAGGGCCTCGAAGGCCATGCCCGCGCTCATCGCGCCGTCGCCGATGACCGCGACGACGCGCCGCGGCGGGCCCTGGATCTGCGCGGCGACGGCCATGCCCAGCGCGGCCGAGATCGAGGTCGAGCTGTGCGCGGTGCCGAAGGTGTCGTACTCGCTCTCTTCGCGGCGGGGGAAGCCGGCGATGCCGCCGAGCTGGCGCAGCGTCGACATGCGCTCGCGCCGGCCGGTGAGGATCTTGTGCGGGTAGGTCTGGTGGCCGACGTCCCAGACGATGCGGTCGTGCGGTGTCTGGAACACTGCGTGCAGCGCGATCGTCAGCTCGACGGTGCCGAGGTTGCTCGAGAGGTGGCCGCCGGTGCGGCTGACGCTGTGCAGGACGTAGTCGCGCAGCTCGCCGGCCAGCCTCGGCAGCTGCTCGCGCGGCAGGCGGCGCAGGTCGGCCGGGGAGTCGATGGTCTGCAGCAGCGGGTAGGCACTCATGGCGGGCAGTGTGGACATCGGCGGGCGCGTCAGTGGACGCGGTCGACCACGCGCTCGGCCAGCGCGCGCAGCCGCGCCGCCGGCAGGCCGCTGCGCGCGAGCGCGTCGAGGGCCTGCGCGTGCAGCGCGTCGGCCTGCGCGCGCGCCGCAGCCAGGCCGAGCACCGAGACGTAGGTCGGCTTGGCCGCGTGCTGGTCCTTGCCGGCGGTCTTGCCCAGCGTGGCCGAGGGCTGGGTCACGTCGAGGATGTCGTCGACGACCTGGAATGCCAGCCCGACGGCCGCGCCGTAGTCGGCCAGCGCCTGCCAGGCCGGCGCCGGCGGCAGCGCGCAGGCCGCGCCCATCAGCACGCTGGCCTGCAGCAGCGCGCCGGTCTTGCGGCGGTGCATGTCGCGCAGCGTGTCGGGGTCGATGCGGCTGCCGGTGTGCGCGAGGTCGATGGCCTGCCCACCGGCCATGCCGGCGTGGCCGGCCGCGCGCGCGAGCAGCGCGCACAGCCGCGCCTGCAGCGCCAGCGGCAGTTCGGCCTCGTCGGCCGGGGTCAGGACCTCGAAGGCCAGGGCCTGCATCGCGTCGCCGGCCAGCATCGCCTGGGCCTGGCCGTAGCGCACGTGCACGGTGGGCTTGCCCCGGCGCAGCACGTCGTTGTCCATGCAGGGCATGTCGTCGTGCACCAGCGAGTACGCGTGGATCAGCTCGACGGCCACCGCCGCGCGCAGGGCCGCGGCGCGGCGGCCACCGACGGCCTCGCAGGCCGCCAGCGCCAGCAGCGGGCGCAGGCGCTTGCCGCCGTCGAGCACCGCGTAGCGCATCGCTGCGCCCAGCCCGGCCGGCGCGTCGGCCGGCACTTCGCGCGCGAGCGCCTGCTCGACCTCGTCGAGCGCGGCCTGCGACCAGGCGCCGAATTCGTCGGCCGGCGCCTTCACGGCGCCACCCAGGGCCTGAGCTGGCCGTCGTCGAGCAGCCGCACCTGGGCCTCGACGGCCTGCAGGCGCTCGCGGCACAACGCGAGCAGCTCGGCGCCGCGGCGGTAGCGCTCGAGCAGCTGGTCCAGCGGCATCTGGCCGGTCTCCATCGCCTGGACGATCTGCTCCAGCTCGGCCAGCGCCTGCTCGTAGGTCGGCTCGGCGGTGGCAGGGACAGCGGCAGACGTCATTGCGGAGCGTGAAAAATGGCAAGGGGCGATTGTATGTAGCCGCCGGCCCGGCCGGCGCTTCGCGGGAACCTGCAGCGCCGGTCGCGGGTCGCGGCCCACGGCCGCGGACTTTGGAGCCAGCAAGGCCGGTCGTCGAAGCTTGCACCACCGCAAGCGAACCGTCCGCCTCGCGCCCCTACAATCCCCGGCCCCCGTGTCCGGCCCTCGGTCGGGCGCGGGAGGGTCCTGCGCGCTGGGCCATGCGGCAACGTCTGGTGCCGCGCCGCAGGCGGGTTGACATCGGTGTTTGGAGACCCCCGGGGATCATGTCCGACCTGAGCATCGCGCTCGCGCGCAGCCGTTCGCAGCTGTCTGTTGCCGCCTATTTCGACGAGGGCCTGTTCCGCGCGGAACAGGAACGGATCTTCGAGCTCGCGCCGCGCTACCTCGGGCACGAACTGGCCGTGCCCGAGGTCGGCAACTACTACGCGCTGCCGTTCGAGGGCGAGGGCCGCGCGCTGGTGCGCACCGAGCGCGGCGTCGAGCTGGTCTCGAACGTCTGCCGTCACCGCCAGGCCGTCATGCTCAAGGGCCGCGGGCACACCCGCTCGCACATCGTCTGCCCGCTGCACCGCTGGACCTACGACCTCGGCGGCCGGCTGGTCGGCGCGCCGCACTTTGCCGAGGACCCCTGTCTGCACCTCAACAACTACCCGGTGCAGACCTGGAACGGCATGGTCTTCGAGGCCCGCGGCCGCGACGTCGGCGCCGACCTGGTCGGGCTGGGGCCACGCGCCGAGCTCGACTTCACCGGCTACGTGCTCGACCGCATCGAGATCCACGAGTGCGTCTACAACTGGAAGACCTTCATCGAGGTCTACCTCGAGGACTACCACGTCGGCCCGTTCCACCCGGGGCTGGGGCGCTTCGTCACCTGCGAAGATCTGCGCTGGGAGTTCGGCGCCCAGCACTCGGTGCAGACGGTGGGCATCCACGCGGCGCTGGCCAACCCGGGCTCGCCGACCTACCGCCGCTGGCACGAGCAGTTGCTCAAGTACCGCAACGGCCAGCCGCCCGGGCATGGCGCCATCTGGCTGACCTACTACCCGTGCGTGATGGTCGAGTGGTACCCGCATGTGCTGGTGGTCTCGACGCTGTACCCGAAGTCGCCGCAGAAGACGACCAACATCGTCGAGTTCTACTACCCCGAGGAGGTTGCCGCGTTCGAGCGCGAGTTCGTCGAAGCCCAGCAGGCCGCCTACCTGGAGACCTGCGTCGAGGACGACGAGATCGCGCTGCGCATGGACGCCGGACGCAAGGCCCTGCTCGAGCGCGGCGACGACGAAGCCGGCCCCTACCAGAGCCCGATGGAAGACGGCATGCAGCACTTCCACGAGTGGTACCGCGCGCAAATGGGCCTGCAGCGCCAGCGGGCTTGACGGGCGTCGCGAGGCCCCGCCTCGGGGGCACGCCCGGGGGCCGGCGGCGCCCGCCACGCGCTGGCCGACAATGCCGCGCATGTCGGCACCGTGGTTGATGGTCGGCGCCTCGTTGCTGTTCGCGACGATGGGCGTGTGCGTGAAGCTGGCCTCGGCGACCTATGCCGCCGGCGAGATCGCGTTCTACCGCGGCCTGGTCGGCGTCGTCATCACCTGCGGCCTGGTCGGCCTGCGCGGCGGCACCTTGCGCACGACGCTGCCGGCGATGCACTTCTGGCGCAGCGCGGTCGGCGTCACCTCGCTGATCCTGTGGTTCCACGCCTTCGCCGGGCTGCCGCTGGCCACCGCGATGACGCTCAACTACATGTCCTCGGTCTGGATGGCGCTGTTCATGATCGGCGGCGCGGTGCTGCTGGGCTCGGCGCGGGTCGACGGCCGCCTGGTCGCCGCGGTGCTGGTCGGCTTCGCCGGGGTCGCGCTGGTGCTGCGCCCGACCATCGGCGACGAGCAGCTCTGGTACGGCCTGGCCGGGCTGGTCTCGGGCATGCTCGCGGCGCTGGCCTATCTGCAGGTCATCGCGCTGAGCCGCGCCGGCGAGCCCGAGGTGCGCATCGTCTTCTACTTCTCGCTGGGCACCGTCGCGGCCGGCGCGGCGACCATGGCCTGGAGCGGCGTCAGCGCGCACACCGCCACCGGCCTGGCGCTGCTGCTGGCCATCGGCGTGCTGGCCACCGCCGCGCAGATGCTGATGACGCGCGCCTACGCGATCGGGCGCACGCTGTCCAATGCCAGCCTGCAGTATCTGGGCATCGTCTTCGCCACCGGCTACGGCCTGCTGCTGTTCGGCGACGCCCTGACCTGGTCGGCGCTGGCCGGCATGATGCTGATCGTTGCCGCCGGGCTGGCCGCGACGCTGCTGCGCGCACCCTCGACCCCTGCCGACAGCCGCGCTGCCGGCCCACCGCCCTGAGCGCCCACCCCCGCCGAGGACCGCAACGATGACCGCCGCCGCCACGCCCCCGCCGCTGCGCACGCTGATCGATGCGCCGACCCTGCTCGCCCTGCAGCGCAGCGCCGCCCCGGCCGTGCTGCTCGACTGCAGCCACGACCTGTTCGACGCCGAGGCTGGCGCGCGCGCCTACGCCGCCGGCCACCTGCCCGGGGCGCAGCACCTGCACCTCGAGCGCGACCTGGCGGGGCCGCAGTCCGCCGCCGGGCCGCGCCGGGGCGGCCGCCACCCGCTGCCCGCGCGCGCGGCCTGGGCCGCGACGGTGGCCCGCCTGGGCATCGCGCCGGGGGTGGCCGTGGTCGCCTACGACGGCCAGGGCGGGCCGTACGCGGCGCGCGCCTGGTGGCTGCTGCGCTGGCTGGGCCATGCCCAGGTCGCCGTGCTCGACGGCGGGCCCGCGGCCTGGCTGGCCGCCGGCGGCACGCTCGAGCCGGGTCAGGCGCCCGCGCCCGCAAGCGCCGCGCCCTACCCAGCGGGCGCCGCGGCGATGCCCGTGATCGATGCCGACGCGCTCGCCGCCCGGCTGGGCGCGGCGTGCATCGTCGATGCGCGTGCCGGCGAGCGCTACCGCGGCGAGGTCGAGCCGCTCGACCCGGTGGCCGGCCACATCCCCGGCGCGCTCAACCGCTTCTACCGGCTCAACCTCGACGCCGCCGGCCGCTTCAAGGACGCGCCGACGCTGCGCGCCGAATGGCGGGCCCTGCTCGGCGAGCGGGCCGCCGCCGAGGTCGTGCAGCAGTGCGGGTCGGGCGTGACCGCCTGCCACAACCTGCTCGCGCTCGAGCACGCCGGCCTGGGCACCAGCGTGCTGTACCCGGGTTCGTGGAGCGAGTGGTGCGCCGACCCCGGGCGGCCGCTCGCGCGCGGCTGAACGCGCGCCGAACGGGGCCTTGACCAGACTCAAGGCTTGCGGCACGCTGGCAGCGACACTGAAGCACCCGGTTCCACCCGCTGCGAGGAGCAAACCATGTACAAGCACATCCTGATCCCCACCGACGGCTCGGACCTCTCGACCAAGGCCGCCCAGCAGGCCATCGCGCTGGCCCGGCTGACCGGCGCCAGGCTCAGCACGCTCAGCGTCAAGGAGCCGTTCCCGTACAGCGCGATCTCCGAGATGCAGCCGACGCCGCCGCAGGAGTTCTACGACGCCCAGGAGCGCCTGGCCTCGGCGCGCATCAAGGCCGTCGTCGAACTCGCCGGCGCCGCCGGCGTCGAGTGCGCGGGCAGCACGGTCGAGGTCGTGCATCCCTGGGAGGCGATCTGCGACCACGCCCGCGACCGCCAGTGCGACCTCATCGTGATGGCCTCGCACGGCCGCCGCGGGATCGCCGCGCTGCTGCTGGGCAGCGAGACGCAGAAGGTGCTCACGCACTCGACCACGCCGGTGCTGGTCGTGCGCTGAGGCGGTCGCCGGCCGGGTCAGCGCCCGGGCTGCGACCGGGCTGCGCGGCGTCGAAGCCGGGGCCATGGCCGTGATGCGGGCGGTCACCCTCGTGGTGGTGACTGGGGCGGCAGAGGACGGCCTTCTCGAGCAGGAAGAACCGCCGCAGCCCGGCGGACAGGCTGACCATGCCCTTGACGATGCGGCTGAGCAAGCCCATCGAGGGCTGTGCCGCCGGGCCAGACGTGGCGCAGGGCGGTGCTTCGGATCAGGGTCGCGAGGCGGGCTGGAGGCAGTCGGCGCAGGTGCCGTGCAAGGTGAAGTCGAGCCGCTGCGGCTGGTGCCCGAGCGCGGCCATGCGCTCGCTCCAGCTTTGCGCCAGTTGTTGCGCCTCGAGCGCAGCCGCAGGCAGCGGCAGCAGGCAGTGGCAGGCGTCGCACTCGAAGCGCGGTTGCGCGCGGGCGGCGGTGTCGCTGTCGACCCAGGAAAAGCGCCAGCGTCGCTCGTGCGGGTCGGCTTGTCGCGCAAGCACACCGCAGGTGGCGAGCCGATCGAGCAGCCGGTACAAGGTGACGCGGTTGATGAGCACGCCGCGCGCGCGCAGCTGCGCCAGCACCTCCAAGTGGCACGGTGCCGCGCAGGGGTCGGTGGCAAACAGGCCCAGCACGGCGCGCGTAGCCGGCGTGACACGCAAGCCGGCGCAGTGCAAGCGCTCAAGCAGCTCGGGCGTGAGCGGGCTGGCTGGGCCAGAGAGCGCGGCAGTTTCGGGCGTGGTCGTGAGCATGAACTGACTATTGCAACAAAGTTGCGTTATTATTTCCATCTTAACGCAATCGGTTGCAACAAGGTGCTCATCAAGCCTTTTCTCTCCTGGTTTCAGCCGCTGGCGCCTGTGGCCGGCAGCCAGCCAGCGCCTGGGCTCGGGCTGCACAACCTGACCCTGGGCTACGAGCGCCACCCGGCGGTGCACCATTTGTCGCTCTACTGCCCGGCGGGCTCCAGGCTCGCCATCGTCGGCCCCAACGGCGCCGGCAAATCGACGCTGCTGCGGGCGCTGGCGGGCCAGTTGCGGCCACTGACCGGGCACATCGAGGGCTTGGCCGGGCGGCGCGTGGCTTATCTGGCGCAAACGCCGCAGATCGATCGCAGCTTTCCGGTCACGGTGCAAGACATGGTGCAGTATGGCCTGTGGCACCAAAGCGGCGCCCTGGGGCGCTGGACCTCGGCCCAACGCCAGCGCTGCCTCGAGGCCCTGGCCAGCGTGGGCCTGCAGGGCTTTGAGCGCCGCACCATCGACACCCTCTCGGGCGGGCAGTTTCAGCGCGCCTTGTTTGCGCGTCTGATCTTGCAGGACGCCGACCTGCTGCTGCTCGACGAGCCCTTTGCCGCCGTCGACGAAGGCACCACGCACGACTTGCTGCAATTGCTCGAGCAATGGAGCGCGGCCGGCAAGACCGTGCTGGCTGTGCTGCACGACCTGGCCCTGGTGCGCCAGCACTTCCCGCTTACCCTGCTGCTGGCGCGCGAGCCGGTTGCGCACGGCGCCACTGCCGCCGTGCTCACGCCGGCCAACCTGCGGCGCGCGCTGAGCATGCGCCAGGCCTTTGACGAGGGCGCGCCCTGGTGCGAGGCCGATGCCGCGCCGGCAGCGCACGAGCCCGCTCACGGACATGGCCACGAGCACAGCCACGAGCACGGCCGCCCCCGTGCCGATCATCCACCCCAGGTTCAGGCCACGCCCCCGAGCGCTGCCGGGGCGCGCTGATGGCAGCGCTGGCCTGGCTCGAGCCCTTGTGGGCGTTTTCGTTCATGCAGCGCGCGCTGCTGGGTTGCGTGCTGCTGAGCCTGAGCGCAGCGCCGGTGGGCGTATTCCTGATGCTGCGCCGCATGAGCCTGACAGGCGATGCGATGGCGCACGCCATTCTGCCGGGTGCGGCGGTGGGCTTCCTGATCTCGGGCCTGTCGCTGGGGGCGATGACGCTGGGCGGCATCGTGGCCGGGCTGGTGGTGGCGGTCGCTTCGGGCCTGGTGGCGCGCAGCACCCTGCTGCGCGAAGACACCTCGCTCGCAGCCTTCTACCTGCTCTCGCTGGCGCTGGGGGTGTTGATCATCTCGACCTATGGCAGCCAGGTCGACTTGTTGCACGTGCTGTTCGGTACCGTGCTGGCGCTCGACGACACCGCGCTGGGGCTGCTGCTGGGCATTGCGCTGATCACGCTGCTGGGCATGCGGTTGCTCTACCGCGCGCTGGTGCTGGAGTGCCTGGACCCCGATTTCCTGCGCGCCCACAGCCCGCGCTGGAGCGCACTGGCGCATTACGGTTTTCTGGTGCTGGTGGTGATCAATCTGGTGGCCGGCTTCCATGCCCTGGGCACGCTGATGGCGGTGGCGATCATGGTCTTGCCGGCAGCGGCGGCACGGTTCTGGGTGCGCCGCATCGAATCGCTGCTCTGGCTGGCGCCGGCGCTGGCGCTGAGCTGCTGCGTGGCCGGTTTGCTGCTCTCGTACCACGCCGACTGGCCGACGAGCCCGGCGATCGTGCTCGCGCTGGGTGCGCTGTGGTTGTCGTCGATGATTTTTGGCCGCTTCGGGGTCTGGCGGCAGCGGTTGGTGTCAACGGTGCATTTGAAAGGATGAACACATGAAACGACGAATCTTTGGCCAGCGCCTGCTGGTCGGCCTGGGCTGGGGCAGCGCTGCCTGGGCAACGGGTGCGGCAGCGGCTGCAGCCAGCGGAGCAACGGCGGGGCCCGCCGCTGCCACGGCTGCCAGCACAGCGCTGCCGGTGGTGGCCAGTTTCAGCATCCTGGGCGACCTGGTGCAGCAAGTCGGGGGCGATCGGGTGCAGATGACGCAGCTGATCGGGCCCGACAGCGACGCGCATGTGTTTCAGCCGCGGCCAGCGCAGGCACGCCAGGTCGGGCAGGCACGGCTGGTGTTTTCCAACGGGCTGGGTTTCGAGGGCTGGATGCCGCGCCTGCTGCAAAGCGCCAACTTCCGTGGCCAGCATGTGGTGCTCAGCCGCGGCATCGAGCCGCTGCGCAACCACGGTCACGGTCACGGTCACGGTCACGGTCACGGTCACGGTCACGGTCACGGTCACGCCCACGGCGAACACGACCCGCACGCCTGGCAGAACGTGGCCCACGTGCGCGTCTATGTGCGCAACATCGCCGACGCCTTGTGCGCTGCCGACGCTGCCGGCTGCGACTTCTACCGCCAACGCGCGCAGGCCTACGATGCCGTCTTGGCGCAGCTCGACGCCGACATCCGCGCTGCCTGGGCTCCGATCGATCCGGGGCAGCGGCGCGTGATCGTCGCCCACGACGCCTTTGCGTACTACGGCCAGGCCTACGGGGTACGCTTCATGGCCGCGCGCGGGGTGAGTGCCGACAGCGAACCGACGGCGCGTGGCATAGCCCGCCTGGTGCGGCAGATCCGCGAGGAGCGGATTCGGGCCTTGTTCGTCGAGAACGTGACCGACCCGCGTCTGATCGAGCAGATCGGGCGCGAAACCGGCCTGCGCCCGGCAGGGCGGCTGTATTCGGACGCGCTCTCGGCCCCCGGCGGGGCCGCGCCCACCTATGTCGAGATGCTGCGCCACAACACCCAGGCCCTGACGCGCGCGGTGGCGGGGGTTTGAGCGCCGGGATGCGCAAAGCGTGGCGTCCTGACGCACACTCGGGCCGCGGGGGCGTTCCACTTGGGCGCGGCTTGGTCTGGAATGCGATTGGACCGCCGACGTCGATCGTGTGGGGCTGTCAAGCCCCAGGGCGGGTCGGCCGCGGCCCCGGACGGGGCGCCGATTCTAGGGATATCGCGCGGCAGCGCGATGTCGGCGTTGCCGTGGCCGCTGCGCCCACAATGCAGCCATGCTCGCCACCCCGCCGCCCCGCGCCGCCGGATTGCTCGCCGCGGTGGACATGGGCTCGAACAGCTTTCGCCTCGAGATCGGTCAGATCGCCCATGGCCAGTACCGCCGCATCGACTACCTCAAGGAGACCGTGCGGCTCGGCGGCGGGCTCGACGCCAACGGGCTGCTGACCGACGCCGCCGCGCAGCGCGGGCTCGACTGCCTGCAGCACTTCGCCAGCCGGCTCGCCGGCTTTCGCTCGGCGCAGGTGCGCGCGGTGGCCACCCAGACGCTGCGCGAGGCCCGCAACCGCGACGCCTTCCTGCTGCGCGCGCAGGGCGCGCTGGGCCACCCGATCGAGGTCATCTCGGGGCGCGAGGAGGCCCGGCTGATCTACGCCGGCGTCGCCCACCTGCAGCCCTCGACGACGCAGCGGCTGGTCGTCGACATCGGCGGCCGCTCGACCGAGATGATCGTCGGCCAGGGCCGGCAGCCGCGGGCCGCCGAATCGTTCCGGGTCGGCAGCGTGAGCCTGTCGCAGCGCTTCTTCCCCGACGGCCGGCTTGACGAGCCGGCGTTCCGCGCCGCGCAGGTCGCCGCCGGTGCCGAGTTCGAGGAGGCCCTGACGACCTTCGCGCACAGCCGCTGGGCCGAGGCGCTGGGCTCGTCGGGCACCGCCAGCGCGGTGTCGCAGTTGCTGCAGGCCAGCGGCGTGAGCGACGGCGCGATCACGCCGGCCGGGCTGCGCTGGTGCATCGCGCGCTGCATCGACGCCGGCCACATCGACCGCCTGCGGCTGCCCGGCCTGCGCGAGGACCGCCGCCCGGTGCTGCCCGGCGGTCTGGCGATCCTCTACACGCTGGCAGCGCATTTCGGCATCGAAGCCCTGCGCCCGACCAGGGGCGCGCTGCGCCAGGGCGTGATCGTCGACCTGCACGAGCGGCTGGCCGCGCGCCAGCGCGCGCGCGGCGGCGACATGCGCGACGCCTCGGTCGGCCTGCTGCAGCGGCGCTTCGGCGTCGACGTGGCCCAGGCCCAGCGCGTGCGCGCAGTCGCCACCGCGCTGTACGAAGGCATCGCGGCCAACGGCGGGCCCGACAGCCGGCGCGAGCTCGGCTGGGCCTGCGACCTGCACGAGATCGGCATGATGGTCTCGCACCACGACCACCACCGCCACAGCGCGTACCTGCTCGCGCATGTCGACGCGCCGGGCTTCTCGCAGAGCCAGCAGCGGCGCATCGGCGAACTGGTGCTGGGCCAGCGCGGCGGGCTGCGCAAGATCGAGCACGCCTTCGTCGACGACACCTACACCTGGCAGGTGCTGTGCTTGCGGCTGGCCGTCATCAAGTGCCATGCGCGCGGCAGCGTCGACCCGGCCGCGCTGCGCCTGCTGCGCCGCGACGCGCAGGCCAGCGTGGCGTTCGACGCCCGGTGGGCCGCCACGCACCCGCGCACGCTGTACCTGCTCGAGGAGGAGGCCGCGACCTGGAGCCGCTACGGGCCGCTGCAGCTGACCCTGGCCCAGGACTGACGCCCGGGCCCCGCAGCGGAGCCGGCCGGCCCCGGGTCAGACGTTGTCGGGCCCACGCACCGTGACCAGCACGACTTCGGGCTCGCTCAGCCGCTGGCGCGCGCGCAGCCACCACAGCGCGCCCTTCTTGACGCTCCAGGGCATCGTCACGCCGGCCATCAGGTAGGCCGCGGCCAGGCCGAGCGTCGGCTGGTGGCCGACGACCAGCACCGGCTCGCGCGCGTCGGGCCAGCGCGCCGCGGCCAGCAGCGACTCGACGGTGCCCTCGGGGGCGAGCGCGGGCACGGTCTTGAACTTGCGATCGAGCGCCTGCACGGTCTGCTGGCAGCGCCGCGCCGGGCTGACCAGCACCTTGGCCGTCGAGGGCAGGTGCCGGCCCAGCCACTCGGCCATGCGGCGGGCCTGGCGCTCGCCCTTGGGCGTGAGCGCGCGGTCGAGGTCGTCGAGGCCGCCGTCGGCGTCGTAGGCTTCGGCGTGGCGCCAGAGGATCAGGTCCATGGCCTGCGCCGTCGGCTCTCAGCCCGCGTAGCGCGCCACCAGCGCGGCCTGCGCGCCGGCCGCGCGCGCGCGCCCGGCCGGCACGACGCGCTCGTAGCGGCCGTCGGTGCGCAGTTCCCAGGCGTCGAGCGTGTCGTGCAGGTACGGCAGCAGGCATTCGTCGATCACGCGCTGGCGCAGCGCGGCATCGCGCACCGGCCAGGCGACCTCGACGCGGCGCAGCATGTTGCGGCTCATCCAGTCGGCGCTGCTCAGATAAAGCACCTCGTCGTCGTCGCCGTCACCCCAGGCGAAGTAGCACACCCGCGTGTGCTCGAGGAAGCGCCCGACGATCGAGCGCACGCGCACCTGCTCGGTGAGGCCGGGCACGCCCGGCGGCAGCATGCATGCGCCGCGCACGATCAGGTCGATGCGGGCGCCGGCCTGCGCCGCGGCGACCAGGCCCTCGATCAGCGCGACGTCGGTCAGCGCGTTGACCTTGACGACCACCCGCGCGCGCCGCCCGGTGCCAGCCGCCGCCGCGACCTGCTGCAGGTGGCGCAGCAGGCGCCGGTGCAGCACGAACGGGGCGGTCAGCAGGTGCCGCGGCTGGCGCACCTTGACCAGGCTGGCCAGCTGCTGGAAGACCGCGTCGGCGTCGGCAGCGAGGTCGGCATCGGCGGTCAGGAAGCCGACGTCGGTGTACAGCCGGGCGGTCTTGGGGTTGTAGTTGCCGGTCGACAGGTGCGCGTAGCGGCGCAGGCGCTGCCCCTCGCGGCGGGTGATGACCATCAGCTTGGCGTGCGTCTTGAGCCCGACGATGCCGTAGACGACCTGCGCGCCGACCGCCTCGAGCCGCTCGGCCCAGTTGATATTGGCCTCCTCGTCGAAGCGCGCCTTGAGCTCGACGACGACCAGCACCTCCTTGCCGCGGCGCGCCGCCTCGAGCAGCAGCTCCATCAGCTCGCTCTGCTCGCCGGTGCGGTAGATGGTCTGCTTGATCGCGACCACGTCGGGGTCCTGCACCGCCTGGCGCATGAACTCGATGACCGGCTCGAAGCTCTCGAACGGGTGGTGCAGCATCACGTCGCCGGCGTGCAGGCGCTCGAAGAACGGCCGCTCGCGCGGCAGCCGGCGCTCGG
>Ga0208609_100510_pt1 | contig 14686 bp, 15 predicted proteins | sample SubbioR11_8A_Apr_FD_184813 | JGI IMG/M metagenome (GOLD analysis project Ga0208609, IMG submission 184813) | Serpentinite rock and fluid subsurface biosphere microbial communities from McLaughlin Reserve, California, USA - CR11_8A_Apr (SPAdes) | ecosystem: Environmental > Terrestrial > Deep...
GCAACGAGAGCGAGTGGAAGGCGTTTCGCAACAACAAGAACAACGAGGCCTTCCTCGACCGCATCTACATCGTCAAGGTGCCGTACTGCCTGCGCGTCTCCGAGGAGGTCAGGATCTACGAGAAGCTGATCCGCCACTCGTCGCTGGCCGCGGCGACCTGCGCGCCGGGCACGCTGAAGATGATGGCCCAGTTCAGCGTGCTGACCCGGCTCAAGGAGCCCGAGAACAGCTCGATCTACAGCAAGATGCTGGTCTACGACGGCGACAACCTCAAGGACACCGACCCGCGCGCCAAGAGCCTCCAGGAGTACCGCGACTACGCCGGCGTCGACGAGGGCATGGCCGGCATCTCGACGCGCTTCGCGTTCAAGATCCTGTCCAAGGTCTTCAACTTCGACAGCAGCGAAGTCGCGGCCAACCCGGTGCACCTGATGTACGTGCTCGAGCAGCAGATCGAGCGCGAGCAGTTTGCCCCCGAGCTCGAGAGCAAGTACGTCGGCTTCATCAAGGAGCAGCTCAGCCCGCGCTACGCCGAGTTCATCGGCAAGGAGATCCAGACCGCCTACCTCGAAAGCTATTCGGAGTACGGCCAGAACATCTTCGACCGCTACGTGACCTACGCCGACTACTGGATCCAGGACCACGAGTACCGCGACACCGACACCGGCGAGGTCTTCGACCGCGCGAGCCTCAACGCCGAGCTCGAGAAGATCGAGAAGCCCGCCGGCATCGCCAACCCGAAGGACTTCCGCAACGAGATCGTCAACTTCGTGCTGCGCGCGCGCGCCAACAACGCCGGCAAGAACCCCAACTGGACCAGCTACGAGAAGCTGCGCGCGGTCATCGAGAAGAAGATGTTCAGCAACACCGAGGAGCTGCTGCCGGTCATCAGCTTCAACGCCAAGGCCAGCGCCGACGAGGCCAAGAAGCACGAGGACTTCGTCACCCGCATGGTCGCCAAGGGCTACACGCCCAAGCAGGTGCGGCTGCTGTGCGAGTGGTACCTGCGCGTGCGCAAGTCCAGCTGAGCCGCCGACGGGAGCGTGCATGGCCCTGCAGAGCATCATCGACCGGCGGCTGGCGGGCAAGAACAAGTCGATCGGCAACCGCGAGCGCTTCCTGCGCCGCTACAAGGAGCGCATCCGCGAGGCCGTGCGCCGCGCCGTCGACGGCCGCGGCATCCGCGACATCGAGCGCGGCGAGGACATCGCCATCCCCAAGCGCGACATCGCCGAGCCGGTCTTCCGCCACGGCTCGGGCGGCGTGCGCGAGAGCGTGCACCCGGGCAACCGCGAGTACCTGCAGGGCGACCGCATCGAGCGGCCCAAGCCCGGCGGCGGCGGGCGCGGCAAGGGCCGCGCCAGCGACTCCGGCGAGGGCGACGACGACTTCGTCTTCACGCTCAGCCGCGACGAGTTCATGCAGGTCTTCTTCGAGGACCTCGCGCTGCCGCACCTGGTGCGCACCCAGCTCGCCGACACGCCCGAGTGGAAGTCGCAGCGCGCGGGCTACACCAGCGACGGCACGCCGACCAACCTGCACATCGTGCGCTCGCTGCGCGGGGCGATCGGGCGGCGCATCGCCGTCGGCGCGGGCAGCCGCGGCGAGCTGCGCGAGCTGCAGCAGCGGCTCGACGAACTGCTGCGCGGCCCGGCCGCCCAGGATGCCGAGGCCGCCGCCGAGCAGGCCAGCGAGATCGCCGCGCTGCGCGCGGCCATCGACGCGCTGCGCCGCCGGCTCGAGCGCATCCCCTACCTCGACCCGATCGACCTGCGCTTTCGCAACCGCGTGCGCGTGCCGGTGCCCACCAGCAAGGCGGTGATGTTCTGCCTGATGGACGTCTCCGGCTCGATGGACGAGGCGCGCAAGGACCTCGCCAAGCGCTTCTTCATCCTGCTCTACCTGTTCCTGACGCGGCACTACGAGCGCATCGACATCGTCTTCATCCGCCACCACACGCAGGCCCAGGAAGTCGACGAGCAGCAGTTCTTCCACGCCACCGAGACCGGCGGCACGGTGGTCTCGAGCGCGCTGGTGCTGATGGACGAGATCGTGCGCGCGCGCTACAGCCCCAGCGAGTGGAACATCTACGGCGCCCAGGCCAGCGACGGCGACAACTGGCACCACGACAGCGGCCGCTGCCGCGAGCTGCTGGCCGCTCGCATCCTGCCGCTGGTGCGCTACTACGCCTACGTGCAGGTCGCCGAGGAGGAGCAGAACCTGTGGGACGAATACGCCCAACTGCGCGCCAGCCACCCCAACTTTGCGATGCGCAAGGCGACCGCCGCGGCGCAGATCTACCCGGTCTTTCGCGACCTCTTCAAGAAGGAGCAGGCCGCTGCCTGAACCCGCCATGACCGACCCGGGCATCGAGCGCCGCCGCGGCCTGGACGCCGCCCGCATCCCGCCCGGCGGCGACCGCCGGCACGCCGCGCTGCCCCTGCAGGCGCCGCGGCCGGCGCCGGCGCGCGCGGCGCAGCCGCTGCCCGGGCCCAGCGACTGGAGCTTCGAGCTCATCGAGCGCTACCACGAGGTCATCCGCGCCACCGCCGAGCGCTACGGGCTCGACACCTACCCCAACCAGCTCGAGGTCATCACCGCCGAGCAGATGATGGACGCCTACGCCAGCGTCGGCATGCCGGTCAACTACCGCCACTGGAGCTACGGCAAGGAGTTCATCGCCACCGAGCGCCACTACAAGCGCGGCCACATGGGGCTGGCCTACGAGATCGTCATCAACAGCAACCCCTGCATCGCCTACCTGATGGAGGAGAACACGCTGGCGATGCAGGCCCTGGTCATCGCCCACGCCGCCTACGGCCACAACAGCTTCTTCAAGGGCAACTACCTGTTTCGCATGTGGACCGACGCGTCGTCGATCATCGACTACCTCGTCTACGCCAAGAACTACGTCGCCGAATGCGAGCAGCGCCACGGCCTGGCCAAGGTCGAGGAGTACCTCGACTCCTGCCACGCGCTGGCCCACCACGGCGTCGACCGCTACCGCCGGCCCAGCCGCAAGAGCCTGGCGCAGGAGCTCGCCGAGCGGCGCGACCGCGAGGCCTACGCGCAGCAGCAGGTCAACGAGCTCTGGCGCACCCTGCCCCCGCGCGCCGACAAGGACGCCGGCGCCGCCGCAGCGAAGCGCTTCCCCGCCGAGCCGCAGGAGAACCTGCTCTACTTCATCGAGAAGAACGCGCCGCTGCTCGAGCCCTGGCAGCGCGAGATCGTGCGCATCGTGCGCAAGATCGCGCAGTACTTCTACCCGCAGCGCCAGACGCAGGTCATGAACGAGGGCTGGGCGACGTTCTGGCACCACCGCCTGCTCAACACGATGTACGACGACGGCTGGCTGACCGACGGCGTGATGATCGAGTGGCTCAAGTCGCACAGCAACGTCATCTACCAGCCGCCGGTGGGCCACCGCGCGTACTCGGGCCTCAACCCCTACGCGCTGGGCTTTGCGATGTACACCGACCTCAAGCGCATCTGCGAACACCCCACCGACGAGGACCGCGCCTGGTTCCCCGACCTCGCCGGCGCGCCCTGGCTGCCCGCGCTCGACCACGCGATGCGCAACTTCAAGGACGAGAGCTTCGTCGGCCAGTTCCTCAGCCCGCGGCTGATGCGCGAGCTGCGCCTGTTCGCCATCGTCGACGACGAGGACGAGGTCGAGCTCGAGGTCAGCGCGATCCACGACGACAGCGGCTACCGGCGCGTGCGCGAGGCACTGTCGCGGCAGTACGACCTGGCCACCCGCGAGCCCGACATCCAGGTCTGGAGCGTCAACCTGCGCGGCGACCGTTCGCTGATCCTGCGCCACCTGCGCCACAACGGCCGCCCGCTCGACGACAGTGCGGTCGAGGTGCTCAGGCATGTCGCGCGGCTCTGGGGCTTCCCGGTCACGCTCGAGAGCGTCGGCGCCGGCGGCGAAATCGCGCAGCGCTGGTCGGTGCCGGCGCCGCCACAGGGCTGAGCAGCGGGCGGCCTGCCTCGCGGGCTCGGGCTGTCGAGCCAGGGAGCAGGCGGCGCTGATCACAGCCGTATCGAACCGCTCGCCAAGGCGCGCGCTGACGGAGGCGAAGTACCCGACCCCAGGAAGAAGCGCGGCGCGAGCCTCGTCGGCGGGAAGCGATGCAAGCGACAGCTCCGCAAGGCGGGCCCGGTCCTCTGGCGACAGAGTGATCGCTTGGGCCGCGAGCTCTTCAACCAGGATCCGGCAGTTGGGCGGGCCCGAGCGGGCCGTCATCGGATGCGCGGGCCAGGCGCGAACCGCAGCCAGAGCAGCGATCCTGGCGCCTCGTACGCCGCCCGCACCGATGCCGCGACCTCGTCGGCGCCGAGCTCGCCACGAGCGTACTGCGTCAGCCAGAACTGGATGAGGCTGGCCGTCCAGCCTCAGGGGTTCACTCCAGCGCGGCGCTCGGGTGTGGCTCGCGCCAGCGGCGGCGCAGGAAGGCATCGGCTTTCGGCGCGTAGTGGCACCAGGCAAAACCGAGATCGCGCAGTTGCGTCAGCGTGTGCTTGCGATCCCCGTGCCGCCAGGGACGGCCAAAGTAGCCCTCGATGACGCCGAGCGACGGAATCACGGGTTGGCGCGCGCCCATTCGGCGTTGCCTCAAGCGGCCGGAGCCGGCGCACGCAGTCGCGCCGCAGCGACTGTCCAGCCCAGCGCCAGAAGCAGCAGCGGCAGTGCCGCCAGATTGAGGGCGAGCCAGCCGAAGCGGTCGTACAGCCAGCCCGCTCCCAGGCTTCCGAGGGCGGCGAGTCCGAACACGATCGCCTCATTGAGCGCCTGAACCTTGGTCTGCTCGCTGGCGCGGTAGGTTTGCGTCAGCAAGGTGGTACCGCCTACGAATGTGAAGTTCCAGCCCACGCCGAGCAGAACCAGCGCCGAGAGGAAATGCAGGTATTCGACGCCGGCGGCCGCAATCGTGACATGCCCGATGAGAAGCACGAAGCCGGCTTGCATCACCCGCGGCGCGCCGAATCGCGCGACCAGGCTGCCGGTGAAGAACGATGGCGCGAACATAGCGAACACATGCCACTGGATCACCGACCGCACCTCGCCGATGCCGAGCCCGCAGCCCAGCATCGCCAGCGGCGTGGCGGTCATCGCCGTGATCATCACCATGTAGCCGATAGCCGCGCCGACGATGGCCGCACGCAGCGCCGGCTGACGCGCGATCTGCACCAACGGCCGCGCCGGCTCGCCGCCGGCGACCTGCGGTGCCGGCAGCCGCAGCAGCGCCAGCAGCACCAGCGCTGCGATCGACAGCGCGCCCTGGGCGAGGTACGAGCCCATGAAAAGGTGCGGCAGCATCCACTCACGCCCCCAGACCGCGATCTGCGGGCCGGCGAAGGCCGCGACGACGCCGCCGGCGACAACCCATGAGATCGCGCGCCCGGCGCCCAGCGGCCCCGCTGCCTCGGCGGCGGCGAAGCGGTAGTAGTTCGCGAAGCCCTGGTAGCTGCCAACCAGCAGGTGGCCTGCGACAAACGCAGCGAAGCTGTCCGACTGGATCCCCAGCGCGGCCAGCAGGCTGCCGGCCGCGCCGATCGTCGCACCGACGACGAAGCCGGCGCGACGCCCGATGCGCCGCATCAGCAACGACGCCGGGATCGACGCGATCGCCGTGCCCAGCACCATCGCCGCCACCGGCAGCGTCGCCAGTCCCTCGTCGGGCGCCAGCACCGCACCGACGATGCCAGCCAGCGTCATCGCCAGCACGACCGCCGACAGCATCAACGCCTGGCCGATGGCCAGGACGAGGACGTTGCGCCGTGCGCGGGATATCGCTTGCGCCATGTCAGAAAACCAGTACCTTGTCGGCCTCGGCCGTCCAGTCCGCGAGCTGCGCCATCGTGCCGCGCCGGGCGCCTTCGATCAGCTCGTCGTCGCGCAGACCGCGCGCATCCATGCAGGTGCCGCACAACCCGACTTCGCCTTTGCGCAAGACCTTGCCGAGCATGAGCTGCACGTTGTAGTAGCCCTCGGGCACCTTCTGCCCGCTCTTGGCACAGCCCACGGCGTCGGCCATGAGGAACAGGCGTACCGACTGGCCCTCTCTGGCGGCCAGTGTCCCAGCGAGCCTGAGCGCGTTGTAGGCGCGCTCGTCGCCGTACGGCGCGTCGTTGACGATCAATAACGTGGCAGTCATGGTGCACTCCTTCTTCGAAGCTACGACCGCGTCACCGGCAGTCCTGCCGCCTGCCATTCGCTGACCCCGTCGATGGTCTTGCGCGCATGGAAGCCGTGCTTCCTCAGCAACGCCACGGCCTGATCGGACATCAGACAGAACGGACCGCGGCAGTAGGCGACGATCTGCACGTCGCGTGGCAGCTCGGCCAGCCGGTGGGTCAATTCCGTCAGCGGCATCGAGCGCGCATACGGCAGGTGCGCGGTGTCGTACTCGTCCTGCGGACGGACGTCGATCACCACCACGTCGCCGCGCTTGGCCCGGCTGAGCAGCTCCTTGCGACCGAACTGAGCCAGCCGTTGCGGCTCGGCCATCATCTGCTGCAGCGCCATGCGCAGCTCGAGCAGGTGCTCCTCGGCCACCTGGCGCAGCGTGACGCCCAGTTGCGCCACGTCCTGGCCGCTCAGGCGGTAGAGCATCCGCTTGCCGTCGCGCCGACTTTGCACCAGGCGTGCTTCCTTCAATACCTTCAGGTGCGCGCTGGCGAGCTTGATATCGATCGCCACGGCCTCGGCGACGGTCTCCACCGACTTCTCGCCCTGCGCCAGCATCTCGAGCATCTCCAGCCGTTTCGGGCTGGCCAGCGCCTTGCCTACGCGGGCGACCTGTTCGTACAGAAGATCCTTGAGGTTTCTGCTGTCCATGGTGTACATTCTAACGATCGCACGAATAACTGCAACTGGCGCGAAATGGCTGCCACCGACTCGCCCGGGGATGCATTCAGCATCGACCTGGAACAACTCGTCCTCGCCGATGAGCCGGCCATCCGGCCTGGCTCCTTCCTGGTCGTCTTGGCACCGGTCGAGCTTCGGGAGGTCGTGGCGCCGCGCCGCGTCGCCGTGCTCGGCCCGCCGGTCGTGGCCGCGGTGATCTTCGAGGTGCTGCTCAACGCGACGGCCATGTCCAACCATGGCGAGGTCCGCCTGCCCGCCGGTGTCGATCGCATGCTGCGCGGGTTCGTCGTCACGCCGGACATGCACCGCGTTCACCACTCGGGCGAGGACGACGAGACGAACTCCAGCTTCGGCTTCGACCTGCCCTGGTGCGACCGGCCGTTCGGCACCTGTCGCGAGCAGCCCCGCGCGCGGGCCATGACGCGATGACGATCGGTATCCACGGCCACCGTGAGCCGCGCGCGCCCGCGCGGCTGGACGGCATGTTGCTGCTGCCGTTCCGCGGGGCGCGGTCGACGGCTATGCGATCGATCGTCGCGACTGGCACGGTGGGCAGGTCACGCGATGAGAGCCGTGTTGCGCTGGTTGTTCGGCCTTGCCCTGCTTGGCCTCGTCGCTGCTGCCGGGCGCTCGCGGGCGGCGCCTTGTTCGGCTCCGTATGATCGCGCTCGTATCCACGGTGTTCTTCCTGCCGCGCCTGATTCGCAGATTGCGGACGCCGCCGATGCTCTGCGCCGAAGCGCTCAGGGAGCAACTGGATGGCGGTGATCGCGTGCTGCTTCTGGATGTCCGACCCGCAACCGACTTCAACGGCGAGTGGGGTCATATCCCGGGAGCCCGCAGCATCCCGCTGGAGGACTTGCCGGCCCGGCTCGGTGAACTCGAACGGGACCGCCCGATCCGGCTGGTGGGCCGCACCGATCGACGCTCGGCGCAGGCGGAGGCGATACCCGCCATGGTCGGATTTGCCGACGCGCGCGTCATCCAGGGCGGCATGACCGCATGGCGCGACCGCGGCTGGCCGATCGAGCACGAGGCGGGATTGCCCGCAACCGACGCGGTGAATGACCATGTGTGAACTGTTCGGCCTGTCGGCCAGCCAGCGCATCGCCGGCCCGGTGCTGCCATTGAACGAGTTCCAGGCGCGCGGCGGCGCGACTGCCGACAACCCCGATGGGTGGGGCATCGCGTGGCGCGACGGCGCGGACTTTCATCTCGAACGGGAGCCGCTGCCCGGACACAGCAGCGCGCGCTTCGCCGGGGCGATCGCCTCTCTCCGTTCGGACCTGCTGATCGCCCATGTGCGCAAGGCGCGGTGGCCACCGGTGAATACGCTGGGCAACACGCATCCCTTCAAGCATGCGTGCTGCGGCCGTCATTGGGTCTTCGCCCACAACGGCCTGGTGCCCGAGCTGGTGGCGATGGAGTTGGCCAACACGACCAAGGCATGCCGGCCCGTGGGCGAGACCGACTCCGAGTTCGCGTTCTGCCACCTGCTCAGCCACGTGATGGGCTACTACCCGATGCCCAGCGCCGAGAAGCCCTGGCTCGGAGTGCTGGCCACGATCAGCGAGTTGGTCGCCGGGCTCGGCAAGTTCAACTTCCTGCTCTCCGACGGCGAGCACCTGATCGCCTACGGGCACGATCGCCTGCACCACCTGGAGTCGCACGATGACGGTGTCGACATTGCCCTCGTCGCTACCGAGCCGCTGGGCGACGCCGAGGGGTGGACGCCTTTCGAGGCGGGCGAGTTGCGCATCTACCGCGCCGGCCTGCCAGTGGGTCGGATCTCGACGAATCCGCGCAGAGCCGGCACACAGCCCAGTTCGCCAGTGATCGTGAACCATGCGTGATCCAGTTTGCCTCGACTACGCCACCACGCCGGTGGTGCCAGGTTTCGCGACGAGCGGCTTCGGGAGATGGCGATGATGGGCTGGGCGGATGGTTACGGGTGGATGGGTCCTGGCTGGATCTTCATGATCCTTTTCTGGGTATTGGTGATCGTCGGAGTGGTCGCGCTCGTCCGCTGGCTTGGAACGCGCAATGACGGCGGTGGCAATCCTGGGCGCAAGACGCCGCTCGAGATCCTCCAGGAGCGCTACGCGCGAGGGGAGATCGAGCGGGAGGAGTACGAGCAGAAGCGACGCGACCTCGAACGGTAGATCGAGACTCTCTCTATCTGATGGACGAGCGATGCGCGATCCGATCTATCTCGACTACAACGCCACGACGCCTGTCGCGCCCGACGTGCTCGAGGCGATGCTGCCCTGGCTGCGCGAGCAGTTCGGCAATCCATCGAGCACGCACCCCTACGGTCGCCGTGCGGCGCAGGCCGTCGCGACGGCGCGGCAGCAGGTTGCCGACCTGATCGGTGCGCAGGCACGCGAGATCGTCTTCACCGGCTGCGCCACCGAGGCCAACAACCTGGCGCTGCTCGGCGTCGCGCAGGCCCTCGGCACGACCAGGCGCCACCTCGTCGTCAGCGCAATCGAGCACCCGGCCGTGATGGCGCCCGCGATGGTCCTGCGCGAACAGGGCTGGGAGGTGACGGTCGTGCCGGTCGATGACCTCGGACGGATCTCGCTCGCTGCCCTGCAGCGTTCGCTGCGGGCAGAGACGGCACTCGTCTCGGTGATGCATGCCAACAATGAGGTCGGCACCGTGCAGCCGGTTGCAGAGATCGCCCGTCTGACGCGTGAGCGGCGCATCCTCCTGCACACGGATGCCGCACAGTCCGCCGGCAAGCTGCCACTGAACGTCGACGAGCTCGGCGTCGATCTGCTGACGCTGGCCGGGCACAAGTTCTACGCACCCAAGGGCGTGGGCGCCCTGTACGTGCGCAGCGGCACGCCGATCCGGCCAGTGCTTTTCGGGGCCGAGCAGGAGCACGGACTCAGGCCTGGAACCGAAAACATGGCGTCGATCGTCGCGCTCGGCGCGGCTGCCGCGACGGCCCAGCGTACGCTGTCCGCGGCCTCGGAGCGCATGCGTGCGATGCGCGATCACCTGCACCAGCGCCTGGCGGCAGCCGTCGCGAACCTGCAGCTCAACGGTCACCCGGAACAGCGACTGCCCAACACGCTGCATGTCTCGTTTCCGGGCGCGAGCGGGCGCACCTTGCTCGGCGAAGCGGCCGACGTCGTCGCGGCATCGGTCGGGTCGGCGTGTCACTCCGGGCACGATGCCGTGAGCGGTGTGCTGGCGGCGATGGGCTTCGATGCGGCGCGCGCGTCCGGCGCGGTGCGGCTGTCGGTCGGCCGCGGCACCACGCGCGACGAGGTGGAGCGCGCCGCCGAGGCGCTGGCGTCGGCCTGGCAGCAACTCCACACGCGGTGACGCCCGAGCAATACGACGCGTGGTACGACACGCCGCGCGGGCGCTGGACCGGCGACGTCGAATGGGCGCTTCTGCACTCGGCGCTTGAACTGCGCGCGGGTGAATCGCTGCTGGACGTCGGCTGCGGAAGCGGCCACTTCACGCGGCGCGCCCAGCACAGCGCGCCGATCACTGTCGCCGCTGATTTCGGACAAGTTGACTTCCGCGCCTTCGCCGATATGGCCGTGACGGGTTCATTCGGGGACGGCATCCGGCGCTGATTGCGGGATCAGCGCATGGCTCGCCGGGTCAAGCAAGTTCCCAAACAGCCTCGGTCTCGATCACGAGCCTGCGCCGGGCATGAAGAACGCGCCAGCGAGCGGGGCCGAGCCCCCAGGGCTTGGGCGGCAAACAAGGCGACCACCAGCCGGGCGACGGTGCGGCACGACATCATGAACACGATGAATCCGCCAGGCTTGAATCCAGATGCCGCTGAACCGCCTGCACCAGCGGCGCGATCGACGAGGGCGGAAACGGCGACACGCTGCTGACGTTGATCTCGCACAGCACGAAGCGTGGCGTGCCATCGGCCTGCGGCCCGCCGTGCATGAAGTCGCAATCCCACAGCAGCGGCAGCCGCTCGCGGGCCAGGCCGACGCGCTCGCGCAGGCGCTCGATCCAGCCCGACTCCAGCCGCTGCCGCAGCGCCTGCGCCTCGGCCAGCTCGGGGCCGTGGTACAGGCGCGGCCCGGGCACCGGCACGGCGGGGTGCAGGGCGTTGACGGCCTGCACGCCGAAGCCGGTGACGCGGTCCTCCACCAGGTAGGCGCGCAGCATGCCGTCGGCGAGCCGTGGCTGCCAGGCCTGGTCGATCATGTGACCGCCAGCGCCCGGCTCGAAGTACGGCGCCAGCGTGGCCTGCAAGGTGGTCCAGTCCATGTCCTGCGACGGGCTGCCGCGCTGGGCATGCTGCACGCGCAGCCGGCCGCCATCGCCCGCCTCGACCCGCCACACGCCGATGCCGCTGTGGCCGCGATGCTGCTTGAGCACGCGCGCGCCCTGCCGCAGCCGCTGCGGCAGCTCGGCAGCCAGCTGCGCCAGGCTGTCGATGCGGTGCACGTCGCTGCCGAATGGCAGGTCGCGCGTCTCGAAGAGCATGTCCTTGGTGCCCAGGCGCTGGATCGCATCGGGATGCGCGCTGACCAGCACGCCCGAGTGCGCCACCTCGCGCAGCAGCGCATCGAGCCGGTCGCGGCGGCGGCCATCCTCGATCGGGTTGCACCACACCAGCACGGCCTGCACGCCGAGCAGCTGAGCCTTCACCTCGTCGGCGAAGTCGTCGTGCCAGACGGCCGGCTCGGCGGGCACGCCGGCTGCGGCCAGCGCCTCGAACAGTGCCGCGAAGCGGCTCGTGGTCGGGTCGGCGCGGTCGCGCGCGGTGCGGTCGCCGGGGTACAGCAGCGCGACCCTGGGGCGAACCTGGGCACTCATGGCTTGTCCGCCAGTGGCCGGCCAGCGGCCTGCCAGCCGTCGATGCCGCCGCGCAGGTAGCGCGCGTTCAGGCCCACGGCGCGCAGCCGCATCGCGATGGCGCGGCTGACTTCGTCGCCGCAGGCGCAGTAGACGAGCAGCTCGCGCCCGGCGGGCAGCTCGGCGCCCCAGGTCGCGACGGCGGCCGGGTCGCACCAGCGTGCGCCGGGGATCTTGGTGCGCGCCTGCTCGAACACGCCGGCGCGGCGCACGTCGAGCAGGAGTGCACCACCGGGCACATCCTCGGGTCCATCGGCCAGGTCGCCGGCGCCGGCACCGAAGGGTTCGCCGGCGGCGTGCACGGCTTGCTGATAGCGCGCGTACACGCTGGCCCAGGCTATGTTGCCCATGAAGGCTTCGACGTACGCACCGGCCGCAGCGCCGTAGTCCAGGTGGTAGGCGTGTTCGTACATGTCCAGCGCCAGGATCGGCACGCCGCCTGCCACCGCCTGCGTGTGGTCGGCGGCCCATTGATTGAGGAGCGTTCCTTCGCGTGGCTGGAACATCAGCAGCACCCAGCCCGAGCCGCCGCCCAGCGCCTTCGCGCAGGCGACGAACTCCTCGCGCCAGCGCTCGAAGCTGCCGAAACTGGCGTCCAGCGCCAGCTTCATCGCCGGCTCCATCGTCACGCCGTCGCCGCCGAGGCAGCCGAAGTACAGCTCGTGCAGCAGCATCGAGTTGCCGGCGATCAGCTCCTCGCGCTTGAGGCCGTTGAGCAGGTAGCCCGGGGCGGTGGCGAAGGCCGTCGTCGCCAGCTGGGCGCGGATCGCGTTGAGCCGCTTCACCGCACCACCGTAGTTGTTCTGGTGGTGGCTGGTGACGAGGCCGGGCGACAGGCCGCGCAGGGCCGCGAGGTCGAAGGGCAGTTCCAGAATGCGTGCGTCCATGCGGTCTCCTTCAGGGCAAAAGGGGCATCAGCCAGCTCACCGCCAGGCCGGCGAGGGCACTGCCCGCCAGCAGCGGCATCACGCCGACCACCGCGGCGGTGATCGCCGACAGCGGCGCCGTGCAACCCAGCCTGCCGTGCGTGGCCTCGACCAGCGGCCCGCCGGCCCGCCGAAGCCGATGAAGCCCAGCTCGAGCCAGAAGCGCAAGGCCTCGGCGAAGCTCACGGCGGCCACGCGCTGCTGCCGGCTCGGTCGCGGCGTCCTGCGGTGCGGCAGTCGATGGGCTCATGAGGGTGCCGTGGTCACGGCGTACAGCGCATCGAAGACCGCTGCGGCCGCACGGGTGAGTTGATCGTCGTCGGCGTGGACCTCGCGCAGGCCGGACAGCACAGCCTCCAGGCCCGCCGCCTCGGCGACCGGGATGCCGCCGATGTCGAGGAAGTGCACGACGCGCGCGATGCGCTGCAGCCGCGCATCGGCGTCGAGGCCGAAGCTCGCGGCCAGCACCTCGAAGCTGACACGCGAGCCGACATGCGTGAAGCGGGCGCCGTCGTAGTCGAAGCCCAGCGCGCCGCGCGGTGCGGGCGTGGTCCCCGCCGGGTCGGCCAGCCAGAGGATGCGCGCCTCGGGGTCGATGAAGCGGCGGATCAGCCAGGCACAGGCCAGGCGGTCGACCCAGGGCCGCGCACGGGTGGCCCAGCGCTTGCCCCGGAACTTGCGCGCGTCCAGGCGCGCGATGCCGTGCGGCGGGCGCGCCTGCGGCTCGCCGGGCGAGAAGCGAGCGTCGAGCGCCTGGCGCACGGTGTCGAGTTCGGCCTGCGCCTGCTCGGCGGCGGCGCCGGGGTAGTAGTCGATGCGGCGCAACGCCTGCAGCGCGTCGGCGACGCCGCGCGCGCGGCGCCGCGCTTCGGTCTCGTCCAGTGCGGGCAGCGCCGCGAGCAGCGCCTGGGCCTCGCGGCGCCACTGGCCATAGGCCGCGGCACGGTCGAACAGGGCCAGCACTTCGCTGCGCATGGCCTCGTCGCGCGCCGACAGTTCGAGCACGTGCGCCTGGCCGCCGTGCGTGCGGACCTCCGAGACCAGCGGATCGAACAAGCCCACCTGGGACTCGGGCAGCAGGTAGACGCCGTCGCGCAGCGACGCGCAGCCCAGTGTCTTGAGCGCGCGCCAGATGCGCAGCCGTACCGCATTGGGCTGCGTGGGCAGCGTGAGGAAGAGCGCGCTCCACATGGCCTCGAGTAGTGTACGCTACCAAATGAGAAATAGACATTTCTCAGCCGGCTGCAATCGGACTGGCGCCATGCCCAGCTCAACAAAGCCGCGTAACCGGGTGGCTATGAACTACGTCGGACAGGGGCAAGGTGCAACCGAGCGCCGGGCCCGGGCATGCCGGCTCGGCGGTATTCTCAGCGCGGCGGCCCGTCCGGGGTTCAGCCCGGCAGCTCGAGCACGAAGCGGCTGCCGCCGCCTTCGCGCGGCTCGCAGCGCACGCTGCCGCCGTGCGCGCGCGCGATCTGGCGCACCAGGCTCAGGCCGAGGCCGACGCCGCCGTCGCGCTCGCCATGCCCGGGCAGGCGGAAGAAGGGCTCGAAGATGCGCTCGCGGTACGCCGCGGGCACGCCGGGGCCGCGGTCGCTGACGGCGAGCGCGACGCCGCCGGGCCGCCGCTGCCAGCCCAGCCTCACCTCGCCGCCGCCGTGGCGGCGTGCGTTGTCGAGCAGGTTGCGCAGCGCGCGCCGCAGCAGGCGCTCGTCGCCGCTCACGACGCAGTCCGGCGCGGCTTCGTCGTCGATCGTCGCGCCGCTGCGCGCGGCCTCCTCGAGCGCCAGCGCGCGCAGCTCGACGGCCTCGCGCGCGAGCCTGAGGGCGCCGGCGTCGAGCCGGCTGGCCAGCAGCACTTCCTCGACCAGGGCGTCGAGTTCGGCAATGTCGGTGTCGATCTCGCGCTGCAGCTGCGCGCGGCGCTCGTCGGGTGCCGCTTCGATCATCGCCAGCGCCATCTTGAGCCGCGCCAGCGGCGAGCGCAGCTCGTGGCTGGCGTTGGCCAGCAGCGTCTGGTGCGAGCGCAGCAGGGCCTCGA
>Ga0208609_100511_pt1 | contig 14686 bp, 8 predicted proteins | sample SubbioR11_8A_Apr_FD_184813 | JGI IMG/M metagenome (GOLD analysis project Ga0208609, IMG submission 184813) | Serpentinite rock and fluid subsurface biosphere microbial communities from McLaughlin Reserve, California, USA - CR11_8A_Apr (SPAdes) | ecosystem: Environmental > Terrestrial > Deep...
AGTCGGTCTTGGCGCTCACCGCGGAGGATACCCGAGCGCCTAAGGCTTCTAGGCGCGCCTTGACCCGCTCGCGTGGCTCGCTGAGCGTGCCGGTCAGCACGAAGCTCAGCCCTTTGAGGGCAGCTCCTGAGGTCTGTGCTGAGGCACGCGGATTGACGCCGCGGGCGCGCAGCCCCTCCAGTAGCGCCTGGATGGCAGGCTGTTGCAGCGCTTGCACGATGGCGGTAGCAGTCGCTTCGCCGATATCGGGTAGGGCCATCAGATCGGCAACGGTCGCCTGTTGCAAGGCCTCGAGCGACCCAAAAGCACTGGTCAACCGCTGCGCGGTGCGCCGCCCTACCTGCGGCAGGCCGAGGGCGAAGATCAGGCGCTCGAGCGGGCGCGCTTTCGACGCTTGAATCTGCTCGACCAACTTGGTAGCTGAGAGCTCGGCGAACCCCTCAAGCGCCAAGAGCTGCTCGGCGGTAAGGTCGTAAACGTCAGGGATATCATGGATCAGACCGGCCTCGAGCAGCTGCGCCAGCGTCTTCTCGGCCAAGCCTTCGATCTCCATAGCGTGGCGTGAGGCGAAGTGGCTAAGACGGGCTAACCGCTGCGCCGGGCAGGCCGGATTGACGCAGCGGAGATTGGCCCCGTCCTCGACGAGGGGTGCCTGGCAGTCGGGGCAGATGGTGGGAATCGGGCAAGGGGCCAACCCGTCGGGGCGCTCCTCGACCAGCACGCGCAAAATCTCAGGGATGATGCCGCCGGACTTATGCACCACCACCCGATCGCCGACTCTGAGGTCTAAACTGCGGATGAAGCCGGGGTTATGCAGCGTAGCGCGGGAGACCTCAGTCCCCTCCAACAGGCGGGGCTCGAGCTCGGCTACCGGCGTGAGCTTGCCGGTCCGCCCGACCTGCCAGGTGATGCCGCGCAGCGTAGTGGCCACCTCCTGGGCCGGGAACTTGTAGGCGATGGCCCAGCGGGGGGCGCGGCTGGTGCTGCCAAGCTCCTCTTGCAACGCTAAGTCGTCAACCTTAAACACGACGCCATCAGCCTCGTACTCTAGCTCTGCCCGCCGCGCCTGCCACGCTTCGGCAGCGGCGCAGGCCTCCGCGGCTCCGGTGACCCGCCGGCGCAGCGGATTGACCCGGAAACCGTGGTTCTCAAGCCAAGCCAGCAACTCAGACTGCCGCCCTACCCCCAGGGCACGGGGCTCCCCTACCCCGTAGCAGTAAGCTTGCAGCTTACGCGCCGCGCTGACCTTCGGATCGAGCTGGCGTACCGTCCCGGCGGCGGCGTTGCGGGGGTTCTTAAAGAGCGGTTCACCCGCCTCCTCGCGCTCAGCGTTGATCCGCTCGAACTCCTGCCGTGACAGGTAGATCTCACCACGCACCTCTAGCTCAAGGGGTGCCCCCTCAATCCGCGGCGGAATGCCAGGGACGCCTAACAGGTTGAAGGTAACATCTTCGCCCTCCTGGCCGTTGCCGCGGGTAGCAGCCCACAGCAGGAGGCCATCGCGATAGTAGAGGTTAACCGATAAGCCGTCGATCTTCATCTCAGCCAGATAGTCCAAGGGCTCCTGAGAGGCTAGCACCCGCTGGCAGCGGGCTTCAAAGTCGGCCAGCTCGCGGCAGTTAAAGGCGTTATCGAGCGACTGCATGGGGTGGGGATGGGTGATGACCGCAAAAGACGCCTGCGGCGCAAAGCCTACCGCTTGGGTGGGCGAATTGACCGCACGCAGTTCGGGATACCGCTCTTCGAGCTGGTGCAGCTCATAGAGCAGCGCGTCATACTCAGCATCGCTGATTAGTGGGGCATCGAGGACGTGGTAGCGGTAATTGGCCTCGCGCAAACGGGCGCGCAGTTCGTCGGCGTGGCGCTGCCAATAATCAAGGTCTGACACACCCCCCAGTATAGCTGGGGTGGGGATCCCAGCTTGCTTTGGGAATCCTTCATCGCCGCCTCATTTGCAAGTCCTGGCGCCGTGATATGCTCGGGCTCAATGCATCCTAAAGGAGGAATCACTCACAAACGTTCGTTCACCATCAGCGAAGCCTTGTCCTGAGCGCAGCGAAGGGGCCAAGCGAAGGCGTACCGCAGATAAAAATAGGGCAACCCCACGTGGTCGCCTCTACTGAATTCTGGCTACTGATAGCAGGTATCATCTGGTTTGATCCTGCGGGTGCTCGCAGGACTGCAAATCGTTCTCCAGGGCGCCTTTGCAGAGATGATACCTGCGCTAAGGCGACTCAGTATTTGTGAAAACCGCTGTGACTACTTGACTACTGATTTTTTGGGAGGAACCATGCGCCGATTAATCGTTCTTATCGCTGTGCTGTCGCTAAGTCTAGCGTTCGCACAAGACTTCATCTTCGGCATCACCTTTGATGCCGGTGGGAAATTCGACCGCTCCTTCAACCAAGGTACCTGGGAGGGTTTGATCCGGGCCGTAGACGAGCTTAGCGCTCAGTACGAAATCGATGTGCTCGAGTTCGAAGGGACGCCCGGCACCGCCGCTGACGGGCAGCGCCGCATCGCCCTGGAAGGCGCCGACCTGATCATCGCCCCCGGCTTCTTGCAACGCGATGCCATTCAGGCTGTCTCCAGCGAGTTTCCCAATACCTCCTTCGTGCTGATCGACTCGGTCGCCGAGAATCCCAACGTGCGCAGCGTGCTGTTCCGCGAGCAGGAAGGTAGCTTCTTGGTCGGGGTGATCGCCGGGACGCTGAGCCAGACCGGAGTGGTCGGCTTCGTGGGCGGCATGGATATCCCGCTGATCCGCGCCTTTAACCTGGGCTTTGAAGAAGGCGTCAAGTATGCCTGCCCGAACTGCACCGTGCTGTCGAACTACGTCGGCGTGACGCCGGCAGCCTGGAACGACCCGGCCAGGGCTAAAGAGCTGGCTACGTTGCAGAACGCCCAGGGCGCCGATATCATCTACGCTGCTGCGGGCGCCTCGGGTAATGGTGTAATCGACTTCGCCAACGAGACCATGTGTTTTACCCCCACCGCGCCGGTGCGCGAGACTCCGCTGGCCGCGCAGGTGGCTGCCCTCGCCAAGTCGGCTGCTTATACCGCTAGGTGCGGTGCCGGCACCATTCCGGTGTTCTTCATCGGCGTAGACTCCAACCAGAACTTCCTGGGCGATACCGACAACAATCCGGCCACTTTGAACCACGGCCTTACCAGCATGCTCAAGCGCGTCGACGTTGCCGCCTATAGTGCGGTCTTCGACGTGGTCAACGGCACCTTCACGGGCGGCACCCAGAGCCTCGGGCTGGCTGAGGATGGCGTAGGCTTCGCGCTCGACGAGTTCAATGCCGCGCTCATCCCGGAGTCGCTGGTCGCACAGCTTGAAGAGATCCGGCAGCGGATCATCGGCGGCGAGATCCAAGTCACTGACTTCCGCACCCTGTAGCCTGAACCGTTAGTAACCGCTCAGCGCAGGTGGGCTAGCCCACCTGCGCTTTATTGCTGGCTTACGCCGTTCAGCGGATAACCGTTGTGCTACAATCAATATGGCGGTGAGAGGGAGCTGATCGCGGCTTCATAGCTGAGGAAAGTCCGGGCTCCGCAGGGCAGGGTGCCAGGTAACACCTGGGCGCGTAAGGCGACGGCACGTGCAACAGAGAGCAGACCGCCAGGGCGGCAGTCGCCCCTTGGTAAGGGTGAAACGGTGCGGTAAGAGCGCACCAGTGCTGGTGGTAACACCGGCAGCTAGGTAAACCCCACCCGGTGCAAGGTCCGATAGGGAGAAAGAGCTTGCCCGGCTCGCTAACATCTCCGGGTTGACCGCTCGAGGCGCCTGGCGACAGGCGTCCTAGATAGATGATCAGCCCCCACTAGGGGACAGAACCCGGCTTACCCCTCTCCCGCCACGCTCAGCGACTAAAGTCGCTGAGCGTTTTTATGATGCCGCCTCCTTAAAGGCCGCTACCAGCTTGGACAGGCTCGCCTTAGCGTCGCCAAACAGCATGCGGGTGTTAGGCTTAAAGAAGAGCGGGTTATCGGCTCCGGAGAAGCCCGCCGCCATCGAACGCTTTAGCACAAAGACGGTCTGCGCCTCGTCTACGTTGATAATCGGCATACCGTAAAGCGGGCTCCCCTTTTCGCGGGCGGCGGGGTTAACCACATCGTTGGCACCGATAACGATAGCGACATCTACCGCGCTCATAGTGGGATTCACATCGCCAGGCTCAACTAGCTGCTCATAGGGGACACTAGCCTCGGCTAGCAACACGTTCATATGCCCCGGCATGCGGCCTGCCACCGGGTGGATGGCGTATTTGACCTCGGCACCGTTACCGCTAAGCAGATCGGCTAACTCTTTGACCGCGTGCTGGGCCTGCGCTACCGCCATGCCGTAACCCGGCACTACGACCACCGAGCGTGCCGCCTCTAGGATGTAGTAGGCATCATCAGCACTAATCGCCTGCACCTGCCCCTGGACACTGGCTACCTGCCGTCCACCCGAGGCGCCAAAGCCCGCGAACAGCACATTGCTCAGTGAGCGGTTCATGGCTTTGCACATGATGGCAGTCAGGATCAGGCCGCTGGCCCCTACCAGCGCCCCGGCCACAATCAGCACAGTGTTGAGGATAATAAACCCCGCTGCGGCAGCCGCGATGCCCGAGTAGCTGTTAAGCAGCGAGATCACGATGGGCATGTCGGCCCCGCCGATGGGGATGACCGCTAGCACGCCCAGCGTTAGCGCCAAGAGTACTACCAGCACAAAGAGCAGGTAGCTATCGCCGGGGTTTACGACGAACAGCACGCTTAATACCACAGTAACTAACAGCAGTAGGGCGTTAGCGATATTCTGTCCGGTAAAGAGGATCGGCCGCCCGGCGATCCGCTCGGCCAATTTGGCGTAGGCCACCACGCTGCCGGTAAAAGCGATGCCGCCAATCAGTACCGCCAGGATAATAGCGGTAGCGCGAAAGGCGCCGGTTACCGGCTCGGCATGATATTCAGCCCACCCCACCAGCAAACTAGCCAACCCGCCCGAGCCGTTAAGGAGCGCCACCAGTTCGGGCATGGCCGTCATCTTGACGGTGCGGGCCGCGTAGACGCCGATGGCCGAGCCAACCACCACGCCCAGCACAATCCACTCGTAACTCATGCCGGCCAGCAGCAACGTCGCCACTACCGCAATCAGCATCCCGATGGCTGAGAGCAGGTTGCCACGCCGGGCGGTAGCCTGGCGGCCCAGCATCTTGATCCCGTAGATAAAAAGCACCGCTGCGACAAGGTAGCTCAGGTTGATAAGGCTATCCATGGTGGTCTTTCTTGCCGTCGAACATCTGCAACATCCGGTCGGTGACCAGGTAGCCGCCGACGACATTGATGGTGGCGCATATCACGGCCAAGGTGCCGAGGATAATCCCCACGGTGCCACCCGCGGCGGTGCCGGCTGCTACCAGCGCCCCAACGATGGTGATGCCGGAGATGGCATTCGAGCCCGACATCAGCGGGGTGTGGAGCTGTGAGGGGACTTTGGCGATCAGCTCGCGGCCCAATAGGAGGGCCAACACAAAGATGAACAGCAGCAAGATCATGATCCCTCCACTAACGAACGCACCCCATCATGACGAATCTGGCCGCCGTGGACCAGCAGTGTGCCGCTGGTTATCTCGTCGTTAAGGTCGAAGCGCAACCCCTTGGCCGCTGGATCCCAGAGGTGCGTCAGCAGGCTGACTACGTTATTGGCGTACAGCTGACTGGCGTCGCGGGCTACCTTGCCGGGGAGGTTGCTCAGGCCAATCAGTTTGACCCCGCTGACCAAGCACTCCTCGTCAGGTACGATCCCCTCAACGTTGCCGCCGCTGCCCGCAGCTAGATCCACAATCACGCTGCCGGGGCGCATCCCGGCCACCATCGCCGCGGTAACGAGCAGCGGGGCCCGCTTACCGAAGACCTGGGCGGTGGTAATAACGATATCGGCAGCCGCGCAGCTTTTGGCCATGGCCTGGCGTTGCTGCATAAGCTGCTCCGGGGTGAGCGCCTGGGCGTAGCCCCCCTTAGCCTCGCCGGTCGCGCCGAGGTCGATTACCAGCGGCTTAGCCCCCAGCGAGGCGATCTGCTCTTGAGCAGCCGGGCGGGTGTCGAACGCTTCGACGCGGGCCCCTAAGCGGCGCGCCGTGGCGATTGCTTGCAGGCCCGCGACCCCCGCTCCGATTACAAACACCCGCGCCGGGGTAATGGTCCCGGCGGGGGTGGTCATCATCGGCAACACCTTGTCGATCCGCTCAGCAGCCACGATGACCGCAGCATAGCCAGCCAGACTCGCCTGCGAGCTTAAGGCGTCCATCTTCTGGGCCAGCGTGGTACGGGGGATTAGCTCCATGCAGAGGGCGCTTAGTCCGGCCTCCGTCATCGCCCTGACCAGTTCGGGCTGGAAAAACGGTTCAAAGAACCCCACCGCCACGCTCCCTGGGCGTTGGGTCCGGATCTCGTCGAGCGGCGGAGGGCGGAGCCGCACCACGATGTCGGCCTCATCGGCGCTCTGGCCGATCGTCGCACCACTACGGAGATAGCTCGCGTCATCGATGCCGAGGCTAGCGCCTAAGCCGACTTCGACCGTCACGCCTAAACCGAGCCTAGTAAGCTGCTCCACGGCCGGTGGCGTCAGCGCTACCCGCGTCTCTTGCGGGTAGCGCTCTCTAGGGGCAAAAAGTCGCATGGTAGAGTATACATGGCTTTGGCTGTCTGTCTCCAAGGCCTTTTGTCCTCTGCTGCTCGGGAAGAAGCCCCCCCAGCAGGTAGCGGTGCGCTATACTGCGCAAGGTATGAAGAGCCTTGGAGTCCTTACCAGCGGCGGCGATGCTCCCGGCATGAACGCAGCGGTGCGGGCAGTAGTGCGCAGCGCGCTCGAGCATGGCGTCGAGGCCTACGGCATCTATGAGGGGTATCAGGGGCTGGTCGAAGGCGGCCAGCGGATCCGCCCGCTGACCTGGGACTCGGTCAGCGGCATCTTGCACCGCGGCGGCACCATCATCGGCACAGCCCGCTGCCCAGCCTTTCGCACCCGCGAGGGGCGCTTGCAGGCCGCCCACAACTTGCTTGCCCACGGCATCGACCGGCTCGTGGTCATCGGCGGCGACGGAAGCTTGACCGGCGCCCAGATCTTTAAGCAGGAGTGGCCAGAGCTATTGTCAGAGCTAGTCGCGGGCGGAAGTATCGCTAAGGCGCTGGCCGAGGCGCACCCGCAGCTCACCATCGTGGGCTTAGTCGGCTCGATTGATAACGACATGGCCGGCACCGACATCACTATCGGCGCTAATACCGCCTTAAGTCGGATCGTGGAGGCGGTCGATGCCGTCAGCAGCACCGCTGCCAGCCACCAGCGCACCTTTGTAGTCGAGGTGATGGGGCGACACTGCGGCTACCTGGCGCTAATGGGCGCCATTGCCACCGGTGCCGACTGGGTTCTAATTCCTGAGAACCCGCCACCGGACGGTTGGGAAACGATAATGTGCGACACGCTCAGAGCGGCCAGGCAGGCCGGTCGGCGCGAAAGTATCGTGATCGTCGCCGAAGGCGCTCAGGACCGCCACGGCCACCCCATCAGCAGCCGGTACGTGTGCGAGGTGCTAGAGCGGCTACAGCAAGATGTCCGCGTGACCATCCTCGGCCATGTCCAGCGCGGCGGCTCACCCAGCGCCTTCGACCGCTACATGAGCACCGTGCTCGGCTACCAGGCGGTGGAGCAGCTTTTGTCACCCGAGACCGCCGGCGGCGAATCCTACCTCATCGGCATGCGCGAAAACCGCGTCAAACCGGTTCCGCTAATGGCCTGCGTGGCCGAGACTCAGGCGCTAGCCGAAGCGCTTGCCCAACGCGACTATGAGCGGGCCATCGCTATGCGCAGCGGGAGTTTCCGTGAAAACCTGAGCATCTTCGAAACGTTGGCTCGAGCCCGTCCCAGGCCGCCCACCGCCGGCCAGCGGCGGCTGCGCCTGGCGGTTTTGAACGCCAGCGCGCCCGCCCCCGGCATGAACACCGCCACCCGCGCCGCCGTGCGCCTGGCTCTGGACCAGGGGCATCGGGTAATCGGCGTGCGCCACGGCTTTGAAGGGCTGATCGAAGGGCATTTTGAGGAGCTCTACTGGATGAGTGTCGAAGGCTGGGTCTGGCCGGGCGGCTCGGAGCTGGGCACTAACCGGCAGATCCCTACTGGCAAAGAGCTCTACGCCATCGCCCGCCAGCTCGAAACCGGGGCTATCGACGCGCTCTTAATGATCGGCGGCTGGACCGGCTACGAGTCGGTTTATAGCCTCTATCAGCACCGCGACCACTATCCGGCCTTTAACATCCCCATGATCTGCCTGCCAGCCTCGATTAACAACAACCTCCCCGGCTCAGAGTTTTCCATCGGCGCCGACACCGCCCTAAACAGCATCGTCTTGGTGGTCGATAAGATCAAGCAGTCGGCGGTGGCTTCGCGGCGGGCCTTCGTGGTCGAAGTGATGGGCCGCTACTGCGGCTATCTGGCGCTCTTGAGCGGCCTAGCCACCGGCGCCGAGCGGGTCTATTTGCACGAAGAGGGCGTGACCCTGCGCGACCTGCAAGAGGACGTTAATAACCTGATCGCCGGCTTCCGCCAGGGCAAGCGGCTGGGGCTGATGATCCGCAATGAAAACGCCAATGCTGTGTACAGTACCGGCTTCATGCATGCGCTCTTTGAAGAGGAAGGCGGTGAGCTGTTCAGCGTCCGGCAAGCCATCTTGGGCCACTTGCAACAAGGCGGCAACCCCAGCCCCTTCGACCGCATTCAAGCCACCCGCCTAGCCGCTAGCTGCGTCAACTTCCTGCTCGAGCAGGCAGTTCAGGGCAAGCCGGAGGCGGCCTTCATCGGCCTAGAGCGCGGCCAGGTGCGCGTCCATCAGATGGAGGAGTTCCCGCGCATGATCGAAGCCAAGCTGCAACGGCCCAAGGAGCAGTGGTGGCTGGCGCTAAGGCCGATCGCCCGGATCATGGCGCAAGCAGGCCCAAGCAGGTCTTAATAAGCTATAACACGCAACCACCGCGGCCTCTGTTTTCGACCTCCGGAAGAAGCTCCACAGGAGCGCAGATTTCTGGGCAGGAATATCCGGCGCTAGGGCTGCGTCCCGTTGCAGCACAGTGTTAGCTAGCAGGTTGAACCTCAGCGTTGCTCTTTGTGCGCCTCTACATAGCTGCGCAAAGCCCTGTTTAGCCGCTTCTCGTAGTCCTCGCCTTGTGCCTTGAACCACGCCAAAACATCGGCATCGAGGTGGACCGTGACCGCTACCGGCTCATCCGGCAGGCGCAAGCCGGCACGCTCGAAGAAGTCGTCATCCAGTGGCGGAATCTCCGAGGTGTCGATGTCTTCGTCGGCCATGGTATCGAGCCTAGCCCAATCGGTCTGTGAGGGCCTTTTCGTATCGGACACGCTCACGCTTCACCGCCTTTCTGAGTGAGATAATCCTGATTGTATCACTGCCAGGCTCGGTAAAGACCACCACCACAACACGTCCGCTGAGCGAGCCGCCTGAGCGGGTCCCCTTTTACGATCGCGCTGCCATCCGCGCCTGGTGGCGCAGCGTTTTCCGCTAGCCGCCAAGCTTTTGCACGAGCAGGTCGAGGCCTTTTTGACCAAGCTGGGTGAGCTCGAGCAGGTCGATAGCTGATCTCGTAGCGGGGATGGTGAAGAGAAACGGTCTAGCCCCTACCGGCTGATGACAACGCGCGGCGTCTCAGCCACCACCACATGGTTGGGGTTGGTAGGGTTACCCAACGACCTAAAGACGTTAAAGCAGCTCTGGTACTCGCCTTCGGGCAGGAGGATACTTGCGCCACTGGGATCAACCGAGGCTAGGCCGCCCATCGATACGATGATGTTGTTGTATACAGGCGAAAGGGGTTGCAACCGCTAGCCAAAACGGGCATACTATGAAAAACTTCACACTTTTGCGGCAGATCAGCAAGGCCGCACAAGTTGAGGGGAGGTCGGTTATCGGGGAAAGAATCACGAACGGCAGACGTGTTGCCCGAGGTTTGTGATTACTCGTCACTTACTTGCATCTTTTTTCTCATAAAGGAGCCTGTATGCGCAAGTCGCTCATTCTATCAGGGCTGTTGGCTTTAGTCCTAATCCTAGCAGCGTGCGGTAATCTGCCCACCGGTGGCCCTAGCACCGATACGCTCGGCGCTCAAAGCGCTCCGGGCGTGCAGGAGGTTTTCCCAGAAGGCCCATCGCCCTTCTTAAGCACCTCGGGCGAGATGGTCAACGAAACACCGGCGTTCTGGTTTGTTGAGTTCTCAGGGCCACCGACTGTCAGAGGCGGCTCGCCCACAGTGCTTCGCAACCAGCGCGCAGCTTTTAGAAGTGCCGCCGCCGCCGAAGCTATAGGCTTCCAAGAGCGCTTTAACTTCGAGCGCCTCTTTAACGGGCTGTCAGTGGCAGCCACGCCCGCTGCCGCCGGCAGGCTGGGTCAGCTACCTGGCGTGGTAGCCATTTGGCCGGTGGACGCCGTCCCGATTCCAGAACCGAGCCCCAGCCTCGAGCCTGATCTCCTGACGGCGCTGGCCATGACCGGTGCCGACTACGCGCAGAGCGAGCTCGGCCTCACCGGCCGGGGCGTCCGGGTGGCGGTAATAGACTCCGGCATCGACTACAACCACCCCGATCTTGGCGGCGGCTGGGGCAACCGCGTCGTCGCCGGCTGGGACTTCGTCGGTGACGCTTTTAACGCAGCTGACCCAGCTAATAACATCCCCAGGCCCGGCCCTTCTCCGATGGACTGTAACGGCCACGGTACGCACGTAGCAGGGATCGTAGGGGCTAGCGGTGCCGTAACGGGCGTCGCTCCAGAAGTCACTTTCGGTGCCTACAAGGTCTTCGGTTGTGTCGGTTCAACCTTTTCCGACATCATCATCGCTGCTATGGAGCGGGCGCTAGCCGACGGTATGCACATCGTCAACATGTCGCTGGGTGCCGCGTTCCAGTGGCCACAGTTCCCAACCGCCGTGGCCGCCAACAATCTAGTGCGCGCCGGGGTGGTCGTGGTAGCTTCGATCGGCAACAGTGGAGCAAATGGCGTCTTCTCGGCTGGCGCGCCCGGCGTGGGTGCGGATGTCATCGGCGTGGCGTCGTTTGATAACACTCATGTGTCGTTGTCTGCTTTTAGGATCTCTCCCGATGGTGCCTTGATCGGCTATAGCGCGGCCGCTGCCGCCCCTCCTCCGCCTACTTCCGGCAGTCATTCGATGGCGCGAACCGGCACGCCCGCCGCAACGCATGACGCCTGCACGACTATCGCGCAAGACCTTACGGGACATGTCGCGCTGATCCGCCGCGGCGGCTGCACCTTCCACACCAAGGCGCTGAACGCGCAGAGGGCCGGCGCAGTAGCCGTAGCCCTCTACAACAACGTCCCTGGCCGCTTCTCGGCCACGGTTGCGGGCACTCCCCCCATCACCATTCCGATGGTAACGATCTCGGATACCGAAGGACTCCTTATCGACAGCCGTCTTGCGACTGGGCCAGTTACCATGACCTGGACAGCTGAGCTGCTCTTCGCCCGCGTTCCTACCGGTGGACTGACCTCCAGCTTCAGCTCCTTCGGCTTGGCACCCGACCTGACTATCAAGCCTGACATCGGCGCGCCGGGCGGTCTGATCCGCTCGACCTACCCGTTAGCGCTAGGCGGCTATGCCACCCTTAGCGGCACCTCGATGTCGGCGCCACACGTAGCGGGTGCGGCGGCACTGCTCCTGCAAGCACGGCCCGGTGTTCGCGCTGAAGAGGTGCGCGGCATCCTCCAGAACAGCGCTACTCCCGTAGTCTGGTGGGGCAATCCAGCTCTTGACCTCCTAGACAACGTCCACCGTCAGGGTTCGGGGATGCTCAATGTTCCGGGAGCTGTCGTCTCGACCACTTCGGTTACACCCTCCATGCTCCACCTCGGCGAAAGCGAAGCCGGTCCGGCCACCCGCACGCTGACTATCCGGAACACCGGCGCAAGCGCCGTAACTTATACGCTGTCCTTTGTCAACGCCCTGTCCACCGGCGGCAGCACCTTCAGCCCAGGCTTCTTCGGAAGTAATGCCTCAGTAGCGTTTAGCCAGCCCAGCGTGACCGTGTCGGCCGGCAGCAGCGCCACAGTAACAGCGACTATTGCTGCCCCCACCGGCCCCATTCTCGGCCAATACGGTGGGTACATCGTGGTAACTGGTGACAACGGCTCGGTATCGCGTGTGCCGTTCGCCGGTTTTATTGGCGACTATCAAGCCCTTATCGCTATGCAGCCGACAGCATTTGGTTTCCCGTGGCTGGCCCGGCTGGATGGGACTGCTTTCGTCAATCAACCCGAAGGTGCGCGCTTCACCATGCAAGGCGGCGATGTCCCGTACTTCCTGCTGCACTTTGCTCATCAGGCACAGTTTATGGAGATGAATATCCTCCATGCGGCTACTAGGCACCCGGTACACCCGGTCTTCCACAGGACCAACGTCTTCCAGTACCTGCCGCGCAACGCCACTGATACCGGCTTCTTCGCCTTTGACTGGGACGGTACGCGCATTCACAGCAACATGACCCGCGGCCGCGGCAACCAGAACGAATTGTTTAAGGTTGTTCCCAACGGCAATTACGTCATCACCATCAGGGTTCTCAAAGCGTTAGGCAACCCCAACAACCCAGCCCACTGGGAGACCTGGACCTCGCCGGTCATCACCATTGCGCGCCCCTAACGCCTAAGTGATCAAGATTTGGCCCGGCTCTGGCCGGGCCTTATACTTATGACACCCCCGGCGGTCAAAACATGCTATGTTAGCGGCGTTTTTGCGGCCCACGGCGGGCCGGGCAGGGAGGTAGGGCCTTGGGCAAGGTACTCATGACAGACCGCTTCACCACCGCGGATGCCGCCGAGCTTTACGGCGTGCCGTACTGGAGCAACGGCTACTTTCACATCGGCAAGGATGGCCGGTTGCGCGTTACGCTCCGCGATGAGGAGGCCAACGTAGCGCTGCTTGAGGTCATCGACGACCTTAAGCAGGGCGGGCGGGCGTTGCCGCTGATCCTGCGCTTTCCGCAGATCCTGGAGAACCGCCTGACGCGCTTAAACGATGCCTTTAATGAGGCGATCGGCAAGTTTGAGTACCAGAGCCACTACCAGGGGGTCTACCCGATCAAGGTCAACCAGCGGCGGGTGGTAGTAGAGACTATCGCTGAGTATGGGGCCAGGTACAAGACCGGGCTAGAGGCCGGCAGCAAAGCTGAACTAGCCCTGTGCCTGGTGCAAGACACCCATCCCGAGGCGCTGTTGTGCTGCAACGGCTTTAAGGATGATGACTTTATCCGGCTGGCGCTGTGGGGCCGGCGGCTGGGCAAGAACGTGGTGCTTACCTTAGAGAAGTATAGCGAGCTCGAGCGGGTGCTGCGCCTCAGCCGGGAGGTAGGGGTCAGGCCCGCCATCGGGGTGCGCTTTAAGCTCCACGCCCGCGGCTCGGGTCAGTGGGAGGACTCCGGCGGCGATGACGCCAAGTTCGGGCTCAATGCCACCGAGGTTATCGGCGTGGTGAGGCGCTTGCAAGAACTCGGCCTGATCGACACGCTCATCATGCTGCACTGTCACGTTGGCAGCCAGGTGACCGATATCCGCAAGATCCGCAACGCGGTGCGCGAGGCGGCCCAGACCTACGTGGAGCTGCAAGAGCTAGGGGCTCGGCTGCGCTACCTCAATGTGGGCGGCGGGCTAGCGGTGGACTACGATGGCAGCAAGACCACCTTCCACGCCTCGGCCAACTACGGCCTACAAGAGTACGCCGACACCGTGGTCTACGAAATCCTGGATACCTGCAACGAAACTGCCACCCCGCACCCGGTGGTGGTGACCGAGTCGGGGCGAGCCTTAACGGCGCATCATGCGGTCATTGTGCTGCCGGTTATCGACGCCATCGGGCCGACCCGCGAGCCGATGGCGCTGCCCCCCTTGCCCGAGGAGCCGCACAGTTTGGTCGGCGATATGCAGGAGCTACTGGAGACCGCCAGCATCAAGAACTACCGCGAGGTCTACCACGATGCGGTGGGCAACAAAGAGACTATGCACAGCCTGTTCGATCTGGGTTATTTGAGCCTGGTGGAGCGGGCGCACATCGAACACCTCTATAACCGGGTGCTGGCCAAGATCCGGCGCATCATCAAAGACCTCGACTACGTGCCCGAGGAGTTCGAGAATCTCCCCCGGCTGCTGGCCGATAAGTATGTGTGCAACTTTAGCGTATTCCAGAGCCTGCCCGATCACTGGGCCATCGGCGCCCTGTTCCCCATCGTGCCGCTAGACCGCCTCAACGAGCGCCCCACCCGCGACACCACCCTGGTAGATATCAGCTGCGACTCGGACGGCAAGGTCAGCAAGTTCGTGGACCTGCGCGACGTTAAGGACACCCTTAGCCTACACGAGCTAAACGGCGAACCCTACTACCTGGGGGTATTTTTGACCGGTGCTTACCAGGATGTGCTGGCTAACACCCATAACCTGTTCGGGCGCGTCAATGAGGCGCACCTCCGCCTCACCGGGGTGGGCAGCTACGAGCTGACGCGCTTCGTGAGCGGCCAAAAGGCTCGGCGGGTGATCGAGAACATGGGCTACGAGGCCCCCGAACTACGGGAGTGGCTAAAGCAGGATATCCGCGAAGCCCAAGCTCAGGGGTCACTCGGCGAGGAGGAAGCCGAGTC
>Ga0208609_100514_pt1 | contig 14554 bp, 12 predicted proteins | sample SubbioR11_8A_Apr_FD_184813 | JGI IMG/M metagenome (GOLD analysis project Ga0208609, IMG submission 184813) | Serpentinite rock and fluid subsurface biosphere microbial communities from McLaughlin Reserve, California, USA - CR11_8A_Apr (SPAdes) | ecosystem: Environmental > Terrestrial > Deep...
TGCGTGTCGACCCAGGCCGGCTGCGCGGTCGGCTGCGCGTTCTGCATGACCGGCCGCGACGGCCTGCAGCGGCAACTGGGCGGCGCCGAGATCCTGGCGCAGGTCGGCGTCGCCGCCGCGCTGGCACGCGCGCACGGCGCTCAGACGGCGGCGAACGACGCGCGCGCACTGGTCAAGGTGGTGTTCATGGGCATGGGCGAGCCGGCGCACAACCTGGCGGCGGTGTGCGAGGCGATCGAGCTGCTCGGCACCGACGGCGCCATCGCGCACAAGAACCTGGTGCTCTCCACGGTCGGCGACGCGCGCGTGTTCGCGACGCTGCCGCGCCTGCGCGTCAAGCCGGCGCTGGCGCTGTCGTTGCACAGCGCCTGTGCCGACAAGCGCGCGCGACTGCTGCCGCGCGCGCCGCGCATCGCGCCGGCCGAGCTGGTCGAGCACGGCGAGCGCTACGCGCGCGCCACCGGCTACCCGGTGCAGGTGCAGTGGACCCTGCTGGCGGGTGTCAACGACGGCGACGACGAGGTCGAGGGCATCGTGCGCCTGCTGGCCGGCAAGTACGCGGTGCTCAACCTGATCCCGTTCAACGCCGTCGCCGGCAGCGGCTTTCGCCGGCCGCCGTGGCAGCGCGCCACCGAGCTCGCGCGCACGCTGCAGCGCCGCGGCATCCTGACCAAGCTGCGCCGGTCGGCCGGCCAGGAGGTCGAAGCCGGCTGCGGCCAGTTGCGTGCGCGCGCGCTGGCGGCGCCGCTGCCGGCCGCGGGCTGACGCGAGAGCCGCCGCGCTCAGCGCCGCTCGCCGGCCGCGAGCAGCGCGTTGAGCAGGATAGCGCCGAAGGTCGCGGTGCCGATGCCGCCGAGCGCGAACTCGCCGAAGCGCAGGGTGAAGTCGCCGGCGCCAAGCACCAGCGTGACGCCGACCACGATCAGGTTGCGGCTGCTGCTGAAGTCGACCTTGTTGTCGACCCAGATCTTGGCGCCGGCCACGGTGATCAGCCCGAAGACGACGATCGACACGCCGCCCAGCACCGCCGCCGGGATGGTCTGGATCAGGGCGCCGAACTTCGGGCTGAAGCCGAGCACGATCGCCACGCCGGCGGCGACCACGAACAGCAGCGACGAGTACACGCGCGTGGCCGCCATCACGCCGATGTTCTCGGCGTAGGTCGTGACCCCGGTGCCGCCGACGCCGCCGGCGAGCATGGTCGCGACGCCGTCGCCGACGAAGGCGCGGCCGATGTACGGATCGAGGTTGCGTCCGGTCATCGCCGCCACCGCCTTGATGTGACCGAGGTTCTCGGCCACCAGGATGATCGCCACCGGCGCGATCAGCAGCATCGCGTCCAGTTCGAACACCGGCGCGGCGAACTGCGGCAGCCCGAGCCAGGCGGCGCGCGCCACGCCGTCGAAGACGATCGGCTTGCCCAGACCGAGGCCGTTGGCCAGCGCGAGGTAGATCAGGTAGGCGGCGATCAGTCCGGCGAGGATCAGCAGCTTCTGCAGCAGCCCGCGCGTGAACACCGCCACGGCGCCGACGCACAGGACGGTGACCACCGCCATCCAGCCGTCGAAGGCGGCGCTGCCGACGCTCTTGACCGCGATCGGCGCCAGGTGCAGGCCGATCACCGCCACCACCGCGCCGGTGACCACCGGCGGCATCAGGCGCTCGATCCAGCCGGTGCCGGTGGCCATCACCGCGAGCCCGATCGCCGTGTACAGCAGGCCGCAGGCGACGATGCCGCCCAGGGCGACGCCGATGTTGGCGTTGGCGCCCGGGCCGACGTAGCCGCTGGCGGCGATCACCACGCCGATGAAGGCGAAGCTGGAGCCGAGGTAGCTCGGCACGCGGCCGCCGACCACGGCGAAGAACAGCAGCGTGCCGACGCCGCTCATCAGGATCGCCACGTTCGGGTCGAAGCCCATCAGCAGCGGCGCCAGCACGGTGGCGCCGAACATCGCCACCACGTGCTGGATGCCGAGGGCGAAGGTCTGCGGCGCGGGCAGCCGCTCGTCGGGCGCGATCACGCCGTCGCGCTTCGGGGTCCAGCGGGGGAAGTAGCCGGTGCTCATCGGAAGGTTGTTGTTGTTCAGTGGCAAACGGCGCGCAGGATAGCCAAGCGCGACGGCGCGGCCGGCCGGCGCCGCGCCCCTTTCTTGATCAGCCGCACCAGTCGATGCCGCCGCGGCCGCGGCTGGCGAGGAAGGCGTTGGCCTGCGAGAAGTGGCCGCAGCCGAGGAACGGCCGCGGCGGCCGCCGCGCCGCCAGCGGCGACGGGTGATTGGCGAGCAGCACGAGGTGCGCGCGTGCGCCGGCGTCGATCAGCGCGCGCTTGGCCTGCGCCTGGGCGCCCCACAGCGCAAACACCTTCGGCGCAGGGTCGCGCGCCAGCGCCGCGACCAACGCGTCGCTGAGCGCCTCCCAGCCGCGACCGGCGTGGCTCGCGGGGGCACCCTCCTCGACCGTCAGCACGGCGTTGAGCAGCAGCACGCCCTGGCGCGCCCAGCGCTCGAGGTTGCCGCTCGCACCGGGCGCGCAGCCGCAGTCGCGCGCCAGTTCCGCGAACACGTTGCGCAGGCTCGGCGGCGGCCCGACGGCGTCGGGCACCGAGAACGCGAGTCCGTGCGCCTGCCCGGCGCCGTGGTATGGGTCCTGACCGAGGATCACCACGCGCACTTCGGCCAGCGCCGTCAGTTCGAGCGCGCGCAGCGGCGCCGGCGGGTGCACCGTGGCGCCGGTGGCGATCCGCTCGGACAAGAAGCGCGCCAGCGACTGGCCCGCCGGCGAAGCGAGAAACGCTGTCACCGGCGCCTGCCAGCCGGCCGCCAGCCGCGCCAGCTCGACGCCGTGCATCAGCCCGCGGGCGCGCGCGCCGGCGGCGCGAACAGCCGCACCAGCTCCGCGCCCGGATCCGCCGCGCGCATCAACGCCTCGCCGACCAGGAAGGCATGCACACCGGCCGCGCGCAGTGTCTGCACGTCGGCAGGCGCGAGGATGCCGCTTTCGGTGACCGGCAGCCGGCCGGCGTCGATCCGCGGCGCCAGCCGCAGCGTCGTCGCCAGGCTCACCGCGAAGCTGCGCAGGTCGCGGTTGTTGATGCCGACCAGCGGCGTGCGCAGTGCGAGTGCCAGCTCGAGCTCGCGCTCGTCGTGCACCTCGACCAGCACCGCCAGCCCGAGCGAGCTCGCCGCCGCCTCGAAGTCGCGCAATTGCATGCGGTCGAGCGCGGCGACGATCAGCAGCGCGCAGTCGGCGCCCCAGGCGCGCGCCTCGTACAGTTGGTACTCGTCGACGATGAAGTCCTTGCGCAGGACCGGCAGGCCGCTGGCCGCGCGCGCGCGCTCGAGATCGGCCGGCGCACCCTGGAAGAACTGGCGGTCGGTCAGCACCGACAGGCAGGCGGCGCCGGCCTGCGCGTAGCTGGCGCCGATCGCCGCCGGATCGAAGTCGGCGCGCAGCAGGCCCTTGGACGGCGAGGCCTTCTTCACCTCGGCGATCACCGCCGCTTCGCCGCCGTCGACCCGGGCGCGCAGCGCGCGCGTGAAGTCGCGGCGATCGTCGCGCTGCTCGGCACGCCGGCGCAGCGCCGGCGCCGGCTCGCGCGCGCGCGCCGCGCTCACCTCCTCGCGCTTGACGGCGAGGATTCGCTGCAGGACATCATTCATCGTCTGCGGTCGGTCTTGTTCGCACGCGGCGCGAACGCCCGGAAATTGGCATCTGACCCCGATTTTCAAAGGCGGCGGGTGGCGGCGACGAAGTCGTCGAGCTTGCGCCGGGCGGCGCCGCTGGCGACGGTGGCGCGCGCCAGGCGGATGCCGTCGTCGATCGACGGCACGACGTCGGCCGCGTACAGCGCCACGCCGGCATTGAGGATCACGATCTCGCGCGGCGTGCCCTCGACGTCGTCGAGCGCCTGCAGCAGCATCGCCTTGCTTTCCTCGGCGCCGGCGACCTTCAGCCCGCGGTGGCTGACCATGCGCAGGCCGAAGTCCTCGGGGTGGATCTGGTACTCGCGCACGGCGCCGTCCTTGAGCTCGCCGACCATCGTCGCGGCGCCGAGCGAGACCTCGTCCAGGCCATCGCGGCCGTGCACGACCAGCACGTGACGGCTGCCCAGTTCCTTGAGCACGCGCACCTGGATGCCGACCAGATCCGGGTGGAAAACGCCCAGCACCTGGTTGGGCGCGCCGGCCGGGTTGGTCAGCGGCCCGAGGATGTTGAAGATCGTGCGCACGCCGAGTTCCTTGCGCACCGGCGCCGCGTGCTTCATCGCCGCGTGGTGCTGGGGCGCGAACATGAAGCCGATGCCGGTGGCGGCCAGGCTCGCCGCCACCTGCGCCGGCGCCAGATCGATGCGCGCGCCGAGCGCCTCCAGCACGTCGGCGCTGCCGCTGCCGGAGGACACGCTGCGGCCGCCGTGCTTGGCCACGCGCGCGCCGGCGGCGGCGGCGACGAACATCGCCGCGGTGGAGATGTTGAAGGTGTGCGCGGCATCGCCGCCGGTGCCGCACAGGTCGACCAGGTGGGCCTTGTCGGCGACCGCCACCGGCGTGGCGAACTCGCGCATGATCTGCGCCGCGGCGGCGATCTCGCCCACCGTCTCCTTCTTCACGCGCAGACCCATCGCCAGCGCCGCGATCTGCACCGGCGACAGCTCGCCCGCCATCAGCCGCCGCCACAGCGACAGCATCTCGTCGGCGAAGATCTCGCGGTGCTCGATACAGCGCAGCAGCGCCTCGGTCGGGGTGATCGCCATCGGTGCCCTCCTCGGTCGGCTCTGGCGGCCGCAGTGTCGCGGTTGCGCGCTCGGGCGGCGCCTACTGAGCGGCGTGCCGGCGCAGGAAATTGCCCAGCAGTGCGTGGCCGTGTTCGCTGGCGATCGACTCCGGGTGGAACTGCACGCCCTCGACCGCCAGCGACCGGTGGCGCAGCCCCATGATCTCGCCGTCGGCGCTCCACGCGGTCACTTCGAGGCAGTCGGGCAGCGAGGCGCGCTCGACCGCCAGCGAGTGATAGCGGGTCGCGGTCAGCGGCGACGGCAGGCCGGCGAACACGCCGGCGCCGGCGTGCTCGATCGCGTCAGTCTTGCCGTGCATCAGCCTGCGCGCGCGCACCACCTGGCCGCCGAAGGCCTGGCCGATCGCCTGGTGGCCGAGGCACACGCCGAGGATCGGCACCTGCGCCGCGAAGCGCCGAATCACGTCGAGCGAGATGCCGGCCTCGGCCGGCGTGCACGGCCCGGGCGAGATGCAGATGCGCGCCGGCGCCAGCGCGGCGATCTGGTCACAGGTGATCTCGTCGTTGCGCGCAACCCGCACCTGCTCGCCCAGCTCGCCGAAGTACTGGACCAGGTTGAACGTGAAGCTGTCGTAGTTGTCGATCATCAGCAGCATACGTCGCCTAACCAATCGAGGTCCTTCAGACCTTCGTGGGGGTTGCCCTTTGAGGGGCGAGCTGCAGGCCGCCGCAGTGGAAGTACACGGCGATCTTGAAGTGGTCGCGGTTGCGAAAGCCGCAGGCGCGCTTCTGGATCGTGGCGATCTTGGAGTTCAGCCCCTCGGCGACCGCGTTGGTGATGCGATGCGTGAAGTAGGCAAGCACGTTGGCCAGATGGCGCCGCCCAGGCGCGTGCCGTCCTCAGGATCGAGCCCATCAGCGGCGTGATGCGCTGCTGCGCCTCCTCGCTCATGCCGTGCGCGCCTTGCAGCCACAGGTACTTGCTGCGCACCAGGGTGTCGTCGCCGACGGCGCGCAAGGCCTTGTTCTCCTGGCGCCGGACCCGATCGAGCGCCTCGTTCACGTGCTGCATGATGTGGAAGCGATCGAACACGATCTTGTCCTCGGCACCCGGCACCGCGGCCTGCGTAGCCAGAGTGTACGGCGTCCACATGTCGATCGACACCGCCTTGATGCCGGCCCGCTGCGCCGGGCAGAACTCCTCGTAGTACGCCGCTAGCAGCACCTCGACGGCCAGCGCCTCGAACATCGTGGTGAAGCGCGACGCCCCTTCGGCCCACGGCAGCGCCACCGCGTGCTTGCCGTGCTCCGGACAGTGCACGCGCGGCGGCCGCGCCTGCAGGTAGGTCAGGAACTGGCAGCTGTCCAGGTGCCGCCAGCGCCGCTTGGCCCGGTGATCGAACACCGACAACTCGCGCTCGCACTGCGGACAGCGAAACCGCGTGCCCGCCGGATGCGTCGCCTGCACCACCGCCTCCGGCCTGGGCACGCTCATCTGCACCGCCGTCACCGTCCACGGCGCCCTCACCCCCAGCAGCACCGTATACAACTCCTTGCTGTCCATCGCGCACCTCCACGCAAAACGTGCGCGTCAGCGTAACTCCACCCCGACGAAACCCGAAAGAACCTCAACATCAACATCGATCTGATCACGCTGCCCATGGGGCTTGTGCTGTACGTGGTGCGCGACGTCTTGGGCGAGAAGTTCGACGCGGTGGTCAAGGACATCCTGATCTTTCTACCTGCCGATGTTGGCACTCCTGATCGCGATGATCTTCTTGCCGCAGATCATCATGTGGCTGCCGGATCCGGTGTTCGGAGTTGGCTGAGGAAGCCAGGACGCTTACGTGCTGGAGGAGCTTTGGCTCTGCGCGTCAAGCTCGCTTCAGGGCTTGGCAGTGGCTGCGTGCCAGCGGTTATGACCGACCGGTTTGTAGCCTGCTGACTGCCGCGCTCGTAGTGGAGGGCGAGGGCGCGTGGGCAGATAGCGATCGCTGAAGTCTCGCATCCGGCCAGGAGCAGCCACCCGATGTTGCATCCGTAAGCGGTCGATTGCTGCCCTGACGAAGCACCAATGAGGGCGAGGCGTTCCAGTCAGAGGTTGCTATGAGAGAGTCACCTCGCACCAGATGTGCGCCCAGAACTGGCCTCAAGCCGTCGCGCTGGCCACCGCCTGCTGTTGCGGCTTCGTCGAGATTCCAAGGTCGCGCAGCACCTCGGCCACCGCCTGCACGGCACCGCCCATGCCGCTCGGCCCGAGCTGGCCCATGCAGCCGACGCGGAACGTCTCGAGCGTTGTCAGCTTTCCGGGATAGAGGATGTAGCCGCGCGCCTTGACGGCCTCGTAGAACGCCTTGAACGAGTACTTGGGGCTCGCCGGCGCATGGAAGGTGACGATGATGGGCGCCTGGACTTCGGGCTTGAGAAAGCTCCTTAGCCCGAGCGCTGCGAGGCCGTCGATCAGCTCGCGGCAGTTCTGCCCGTAGCGCGCGCCGCGCGCCGCGAGGCCGCCTTCCTCGACGTACTGCGCCAGCGCGGCATCGAAGGCGGCCACGATGTGCGTGGGCGGCGTGAAGCGCCATTGCGTGGTCCGGTTCATGTAGACCCACTGGTCGTGCAGGTCCATCGCCAGCGAATGGGCGTTGCCCTCGCTGCGCTGCAGCGCTTCGCGCCGGGCGATCACGAAGCCCATGCCCGGTGGGCCTTCGAGGCACTTGCCGGAAGCGGCGACAACCGCGTCGAATGGCGTCTTGCGAGTGTCGATCTCAATTGCGCCGAAGGTGCTCATGGCGTCGATGATCAAGCCCTTGCCGTGGCGAGCGACCACCAGCGCGATATCGTGCAGCGGATTCAGGATGCCGGTGCTGGTCTCGCAGTGCACGAGCGCGACGTGGGTGATCGACGGATCCTGCTGCAGCGCGCGGTCGACATCCTCGGCACGAATCTGCGCGTCCTCGGCATAGTCGATCGTCTTCAGCTTGCGGCCGAGTACCTTGCAGATCTTCGCGATGCGCTGGCAGTACGCGCCGTTGCTCGGCACCAGCACGTGACCGCCGTTGCGCGGCACGAGCGTGCCGATCGCCGCTTCGACCGAGAAGGTGCCGCTGCCCTGCATCGGCACGCATTCGTGGGTGCCCTGGCCGTGCACTACGGCGAGCAGGCCTTCGCGAAGGCGCGCGGTGATCGCATTGAAGTCGGCGTCCCACGATCCCCAGTCGCGCAGCATGCTTTCCTTAGTGCGCGCCGACGTGGTAAGCGGGCCGGGGGTGAGGAGAAACGCAGTGGGGGTCATCGAGAAGTCTCGTTGGTTGGATCGATTCAGGGGTCAGCGGCGCCCGGCGGAGCGCCAGGCTTGTGTCTTCAACAGCAGCACGCGGGTCGCGAGCGAATACAGCAGGCACACTGCGGCCGAGGTCAGCACGATCAGGCTCGCGAGCGCGGCGGCCGGGCCGGTCTTGCCGGCGCCGTCGAGGTTCAGGATCGCCACCGACGCGAGCACGGTGTCGTGCGAATACAGGAACACGACGCCGGACAAGGTTGCCATCGAGACGACGAAGAAGTAGCGCGCGATGTCGAGCACCGCCGGCAGGCACACCGGCAGAGTGACGCGGAAGAAGGTCTTGTAGAACGGCACCTTCAGCGATGCCGACACGGCCTCGAATTCGTTGTCGAGCTGCTTGAGCGCCGTCACCGCGGTCAGGTGGCTCGAGGTGTAGTAACGAATGATCACCGACAGCACCAGGATCGGCATCGTCGCGTAGAGGAAGTTCAGCGGGTTGTCCGGGCGGTTGAAGAACAGGATGTAGCCCAGGCCGAGCACCAGCCCCGGCACCGCCATCGGCAGCATCGCCAGCAGGTGGCTCAGCGGCCGTACCAGCTCCAGGCCGCGTGTCTTCTCCATCAGGTAGGCGCCGACGAACACGGTCAGCGTTCCGAACACCGCGGTATAGGCGCCGAGCTTCAGGCTGTTGGTGTAGGCGGTTGCCAGGTCGCCCTCGATCAGCGCGAACTTGTAGTGCCGCAAGGTCAGCGACAGGTCGTAGGGCCAGAGCTTGATGAACGACGTCCACAGCGCCATGCCGACAACCGCCAGCAGCAGAACGCACACGAGCACGCAATACGCCGTCATCAGCGCATCGAAGCCGCGCCGCGGCTTAGCCGCATACGGCACCGACCTTGCCGACAGCTGCGCGTGCAACTTGCGGCGCACACGCGAGTCGATGACGAACGAAACGACCGCCGGGATCAGCAGCAACAGGCCGACCACCGCGCCGCGGCCGAAGTTTTGCTGGCCGACGACCTGCTGGTACACGTCGACCGCCAGCACATTGAAGTTGCCGCCGATCACCCTCGGCACGCCGAAGTCGCTGATCACATATATGAAAACGACGGTGACCGCGCTGATCAGGCCGTACTTGCACGACGGCAGCGTGATGGTGAAGAACTTGCGCAGCGTGCTTGTGTCGAGCGAATCGGCCGCTTCGTAGAGCCGCCCGTCGGCCAGCGACAGTGCGGTCAGCAGGATCATCAGCGCGTGCGGGAAGGTGTTGTAGACCTGCGCGATGATGATGCCGGGTGCGCCGTAGATGGTCGTCAGGCCGACCCAGCCGAGCAGCGGTTTGAGCACGCCCTGGTTGCCGAACCACTGGATGAAGGCGATCGCCGCCAGAAGTGACGGTGCCAGCAGCGGGATCAGCGCGATCAACCGGAAGGTGCTCTTCAGCGGTGCGCAGCTACGCGTCAGCGCATAGGCGAAGACGAAGGCCATCGGCACCGAGATCAGCACCACGGTGCCAGAGACCCAGACCGAGTTCCAGATCGTGCGCAGCAACGACGGCGTTTGCAGGTGGGCGGCGAAGTGTGCGAGGCTGAAGTTGCCGTCGTTATCCTGCACCGCGCGCAGGAAGATGGCGGCCATCGGCGCGAGCAGGAAGAGCACCAGGAAGGCCACCACCGCGAGCAGCACGCCACGCACGATCAGGTCGTCGCGGGACAGGCGCAGCCTGCGGCCACCAGCCGTGCGCAGGGCCTCGCTGCTCACTGCGCCGCCCCCTTCGCATCGAAGACACGAATGCGGTCGCTGCGCAGCGCCAGCTCGAGCCGCGCGCCCACCCGCACGCCGAGGTCGTGCAACTGGTTAAGCGAGAAATAGATGTGCAGCGGCTGGCCGTTGAGTTCGTCGATGCACATCTCGGCCATGCACGAGCCGCCAAGGAACTCGACCTTGCTGACCCGGCCCCAGACGCGGTTCGCCGCGCCGTCGAGCGCGCCAGCGGTTGCGCGATCTTCGGGCCGCAGGTACAGCCGCACCGGCTCGCCCGGCGCGTGAGTGCTGCAGTCGCCGGCGCATTGCAACTCGATGCGTCCGGCACGAAAGCGCCCGCCGCCAAGCGCCACCGCCGGCAGCACGTTGACCTTGCCGACGAAGTCGGCGACGAACGGCGTCGCCGGGCGCTCGTAGATGTCTTGCGGGCTGCCGACCTGCTCAACGAGGCCGTGGTTTATCACCGCGATGCGGTCGGCCATCGACATCGCCTCTTCCTGGTCGTGCGTGACCATGATCGTCGTCACGCCAAGCTGCCGCTGCAGGCAGCGGATCTCGCCGCGCAGCCGGATGCGTTCGAGCGCGTCGAGCGCCGACAGCGGTTCGTCGAGCAGCAGCAGGCGCGGCGCGGTCGCCAGCGCGCGCGCCAAGGCGATGCGCTGTTGCTGGCCGCCGGACAACTGGCCCGGGTACCTGTCGCCGGAGGTGGCCAGCCCGACCAGCGTCAGCAGTTCGTCGACCCGCGCCTGGACTTCCGCCTTTGGCCGCTTGCGGTTCACCAGCCCATAGGCGACGTTCTGGGCGATGGTCAGGTTCGGGAACAGCGCATACGACTGGAACACGATGCCGTAGTCGCGCTCACGCGGCGGCAGCAAGGAGATGTCGCGCCCGTTCTGCACGATGCGCCCGCCGGTCTGTGTCTCCAGCCCGGCGATGATGCGCAGCAGCGTCGTCTTGCCGCAGCCCGAAGGCCCCAGCAGGCACAGCATCTCGCTTTGGCGGACCTGCAGATCGATGTGCTGCAGCGCGACGAAGTGATTGTCGAAGCGCTTGTGCACGCCTTCGATCGATAGCGTAGTCGAGGCGGCGGCTTCGCGCACTGCCTCGCCCGCCGCCTCGTCGACCAGCGCGCCCTGAAGAGCCGTGTCCATAGGGTCCCCGTGTCCACTTTTGGTGGGGCGCCGGCGCCGCCACGCCTACTGCTCGTCTTTTTTACCGCGGCTCGCTCTTGGCGCTGTAGCGCCTGTTCCACTCGGCGAGGATGGCAGCGCGGTTCTTCGCCGCCCAGGCGAAGTCGTTCTTCACCAGCAGCTGCTCGTAGTTGGCCGGCATCAGCGGGTTCGGGTTGTTCACGTCCTTGTGCGCGACAATCGCGAAGTTCTTCTGATACAGCACGTTGGCTTCCTTGCTGGCCGCCCAGTCGGCGAGTCTTTTCGCCGCGTCCATGTTCTTCGAGGTCTTCATGATCGCGGTCGCCTCTATGTCCCAGCCCAGGCCTTCCTTCGGGAAGATCATCTCGATCGGCGCGCCCAAGGACTTGACCTGCATAGCGCGAAAGTCGAATGAGAGGCCGATCACGAACTCGCCGGCACCGGCCTGGCGGCACGGCTTGGAGCCCGAATGCGTGTACATCGCGATGTTCTCGTGTAGCGCATCCATGTATTTCCAGCCTTCGGCCTCGCCCCACAGTTGGAGCCACGCGGTGACATAGAAGTAGCCGGTGCCCGACGACGCCGGATTGGGCATCGTGATGTGGCCCTTGTAGACCGGCTTGATCAGGTCCTTCCAGGTCTCGGGCTTGGGCAGGCCGCGCTTTTTCGCTTCGACGGTGTTGAAGCAGATCGTCGCGCCCCAGACATTCATCCCGACCCAGATCGGCGGTCTGCCCGTGTCCGAGAACCTCGGATTCAGATCCTTGAAGCCCTTCGGCTCATAGTCGGCCAGCATTCCCTCCCGGTCGAGGATCGACAGGCTGCTCGCCGCCACGCCCATCACCACATCGGCCTGCGGATTGCCCTTCTCGGCCAACAGCTTGGCGGTGATGATGCCTGTTGAGTCGCGCACCCACCTGATCGTGATGTCGGGGTTCGCCTTCTCGAAGGCCGCTTTGTAGGCCCTGAGTTGATCGGTCTCGAGGGCCGTGTAGACGAGCAGGTTGGTGGCGGCCACGGCGGTGCTCGCCAAGCCCGCCGCGGCGATAACACCGCATAGAACGCGAATCAGCTTCTGTTTCATGGACGTGCCTCCTTCGGTTAAAGCGATGTTTGGATTTCGGCAAAGTAACTGTAGATCGTGAAATGAATGCTGTCAACTGTTGACAATCAGCAACCTAATGCGTTCCAATAGCGCCATGGCGAGCAGAATTGACCAGGATGTCGATATGACAAAAAGTCTCACGCTGAGTGCGCTGCAACTGGTGCAGGCGAACTCGCTGCCTCAGCTGGTGCAGACCGAGATCAAGCAGCTGATCCTGCGCGGCGAACTGGGCGTCGGCCAGCGCGTCAACGAAAGCGAACTGGCGGCGCGCTTCAGAACCAGCCGCGGCCCGGTCCGCGAAGCCCTGCGCGCGCTGGAGCAGTGCGGCTTGGTGCGCTCGGAAAAGAACCGCGGCGTGTTCGTGCGCGAGATTTCGATCAGCGAAGCCGACGAGATCTACGACGTGCGCGAGGCGCTCGACGAATTGATCGGCCGCCGCCTGGCGCAGCAAGTCACCGCCCAACAGCTCGCGGCGCTGAAGTCGCTGCTGGCCGGGATGGACGCCGCCACAGGGGCGAACGACGTCAAGCGCTACCACGCGCTCAACCTCGAGTTCCATGACGCGCTCGTCGCGTTCGTCGGCAACGAGCGCCTGGCGGAGACCTATCGCCGGCTGACCAAGGAGCTGCTGTTGTTCCGCCTGCGCGGCCTACAGGACGGCGGCGGCTTCGCCGTCTCCAACGCTGAGCACAAGGCCATCGTCAAGGCGATCGCGTCGCGCGACCCCGAACGCGCCGGCCGCATGCTGCGCGAGCATGCGGCCAACAGCCGCGTACGCATGCACAAGGCAGCCGACCGCGAAGCCTCGGCCTCAGCCACCCCTACCGTTGCAAAGTGAGAATTCCCATGAAACCAAGCATCACCGTCAATCGCCGGCACTACCGCTGGATGGACCGCCCGGTAGTCGTCGTCTGTGTCGACGGCTGTCAGTTCGAATACATCACTGCGGCGGTCGAGGCCGGCGTCGCACCGTTCCTCGGTCGCCTGCTTAGCGGCGCCGGCACCACCTACCTGGCCGACTGCGTCATCCCCAGCTTCACCAACCCGAACAACCTGTCGATCGTCACCGGCGCACCGCCGTCGGTGCACGGCATCTGCGGCAACTACTTCTACGATCGCGAGCGCGGCGAGGAAGTGATGATGAACGACCCGCGCTTCCTGCGCGCGGGCACGATCCTCGCCGCATTCGCCGACGCCGGCGCCAAGGTCGCAGTGATCACTGCCAAGGACAAGCTGCGCAAGCTGCTCGGCCACGGCATGAAGGGCATCTGCTTCTCGTCGGAGAAGGCCGACCAGGTGACGCTGGCCGAGAACGGCATCGAAGGCATCGTCGAGCGTGTCGGCATGCCGGTGCCCTCGGTCTACAGCGCGCAGCTGTCGGAGTTCGTGTTCGTCGCCGGCGTCAAGCTGATGGAGCGCGAGCGCCCCGACCTGATGTACCTGTCGACCACCGACTACATCCAGCACAAGGCGGCGCCCGGCACTGAGGTCGCCAACCACCTCTACGAGATGATAGACAAGCACCTCGCGCGTCTGGACGAACTGGGTGCGACGATCGTGCTGACCGCCGACCATGGCATGAACGCCAAACACGACGACGACGGCCAGCCGAACGTGATCTATCTGCAGGACGTGCTCGACGGCTGGTTGGGCACCGAGCGTTCCCGCGTGATCCTGCCGATCACCGATCCGTATGTCGTGCACCACGGCGCGCTCGGCTCTTGCGCGCTCGTCTACCTGCCGGATGGCAGCGACGAAGCGGCGGTCCTCGATCGCATCGCTGCGCTGCCCGGCATCGAGAGCGTGCATACACGCGACAGCGCGGCCGAGCACTTCGAGCTGCCGCCCGACCGCATCGGCGATCTGGTCGTCGTCTCGCGTCAGGACACCGTGATCGGCACCAGCGTCGCGCGCCACGACTTTTCGGTGCTCGAAGTGCCGCTGCGTTCGCACGGCGGCGTGTCAGAGCAGAAGGTGCCTTTGATCGTCAACCGCAAGGTCGCGGGCGCTGAAAGCGCGCGCCGCTGGCGCAACTTCGACGCCTTCGACCTCGGCCTCAACCTCGCCCGCTGAACTGGGGCTTGCGCATGTCTGCCGTTTTGGCTTCTGCCTCTCTTGAATTCCGACTGGGCAAGCTCGGCCGGCTGAACGGGTCAAGGGCGGCCGCAGGCCGGGCGCAGCCGCACCCTTGACGCGGCACGACAGAAGACACCCTGGAACGAGGCCGAGTCCGGCGGTTTAACGGACTCGGCCTTGGAGGCAAGCGATGCTGGGCACGGAACGGCTGTTCGAGCAAGCGCTGGGGATTGCGGCCCCGTGGGCGGTCAGGCAGGTGCGCTTCGACGCCGCGGCGCGCCGGCTGACCATCGCCGTGGACTTTGCCGCTGGCAGCCGCTTTGCCCACCCGGCGCACCCAGTCCAACCACCCGGTGCACGACACCCAGACCAAGCGGCTGCGGCACCTGAACTTCTTCCAGCACGACTGCCACCTCGAGGTGCGGGTGCCGCGGGTGCGGCTGCCCG